>ENA-ORCZ01000252-ORCZ01000252.1-marine-metagenome-genome-assembly--contig:-NODE-252-length-32677-cov-4.023896_pt1 | contig 32677 bp, 30 predicted proteins | sample MGYA00237785_ERZ508519 | MGnify/ENA primary metagenome ERZ508519 (study PRJEB26189, sample SAMN06268790) | marine metagenome | isolation source: Bioluminescent Bay, La Paraguera, Puerto Rico | place...
GGGAGCACCGCATGACTGCCTGGAACTGCAATATGCCGGCGGTGACAAGCTCTACCTGCCGGTGGAAAACATCGAGCTCCTGTCGCGCTACGGTTCGGAAGACCAGGAAGCCCAGCTCGACAAGCTTGGCGGCGGTGCCTGGCAGGCGCGCAAGGCCAAGCTCAAGAAGCGCATTCTCGAAATTGCCGACGGCCTCATCAAGACGGCCGCGCAGCGCGCCCTCAAGACCGCCCCGGTGGTCGAAACGCCCGAAGGGGTTTACGACGAATTCGCGACCCGGTTTCCTTACGAGGAAACCGAGGACCAGCTATCGGCTATCGATTCCGTCTTCGACGATCTGTCCTCCGGGCGGCCGATGGACCGGCTTGTCTGCGGCGACGTCGGCTTCGGCAAGACAGAAGTGGCTCTGCGGGCGGCCTTTATCGCAGCCATGTCCGGGCGGCAGGTGGCCGTGGTGGTGCCGACGACGCTGCTGGCGCGCCAGCATTTCAAGACCTTCTCCGAGCGTTTCCACGGCCTGCCGATCAACATTGCCCATGCCTCGCGCCTTGTGCCGGCAAAGCAGCTCAACCTCGCCAAGAAGGGCATCGCCGACGGATCCGTCGACATTGTCGTCGGCACCCACGCCCTTCTCGGCAAGTCCATCACGTTCCGCGACCTCGGCCTCCTGATTATCGACGAGGAGCAGCATTTCGGCGTCAAGCACAAGGAGCGGCTGAAGGAGCTGAAGTCGGACATCCACGTCCTGACGCTTTCCGCCACGCCGATCCCGAGAACCTTGCAACTGGCCCTGACCGGCGTGCGCGAACTCTCCCTGATCGCGACAGCACCGGTGGACAGGCTGGCGGTGCGCACATTCGTCTCGCCCTTCGATCCGCTGGTGGTGCGCGAAGCGCTGCTGCGCGAGCATTATCGCGGCGGCCAGAGCTTCTATGTCTGTCCGCGTCTGGCGGACATAGCCGAGCGCCTCGAGTTCCTGGAAACCCAGGTGCCGGAATTGAAAGTCGCAGTCGCCCATGGCCAGATGCCGCCGGGCGAACTGGAAGACGTCATGAACGCCTTCTACGAGGGCAAGTACAACGTGCTGCTTTCGACCACAATCGTCGAATCCGGTCTCGACATTCCGACTGCCAATACGCTTATCGTGCACCGGGCGGACATGTTCGGCCTCGCCCAGCTTTACCAGTTGCGTGGCCGCGTCGGCCGGTCCAAGACCCGGGCTTATGCACTCTTCACCGTGCCCGCCAACAAGACGCTGACGGCAACCGCCGAACGGCGGCTGAAGGTGCTGCAGTCGCTGGAAACGCTCGGTGCCGGCTTCCAGCTCGCCAGTCATGATCTCGATATCCGCGGGGCAGGGAACCTTCTCGGCGAGGAGCAGTCCGGTCACATCAAGGAGGTCGGCTTCGAACTCTATCAGCAGATGCTGGAGGAGGCGGTTGCCCAGCTCAAGGACGGCGGCGCGGATTTCGGCGACGAACAATGGTCGCCGCAGATCAATATCGGCACGCCCGTCCTGATCCCGGAAGACTATGTGCCCGACCTGCAGCTGCGCCTGCAGCTTTACCGGCGCCTTGGAGATGTCACGGAAGCCGAGGAAATCGATGCCTTCGGTGCGGAACTGATCGACCGTTTCGGTCCGCTGCCGGAGGAAGTCCAGCATCTCCTCAAGATCGTCTATATCAAGGGCCTCTGCCGCAAGGCGAACGTGGAGAAGGTGGATGCCGGACCAAAGGGCATCGTCGTCACTTTCCGCAACTCCGAATTCGCCAATCCGGCCGGCCTCGTCTCCTACATCGCCGAACAGGGCGTGCTTGCAAAGATCCGTCCGGACCAGAAGGTAGTGCTGACGCGCGACTGGGAAAAGACAGATGCACGGCTGAAGGGCACGGCGACGGTTCTGACAAAACTGGCGCGGCTGGCGGCGGCGTAATAGGACGCGTCATCAGCCTGTCCATTTCTGACTTGCCTTGTCATTCCCGCTCATGCGGGAACCCAAAAACTTCAAGGCCGGTCGGTGCAACTCATACTGCCCAGGTGTCCTGGGTGCCGGCTCGCGCTGCGCTTTGCCGGGATGACAGCCTTGCCAAGCTGATACACTCAAGCAATGCGATAGGCCGGAAATCGGTGTCAGGCCTTCATTCCCAGTCTTCCCAACCTTCCGCCCCCACAAGCGGCACATAGGCAACCCCGCCAAGTTCCTCCGTCTGGAACTCCGCCTCGGAGACCTTGCGGACCCTGACAAGGTCCTGCAGCCGCCGGGATGGCCCGACCGGGATCACCAGGGATCCGCCTACCTTGAGTTGCTGTTTCAGGGATGCAGGCACGGCAGGGGCGCCGGCAGCGACGGCTATGGCGTCGAACGGGGCATGCTCCTTGCAGCCGCGCGTGCCGTCGGTACAAAGGACCTCGACATTGCTGCATCCCGCTGTTGCCAGATTGTCCCGGGCAAGTTGCGCCAATTCGGGCAGGCGCTCGATGCTGATGACGCGGTCTGCCAGTTCGGCCAGGACGGCAGCGGCATATCCGGACCCCGCGCCGATCTCCAGAACCTTCGCCTTTTCGCCGGTTTCCATGAGTTCGCAGGTCAGCGCCACCACATAGGGTTGGGAAATGGTCTGGCCGTAGCCGATGGGAAGAGGACCGTCCCAATAGGCGCGCTCTTGCTGGGCGTCGGAAACAAAGAGGTGGCGGGGAACCTTTGCCATGGCCGCCAGCACACGCTCGTCCCGTATGCCGCGACGGCGCAGTTGATGTTCGACCATCTCCGTGCGTTCGGAGGCAAAGGGGTCCATGAGCCTTTCCTGCAGGTTACATTTTTGCCGTGCATTTGACTGGCCGTCTCAAGACTCTATTAAACCTAAAACCGCATAGTGGGTAAACCAAGAGGCCAGTGTATCAGCGTCAAGGTCCCAAGAGTGCCCCGAGCAGCCACCCGTCAGCGAAAACAGTCCTTTCTCCGCCGTCTCGTCACGCCCGCATTCGCCATTGCGGCGCTCGGCTATTTCGGCTTTCATGCCATGAGCGGTGAACTCGGCATGGTTGGCCGTGCCATGATCGAGCGGCAGGTGTCCGAACTGGAGGGTGAACTGGCCGTCTTGACCGCGGAAAGGCAGGAACTTTCAGCGCGCGTAAGTCTGTTGCGTCCTGAGAGCCTCGACCCGGACATGCTCGACGAGCGGGCGCGGCTGAACCTCAATCTGGTGCACCCGGATGAGCTTGTGGTTTTGCGTCCCGGTCACCGCTACAGCATGAACTGAATTCCAGTTCATTTCTTCTACTTAACGAAAATCCAGTTAAACAAAAATATGTCCAGCCATGACAAGGGCTTAACGTTCTTTCGCAGTGCGAGATGGACGGATTGGATTGACAGCGGCAACAGGATAAGTTGCTCCTACCTGTCTTAGGGGAAACGTCACGCCGAGAAGAGGGTTATGGCCACAGCATCAAAGACCACTTCCGCTAGCTCCAAGAGCGCCAGCCGGACCCGCAGCTCCGCCAAGAAGGCGCAGCCTGCGATCGCAGAGTTCGACAAGGACGAAGAACTCCACGCCTATCGTGAAATGCTTCTGATCCGCCGATTTGAGGAAAAGGCCGGCCAGTTGTACGGCATGGGCCTCATCGGCGGTTTCTGCCATCTGTATATCGGGCAGGAAGCAGTCGTTGTCGGTCTGCAGATGGCCAAGAAGGACGGCGATCAGATGATCACCGGCTATCGCGACCACGGCCACATGCTGGCAATGGATCTCGACCCCAAGGGCGTCATGGCCGAACTGACCGGCCGTCGCGGCGGCCTGTCGAAAGGCAAGGGCGGTTCCATGCACATGTTCTCCAAGGAGAAGCATTTCTACGGCGGTCACGGCATTGTCGGCGCACAGGTGTCTCTGGGCACCGGTCTCGGCTTTGCCAACAAGTATCGCGAGAACGGCAATGTCGCGATGGCGTTTTTCGGCGACGGCGCTTCGAATCAGGGCCAGGTCTACGAGAGCTTCAACATGGCAGAGCTCTGGAAGCTGCCGGTCGTCTACGTGATCGAAAACAACAAATACGGCATGGGTACCAGTGTTGCCCGAGCGTCCGCCACCACGGATCTTTCCCAGCGCGGTGCCTCCTTCGGCATTCCGGGCAAGCAGGTTGACGGCATGGATGTGCGCGCCGTGAAAGCCGTTTCCGAGGAAGCGCTGGAATGGTGCCGCTCCGGCAAGGGCCCGTTCATTCTGGAAATGATCACCTACCGCTATCGCGGCCACTCCATGTCCGACCCGGCGAAGTACCGCTCCAAGGACGAAGTGCAGAAGATGCGGACCGAGCACGATCCGATCGAGCAGGTGCGTGTGCGCCTTCTGGAGAAGAAGTGGGCGAGCGAAGACGATCTAAAGGCCATCGACAAGGATGTGCGCGCCAGGGTCGCGGAAGCTGCCGAATTTGCCCAGACCGATCCGGAGCCGGACGTGTCTGAACTCTACACCGACATTCTGCTCTAAGGCCGGGGGACAACATGCCGATTGACATTTTGATGCCGGCGCTTTCGCCGACAATGGAAGAGGGCAAGCTCTCCAAGTGGCTGAAGGCCGAGGGCGACACCATTTCCGCAGGCGACGTGATCGCCGAAATTGAAACCGACAAGGCCACCATGGAAGTCGAGGCGGTCGACGAAGGCACGCTCGGCAAGATCCTGGTTGCCGAGGGCACGGACAACGTCAAGGTCAACGAGAAGATCGCGATCCTCCTGGCCGACGGCGAAGATGCCGGCGCTCTCGACGCTGCGGCGTCTGCTCCTGCTGCCGCCGCTCCGGCGCCTGCGGCTGCCGAAGCACCAAGCGCACCGGCCGTTGCGTCCGCACCGACACCGGCGGCACCTGCTCCCGAAACCGCGCAGGATCCGGAAATCCCGGCGGGCACGACCATGAAATCCTCCACTGTGCGTGAAGCCCTGCGCGACGCCATGGCCGAGGAAATGCGCCGCGATCCGGACGTCTTCGTCATGGGTGAAGAAGTCGCCGAATACCAGGGCGCCTACAAGATCACGCAAGGCTTGCTTGACGAATTCTCCGCCAAGCGCGTCATCGATACGCCGATCACCGAACACGGCTTTGCCGGCCTCGGTGTCGGGGCTGCCATGGCGGGCCTGAAGCCGATCGTTGAATTCATGACCTTCAACTTCGCCATGCAGGCGATCGACCAGATCATCAACTCCGCCGCCAAGACGCTCTATATGTCCGGCGGCCAGATGGGCGCTCCGATCGTCTTCCGCGGTCCGAACGGTGCCGCTGCCCGCGTCGGCGCCCAGCACTCGCAGGATTATGCGGCATGGTATGCCCATGTTCCGGGCCTGAAGGTCATTCAGCCCTATTCGGCCGCGGATGCGAAAGGCCTGCTCAAGGCGGCGATCCGCGATCCGAACCCGATCATCTTCCTTGAAAACGAAATCCTCTACGGCCATTCCTTCGAAATCCCGGACATGGACGACTTCGTCCTGCCCATCGGCAAGGCCAAGGTGGAACGTGGCGGCACCGACGTGACGCTGGTCTCCTGGGGCATCGGCATGACCTACGCCATGAAGGCGGCCGAAGAGCTTGCCGGCATGGGCATCTCCGCCGAAGTCATCAACCTGCGCACCATCCGTCCGCTCGACATCGAAACGGTGCTGGCCTCCGTCCGCAAGACGGGCCGGGTCGTCACGGTGGAAGAAGCCTTCCCGATGTGCTCGGTCTCGTCGGAAATCGCCTATCAGGTCCAGGAAAAGGCCTTCGACTATCTCGATGCGCCGGTCCTGCGCGTGACGGGCAAGGACGTGCCGATGCCCTATGCCGCCAACCTGGAAAAGCTGGCTCTGCCGAGCGTCCCGGAAGTCATCGATGCGGTTAAAGCCGTAACCTACACCGCCTGAGGCCAGGGAGACGGACATGCCAATCAATATCACCATGCCGGCCCTTTCTCCGACCATGGAGGAGGGCAACCTGGCCAAGTGGCTGGTCAAGGAAGGCGACAAGGTTTCCGCCGGCGATGTCATCGCCGAGATCGAAACCGACAAGGCCACCATGGAAGTGGAAGCCGTTGACGAGGGCACGGTCGGCAAGATCGTCGTCCAGGCGGGAACCGAAGGCGTGAAGGTCAACGAGCTGATCGCCGTTCTTCTGGAAGACGGTGAGGATGCGGGCGCCATCGAAGCGTCCGGCGGCGGATCCTCCGCGCCGGCCAAACCTGAAGCCGACAAGGTTCCGGCCGTTCCGGCAAGCTCTCCGGCCATCGAGGTCGGTGCCAAGGCGGCCACCGATCCTCTCCCGGCTCCGAAGGCGGCCGACGGAGGGCGCATCTTTTCATCGCCCCTGGCACGGCGTCTGGCACAGCTCAACGGTCTGGACCTGAAGGCGCTGAAAGGTACCGGGCCGCACGGTCGGATCGTCAAGCGCGATATCGAGGCGGCTGTTGCGTCCGGCGCCGGCAAGGCGGCTCCGGCTGCTGCGGCCGAAGCTCCGAAGGCAGCTGCTGCACCGGCGTTGGCCACCGGCCCCTCCGCGGACCAGGTGCTGAAGCTGTTCGACAAGGACAGCTACGAGCTCGTGCCGCATGACGGCATGCGCAAGACCATTGCCAAGCGCCTGACCGAATCCAAGCAGACCATCCCGCATTTCTACGTTTCTGTGGACTGCGAACTGGATGCACTGCTGGCGCTGCGGACCCAGCTCAACGATGCCGCGGCGAAGGACAGGGACGGCAAGCCGGCCTACAAGCTTTCGGTCAACGACATGACCATCAAGGCGCTTGCGCTGGCCCTGCGCGACGTTCCGGACGCGAACGTCTCCTGGACCGATGAGGCCATGGTCAAGCACAAGCACGCCGATGTCGGCGTGGCCGTGTCCATTCCGGGCGGACTGATCACTCCGATCATTCGCCGGGCGGAAGAAAAGCCGCTGTCGATCATTTCCAACGAGATGAAGGACTACGGCAAGCGCGCGAAAGAGCGCAAGCTGAAGCCGGAAGAGTACCAGGGCGGCACAACCGCCGTATCCAACATGGGCATGATGGGGGTCAAGAACTTCTCGGCCGTCGTCAACCCGCCGCACGCGACCATCCTGGCCGTCGGTGCGGGCGAGAAGCGCCCGGTGGTGAAGGACGGCGAACTGGCGGTTGCCACCGTCATGTCCGTGACGCTCTCCACCGACCACCGCTGCGTGGACGGAGCTCTCGGTGCCGAACTGCTTGCCGCCTTCAAGGGCTACATCGAAAACCCGATGAGCATGCTGGTCTGACGGCCACATCTCCGGCGCGGCGGCAACGTCGCGCCGTTTTCAATCGATGACATCTTTCGCCGGGGAACAACACCATGGCTGACACCAATTACGACGTGATCATCATCGGTTCCGGGCCGGGTGGTTACGTGACCGCCATCCGCTCCGCCCAACTGGGTTTAAAGACCGCAATCGTCGAGCGTGAGCACCTGGGAGGCATTTGCCTCAACTGGGGCTGCATTCCGACCAAGGCTCTGCTGCGCTCGGCCGAAATTCTGGACCACGCCAACCACGCCAAGAGCTTTGGCCTGACCCTGGAAGGCACCATGAAGGCCGACGTCAAGGATGTAGTCGCGCGTTCGCGCGGTGTTTCCGCGCGGCTGAATGGCGGCGTCGGGTTTCTCATGAAGAAGAACAAGATCGACGTGATCTGGGGCGAGGCCAAGCTCACCAAACCGGGCGAAGTCTCGGTCGGAAAGACTTCCAAGCCGATCGTCGAGCCGCAGAACCCGATCCCGAAGGGCGTGAAGGGAGAAGGCACCTACACCGCCAAGCATATCATCGTGGCCACCGGTGCCCGTCCGCGCGCGCTGCCGGGCATCGAGCCGGATGGCAAGCTGATCTGGACCTATTTCGAAGCGATGAAACCGGCCAAGATGCCGAAGTCTCTGGTCGTGATGGGCTCGGGCGCTATCGGCATCGAATTTGCCTCCTTCTACCGCTCCATGGGCGTTGAGGTGACCGTGGTCGAGCTGATGGCCAATGTAATGCCGGTGGAGGACGAGGAAATCTCCAAATTCGCCCGCAAGGCTCTTGAAAAACGCGGCCTGAAAATCATCACAGAAGCCAAGGTGACCAAGGTCGAAAAGGCGGCGAATTCGATCACCGCGCATGTCGAGACCAAGGACGGCAAGGTAAGCCAGATTACGGCCGATCACCTGATTTCCGCCGTCGGCGTCCAGGGCAATATCGAGAATATCGGACTTGAAGCGCTCGGTGTGAAGACCGATCGCGGTTGTGTCGTGATCGATGAGTACGGCCGGACCAACGTTCCGGGCATCTACGCCATCGGCGATGTCGCCGGTCCGCCGATGCTGGCCCACAAGGCCGAGCATGAAGGTGTCATCTGCATCGAGAAGATTGCGGGCGTCCCGGGCGTTCATGCAATGGATCATCGCAAGATCCCCGGCTGCACCTACTGCAACCCGCAGGTGGCGTCCGTCGGTCTGACCGAGGCCAAGGCAAAGGAACAGGGCCGCGACATCCGTGTCGGCCGTTACATGTTCAATGCCAACGGCAAGGCGATCGCGCTCGGTGAAGACAATGGCATGATCAAGGTCATCTTCGACAAGAAGTCCGGTGAGCTTCTCGGCGCGCATATGTGCGGTGCGGAAGTGACCGAACTGATCCAGGGCTTCGTCGTCGCCATGAACCTGGAGACGACAGAAGAAGAGCTGATGCACACGATCTTCCCGCATCCGACCCTGTCTGAAATGATGAAGGAAGCGGTGCTCGACGCTTACGGCAGGGTTCTGAACGCCTGACCGCAAGAGGCATCCGTGTCGCGTGAAATCCGCAAAGGGCCGGTCGAACCAGTCACCAGCTTTGGGGCAATTGACCGGCCATCCAGGAAGGTAAGGCTGTCACTGAACGGGGAGAAGTGCGATGGACGTGAAAGCAATTCTGATCTGGGTCGCTATCGGTATTATCGCCGGATGGCTGGCAAGCATAGTCGTTGGTGGCGGTGGTCTTGTTCGTTACCTCGTCAGCGGCCTGATCGGCGCATTTGTCGGCGGTTTCCTGTTCAAGCTCGCGGGCATCAACATCAATCTCGGCAATGTCTACGTGAACGAGATCGTCGTGGCTGCCATCGGCGCGATCGTCGTGGTGCTGCTGGCAAGACTGATTGCCTGATAAACCAGACTTGAGGAGCGTTCGCGGTGGGCTTGATCATCACAATCATCATAGGCCTCATCGCGGGCGCCGTTGCCCATCGGGTGCTGAACAGCCGGGGCGGGTTTCTGGGAAGCCTGGTTGTCGGCCTAATCGGGGCACTGGTCGGCGGTGAACTTGCCGCGCTCCTCAATCTGAATGTGACCGGCGGTATCCTCGACCGGCTCATCATCGCGATTCTCGGATCGATCCTGTTCCTCTTCATCTGGAAGAAGATGTTCAAGTGACCCTGGAGCCGAAGGATCTCAGCAGCATTGCGGACTTTCCCTTAAGGACCGGAGACAAGCTGCGTTACGGCGACACGGACCGGCAGGGCCATGTCAACAATGCAGTGTTTGCAACATTCCTGGAAACCGGCCGGGTCGAGCTGCTCTACAACGAAGACCTTGCCGATGATGGGGCGGCTTTCGTGATCGCGCGGCTGGAACTTGATTTTCAGTTCGAGATCAACTGGCCGGGGGATGTGCAGATCGGAACGGCAGTTCTCGAAGTCGGCCGCAGCTCGTTCAAGCTCTTTCAGAAAGTGTTTCAGGACGGGCGACCGGCGGCGGAGGCGATCACGGTCATCGTTCAGATGAACGAGGCCACGCGCAGGTCGCAGCCACTGTCGGAGCGGGCGCGTAACCGATTGCGGGAACTGACCGGATCTGCGCCCGGCACATAGCTGGCTCACCCTTTTTCCGGCTTGACCTTTCCACTGAATAACGACACTTAAGGCTCATGGTAACGATCGTCGACACGCTCAATCGCCCGCAGGAAAAGTCCGCAGAACGCCCGCGCCATCCCGAAAAGGCGCATCGTCCGGATAATCCCATTCAGCGCAAACCGCACTGGATCCGCGTCAAGGCGCCGACGTCCCCGGTTTACCGCGAAACACAGAATGTGGTGCGCGACAACAACCTGGTGACGGTGTGCGAAGAGGCGGGTTGCCCGAATATCGGCGAATGCTGGTCGAAGAAACATGCCAGCTTCATGATCCTCGGCGACACCTGTACGCGTGCCTGTGCTTTCTGCAACGTGCGCACCGGCATGCCCGGACCGGTCGATCCGAAGGAAGCCCAGGGCGTTGCCGATGCGGTCGCGACGATGGGCCTTGAGCACGTTGTCATCACCTCTGTCGACCGGGACGACCTCGATGACGGCGGCGCGCAGCATTTCGCGGACGTGATTACCGCCATTCGCCGGACCGCGCCCAAGACCACGGTGGAAGTGCTGACGCCGGATTTCCTGCGCAAGGACGGGGCACTGGAAATCGTCGTGGCGGCAAAGCCGGACGTTTTCAATCACAACCTGGAAACCGTGCCGTCCAAATACCTGACCGTCCGTCCGGGAGCTCGTTATTTCCATTCGATCCGCCTTCTGCAGAAGGTCAAGGAACTCGATCCGGAAATGTTCACCAAGTCCGGCATCATGGTCGGGCTCGGCGAAGTGCGCAACGAGGTGCTTCAGCTGATGGACGACCTGAGAGCCGCCGATGTCGACTTCCTGACCATCGGCCAGTATCTGCAGCCTTCGAAGAAACACCACCCGGTCATGTCCTTCGTCACCCCGGAAGAATTCAAGGGCTATGAGCGCATCGCCTATGCCAAGGGTTTCCTGAAGGTCTCCGCAAGCCCGCTTACCCGGTCTTCCCACCATGCGGGCGAGGATTTTGCTGATCTGCGTGCGGCTCGGAAAGCCAAACTCGGCCATTAGGACCACGGCGAAACGGGATAATCGGACAGGAATGCCCAGCTTCTCCTCAAGACACAAGGTCAACCACAAGGCGGACGAAATGTTCCGACTGGTGGCGGATGTGGAACGCTATCCGGAATTTGTGCCGCTCTGCCAGGGCCTTACCGTGCGCGGGCGCAAAGAGCTGGAAAACGGCCATACGGTCCTGATTGCCGATATGACAGTCGCCTACAAGCTGTTCAAGGAAACCTTCACCAGCCGTGTCGAACTGCAACCGGACACACGCTCCATTCTTGTCGAATACCTCGACGGTCCCTTCAAGCATCTCGAAAACAAATGGACCTTCGAGGAAGCGGGCGAGGGCGCCTGCACCGTCGGCTTCTACATCAATTACGAGTTCCGCAGCCGTACGCTCGGCTCCCTGATGGGGGTGATGTTCGACAAGGCGTTTCGGAAGTTCTCCAGCGCTTTTGAAGCGCGGGCGGACGAAGTCTACGGGGCCTGAGCTCCGCGTACGCCCCTATTTAAACTGCTTGAAGGCGTCGCGAATGGTGCGGATACGGCTGGACTGCATGTCGAGCGGTTCGGCCTTGCGGCGGATCTGCTCGATTTCATGTTTCTTCAGTCCGAGATCTTCCAGCGTTGCAAAGGCGTCATAGTCGGTGCAGAGCGGAGTTCGTGTCGCTCCGATATTTTCCTCGACAATCAGGTTGCGTCCCGCCGCGGTTTCTTCCTCGGTCCAGATGACGGTACCGGAGGAGACCCAGAAGGTCCGGCCGCAATAGCGAGCTTCGTAATAGCCATCCTTGGGCTGCGTCAGGATTTCGTGAAAGCCGGTGAATGTGCCATTGGAAAATTGCGACCGGATATAAAAATCGCCCTGAGCGGTTGCACTGCCGGCCTGCATCAGGCAGGCGGCGCCAAAGGCCGCGAGGAACGCCAAGAAGCGTTTCATGTCAGAGCTTCCTTATCCGGTTCGTTTCACCTTCAGTTGTCCAAAGTCTAAGCTTTCCGGCTTACCCGAGCCTTACCGGGACGGGTGCCGGTTTTAGTTGCGATGATAGGTCTTGGCCGAAGGGCCTTCATCCGTGGTGCGGAACGCTTCCCGGATCACCGAGAAACGGTTGACCTTTTCGCCCGAAACAGTGTCGTTTTGCACGACAAGCCGCGGATCGTCGATAATGCCGAGGCCCTGCAGCGTCACCTGAGTCTCAGGATGGTCGCAAATCGGACGCCAGCCCTTGCCGCGATTGAACTCGACGCGAACGGTAAATTCCTGTTCGACTTCCAGTTGGGTCCAGGCGATTGTGGCATAGCGGACCCAATAGGATCGGCCGCAATACTGAACAGGTACGAGTCCATCGGCCATTCGGTCGTAGATCCGGTGCGAACCACGGAAAGTATGGCCGTCGCGCGAAATGATATACGTATCGCCGGCCTCGGCTGCGTCGCTTCCCGAGTAGGCCGTCGTGCCTGATAACACCAGGGCGCTTGCTGCAAGAAGCGCGCGATGGATTGACATATCCTTATCCCTGTTCCGCGAAATCATTTCGCGACTTGGTTGCTGCCGACGCTGACCATAGAGCAAGTGTTTTCAAAAGAGATTTCGGGCGGCAAGCGACTTTTACTAAAACTTGAAGTGTTTCCGGCTGGGGCGGCAAGACCGCTGATCGGCACGAGATTGTAGAGTATCTCCAGGCTGCTGACTTTCCATCGTGCGCGTGACGGGAGATTGCCGTGCTCCGGCCTGAATGAGAACGCCTGTCCGGGCATGGAACATTTGGTTGTCCCGCATTGCGGCGGCACTGAGCAATTGCCCAGTCTCATGCCCCGGCAACCTGACAACCTCTTGCAGCGATGGTAGCGGCAGTTTCCCAAAACAATGCCCACCGAAGACCTTTCACCGGCATGTCAGCAATTGTGACCCGATCGGCGTGTTCCGGCTACGGAAGGCACTGCTTCATTAGCGCGTATGGTAGGTGCTGTAGCCGCTACCGGAGTTTTCGTTCTGAAACCTGGCGCCGATCGCCGATAGGCGGCTCTGTGAACCGGTACTTTCGTCCGCAGCGGCGAGAACGTCCTGCGGACTGAGAGCTATACCGATGTCTTCGAGTGTCACCTGCCGTTCCGGATTGTCGCAGATCGGTCGCCAGCCGCGGCCGAAATTGAATTCCACTCGGACGGTGTGGCCGCGTTCGGCTTCAAGCTGGCTCCAGGCGACGGTGTGACTGCGTACAAAGTAGTCGCGTTTGCAATAGGCGGCCTGCTTCAGTTCTCCGGTATTTGACAGAAACAGTTTGTGGCTGCCCACAAACTTGCCGCCTCTTTCACGTGAGATCAGATAGAAATCACCCGGCTGCGGCAGCGTACCCGCCTGAACGGCGCCGCCCATACACACAAGTGCGGCCAGTAGAGTTGCTTGTTTCAGCATGAGTTTTGGTTCTTGTGTTCCGTTGAGATCGAGTGGCCGGGACTATAGGGATGACCAATGGGGAAGCCCAGCGCGAACTCTGTGGAGCGTTAAGAAGCGTTTACTCAGGAAACCGCATTTAAAATCGATGTGAGTACAGTTTTTACCGTTGCCAGACGTATTGCGCGCCGGCCGTTGTCGGCGAAACGGCAGTGCAGATGCTCTGTCGGCCGTCCTTTTGCTGCAATGGCGATGTGAACGGTCCCGACGGGTTTGTCGGCACTGCCACCGCCTGGGCCGGCAATGCCGGTGACAGAGACCGCAATATCCGCTTTTGAGCGCGCAAGGGCGCCTTCGGCCATGGCGATGGCAACCTCCTTGCTGACCGCGCCGACCTTCAGGATCAGCTCTGCCGGTACCCCGAGCAGTTCGGTCTTGGCCTCGTTGGAATAGGTCACAAAGCCGCGGTCGACAACCGCGGAGGATCCGGCGATCTCCGTGAGCGTGCCGGCGATGAGCCCTCCGGTGCAGGATTCTGCCGTCGCAATCGATTTGCCGGCCGCCTTGAGCACTTCCAGGACATCCGACGCAAGCGGAGCCAGGTCTTCAAGGCAATGCGGAAGGTCTTCGCTCATGATTTCGTCACTCATCGTCTGAAAGCGGAAGGCGGACCGTCACGCTGGCAAGGGCAGCAATTCCCTCCTTCCGGCCGGTAAAGCCCAATCGTTCCGATGTTGTCGCCTTTACCGAAACCCGTGCAACCGAAATGCCGCAAATGGCTGCGAGGGATTGCCGGATCGCTTCCCGGTGCGGTCCGATCTTCGGTTCCTCGCAAACGATCGTGACGTCAATATGGGCGATCCGACCGCCAAGCGCCGCGAGCCTTCGTTGCGCGTCTTGCTGGAACCGGTCGGACGAGGCGCCTTTCCACTGCGGATCGCTTGGCGGGAAGTGCTGGCCGATGTCGCCGTCCCCAATGGCGCCGAGAGTCGCATCGGTGATGGCATGCAGAACGACGTCCGCGTCCGAATGACCCTTGAGCTTTCTGGAATAGGGTATGGCAACGCCGCCCAGGATCACTGCATCGCCGTCTTCGAAGGCGTGCACGTCATAGCCGATACCGGAGCGGATATCGGTGAGGTGTGCGAGGGGAACCGAAGCACCGGTCATATGCGTGAACCCTGCGTGTTGGTCTGCGCGCCGGAGGTCGGCTGCGGTGGTGATCTTGAAGTTGGACGGGTCGCCTTCGGCCAGAACAATGGACATCCCGCCCCATTCCGCAAGCCCTGTATCGTCGGTGAAATCGAACCTCCCGGCCTCCTCGGCCTTTTTGTGGGCGGCCAGGATAGTACGAAAGGGAAAGGCCTGCGGGGTTTGCGCCGCCCAAAGGCCGGTCCTGTCCACCGTTTCAAGCGTATGTCCGGTTGTGTCGGCCCGTTTCAAGGTGTCGTTGACGGGAACAGCGGCAAGCGCACCCTCCGCTCCGCCATCCAGAGCGTTGAGCAGGCGGTCGATAATCGCAATCGACAGGAAAGGACGGGCTGCATCGTGGATCAGCACATAATCGGGTGCTGCTTCCCCAAGCGCCAAAAGACCCGCAAGCACGGATTGTTGCCGGGTGGCGCCACCGGCGACGGCGGGCTGGAGCTTAGGCCGGAGAGGAGAGCCCGCCGCCACAACGGCATCTTCGTAGAGACTGCAATCATCCGGGTGAATGACGGTAACGACCTGAGAAATCCGGGGATGATTCGCCACTGCATTCAGTGTATGGCTCAGCACCGGGCGGCCGGCGAGGAGCCGGTATTGTTTGGGCTGCAGGTTTTCGGGATCCGCCAGACGGGAGCCACGCCCTGCGGCAACGATCAGGGCGGCAGCGGTTTTAGCCATTCAAGGACTCCTTGCGTCTCAAGCCAATCAGAAACCTCAGGACCGTCTTTATCTAAGAACTTGTTCGGACCGCAAATTTTGACTTGTTGCAATGCGAAAATTGTCTACAATATAGGCAATTCAAATTCTGCACAGTCAATAAGCAGTAAAGAGGCACTGTGTCATCATTGATGAAACCGCTGTCGATAGGCCGCGTTCAATTGTCAAACCCGGCCGCGCTTGCGCCCATGTCCGGAGTGACCGACCTGCCGTTCCGCAGGATCGCGGCCCGTTTTGGCGCCGGTATGGTTGTGAGCGAAATGGTGGCGAGCGAATCCTTCGTGCGTGGAGACGCCGAAACCCAGATGCGCGCAGAGGCCCAGAACGAGGGGCTGCATGTAGTGCAGCTTGCCGGACGTGAAGCGCGCTGGATGGGAGAGGCTGCGAAGGTCATCGCCGGTCTCGGCGCGGATGTAATCGATATCAACATGGGCTGCCCGGCCAAGAAGGTCACCTCCGGATATTCGGGCTCGGCATTGATGCGCGATCTCGATCATGCCCTGACCCTGATCGAAGCGACGGTCGAAGCCGTCGATATCCCGGTAACCCTGAAGATGCGACTTGGTTGGGACGAGAATTCGCTCAACGCCCCTGAATTGGCTCGCCGCGCGGAGCGGGCCGGTGTGCAGATGATCACTGTCCATGGCCGCACTCGCTGCCAGTTCTACAAGGGAAAAGCCGATTGGGGCGCGATAGCCGCGGTCAAGGAAGCCATATCGGTGCCGCTGGTCGCCAACGGCGATTGCCGGGGTAAGGAAGACGCGCTCGCGATGCTGGAGCTCTCCGGCGCCGACGGAGTGATGATTGGCCGCGGAGCCTATGGTCGACCCTGGCTGCCCGGTCATGTCGGGCATTTCCTCCGTACCGGTGAAGAGCTTGCAGCACCGGACGGGGCAGCGCTGGCCGATCTGGCGGTCGAGCATTACGAGGCTATCCTCGGCCACTACGGCGAACAGGCCGGGGTGCGCATCGCGCGCAAGCATCTCGGCTGGTACCTGGAAGAGGCAGGCAAGAACGAGATACCCGTGCCTGTCCGCCAAAAGCTCATGACATCCAATCAGCCCTCGGAGGTTGTCCGCCTCGCCAGGGACTGGCTTGCCACATCGAACGAACGGAAAGCAGCTTGACGGATACTTTGTCTCAGACAGGCCGGACGGCCGCGCTGGCCAGCGACGGGCCGACGATCCTGGACGCGCTGCCGCATCCGGTGCTGCTGGTTGCACCGGACGGCGTGATCGAATCGGCCAACATGGCGGCGGAAATCTTCATGCGCTCCAGCGTTTCGGTGCTGCGGCGGCATCCGATCAGCGATTTTGTGCCCTTCGGCAGCCCGCTTCTGACCCTGATCGAGCAGGTGCGTGAACGCAGTGCTCCGGTCAACGAATACAAGGTCGATATCGGCTCGCCCCGGATCGGGGCGCCAAAGGTGGTGGATATCAACGCGGCCCCCGTTGCCGAGCGTCCCGGTGCAGTTGTCCTGATGTTCCAGGAACGCACCATGGCGGAGAAGATCGACCGGCAGCTTACGTCACGCGGCGCGGCGCGCACCGTCACAGGGCTTGCCGCGATGCTGGCCCACGAGATTAAGAACCCGCTGTCAGGCATACGTGGCGCCGCCCAGTTGATCGAGCAGTCTGTGCCGGCGGAAGACCGGGCATTGACGCGACTGATCATGGACGAGACCGACAGGATCGTGAAACTGGTCGACCGGATGGAGGTATTCTCCGATGAGCGGCCGATCGAGCGCGAACCGGTCAACATCCATGTGGTCCTCGATCATGTGAAACGGCTGTCCGATTCCGGCTTTGCCCGCGGCAAGCGCATCGTCGAGGTCTACGACCCTTCGCTGCCGCCGGTCTATGCCAACAAGGATCAGTTGATTCAGGTTTTCCTCAATCTCATCAAGAACGCCAGCGAGGCCATCGGCGACGACCCGGACGGAGAGATCCGTGTCTCCACAGCGTTCCGGCCCGGTGTCCGTCTGTCCGTACCCGGCACGGAGGACAAGGTCAGTCTGCCGCTGGAATTCTGCGTGCAGGACAATGGCCCGGGTGTTCCGGACGATCTGCTGCCGCATCTGTTCGAACCCTTCATCACCACAAAAACCAACGGCTCCGGCCTGGGGCTCGCCCTCGTTGCGAAGATCATCGGTGATCACGGCGGTGTGATCGAATGCGACAGCCAGAGACGCAAGACCGTATTCCGAATTCTGATGCCTGCCTTTTCGGACACCGGCTCGGGTGGCAGCGAGCGGATCAGCAGAGGACGTGACTGACCATGCCGACCGGCACGATACTTGTTGCAGATGATGACGCGGCCATCCGCACCGTACTCAACCAGGCCCTGTCCCGAGCCGGTTATACCGTTCGGCTGACGTCCAATGCCTCGACGCTGTGGCGGTGGGTCTCCTCCGGCGACGGAGACCTCGTAATCACCGACGTGGTGATGCCTGACGAGAACATCTTCGATGTTCTGCCGCGCATGAAGAAGATGCGGCCCGAACTGCCCGTCCTGGTGATGAGCGCGCAGAACACCTTCATGACGGCGATCAAGGCCTCGGAAAAGGGCGCCTACGAGTACTTGCCCAAGCCCTTCGACCTGAAGGAACTCACCAGCATCGTCCAGCGGGCGCTGGAAGAACCGAAGCGCCGGCCGGCGGTGGACCTGGACGATGCGGGCGAGGGGATGCCGCTGGTCGGGCGGTCACCCGCCATGCAGGAGATCTACCGGGTCCTGGCCAGGTTGATGCAGACGGACCTCACCGTGATGATCAACGGCGAATCCGGTACCGGCAAGGAACTGGTTGCACGGGCGTTGCACGACTACGGCAAGCGCCGCAACGGGCCTTTTGTTGCCATCAACATGGCCGCGATCCCGCGAGACCTGATCGAAGCGGAGCTCTTCGGTCATGAAAAGGGCGCCTTCACCGGAGCGCAGAACCGCAGTTCGGGCCGCTTTGAACAGGCCGATGGCGGTACGCTGTTTCTGGACGAAATCGGCGATATGCCGATGGAAGCCCAGACGCGCCTGCTGCGCGTGCTGCAACAGGGGGAGTACACGACCGTCGGCGGGCGCACGCCGATCAAGACCGATGTGCGCATCGTTGCCGCAACGAACAAGGACCTGAGGCATCTGATCAATCAGGGCCTGTTCCGCGAGGACCTCTACTTCCGCCTGAACGTCGTGCCGATTCGCCTTCCGCCGCTTCGCGAGCGTGTCGAGGATATCCCGGATCTTGTGCGGCATTTCTTCTCCATGGTCGAGAAAGAGGGCCTGCCGGCAAAGCAGATCGACCAGGGAGCGCTCAATCTGTTGCGCCGTTACCGCTGGCCGGGCAACGTGCGCGAACTGGAGAACATCGTTCGCCGCCTGGCGGCGCTTTATCCGCAGGACGTGATCAGCGAAAACCTGCTTGAACAGGAACTCAGCCAGCCGACCGTTGCGCCGCTGGAGGATGAGGTGGCCGAAACCGTCAACCTCGGCGGGTCGGTCGAGCGTTACCTTGCCGGGTATTTCGACACGTTCGGAGACGCGTTGCCGCCACCCGGCCTCTATCACCGTATCCTGCGCGAAGTGGAATACCCGCTGATCAGCGCTGCACTTGCCGCCACGCGAGGTAACCAGATCAAGGCGGCGGAACTCCTCGGTGTCAACCGCAACACGCTGCGCAAGAAAATCCGCGACCTGGATATTCAGGTGATGCGCCTGACCCGGTAGCAGCGTTGGCGCGGAAAGCCAACTTAGATCGCAGCCTGCCCTTCTCCCGCTCGCATCAGAATGGGGGAGGTGCCGTTAGACCGTCTTTTCAAGGTGCGGAGGCATTGAGGATCTGTCCGACGATCCCTTGCAAATTTCTCCTGGATGCAAGGATGTAGGCCGAGGATATCAATCGTCCACCGCATTTTTTGCGGAGAGAACAAGCTCTGTCGCAATTTCGCAACATTGTGTGATAAGTTTGCCGCAAATGAGGAAAGCAGCCGTGGGTTCGTCCGCGGGTGACAGGCGTTAGAGGCCGTATGATACTCGAAGCGGAAGAGCGGTCCGTTGCGCAGTCCAGCGCTGCCGGCAGGCTCTGGCGGCGCGCCGGACTTGCGATCATGGTGGTCGCCCTGATCTCGATCGGCGTGACCTTTGCCATTCTGATGGGGCTGACCTCCATCGACCCGACACGCGACGTCATCATGACGGCGATGACCATCAATGGTGCGCTGGCTGCCGTTCTCCTCGGTGTGATCTCGGTCGAGATCCTGAAACTGTGGCAGGCGCGCCGGCGCGGACGAGCCGCCGCGCGGCTGCATGTGCGGGTTGTCGCGCTTTTCAGCCTGGTCGCCGCGGTTCCCGCCGTTCTGATGGCCATCCTCGCGGCGGTAACGCTGGATCGCGGCCTTGATCGCTGGTTCGAAGATCGCACCCGGCAGATCATCGACAACGCTCTGACCGTCGCGCAGGCCTATCTTCAGGAGCATGCAAGGGTGCTTCGCGGCGACTTGATCGCCATGACGAACGACATTGACCGGGCCAAGGCAGTCTATGAATTCGAACCGACGCGCTTTGACCAGTTCTTTGCGACGCAGGTCTCGCTGCGCGGCATCCTTGCCGCCTTCATCCTCAACGAGAACGGAGACGTGGTGACGCGTGTCGTTCTGGATCCCACCGCCGAGGTGCCGCTTCCGCCGGCCGACAGTTTCTTCAAGGCCAAGTCGGGCGACCCGATCCTGATCGCGCCGGGAAGCTCCAACATCGTCGGCGGCGTGATGAAGCTCTCGGCCTATGACAATTTCTACCTTTACGCGGTGCGCGCAATCGATCCGAGGGTGGTGGAGTATCTGCGCCTCGCGGAAACCGGAGCTTCCCAATATCAGCAGATGGAAAACAGCCGCTTCGGCGTGCAGGTGGCTTTCGCGCTGGTCTATCTGGGTGTGGCCCTCGTTCTGCTGCTTTCGGCGATCTGGATCGGCTTCGGCTTCGCAAACCGGCTTGTTTCGCCGATTCGCACCCTGATCTCGGCAGCCGACGAGGTTTCCAGGGGAAACCTTGCCGTGAAGGTACAAACCGAAAAGTCGGGCGGGGACCTGTCCAATCTAGGAGAAACTTTCAACAAGATGACAGGTCAGTTGCTCGGCCAGCGCGATGCGCTGCTTGCCGCCAACGAACAGATCGACCGCAGGCGGCGATTCAACGAGGCGGTCTTGTCCGGCGTCTCCACGGGCGTCATCAGTGTCGACGACGAAGCCTCCATCATGCTGGTCAACCGTTCCGCGCTTGAGCTTCTTCAACTGGACGAGGTCCAGATACTGAACAAGCCTCTTGCGGAGGTGGTGCCGGAACTCAGCACCTGCATTTCGGAAATCCTGAACAACGAAAGCGATCGCCTGCCGGAAACGCAGATCGAGATCACCCGCGGAGGACGGCTGCGGACCATCAACGTACGCATCACCCGCGAGCAGTCGACCCGGCGTGAACACGGGTTTGTGGTCACGCTCGACGACATCACCGACCTCGTCTCCGCGCAGCGCAATTCCGCCTGGGCAGATGTCGCCCGGCGCATCGCGCATGAAATCAAGAACCCGCTGACACCGATCCAGCTGTCCGCCGAACGCATCCGGCGCCGCTATGGCAAACGGATAGAGGAGGGGGATCGGGAAGTGTTCGACCAGTGCATCGACACGATCGTGAGGCAGGTGGGAGATATCGGCCAGATGGTCGACGAGTTTTCTTCCTTCGCCCGGATGCGCAAGCCGCGCAAGGCCGAAGGAGATCTGCGCGAATCCGTCCGCGAGGCCGCCTTCATGCAGGCTGTAGCCAACCCGGAAATCAGCGTCTCGGCCGAGGTGCCGTCTCACCCCGTCAAGGCCGTATTCGACACGCGTCTGATCGGTCAGGCGCTGACCAATGTGGTCAAGAACGCGACCGAGGCGGTCGCTGCGCGTGCAGGGGAGGATCTGCCCAAAGGCAAGGTAACCGTGCACCTGCGCGGCGAGGCGCCTGACGGCAGCGGCCGGATCGTGATCGACGTTGTCGACAACGGCATCGGTCTTCCGGCCGAAAATCGCAGCCGGCTGCTGGAACCCTATATGACGACGCGGGAAAAAGGCACGGGGCTTGGCCTCGCCATAGTCCGCAAGATCCTGGAAGACCATGGCGGCGGCATTGAATTGCTCGACGCCCCCAAGACCAACCCAGAGGATACGGGAACTCTCGTTCGGCTGACCCTTGCGGCTCAGGCCGAGATCGAACCGGAGACCGACCTGCAAAACCAGACAGTGATTGCCCATGGCGCATGACATTCTTGTCGTAGACGACGAAACCGACATCCGCGAAATGATCGCCGGCATCCTGGACGATGACGGCTATGGAACCCGCACGGCACACGACAGCGACAGCGCGCTCGCGGCTGTCAAGGAGCGCAAGCCCTCGCTGGTCGTGCTCGACATCTGGCTGATGGGAAGCCGTCTCGACGGCCTGGCGCTGCTGGATCTTTTCCGGGAAACCGATCCGGACATGCCGGTCGTCATCATTTCCGGCCACGGCAACATCGAGACCGCGGTCTCCGCGATCAAGCGCGGCGCATACGATTATATCGAGAAGCCGTTCAAGGCCGACCGGCTGGTGCATATCGTGGAACGCGCCCTGGAAGCTTCCAGCATGAAGCGCGAGATTCGAGACCTCAAGCAGCGCAGCGGCGAGACCAGTGACATTGTCGGCAATTCCTCCGCTGCACACAATCTGCGCCAGACCATCCAGAAGATCGCCCACACCAACAGCCGTATCCTCATCGTAGGCCCGTCGGGAGCAGGCAAGGAACGCGCGGCGCGCATGATCCACGACCAGTCACCCCGCGCCAAGAGCCCGTTCGTGGTGCTGAACGCGGCAACCATCACGCCGGCGCGAATGGAAGAGGAACTCTTCGGCATCGAGGACGAGAACGGCAATCTGCGCAAGATCGGCGCGCTGGAAGAAGCGCACGGCGGCACGCTTTATCTCGATGAAGTTGCCGACATGCCTGCCGAGACCCAGGGCAAGATCCTGAGGGTGCTGGTCGAACAGAGCTTTGCCCGCGTCGGCGGCACCCAGAAGGTGCAGGTCGATATCCGTATCCTGTCGTCCACCTCGAAGAACCTGGAGGAACACATTGCCTCCGGTCTCTTTCGCCAGGATCTTTACCACAGGCTGAGCGTCGTGCCCTTGCGCGTGCCCGGCCTTGCAGAACGGCGCGAGGATATTCCGGTGCTGGTCCATCACTTCATGGAACAGATTTCGGCCGCCTCCGGCATTCCGCTCAGGCCGATCGGCGACGATGCCATGGCGGTGCTGCAGACCCATGACTGGCCCGGCAACGTGCGCCAGTTGCGCAACAACGTCGAACGTCTGATGATCCTGAGCCGCGGTGATCCCGACAGCACGATCACGGCGGATCTGCTGCCGGCGGAAATCGGTGAAACCCTTCCGTCTTTGCCGACTTCCGGCACCGGCGAGCACCTGATGTCGGTCCCTCTGCGCGAGGCGCGCGAGATTTTCGAGCGCGAATATCTGCAGGCCCAAATCAAAAGATTTGACGGCAACATCTCGCGGACAGCCGAATTTGTCGGTATGGAACGCTCTGCGCTCCACCGCAAACTCAAGACCCTGGGCATGACCTGAGGCAGGGTGGGGCAGGGATTTAGTCGGCTGATGGATAAAGGGATCTTTTTATGAAGATCGTGATTTGCGGCGCGGGCCAGGTCGGATACGGCATCGCCGAACGGCTCGCGGCTGAACAGAACGATGTTTCTGTCATCGATTCCTCGCCGAAGCTTATCGACGCCATCGGCGACCAGTTGGATGTGCGCGGCTTTGTCGGTCACGGCGCTCATCCGGACGTGCTGGCACAGGCCGGCGCTGAAGAAGCCGACATGATCATCGCGGTGACGCTTTATGACGAGGTCAACATGGTGGCCTGTCAGGTGGCGCATTCGCTGTTCAATGTGCCGACCAAGGTCGCCCGCATCCGTGCACAGTCCTACCTGCAAGGACGCTGGCGCAATCTCTTTTCCCGCGATCACATGCCGATCGACGTGATCATTTCCCCGGAAATCGAGGTAGGTGAGATGGTCCTGCGCCGCCTGGCATTGCCGGGTGCCGTCGAAACCGTGCGCTTTGCCGACGACCAGGTCGTCGTGGTCGGCATCATGTGCGAGGAGAACTGCCCTGTCGTCGACACCCCGCTGCGACAGTTGACCGAACTCTTCCCCGATCTTGGCGCCGTGGTGGTCGGTCTTTACCGCAACAACAAGCTGTTCGTGCCCAAGAGCAGCGATTCCATCCTCACCGGCGATCTTGCCTACGTGGTTGCCCGGCGCGATCAGGTGCGCCGTACCCTGAGCATTTTCGGTCATGAGGAGCCGGAAGCCGCAAAGGTCGTCATTTGCGGCGGCGGCAATATCGGGCTTTACGTGGCCAAGGCGCTGGAACAGCGACAGACGGGCACGAAGGTCAAGCTGATCGAAGCTTCGCGCGAACGGGCGATGGCCGTAGCCGACGAACTCAAGCGCTCGGTCATCCTGCACGGCAGCGCCCTCGATCAGACCATCTTGAACGAAGCCGATGCCGGTGATGCGGATACGATGGTGGCGCTGACCAACGAGGACGAGGTCAACATCCTGTCGTCGGTGATGGCCAAGAAACTCGGCTGCAAGCGCTCGCTGTCGCTTCTCAACAACCCGAGCTATCCAGCCTTTGCCAATGCGCTCGGTATCGACGCCTTCATCAATCCGAGGGCGGTCACGATCTCCAAGATCCTGCAGCACGTGCGCCGGGGCCGTATCCGGGGCGTCCATTCCTTGCAGAACGGCGCAGCCGAGATCGTCGAGGCCGAAGCGCTGGATACATCGCCCCTGGTCGGAAAGCCGCTGCGGGTGATCGATCTGCCATCCGGCATCCGTGTCGGGGCGGTTTTCCGCAACGGTGAGGTGCTTACCCCGAACGGCAACCTGCAGATCCAGGCTCAGGACCGGATCGTGATTTTTGCAGTTGCCAACCGGGTGCGGCAGGTAGAGCAGATGTTCCGCGTCAGCCTTGACTTCTTTTAGGGCATGACGGTTCTTTTCTGATCTTGCATTTGCCTGACCGAAAGGTCAAAACTTCCAAAAATACCAAACGGTTCGAATTGAACCGACCCGTCATGGAGGGATCATGAGCCGAATTGCCTATGTCAACGGCCAGTACGTTCGTCACGCCGATGCAGCGGTCCATGTTGAGGACCGCGGCTATCAATTCGCCGACGGCGTCTACGAGGTCTGTGAGGTCTGGCAGGGCAAGCTCGTCGATGTTCCGCGCCATCTGGACCGTCTCGGCAGGTCCTTGAGCGAATTGCGCATCGACTGGCCGATGTCCCGTGCAGCGGTGGAATTCGTGCTGCATCAGGTAGTTCGGCGCAATCGTGTCCGCAACGGGCTGGTCTATATCCAGGTGACGCGTGGTGTGTCCAGGCGCGATCACTTCTTTCCGCCGGAAGATGTCGCGCCGTCCATCGTCGTGACCGCGCGCTCTTCAAATCCGGCTGTAGCCGCTGCCGTCGCGGCCGAGGGCATTGCCGTCGTCAGCTATCCGGAGAATCGCTGGCCGAGAGTGGACATCAAGACCGTGGCGCTTCTGCCGAATGTCCTGGCGAAACAGAACGCCAAGGAAAATGGCGGCAAGGAAGCCTGGTACGTGGACAAGGACGGCTTTGTCACTGAAGGCGGTTCGACCAATGCCTGGATCGTGACGAAGGACGGCGCACTGGTGACCCGTCCGGCCGAAAGCGGAATCCTGCGCGGCATCACCCGGGCAGTGGTTCTAGATATTATCCAAAAGGAAGGGCTGACGTTTGAGGAAAGGCCGTTTAGTCTGGAAGAGGCCTTTGACGCAAAGGAAGCATTCGTCACCGCGGCGACAAGCGTGGTGATGCCGGTAACACGTGTGGATGGCAAAATGATCGGCAATGGGCATCCGGGTTCCGTTGCAACCCGATTGCGCGAAGTGTTCCATACTGCTACTGATTTGCAGGCGGTATGATTCGATTGGCCTTATTGGGTCGAAAGACGAAACAATTCGGAGCCGAGGCAGACGGTTCCGACTGGTGGGCTATACAAAAAGCGAGCGGCACGTCAGGCCTTTTGGTGTTTGAAATCAAACACTTTTGACGGAAAGCTGCTGAAACGCCGGATGCTCGGCCGCATCCGGGGCAAATAGGATAAAAAGACTGATGGCTGAGCGCGCACAAAATCTCCAAGACACTTTTCTTAATCACGTTCGCAAGCAAAAAACTCCTCTGACGATCTTTCTCATCAATGGTGTGAAGCTGCAGGGCGTTGTGACCTGGTTCGACAACTTCTGTGTCTTGCTCCGGCGTGACGGACATTCCCAGCTCGTCTACAAGCATGCGATTTCCACAATTATGCCCAACGGACCTGTTCAACTGTTCGATCAGGCAGAGGAAAACGCGGAAAAGGCAAGCTGATTGAAACCGAAGTCTCGCGCGGACGACTATTCTAAATCCAACGGTTCCGAGGAACCCGGCCAGAAGACGCTGAGAGTCAAAGATACTGGGGTGGACCGACTGCCCCAGCCCTTCAGTGCAATGGTGCTGGAGCCTGTGCTGCAATTGCGTGGCGAGGCTGCCCAGGCGGAGCTGCGCGGCAACCGCAGTCCGGAAGCACGGCTCGAAGAAGCGCTCGGCCTCAGCGCCGCGATCAATCTCGATATCAAACATGCGGGCGTCGTCCGCATCGGCACACCCAAGCCCGCGACCCTCTTCGGCGAGGGCAAGGTATCGGAACTTGCAGGCATCGTCGCCAGCGAGGATCTCGATCTCGTTGTGATCGATCATCCGCTGACGCCGGTTCAGCAGCGCAACCTGGAACGCCGACTGAAGACGAAGGTGATTGACCGCACCGGGCTGATCCTCGAAATCTTCGGTGATCGCGCCCGGACCAAGGAAGGCCGTCTGCAGGTGGATCTTGCCCATCTTACCTGGCAGAAGAGCCGTCTCGTGCGCTCCTGGACCCACCTTGAACGCCAGCGCGGTGGCGCCGGTTTCATGGGCGGCCCGGGGGAAACCCAGATCGAGGCCGACAGGCGGCAGATCCAGGACCGTATCATCGCGCTGCAAAAACAGCTGGAACAGGTACGCCGCACCCGGGACCTGCACCGCAAGAAGCGAAAGAAAATCCCGCAGCCGGTGGTGGCCCTGGTCGGCTACACCAACGCCGGCAAGTCGACGCTGTTCAACCGGTTGACCGAGGCGGATGTCTTTGCCAAGGATCTGCTCTTTGCGACGCTCGACCCGACCTTGCGCAAGATATCGCTGCCGCATGGCAAGGAAGTGATCCTTTCGGACACGGTGGGCTTCATCTCCGATCTGCCGACCCATCTGGTGGCGGCCTTCAGGGCGACGCTGGAGGAGGTTCTGGAAGCCGACCTGATCCTGCATGTGCGCGATATCTCGCATCCCGATACGGATGCCCAGGCCTCGGATGTGCGCAAGACGCTGGACGATCTCGGCGTCGACGCGGTGTCCGGTGCGCCGATCATCGAAGTCTGGAACAAGATCGACTGCCTCGATCCGTCCTATCGCGACAAGCTTCTGGAAGAGGCGGGCAGCGAAGGTCCGATTGCCCTTTCCGCCTTGACCGGTGACGGTGTCAACCAGCTGCTTTCCCGTGTCGATGCCTTCATGGCGCAGCATGACGACGTGCTGACGGTGCGCATTCCCGTTGCCGAAGGCGCACTTCTCGCCAAGCTCTATCAGATGGCGGAAGTCCTGGAGCGCAGCGATGCAGAGGATTTCGTGACGGCCGAAGTGCGTGTCAGCGACAAACAGCGCGGGCCGTTCCGGGACGTGTACGCAGCCTATATCGACGGCTGACTATTTGCCCTTGGCCGCCTGCCACGCCGATTCCATTTCGTCCAGGGTCATCGCTTCAAGGGTCGTGCCGGTCGCCTCGGCATGATCCTCTATGGCGGCAAAGCGTTTGCGGAACTTGCGATTGGTTCGCCGCAGGGCCTCTTCCGGATCGATGTCGAGGTGGCGGGCCAGATTGGCAAGCGCGAAGAGCGTGTCGCCGAGTTCGTCGGTCATCCGGTCCTTGTCCGGCGTGCCCTTGGCGATTTCCTCGTCGAGCTCATGGGTTTCTTCGCGGATCTTGTCCAGAACCAACCTTGCATCGTTCCAGTCGAAGCCGACCTTTGACGCCCGTCGCTGCAGCTTGTCGGCTTCCTGAAGGGCGGGAAATGCGGTGGGGACATCGTCGAGATAACCCTTCTTCTCTTCCGCAATGCCGAGCGCTTCACGGGCCGCCCGCTTTTCGGCGCGTTCCTCCGCCTTGATCCGTTCCCAGATACCCTTGACGTGGTCGGCCTTCTCGCCGTTTTCTTCGCCGAAGACATGCGGGTGCCGCCGGATCAGTTTCTTCGTGATGCCCTCGACGACATCGCCGAAGTCGAAATGTTTCTCTTCCTCGGCCATGCGCGCGTGATAGACCACCTGGAGCAGCAGGTCGCCGAGTTCCTCGCGCAGTTCCACCACATCGTTCTTGGCGATCGCATCGGCGACCTCGTAGGCCTCTTCCAGCGTGTAGGGCGCGATAGTCGCGAAGGTCTGTTCCAGATCCCACGGACAGCCGGTCACCGGCGTCCTGAGAGCAGCCATGATTTCGATCAGTCGGGAAATGTCGCGGCTGGGGAGCATCGAGAGGGCCTTGATTTGATTGGTCAGGTGTGCGGTACAGATCTTGCTGGTTTATGACAAATCCTGAAAGTCATGGAAACCGCTTCATCCCGTCCGCTTTTGGATACGAACAACCTCTCCACCGTCATTCCGGACAAGAGAGGCGCAGCCGAACGCAGATCCGGAACCAGACATATTTTGCGCTGAAAGCGCACATTCGCTCGTGACAGAGTGTTCGCTGCGCTCACGCTGATATCTGGGTTCCGGATCTGCGTGCAGCATACGCTGCGCTTGTCCGGAATGACGGCAGAGGTTTGTGCGACCCTATCCCCTGACGGACGGATGCCAGAAGGTGACGGCGCGTTCGAGCACCGCGACGATGCCGTAGAAAAGCGAGCCGGCGAATGCCGCCACGGCGATTTCGGCCCACACCATGTCGAGATTCATGCGGCCGACTTCCGTGGAGATGCGGAAGCCCATGCCGACGATCGGCGTGCCGAAGAACTCGGCGACGATGGCCCCGATGAGGGCGAGCGTCGAGTTGATCTTCAGCGCGTTGAAGATGAAGGGCATGGCCATCGGCAGGCGCAGCTTGAAAAGCGTCTGCCAGTAGCTCGACGCATAGGTGCGCATCAGGTCGCGCTGCATGGCATCGGAGGCGGCAAGACCGGAAACCGTGTTCACCAGCATCGGAAAGAAGGTCATGATGACGACGACCGCAGCCTTCGAGGGCCAGTCGAAGCCGAACCACATCACCATGATGGGGGCAACCCCGATGATCGGCAGTGCCGACACGAGGTTTCCGATGGGCAGAAGTCCGCGGCGCAGGAACGGTACCCGGTCGACCAGGATCGCGATGACGAAGGCCGAGCCGCAGCCGATGGCATAACCGGCGAGCACTGCCTTCAGGAAAGTCTGCCGGAAGTCGGCCCAGAGCGTCGTGCCGGAAGAGGTCAGGCGCAGCCAGATTTCGGACGGGGCCGGCAGCAGCACCTTGGGCACGCCGGCACCGGTGACGACGATTTGCCAAAGCAGCAGGATCGTGATGCCGAAGATCGCGGGAATTGCCAGATTGACCAGCCTTGCGGTCAGCGGCGAAATGTTGCGCCAGGTGGCGAGGCGCTCGACGAAAAGCCAGGACGCCGCCCAGGTGGCTGCGGCCAGTGCCCAGAAGCCAAGCGTCGCTTCGCCCACATGATTTGCAGAGGTCGATACCAGCAGCCAGGCTGCTATGGCGGTGACGAGGCCCAGGATCAGATCGCCGACGATGTTGCGCATGAAGCCGAGTTCATAGCGCACGCCGGCAATCGCCAGGATCACCAGGCAGAGCGCGAGCCGGGGCACGTCCATGATACCGTAGTCGGGCCCGAAGATCGGGCTGAACAGGCCGACGAGAACCATGGCGACGATGAACCAGGCAAGCAGCGCCGGCATGTCGAAGCGGCTTTTTCTGACTGTCGCAGAGCTCATTGGGCCATTCCCATGCGTTTCAGGGTCAGTTTTTCAAGCACGCCAATCAGGGCAACCAGCGCACCCGCCAGGAAGGCTGCCATCAGCAGGGCCGACCAGATCTGCACGGTCTGTCCGTAATAGGATCCGGCGAGCAGTCGGGCACCGAGACCGGCCACGGCACCGGTCGGCAGTTCGCCGACAATCGCGCCGACCAGCGAAGCGGCCATGCCGATCTTCATCGACGTGAAGAGAAAGGGCACCGCATAGGGCAGGCGCAGCTTCCAGAAGGCCTGGAGACGCGTAGCCGAATAGGTGTGCATCAGGTCCATATGGATGACCTCCGGCGAACGCAGGCCCTTCACCATGCCGACAGCGACCGGGAAGAAGGAGAGATAGGTCGATATCAGTGCCTTGGGCAGCAGCCCGGAAATGCCGACAGCATTCAGCACCACGATGATCATGGGCGCGATCGCAAGGATCGGAATCGTCTGCGAGGAGATGATCCAAGGCATCATCGACTTGTCGAGAACGCGCGAATGCACGATGCCGATCGCAAGCAGAATGCCGAGCGTCGTGCCGATCAGGAAGCCGAGCAGGGTCGACGAGAGCGTGATGCCGGTGTGGTAAACGAGGGATCGCTTGGAGGTGATGCTCTTGTTCACCGTCGTGTCCCAGATCTCCACGATCACCTGATGCGGCGCGGGAAGAACCGGACGATCCTGGGAAAGCGTGTCGGTCATCATCTGCGTCAGGGTGACATCCGTCAGTCCGCCACGCTCATAAAGATCCCGCTGGAACGGCGTGTTGAGCGCGACCGCGGCGATGTACCAGATGGAGATGATCGCCAGTACGACGACGGTCACGGGTCCGACCGTGCCGGACATGAGCCCCGAGAACGGATTGAGGCTTCGGGACGGGTTGAGGGTTGCGTCGGTCATGCTTGTTCCCCTCCCTCAATCCTCATAGGAATGCCCCGCCTTCAGGCCTTCGCGTACCCGGTGGGCGATTTTCAGGAATTCCGGTGTTTCGCGGATGTCGAGCCTTCGGTCGCGCGGAAGATCGCTTTCGATGACATCATAGATGCGGCCCGGACGCGGGCAAAGCACCACGATCTTCGTCGACAGGAACACCGCCTCCGGGATCGAGTGGGTGACGAAGACGACGGTCTTGTTGGTCTTGGCCCAGAGCTGCAGCAACTGTTCGTTGAGGTGGTCGCGGACGATCTCGTCGAGAGCGCCGAAGGGCTCGTCCATCAAGAGCAGGTCCGGTTCGACAGCAAGAGCGCGGGCAATGGAGGCGCGTTGCTGCATGCCGCCTGAAAGCTGCCAGGGATATTTCTTCTCAAACCCGGTGAGGTTCACCAGCTCCATGTTGCGGGTGATGCGCTCTTGCTGTTCGGCCCTGGACAGACCCATGATTTCCAGCGGCAGGGCGACGTTCTTGGCGATGGTACGCCAGGGATAAAGCGCTGCTGCCTGAAAAACATAGCCATAGGCGCGGTTGAGACGCGCTTCTTCCGGCGATACGCCGTTGACCGAGATGGACCCGGCGGTCGGTCGCTCCAGATCGGCGATGACCCGCAACAGCGTGGTCTTGCCGCAGCCGGACGGTCCGATGAAGGACACGAAGTCGCCTTCCTCGATCTTGAGGTCGATATCGGCAAGCGCATGCACCGGCCCGTCATTGGTTTCGAAGGTGAGCGAGAGCTTCTCGATATCGATCACCCGGTTCGGGCTGGCGCTTTGTGTCATTGCCACCATTTCGGTGTCCTTTGCGCTGGCTATAGCGTTCATTCATGTCCTCGCTACACGAGTCGGGTCCGTACCCCAAATTTCAACGACAAAACCGTACCTGAAGCGGGTTCGGCGTATCCGGTTCTACGACGCGTTGGCGCCGTTCCAAATCAGCTCTCCCATGGGGAGAGGTCGGACCGCAGGTCAGGGTGAGGGGATAGATCTCTCTGTAACTCACCAGCGTTTGTTCCCTCACCCCAACCCTCTCCCACAGGGAGAGGGAGCGGGCTCCCGCAAGACCTCGAAGCAGCTCCAGCGAAGAGGCGGGTATCATACCCCACTGGCCGGAATTCCCGTCCGTTCCACCTTACGCGGTGCAGTGAGTTCCTTCCACGTGCTCAGGGCCTTGTTGACAGCCTGGAAGGGTTTGCGGGCGACGAATTCGCCATGCCCCTGTTGGTGATTGACAGTACCGTCCTCCACCGCAACGCGGCCGCGGCTGAGGGTGTGGCGCGGCAGGCCCTTCACCGTCTTGCCCTCAAAGACGTTGTAGTCGATCGCGGACTGTTGGCTGGAGGCGGAAATGGTCTTGGACTTTTCCGGATCCCAGACAACGATGTCGGCATCTGCCCCGACCAGAATTGCTCCTTTTTTCGGATAGATATTGAGGATCTTTGCAATGTTGGTTGAGGTGACGGCGACGAATTCGTTCGGCGTCAGGCGTCCGGTGTTGACGCCGTAGGTCCACAGCATCGGCATGCGGTCTTCGAGACCGCCGGTGCCGTTCGGGATCTTCGTGAAGTCGCCGACGCCGGTGCGCTTCTGGTCGGTCGTGAAGGCGCAGTGGTCTGTTGCGACAACCTGCAGGGAACCGGAGGCGAGACCGGCCCAGAGGCTGTCCTGGTGCTTCTTGTCGCGGAAGGGCGGCGACATCACCCGGCGCGCGGCATGATCCCAGTCGGCATGCCTGTATTCGCTGTCATCGAGCGTCAGGTGCTGGATCAGCGGTTCGCCATAAGCGCGGATACCGTTCTGGCGCGCCCGGCGGATGGCTTCATGGGCCTGTTCCGAAGACGTGTGCACGATGTAGACGGGCACGCCGGCCATGTCGGCGATCATGATGGCGCGATTGGTGGCTTCGCCTTCCACTTCCGGCGGCCGCGAATAGGCATGGGCTTCGGGGCCGTTATTGCCCTCGGCCAGCAGCTTCTGCTGCAGCGTCGCAACGACGTCGCCGTTTTCCGCATGCACCAGGGGCAGGGCGCCGAGTTCGGCGCAGCGTGAGAACGAGGCGAACATCTCGTCGTCGTTCACCATCAGCGCGCCCTTGTAGGCCATGAAATGCTTGAAGGTGTTGATGCCCTTCTGCTGCACGACGGTCTGCATGTCGTTGAAGACCTGCTCGCCCCACCAGGTGATCGCCATGTGGAAGGAATAGTCGCAATGGGCCATCGTCGACTTGTTGTCCCACATTTGCAGGGCTTCCAGGAGCGACTGACCGGGCGAGGGCAGGGCGAAGTCGACCACCATCGTCGTGCCGCCGGCGAGCGCCGCGCGGGTGCCTGAATCGAAGTTGTCGGAGGAGAACGTGCCCATGAAGGGAATTTCC
>ENA-ORCZ01000255-ORCZ01000255.1-marine-metagenome-genome-assembly--contig:-NODE-255-length-32254-cov-4.085620_pt1 | contig 32254 bp, 31 predicted proteins | sample MGYA00237785_ERZ508519 | MGnify/ENA primary metagenome ERZ508519 (study PRJEB26189, sample SAMN06268790) | marine metagenome | isolation source: Bioluminescent Bay, La Paraguera, Puerto Rico | place...
CGGCAATCACGTTCTTGCGCTTGTCATCCGATAGCTGGTTGGCCACTGCCATACCGAGGCCTGCCGAGATCGAGGTGGAACTATGCCCCGCCCCGAACGGATCATATTCGGATTCGGATCGTTTGGTGAAACCGGACAAACCTCCACCCTGACGGATGGTACGGATACGATCACGCCGCCCGGTCAGGATTTTATGCGGGTAGCACTGATGACCAACATCCCAGATCAAACGATCATACGGCGTATCAAACAGGTAATGGATCGCAACCGTCAGCTCGACCACACCAAGTCCAGCGCCCAGATGCCCACCGGTCACCGATACCGCATCAATCACCTCGGCGCGCAACTCATCGGCAACCTGCTTCATTTGCGCAGGCTGCAACTTGCGCAGCTCTTCGGGGGTGTTGATGGTATCCAGCAGCGGGGTCTTGGAGGTCGTGCTCATTCCGATCTCGATTTCAATTTTTTATATGGCGTTGGTTCGGGTCAGGACCCAGCAACAGGGTGACTGTTATGGCGCCATGTTGCAAGCTGCGTAAAATAGCGAGGTTCGACCGAATTAGCGACCCTGAATTTCACCGGTTTTTACCTTATCGAGGAAACGGTGGATCACTTGCTCGACAGTGCGGTGAATGGTGTCGCGATCCTGACCAAAATCGCGGCATAAATAGCCAAAATTCTCTGCAATATATGGGGTGCATTTCGGCAAGAATGAATAGTGCCCGGCCCCTTTGACCTTCACAAACTTCGCCCGCCCGCGCAACAGCTTGCGGAAGTGTGCGGCGTTAACATGGTCATGCAGGATTTCATCCATATCGGCCTCGACAAACAGCATCGGGATATCGATATCGCTTAATCCCGCATCGGTAGCTGCCACGCCAAAGGCTGGCGCAATCGCGATGATGGCGGCAATCCGCTCATCACGCTCGGACACCACCGGACCGCCATACACATTGTGCAACCGATCAAGATGATCATCGCTTGGCGCGTGCTGACAAATCACGTGATCCGTTTCAGCGTTGATTTCGCAGTAATCCTGCCAGGCCTTGGCATCAAAATCCCACCCCGCCAGCTTAAGAACCGTCGCCCCGCCTGCCGAATGGCCAAGGGCATAGATTTTGTCCTGGTCAATCTGTGGGCCGATCTCGGAATGCGCCAATAACAGATCAAGCGCCAGACGCATTTCCTGCGGGCGACGCTCGATAATCGCCAATTGCCGGGCTTCGGACGCATCAAGGTAATTATCGCCATGATGCTGCGGGGCAGCCACGATATAGCCCCGCCGCGCCAAATATTCCGCCAACCAGAACTGATTGAACCGATGCCCTTCCGACCCATGCGAAAACAGCACAATGGGAAACGGGCCGTCATCGGCAAAGGCGGCTCCGCGCGCTGCACTGGAAACCACGCCCATATGACGCACCGAACTTTCAGGTGCGGTCGCCGGATACCAGATCGCTAACGGAAACGGGTCCTTGTCAAACAGCCGGTCGCGAAAACCGGCTGTATATGGCGCATGATCGGTCATGGTAATGATCTATGACCACAGCCGCTTAACGGCCGCGTTCAACAACAAAACGTGCCACCGCACGCAGTGGTTCGGCCTCGTCGTCAAAGCAGTTCAGGTGATTGATCGCCTGATCACACAGCATTCTGGCCTGTTCACGGGCCTGATCAAGACCGAGCAATTTGACGAAGGTCGATTTTTCCTGATCAACATCCTTGCCGGCCGTCTTGCCGAGTTCTTCCGAACTTGCCTCGACATCAAGGATGTCATCCTTGATCTGGAACGCCAGCCCCATGTCATGCGCGTAGGATCGAAGTGCCAAACGAATGCTTTTCGGTGCCTTGCCAAGGATCGCACCGGCTTCGCAGGCAAAGGCAAACATCCGCCCGGTCTTAAGCAAATGCAGGTGTGTCACCTGCGCCTGATCAAAGCTCTGCCCTTCCCCGGCCAGATCGATCATCTGTCCGCCGACCATGCCATATGGCCCCGCCGCACGGGCAAGGGCGCGGACAAGATCGGTACAAACACGCGGATCGGGATGGGTATCTTCGTCGGCCAGCACTTCAAACGCCTGCGTCAGCAACGCATCACCGGCAAGGATCGCTGTCGCCTCGTCAAACTGCTTGTGGCAGCTCGGCTTGCCGCGACGCAGATCGTCATCATCCATCGCCGGCAGATCATCATGGATCAGCGAATAGCTGTGCACCATCTCGACCGCGGCGGCGACGCGAAGGGCGGATCGGCGCGATACCTTGAACAACCCCGCAGAGCTCAGCACCAGAAACGGGCGCAGCCGTTTGCCATCGCCCAGCGTCGAATAGCGCATCGCCTGATACAGGCGCTGCTCGATCTGGCCATTGGCGCGGGGCAGGATCCCGTCAAGCGTCTCGCCCAGATCAGCAGACGCCGCACTCAGTTCGGCAATCATGTCGTAACTCACGACGGTCTCCGAAAGTTAAGGGGCAATCGCCCTATTCAATTTCAGTTGGGGTTGCCGACGGGCGGCCATCCGCATTCAGGGTGATTTTTTCGATGCGCTCTTCAGCCGCGCGCAGTTTGTCCGCGCAATGGCGTTTCAGCGCCGCACCGCGTTCATAGGACGCAATGGCGTCATCAAGCCCGACCTGCCCCTGTTCAAGCTGACGCACAAGGGTTTCAAGCTGCCCAAGCGCCTCTTCGAAACTCAGTTTCGCGATATCTTCAGGAAGTGCGGGAGATGCAGTAGCCTCGGACATGTAAGCTCCATTTCTTAGATCGGCGCGGAGTTTACGCGCAAGTCACGATCAGGGCAACCGAACAGAACGCAATTTCGTCTGACTGAAACGCTTTTGTCGGGCAACCCCCTGGTGATCTTGAGGTGATCTTTAGCTCCCCTTAATGGGCACCCATCAGTGTCCGGACATGTTGCACGGCACTGGTTGCAAGCGACGGCAAATCATAGCCCCCTTCAAGCAAGGATACCACACGTCCACCACACTGTTCCTCGGCAAGATCCATCAACTGCTTGGTCATCCAGACAAAATCATCCGCCACATAGCAAAGCCCCGCCAGCGGATCATTCTTGTGCCCGTCAAAGCCCGCCGAAATGATCAGAAGTTCCGGCTTGAACGCGGCAATACCGGGCAACACCGTCGAATTGAACGCTTCCTGTACTTCCGCCGTGCCCGATCCGGCAACCATGCCGACATTCAGGATATTATTGGCACATCCGCGTTCGCTTTCGGCCCCGGTACCGGGATAAAGCGGCCATTGGTGCGTGGAGCAATAAAACAGATCCGCATCATTATAAAACAGGTCCTGCGTGCCATTGCCGTGATGAACATCGAAATCCATCACCGCCACCCGCTTGATGCCGAATTTGTTGCGCGCATGGTGGGCTGCAATGGCCGCATTGTTAAACAGGCAAAACCCCATCGCCCGATCATATTCGGCGTGATGTCCCGGCGGCCGGGTGGCGACAAAGGCATTCTTTTCATGCCCCTCCATTACCGCATCGACCGCGACACAGGCCCCGCCGACCGATCGCAATGCCGCCCTGCCCGACCCCGGCGACACATAGGTATCGCCATCAAGCGGCTCGATGCCGTGGTCGGGGATACTTGCCATCACCTTGTCGACATAGGCCGGGTCATGCACTTTCTTGATCAGGTCGATATCGCCCAGCGGCGCCTCTTCGCGGTGAAGAAACATGAATTCCTCGGCCTCGAAAACGCGCTGGATCACGCGCAGACGATCGGCACATTCCGGATGTCCCGGGCCGGTATCATGTTCAATACAATCGTGATGGGTCACGAACAAAGTCGCCATTTTTCTGGGTCGCCTTCCTGAATGGTCCGCTATGGTGTGGCGCCGGGACCAGGCCCGGGTCACAGGATCGCGTTGACCGCGTCCGTTGTTTTCATCCTGCTTTGGTTGTTCTAGCGCAAAACAGGATGCTTCTCTTTGTTCTAAATCAGCACATCACCGAACGACAAGGCAAGCTCTTTGGCCTTCGATCTTCGCATCATCTGATGCGTGTCACGTCTGCTACTAATACTTTCACAGTTTTGCCGTTTTCTCGGGTTTGTATATGCTGGTATCGATTATGTTTCAAACCGAGCAAACGGGAACATAATCAAATAAAAACAGGTCCTGTCGGAATCGGTGCAAAGGTTTCATTCGCCCGCACACCGCCCCGGGGATCAAATTCACGATTGCCAGAGAAAAATCTGGTGCATGGAAGGAAGTTCGACAGACCGGATTCCGGCACAAACACCATCAGCAGCAGGTCAGACCCGAGTAAACACTCTCTTGACAGATTTGTAATATACTTGAGAATAAGTTTACCGATGAATTCCTGTAATTTGTTGGTGGCAGAAGTCACTATCCTTTAGGTATTATTACCGCAGTGACTTCGCGCCAGTCGGATCAGAAGCCACCCGATGGCTCCGTCTGGTGATTTGTCGAATTTTCATTGGGACAATGGCCGCTTGCGGTCAGGCTCATAAGGAAGCCAAATGGAACTTAACAACCTAGAAGAAAAGGCCGAACAGGCGAGCACCCTGTTAAAGGCCATGAGCAATCAGAGCAGACTGCTTATCCTTTGCCAACTCAACGAAGGCGAAAAGTCGGTTGGCGAACTCGAACGCATTGTCGGGCTAAGCCAGTCCGCCCTCTCGCAGCATCTTGCACGCCTGCGTCGTGACAAGCTCGTCCAGACTCGTCGCGAAGCACAGACCATCTACTATTCGCTGAATGGTAACGATGCTCTGCGCGTGATCGAGACCCTCTACGGGCTTTATTGCAACGCCTCACGCAATTCTGCTGCTGCGTAAAACACCCGGGCACTCCCCACTAAAAAAGCCTGCCTTTTTTAGGCAGGCTTTTTTACGTCTGGATTTTAAAATCTGTCTATTGCGGTCCGCATTCCGGCAGCGGCAGCTTGGTGACCTTATCAAGGGTTCCCAGCACTTCAAACTCGCCATAGTCAAAGCGCATACCATGCGCGACACCGTTATCGCCAAAATCAACCGCCATCTCGGTTGACGGGCCGTTTTCCGCAGCCCCGATCGGATAAAATGCCAGGTTCATGCGATGAAACACACCGCGCGCAATCGCGTCAGGATCGTTGGCGGTGTTATCGGCATCCTTGCTGCCTGAAATCACCACAGCCACCCGGTTGGTCGGGGTATCGCCGCTGCCATCAAACACCAGATCATTGGCAAACCGCACCCCGTCTTTCGCACGTTTCAGCAACACCAGCGAATGCTGGGTCGGGAACATGGCATCGGCCGGAAGTTCTTCCTCGACCTCGACCGGGATTTCGTAACTGACCTTGACCATATCGTCCTTGCGAACCGCCTTGCCGACGATTTCATCGACCTTGGTGCCATCAAGGTAATCACGCATGCGGAAACGATATTCCGTTCCGTCGAAATCTTCCCACTGGGTCATGGAATAGGCCGAATTGATCGGCGTGCCTTCGCTGCCCTGCAGGATCATGATCTGCTGCATTTCCGTGACCCAGCCATCGCACATCTTCTCAAAGCGATAGCCAAGCACACCGGACGCATCAACGATCGAACTGCCCTGTTCGGCATGGCTCAGCTTGAAGTGATATTCCGCCACATGTGGCACGATGGCATCTTCGATGCCCGTCACATTACCAGCCTGCGCGGCACAGCCACCAAGACCCAAACAAAAGATCAGCGTTCCTTTAAGGGAACGCTGACGTTGCTTAATCTCTGAAAAAAATCCAGACAACATCACTCTCCGGTGGCGCCAACTCCGACAATCCAGGGATCTTTAACCCCCTTTTTGGCAGCAAGAAGGCGCAAATCATGTGCGTGTTCTGCCGAAAGCGGACCAACCGCGACACGAAGATACGGTTTGCCCTTGACCTCGGCATTCAAAAGGCGCGGCTGGTATTCCTTATAAAGGCCCAGCGCCCTGTTGGCACGCGCTTCATCTGCAAAGCTTGCCAATACCACATAATCACCGGGCAGCGGCGCGGCAAGGTCATCCCCTGCAAGGGTGTCCCCGTCAAGCGCGGCATCCACCGGTTTGACCGCCGCGTCATCCCCGTCACCCATAACAGCCGGATCGACCAATGCGGCGGTAACGGTTTCCTTCGGGGCGGCAATTTCGGCTGCCGGTTCATCACTGACATAGCCTGCAACGGCGGCATCCGCCTCTATCTGCGGGTCGATCGGGCCAAGGTCACTGCGATCAACGGCAACGTCTTCGACTTCAATCTGATCGCGTGCAGAGGCAACCTCAACCGCATCAACCGGCGTCTTTTTCGGGGTCAGTGGCGGCAGGTTGGTGGTGACAATCGCGTTGGATTTAAGGGCCGTCGCACTCGGGCGCGACCAATCCTCTGCCGGGGCATTCACCGCATAGATTTCCGGGCGGGCAACCCGCAGTTCCTGTTTGATTTCAGGCTCGCCCATCACGGCAAGGGCTGCGGCCTCTTCGGCCAGGATGGTTTCGTCGTCCTTGCAGATGGTCTGTTCCAAAAGCGGGCGATGCAGCGCGCAATCGCGCTCGGCAACGAAAGAAACCGCATGGTCGGTTGTGCTTTTGCCGGTCGACACATAGCTGATCAAATCACCGGCAAGCTTTGCCACCGTCAACTCAATCGGACCCCCGCACGCGCCAAGCGCCAAAGGTGCCGCCACCACAAGAATTTTTCTCAACAGGCCATCCCCCGAAGGATCAAAGTTTCTTTTCGCCCGCTACAGTGGCTCAATGCCGGTTAATATTAGGTAACGATTGCCAATAGATTTCCCCAAAAGAAAACGGCCCGGAAAGTTCCGGGCCGTCTGTATCTTCAGTATTTCGGGCAATGCCCCAAACACATCAGTCTTTTTTCGCTTTCGGCGGCAGCTGCACACGCAGGTGCAATTCTTTAAGCTGCCTGTCATCGACCTCTGCCGGCGCATTCATCATCAGATCCTGTGCCTGCTGGTTCAGCGGGAAGGCGATGACTTCGCGAATGTTCGGCTCATCGGCCAGCAACATGACGATACGGTCCACACCCGGGGCCGAACCACCGTGCGGCGGGGCGCCGAATTTGAACGCGTTGATCATGCCGCCAAAGCGGTCATCGACAACGTCCTTGCCATAACCGGCAATCTCGAACGCCTTGTACATGATGTCCGGGCGATGGTTACGAATGGCACCCGACGACAGTTCGATACCGTTACAAACGATGTCATACTGCCACGCCTTGATATCCAGCGGGTTCATATTTTCCAACGCGTCCAGACCACCCTGCGGCATCGAGAACGGGTTGTGGCTGAATTCGATCTTGCCGTCGTCGTCTTCCTCATACATCGGGAAGTCAACAATCCAGCAGAACTTGAACATGCCCTCTTCGCGCAGTTCCAGCTCGTCACAAACCTTGTCACGGACCTTACCGGCAAACTTGGCAGCGGCCAGTTCCTTGTCACAGGCAAAGAAGACCGCATCGCCATTGGCAACACCGGTGATTTCCTTGATCTGTGCGATGCGATCGGCATCAAGGTTCTTGGCAATCGGGCCTTTTGCTTCGCCGTCTTCACCGTAAACGATGTAACCAAGACCCGCCGCACCTTCATCGCGCGCCCAGGAATTCAGCTTGTCAAAGAAGCTGCGCGGGCGCGATGCGGCACCGGTTGCCGGGATCGCACGCACAACCGAACCTTTTTCGATGTTCGAGGCAAAGATGCCAAAGCTCGACCCACGGAACGGCTCGGTGACATCCGAAATGATCAGCGGGTTACGCAGATCCGGCTTGTCCGAACCGTATTTCGCCATCGATTCATCAAACGGAATACGCGGGAACGGATACGGGGTCACATCACGACCACCGCCGAACTCGACAAAGATGTCATGCAGAACCGGTTCGATTGCGGCAAACACGTCGTCCTGAGTAGCAAAGGCCATCTCGAAGTCAAGCTGATAAAACTCGCCCGGCGAACGGTCGGCACGGGCGTCTTCATCGCGGAAGCACGGTGCAATCTGGAAATATTTGTCAAAGCCCGAAACCATCAGCAGCTGCTTGAACTGCTGCGGCGCCTGCGGCAGGGCATAAAACTTGCCCGGATGCATACGCGACGGCACCAGGAAGTCACGCGCACCTTCCGGCGAGCTCGCGGTCAGGATCGGCGTCTGGATTTCAAGGAAGCCCTGTGCGGTCATTTTCTGACGCATGGCCGAAATCACCTGCGAACGCAGCACGATGTTCTTGTGCACGCTCTCGCGACGCAGATCGAGATAACGGTGACGCAGGCGAACTTCTTCGCCGTATTCGACATCGCCAAACACCGGCATCGGCAGAACATCGGCCGAAGACTGGACTTCGATGTTCGAGGCATAAACTTCGATCTCGCCGGTCGGCAGGTTCGGGTTGATCGTCTCGGCCGTACGTTTGACAACCTTGCCATCGACCGTGATCACGCTTTCGGCGCGTGCTTTATCAAGCGTTTCGAACAGCGGGCTCGAAATGTCGATCACGACCTGGGTGATGCCGTAATGGTCGCGCAGGTCAACGAACAGAAGGTTGCCGTGGTCACGTTTACGGTGAATCCAGCCAGACAGGCGAACTTCCGCATCAGCGTCAGTCGCGCGCAGCGCATTACAGTTATGAGAGCGAAAAGGATGCATTGTCATTCCAGGTTGCTTTGTATTTTGGGCCGCAAATTTGGCCGCAAAGGTGCATGCCAGACCCGCGCTGTCAAACAAAAAACGCACCACAACATGCCCGCCAACCAGTGATCCATGGCGCTTATGTGTGATGTTTCCCTGCCGTTCGAGCACGGCGTCCTAAATTTCAGCGGTATAAAACGCGCAGACAGGCCCTTCGTCAAGTGCCAGTAATGCACACCAGCTAACGCAGATCAGTCACCGCAGATCAGCAAATCATTCCGCGCCGATCTTGGCCGCCTGAAGATCCTTGACCTTGATAAAGTCGATAAGCCGTCCGCTGCCCGGTGTAATTTCGCCCCAGTGATCAACATCGAACTCGAAATGCGCAAGCCCGCAGGTCGGATATTTGCGCGCCATGATCTCGCGGGCCTCAATATTGCCACCGCCATACAGCGACTGGGCAAAAACCTCGAGCCCGGGATTATGGCCGACAAACATCACATGCTTGGCGTCTTCGTGGGTGTGATGCAGGTTTTCAAGCAACACGCGCTCGCTCGCCATATACAGATCTTCGTTATAGATCACATCGGCATCGGTTGCGAAATCGCGCCCCAAAAGGCCAAGCGTCTGCACCGCACGTGCTGCTGTCGAACACCAGATCAGGTCCGGCACCAATTCATGCTGACGCAGATAGCGCCCCATAAAGGGTGCAGCCTTTTCGCCGCGACGGTTCAGTTCGCGGTCATGGTCGGCCCGACCCGGATCCGCCCAGCTTGATTTGGCATGCCGAAGCAACAACAGCGTTTTCATGTCTTCGTGTCTCTAGGGTAGGACCTAGCAGTCTCAGATGATGATCAAACGGTGTTCTTCCATGCCATATCGCGGGCTTTGATGCCATCAGAAAAACTGACACATAAATTTAAGAAAATTGCACCCACCCAAGCAGTTATCCTATACTCCATTTGCAACCGGGAACTGTCGCATAAGTTCAAAGACGTTCCCTCAATCCGCAGGAGGCATAGCGTGACACACGCCGCTGCAGTTCAGTCAAGCGCGATCACCATTGAGTCGGAAAGCCGCTTCATTAACCGCGAATTATCGTGGCTGGCATTCAACAATCGCGTTCTTGAAGAGGCCCAGAATACCGGCCACCCGCTGCTTGAACGACTGCGTTTCCTGTCGATTTCGGCCAGCAACCTTGATGAATTCTATATGGTCCGCGTCGCCGGCCTCGTTGGGCAGGTCCGCGCTGGCATGACCAAGGTCAGTCAGGATGGCATGAGCCCGTCCGAACAGTTGCGCGCCATTACCTTTGACGCCAACCAGTTGATGCAGGATCAGCAACGCGTCTGGCGCCAGCTCAGCAGCGAGATGGAAAAACAGGGCATCTCGGTCATTGATCAGGGCGACCTGACCCAGACCGATCGCAAATGGCTTGATGGCTATTTCACGCGCGAAATCTTCCCGACGCTGACCCCGCTTGCCATTGATCCGTCGCACCCCTTCCCGTTCATTCCGAACCTTGGCTTTGCCATCGTCATGCAGCTGTTTGATCCGGCGGATGGGCACAATATGCGCGGCCTTATTCCGGTGCCGCAGAAAATTGGCCGCTTCCTGCGCCTGCCGGGCCGCAACGAACGCTATCTTCCGGTCGAACAGGCGATCTTGCTGTATCTTGGCAAGCTGTTCCCGGGCTTTGATATGATCGAACACGGTTTCTTCCGCGTCATTCGGGACTCGGACGTTGAAATCGAAGAAGAAGCCGAAGATCTGGTGCGCGTTTTCAAAACCGCCCTGAAACGCCGTCGCCGTGGCAGCATCATCCGCCTTAAGGTCAACGCGGCGATGCCCGAAGACCTGCTTGATTTCGTCATTGATGAACTCGATGTCGCGCTTGAAGAAGTCGTCAAGGTCGATGGCCTGCTCGGCGTTGTTGATGTCAAACAGCTGATCGATTCCGATCTGCATCATGATTTGCTGTTTTCGCCCTATGCCGCGCGTTATCCGGAACGGGTGCGTGACTTTGGCGGCGATTGCTTTGCCGCGATCAGCAAAAAGGATCTGGTGGTTCATCACCCGTTCGAAGATTTCGACGTGGTGGTGCAGTTCCTTCTGCAGGCCGCCCGTGACCCGGATGTGGTCACCATCAAACAGACGCTCTATCGCACCTCGGAAAACAGCCCGATCGTCAAGGCGCTGATTGCCGCGGCCGAGGCGGGTAAATCGGTTACGGCAATGGTCGAGCTCAAGGCCCGCTTTGACGAAGAAGCCAACCTGCGCTGGGCGGCCGACCTTGAACGTGCCGGCTGTCAGGTGGTTTATGGTTTCCTTGACTGGAAAACCCATGCCAAGGTGTCGCTGGTGGTCCGCCGTGAAACCCACGGCCTTAAGACCTATACCCACTTCGGGACCGGCAACTATCACCCGATCACCGCCAAGTTCTATACCGACATCTCGTTCTTCTCGTGCGATCCGGCTCTGGGGCGCGATGCGGCCAGCATCTTTAATTTCATGACCGGCTATGCCACCCCGCGTTCGCTTGAAAAAATCGCGATTGCACCGCATACCCTGCGTCCGACGCTTCTGACCCACATCGATCAGGAAATTGAAAACTGCAAGGCTGGCAAGCCATCTGGCATCTGGGCCAAGATGAACAGTCTGGTCGATCCGGTGGTGATTGATGCGCTCTATCGCGCAAGTCAGGCCGGTGTCCATATAGAACTGGTCGTGCGGGGAATTTGCTGCCTGCGTCCGGGGGTGCCGGGGCTTTCGGAAAATATCCGGGTTAAATCGATTGTCGGACGGTTCCTTGAACATTCGCGTATTGTCGTGTTTGCCAACGGGGCAAAGCTGCCCTCGCGCAAGGCCAAGGCGTTTATTTCCTCGGCCGACTGGATGCCGCGTAACCTCAACCGCCGTGTTGAAACCCTTGTCCCGGTTGAAAATCCGACCTGTCAGCAACAGATTGTTGAACAGATCATGATTGCCAACCTGAAAGACACGGCACAGGCGTGGCATTTGCAGGCGGACGGTTCCTATGAACGCTGCGAGGCCGATGAAAATGCATTCTCGTCGCACAAATATTTCATGACCAACCCGTCACTTTCCGGCCGCGGAAGTGCGCTGGATCAAGCCGACCCGAATGTTCCCGTGCTAGAACTTGATGACTAAAGACGACGACCAAGACGACCAACAGGTGCCAACATCTTATGCTGACTGACCAACGGGCTTCCAACCGCATCGCGATCATAGATGTTGGCTCCAACTCTGTGCGACTTGTCATTTTTGATGGCATGACTCGCGCACCCATGCCGATTTTCAATGAAAAGGTCATGTGCGGCCTTGGCCGTGACCCGGAAAATACCGGGCGCCTGAATCCCGAGGGGGTGGAGCTTGCCGTGGTCGCCATGCACCGCTTTGCCACCCTTCTTCGGGCGATGAAGGTTACCCATGTCGATGTGCTGGCCACGGCTGCTGTGCGCGCGGCCAGCGACGGCAAGGAATTCTGTGACCGGGTGACTTCGGAAACCGGGCTTACGGTCAAGGTCATTGATGGCCTTGAAGAAGCCCGCCTGTCGGCCCTTGGCATCATTTCCGGTGATCCGCTGGCAAGCGGTATCATGGGCGACATTGGCGGCGGATCGCTTGAACTGGTTTTACTTGATAAGGGCGAAATCAAAAAACGCGTCAGCCTGCCTTTGGGCGCCATGCGCCTGCATACGGTATTTGGCTCTGACCGGGCCCGCCTGACGGCTGAAGTCAATCAGCACCTTGATACGGTCGATTGGCTGGCTGAAGGCAAAGGTCAACAGCTTTATGCGGTTGGCGGTTCCTGGCGCTCAATCGCCAAGCTTTTCATTGCCCAGGAAAACTATCCGATCTCGGTGGTGCATAACCTTGCCATGCCGCAATCGGAAATGGCTGAACTGACCCACATCATCTCCCAGCAAAGCCGGGTATCGCTTGAACAGATCGGCGGTGTGTCCAAACGCCGTATCGACAGCCTGCCGCATGCATCGCTTGTCATGAACATGCTAATGGCCCGCATGAAGCCCAAGGAAGTTGTTTTTTCCGGTCATGGCCTGCGTGAAGGCTGGATGTATGAAGTCCTGCCCGAAGACCTGCGTCAACGCGATCCGGTGCTTGAAGCCTGCTTCAGCTTTGCCGAAAACGGCGAACGTTTCCATCAGCACGGCGAAGAAGTTGCGCAATGGTGTGCCCCGATCTTTTCCGAGCTACCGGCAAATATCGAACGTCTGCGATTGGCGGCCTGCATCATCGGCGACATTGGCTGGAACGAACATCCCGACTACCGCGCAGAGCAAAGCTATAACCGCATTCTGCGCCACCCCTATATCGACCTCAATCACCATGACCGCGTGTTCCTCGCCTACACCATTGGCTCGCGCTATGCTGGTAATTTCAAGGATGACGCGGCAATCCACCGTATCCTCAGCGACGAGGACCGCCTGACGGGCCGTCTGTTTGGCCACGTCATTCGCTTGGGCCATACGTTGTCCGGCGGGGTCGAGGGCATCTTGCCGCAAACGCAATTGCTGCTCGAAGACGGCAAGCTGATCCTGCAATTCGAAAAAAAGACATCGGCGCTCTATGGCGAAGTCGTTGAACAACGCCTGTCAAAACTGGCCAAGCTGATGAACCGCGAAAGTGTCGTCCGGCTCGCTGAATAGGGCAACAAGGCCCGCACAATCAGACCGCGCATTTTATTGACGGCCCACACCAAAACCGGCACGATCAAGGATCTCTTTTCTGATCAGGAGTGCCGTGTCATGACCGACACAAAACAGCCATCCGATCACAGCCCGCATGACATCATGGGCGGACTTTTGAACATGTCCTTTCAAACCCTTTGTCAGGAAATAACCGTCCTGCCAGATACGGATGACGGCATTGAAAAGCTTCGCGCGGCGGCCAGCGATGACGAAAAATCACTGATTGACCTACTGATCGCGCTGAAGGCTGCCCGACTTGGCGACATTGCTCCCCTGTTCGCCAACGCGCATGGGGACGCAGCCAATGCCAAAATTGCCCAAAGCGACGTTCCCGACAACATGCTCTCATTGCTGACAGCGCTCCGCGCAAGCACAGGCGTACAATGAAACCACTCGACACCGAAGCCACGCTGCATGTCCGTTGCGGATCGGATATCCGCGACGGCTTGAAAGAGGCCGGATTTATTGGCGATTTCCTTGAATTTTCCGATCCGTTTTGTCAGGGGCCCGTGCCTGACCTGCCGCGCGACGCGTTCATCGAAACCCGCGCGGCCTTTATCGCAGGCGCTTTTGAGCTGTCCAACGATGCAGCACTTGAACGCCTCAGGCGCGAATATGACGCACTCAATCGCCTTGGGCAGTATGACCATGTCGTGCTCTGGTTCGAACATGACAGCTACGATCAGCTGATCCTGGCCTTCCTGATGGATGCCATCGCCACCCTCCAGCCCGAAACGAATATCGACGTCATTTCCGTCAACCACGCGCCAGAGTCCGAGGCGATAGACCGGTTCATCGGTCTTGGTCAACTGTCCCCGGATGGTCTGATCTGGTGCTGGAACACTCATCGCACGCCGCTTGACACCGACATGCTGACATTTGGCAGCAATGTCTGGAAGGCACTCCGCAAAGACACGCCAAACGACCTCAAAACGCTTGCGGAAATCGGCAACGCGCCCCTGCCCGACATGCCAAACGCCCTGAAACGCCATCTGGCTGAACTGCCCGATCCCGAAACCGGCCTCGGCCTGACACAAAAACTCACCCTGCAAATCATCAAGGATCACGGTCCGCTGCCACTTGGCAAGGTCTTTGGCCACCTGATGCGAAGCTATGACCCGCTCCCCTGTCTCGGCGATCTGATGTTCTGGTCAGAAATCCAGTGGATGATGGACTGCCAGGACCCGCTCTTCAGACTCTCGCCCGCCGATGAGAACACCTATTGGGCAGAACGCACCATCACACTCACCAACACCGGCCACGAAACCCTGACCGGTAAACGCAATTTCCTTGATAACTTTACCGGCGTTCGTTGGGTTGGTGGAATTCAGATCACGCCGTCGACCGTGGCGTAACAGACGCGCTTTGTCGCCTGCTTCTACCCCAACCCGCGCGACGCCCGGAAAATCTCGGCTCGAAGCCATTTATGCGCGGCATTGGCGGCGTTGCGGACGTGCCAGTATTGGGCAAAGCCATATTCGCGGAACGCGAGCGGCAGGTCGAACTGGCCAAACCCTTGCATCATGGTACCTGACAGGCGCGATGGCAGGGTGGCGATGATGTCAGTGCCGCGGATCAGGTTGGCAACACTGGCAAAGGTCGGCACCTGAAGCACTGTACGGCGGGAACGACCAAACCCGCGCAGGATGTCATCAATTTCCGAACTGTCATTGGCCCCAATCATCACACGCGCATGACTGGCCGCACAATACCGGTCCAGCGTATCGGGCGGTGTATCGTGAAATGCCGGATCATAAAAGCACCGCATCCGTTCGCGAAACAGGCCCTGGCGGGCGATATCGCCATGTTTGCCAGATGAATCGATCGTGATCGCATGATCAATCGTGCCATCGCGCAGCCATCTGATCATGCGGTCTACCCCCGGCACCGATACGACCTGAAGCCGCACATCCGCCGCACTATTTTGCAGCCGCTTCATAAGGGCCGGCAAAATCACCGCCACCTCGTAATCATTGGCGCCAATCACAAAGCGCGCAGAATGATCCGGGTTACTGGGATCAAACGCCACCACGCGGGTCAGACCGCGCATCCCCTGCAACAACACGCGCACCTGTGGTGCGATTTCATCGGCATGCGCCGTTGGCGCAACGGATCGGCCCGATCGCACAAACAGCGGATCACCAATAATCTGGCGCAACCGTTCCAACCCGTGACTGACGGTTGGCTGCCCGACATCAAGGCGATGTGCAGCGGCTGTTACCGATCCCTCGTCATAAATCGTCAGGAACAGCCGAAGCAGGCGATAATCAAGATCCAATTCATCGATTTTCATACATATATATTATCATACCCATCGAATTGATCATATGCGTTATTTCGGTCAGATTTCTCTCATGAACAGGCAACGCCTGCCCCTTAATGGAGAAACTGACATGACCGTATTGATTACCGGCGCAACCGGCCAACTCGGAAGCCTTGTTGTCAAACATCTGCTGGATCGCATCCCGGCAAGCGACATTGCCGTAAGTGTGCGCACCCCGGAAAAGGCATCTGATCTGAGCGCAAAGGGCATTGATGTCCGCACGGGCGATTTCAACGACCTTGCCCTGATGACCAAGGCCTTTGCGGGGATTGACACCGCGCTGATCATCTCGGCCGAGGACGACAACGCCACCCGCATCAAACAGCACCGCACCGCTGTTGATGCCGCCAAGGCCGCAGGTGTCAAACACATCGTCTATACCGGCATTGTCGATCCCAAGGCCGATGCCGATTTCACCTATTCGGCCATTCACCTTGATACCGAAAACTATATCCGCCAAACCGGCGTCGCTTACACCATCTTGCGCAACAGCTTCTATGCCGATCTTCTGCTAGCAGGTGTTCCGCACGCGCTTGAAACCGGCGATTACGGTGCACCAGCCGGGGATGGCAAAATCACCTATATCCCGCGCAATGACCTGGCAGAGGCCGCCGCGGTGGTGCTTGCCAATCCGTCCGATCACATCAACAAGATCTATGATTTGACCGGCACCAAGGGCGTTACCCACGCCGAAATCGCAGGCTATATCGCAGATGCTACCGGCAAGCCGGTGAAGTTCGTTGACCTGCCAGCAGAGGTCCATACCGGCATCCTCAAAAGCCTCGGCCTGCCCGACCATCTGGTTGAGGCCCTTTCGGGTCTTTATGTCGGTGCGAAAAAAGGCGACTACGAAACTGTCAGCAATGATTTCGAAACCGTGGTGGGTCGCAAGCCGCAATCGGTTGAAGCATTCATTAAATCCGCACTGGCAAGCTAAGCGAACCGCCCCCTCCCCAGACACTAAAAAAACGGGCCCCGAAAGGGGCCCGACAAGTTTTCAGGGAGGCATCAGAAACGGACCAAACGGTCCCTGACCTTCAGGGGGTAAAGGTCAGCAGAGAAGAGACAAAAAGCACGGCGGTCAAGGTAATCGAAAAAGCGATATATTTGATAATCATGTTCAGGTTCCTTTGCGGGGGGACAGACAAGACAGCACCGGGGACGTGCCACCTTGCCTGCCAGAGAGAACGCGTTTCCGCCGAACTTTCCTGTCCACTTTGGGAACCGGAACATGGCGGGGTTATCGGGATTAAAGTCCCAGGTCTGACAGCCCCGGATGATCATCCGGACGCCGTCCAAGCGGCCAATGGAACAGCCGGTCGTCGGCCGAAATCGGCTTGTCATTGATCGATGCCACGCGATGGCGCATCAGGCCGTCTTCATCAAATTCCCAGTTCTCGTTGCCATAGGCCCGGAACCAGTTGCCGCTGTCATCGCGATATTCATAGGCAAAGCGCACAGCGATGCGGTTTTCGTGAAACGCCCAGAGCTCCTTGATCAAACGGTACTCCAGCTCCTTGGCCCATTTGCGGGTCAGGAATGCGACGATATTTTCGCGGCCCTCGAAAATCTCCGCGCGGTTACGCCAACGGCTGTCGGGTGTATAGGCCAGCGACACCTTTTCAGGATCGCGGCTGTTCCAGCCATCCTCGGCCATACGGACCTTCTGTTTGGCAGTTTCGACGTTAAAAGGCGGAAGAGGTGGCCGTGACATCAATCTGATCCTTTGGTGTTTGGTCGATAAAGGGACCCCGGTCGGCGCGCAGCAACATGCGGAGGGGGGAATGCCGACCGGGGGAGTTGCCGGAAGTGGCCCCTGCCTTAGGCAGCAGAGGCATTCACCACCGGGAAATCAATCGGGGTATCAAAGGCTTCGTTGAGGTAATTGGTCAGGGTATTGAGCGCGACATGGGCGACAATCTCCACCAGTTCGGCCTCGCCATAACCGGCAAGCTTGGCGGCACTGACGTCGGCCTCAGACACCTGGCCACGGTTTTTAACCAAAGCCACGGCAAAGCGCACAGCCGCATCGGCCTTCTGATCAGTCGAAGTCCCATTGCGGTTTGCCGCGATCTCGGCGTCATCAAGTTTGGCGATGTTTTTGCCCAGATAGGTATGTGCCGACAGGCAATAGTCACAGCCGTTAAGCTGTGCGACCGCAAGGGCAATGCGTTCGCGGGTCTGCGGATCAAGCGCCCCTTTGGCAAGCACCCCATTCAGACCAAGATAGCCCTCAAGGGCAGCCGGGCTGTTTGCCGTCAGACGAAACAGGTTCGGAACCGAACCAAGCATCTTGTTCACACCTTCAAGAAGCGGCTGGGAAGCTTCCGGTGCAGCATCGATCGAAGCAGGCAGGGAAATACGGGTCATTGAAACTCTCCTAAAACAAGTTCGGGTTGATCAGCGTTGAAACCATATATACAGACAGGTCTGTCTACCTGTCAAATATATTTTTGGAATGACCGTTCCCGTATCTGAAGCGCTTGCAATTCTGCGGCTTTCACGCCACAAGAATACAGACCGGTCTGACTATTGGAGTAAGTAAATTGAAGTCTAAACGCGACGTTCTCGTCGATACGGCCCTGCGTCTTTTCTATACACAGGGCTTCAACGCCACCGGAATCGACAAGATTCTGGCCGAGTCCGGCGTCGCCAAAATGACGATGTACAAACACTTCAAGTCCAAGGATGAATTGATCCTGGCCGCCCTTATGCGCCGCGATGAACAATTCCGTGACTGGCTGACCGCTGAAATGCAAAAGGCATCAACCAATCCGCGCGACCAGTTGCTTGCGATGTTTGATGCGCTCGAAGAATGGTTTCATGGCCGCGCCTTCAAGGGCATGGGTTTCTCCGGCTGCGCGTTTATCAACGCCTCAAGCGAGTTCGCCAAACTTGATCACCCCGCCCACCAGATCGCCGCCGAACACAAACGCTGTGTGCTCGAACATATTGCCGATCTGTGCACAAAGGCCGGTGCGTCCGATCCCAGACAACTCGCCGAACAACTCGCCCTTCTCAAGGAAGGGGCGATTGTCACAGCCCAGGTACGCGGCATGCCCGAATCGGCCCAAATTGCCAAAACCATGGCAACCGCCCTGCTTGATGCGGCCCTGCCCGCCTGATCGTTTGGTCAAACCGGTTCAAAAACAAAAACGGGGCCGTCGGGCCCCGTTTGATATCTACGCCACAGTCTGCCTTTGGCGCAGGGATTACTCTTCGACGAGCTTGCGCACGTTTAACATCATGCTGCCTTCCGGACTCGGATAGACCGGATACCCCATTAGGCCACCACCATCCATGGCTTCAAGCCCCTTAACACCAGAAGTCGTCAAATCAATCTGACCGGCAAATTTCTCTGCAATTCTGGAATTGTCTGCGGCAACCAAAACATAGTAGTCCCCCGCTTTGGTCGGGACAAAAATGATCCCGCCACCACCGCCCATACCCTGAATATCGCCTTTGATCGTCTCGATCTGTTCATAATCAGGGTCAAACAGGTAAGCGTTAAACGGCATCACTTTCTTGCGAAAGCCCAAGCATTCGTAGCAAAGCGAACTGACATGGATCCAGTATTTCTGATCGGCATCCAGTGTGGTTCGACCGACCTTGAAGTTATTCAGGCTGCCACCCTGCGAAAGTGCAGGATCGGTAATGCGAACCCCGAATGTCTTCCAGTCATCGGCCTCGACAAAAAAGCTCGGTTCGCTTTTGACTGCCTCCGCAACTGTTTCATAGGTTTTGGGCGGATTCTCCAACAACCTTTTGTAATCATCTGTCCCAGAACTTGAGCATGCCCCCAATGCCAGCGCCCCAAGTAACCCGACAATACCGATTAATCTCATGTTAGAGCCTTTCTCTGCGTCGAAACGGCTCCACCATCAACTTGCTACACCATCCTAAATAGATCAGTTTCAGGGTTTTACAACAAAGAAAAACGGGCCGAAGGCCCGTTTCTTTTTCGTCAGTTTCAAAGGCAGTGTTCTTGGCTATTTATCAAGCTCGACAAACACCACTTCGCCGTCTTTAAGCTTAAGGCCAAGCTGCCCGTGTTTCAGGCGCAGAGCGTATTGCCCGAAAAGCTCGCGCCGCCAGCCACGCATGGCCGGAACGTCTGCGTTATCGTCGGCGGCGATATTCTGAAGATCGTCGCTTGATGCCACCAGACGCTGGGCAACGCCCTTTTCCTCGGCACAGAGTTTAAGCAGAACTTTCAGAAGCTCCACCGTCGGGCCGATCCCGGCTGGCAGTTCGATGCGTTCCTTTGGCTTCGGCCACTGATCCTGCGGGCTATCAAGTGCGGCCTTGATCGCCTCGATGATCGCCTGGCCCGGTTTGGAGCTGCCAAAGTTCCGGCCAACGCCACGCGTTTTATCAAGGTCCTTGTCGGTCATCGGCTGACGGGCGGCGATATCAAGCAGGGTATCATCGCGCAAAACCCGGTTGCGTGGCAGGTTCTTGCGCTGCGCCTCATTCTCGCGCCATTCGCCAAGCGCGCGTGCCACCGCCAGGAATTTCGGACTGTTGGACCGGGTTTTAAGCCGCTTCCACGCATCGGCCGGCTCAATCGAATAGATCGACGGATCGGTCAGGCGTTCCATTTCCTCAAACAGCCAGACAGCACGGCCATTGGCCTCAAGGCGCTCATGAAACGCTTCATAGATCACGCGTAAGTGCGTCACATCCGACAGTGCGTAACTGATCTGTTTGGTCGAAAGCGGACGGCGCGACCAATCGGTAAAGCGCATCGACTTATCGATGTTTTTGCGCGCCACCTTGTTGACCAGCGTCTCGTAGCCGACCTGATCGCCATAGCCCAGCACCATCGCCGCCACCTGAGTATCAAACACCGGATGGGGGACCTTGCCCGACAGATGGACGAAAATCTCGATATCCTGACGGGCGGCGTGAAACACCTTGACCACCGCCTCGTCCTGCATCAGCTCGAACAACGGCGCAAGATCAATGCCCTCGGCCAGCGGATCGACCGCAGCCCCGTTATCGGACGGCTCCGGACTTGCCAGCTGCACCAGACACAGTTGCGGCCAATAGGTCGAGTCCCGCATGAATTCGGTATCGACAGTGACATATTCGAACTTGCGCAATCTTTCACAGAGATCGCGAAGTTCTTCTGTAGTTGTAATTGGTTCCATGCCGACTGCTATAGCATTGCCTGCCACAATTCGCCAGTGGCTTCGATGCAGGGCTGATCTTCGCCGTATTCAGGTAGAAACACCCTGAAACGCTCTTGCGCGACTAGATAATCTCGTCCTCATCCAGAAGCGGATCGGATTGCAGATGGGTTTCGATGGCGTCCATGCGTTCCTGGACTTCCGACGGGCGCTTGATCGACGCGATATGAAACAGCGCATCCCCCTGATTGACAATCGGGTGGTTGGTCCGCCCGATGATCAGGCCTTCCTCGCGCACGATGACTTCTTCGTCACGCTGCCCGAACGGATCGGAAACGGCGGCGGCCACATCGCCAGCACGCACAAACTCACCGGCCAGTTTGAAGGTCCGCAAAATGCCCCCGGCCGGGGCGCGCAGCCAATGGCTGTTGGATGATTTAAACGATGCCACACGCGGTTCGCGCACGGTGCGTTGCGATAACATGCCCAGTTTGCGCATCACACGCAAAACGCCCGAAACCCCGGCGCGGATCGACATTTCATCAAATCGAAGCCCCTCGCCTGCCTCATATAACAGGATCGGCACGCCAAGCTCGCGCGCAGCCTCACGAAGTGACCCATCGCGCAGCGGGCTGGTCAGGATGATCGGCGCACCAAACGCCTCGGCATATTCCATGATATGCGGGTCATCTTCATTAACCCGGATCTGGGGCAGGTTAACCCGGTGAACGGCGGCCGAATGCAGGTCGATACCGAAATCGGACCGCTCGACAATTTCATGCAAAAACAAATGGGCCAGCTGTGCGGCCAGGGATCCGCGCGAATGCCCCGGGAAGCAGCGGTTCAAATCGCGCCGGTCAGGAAGATAACGGGTGTTGTTAAGGAACCCGAACGCATTGACCACGGGGACGGCCAGCAACGTGCCCCGCATGCCACGCAATGCGGGTGATTTCAAAACGCGGCGGATCACCTCCACCCCGACAATCTCGTCACCATGGACTGCACCACTCACGAAAATCACCGGCCCCGGTCGTTTGCCATGCACGACATTGACCGTCAGATTGACCGGCGTGTGGTTGGACAAAAGCGAAATCGGGATATCAACAATCTGGCGCGTACCCGGAGCAACCTTTTTCCCCGCGATTTCAAAATCAGGGTTCTTGGGGGTTCTGGGCGCTTTGGCTTTCCCTTTCGGTGATCCGGTTTCGCTCATTGTGGTATCCCTTGTTCTTATCCCTTGCCTTTGGTCCGCACCTTACCGGGTTTGAAATCTTTTTCCATGAATTCAATGATCATGCCGGCAATGTCCTTGCCTGTTGCATTCTCAATGCCTTCCAGTCCCGGGGATGAGTTCACCTCCATCACCACCGGCCCGTGATTGGATCGCAGGATATCAACACCACAAACATTAAGCCCCATCGCCTTGGCGGCTTCAACGGCGGTTGCGCGTTCCTGCGGCGTGATACGGATCGCACGCGAAGAACCCCCGCGATGGATGTTGGATCGGAAATCTCCCTCCGCGCCTTTGCGCTCCATGCTGGCAACCACCTTGCCGCCAATGACAAAGCAACGGATATCGCTGTTACCCGCTTCCTTGATGAATTCCTGCACCATGATCGCCACATTGGCGCCACGGAATGCCTCGATCACGGATTTGGCGGATTTTTCAGTTTCGCCCAAAACCACACCGATGCCCTGGGTACCTTCCAGAAGCTTGATCACCACCGGCGCGCCACCCACAATCGACAAAACCTCGTCGGTCTTTTTCGGGTCATGGGCAAAGGCCGTCACCGGCAGGCCAATGCCCCGGCGCGCCAGGATCTGCAACGAACGCAGCTTGTCGCGCGACCGGCCAATGGCAACGGACTCGTTTAACGGATAAACACCCATCATTTCAAACTGGCGCAGAACTGCCAGACCGAACTGGGTCACCGACACACCGATACGCGGGATCACCGCGTCATAGCCGGTAAGCTTGTCACCGCCGTAATAAATTTCCGGTTTCAGCGACGTGATGTTCATCGTAACCCTGAGGGTGTTGATGATGTCCATCTCATGCCCGCGTGCTTCGGCCGCCTCGACCAACCGTTTGTGGGAGTAAAGGTTTGGATTGCGTGCAAGCATCGCGATTTTCATAAGATGTCCCCCAAGGTCGGCAAAACGAAGCGCGCCCGGTATAATACCGGCTGCGGGCGAATGCGAAATTGTCAGAAAGTAAAACGACCCTGTCGGCTTGTTGTTCCGGCAATGGGTCGTTCTTCTGCGCGTCTATCTCTGTTCCGGCTTCCCTGCAAGATAAGATTTTGATGGCAGCACCAAAAATCTTCCTGCCTTCATCGCGGTGCGGCCCAAAAGCATGGGAAAGCCCATGATTGACCGGTTTGCCAGCGATACTTCAACTTTCAATTTGTGATGCCCAACCTGGATATGGGTGGCAATCACAAACCGTTCTTCGGCATTTCCGTTCGAAGAGCGAATCTCGCGCATTTCTATCAGCGGCGCCAGACAATCGATCCGTCCATGCCCGTCCCCGCGATAATGCGGCAGGGTAAAGGATACAAAATCCTGCCCGTCACGCACGACCTTCTTTGGATTAAGCGCATGCAGCGACGATGTTCGGGCTCCGGTATCAACCTTGGCCTTGATCAAAGGCACGCCAAGATCAGGAAGCCCGATCCATTCCCGCCACCCCAAAACATGTCCATCGGCAATCAGGGTGTTGGTCTGGGTCTTCAGCGACGGTTTTGCTTTTACGCGTTGCGGGCTCACATGCAGTTTCCGGTTGTTGAATGCAATCTGTTAGGTGGTGGCGATGATAACCTGTAACAACCTGATCGGCTTACGAAATTCGTTTCGATGTTACGATTCCGTGGTCATGTCATCCATGACACTGCGCACCAGCGGCAAGGTCACCGCCCGCTTTTCGGCCAAGGCCCGACGATCAATGGCCGCCACAAGTTCACTTAACGCGGCAAAGGATCGCTCGATCCGCGGCAACACATAACTGATGATTTGCGGGCTGGCCGGGATTTGCCGATCGGCAAACAGCTTGATCAGCAATCCGACGATCAAATCATCATCGGGCGGGGAAATCTCGCACACAAGGGCCGCGCCCAGCCTTGATTTCAGATCGGGCAAATCAATCTGCCAGCGCGATGGCGGCTGGCTTGCGGTCAACAACAAATGCCCGCCGCGTTCCTTCAGCATATTGTAAATATGGAAACAGACGGTTTCATCAAGGCCCGCGCCGGCAACAAGGTCCGCATCCTCGATCACAAGACCGGTGGCATCGCCCAGAAGCTCATCGGGATTGATCCCGTTCAAGTCCGATGCTGCGACCTGCAACGCACCGGATCGCGCCCGCCACACTTCCGCCAGATGACTTTTCCCGCATCCCTTTGGCCCATACAGGCACAAGGCCGGGGCGGGCCATTTCGGCCACTGGTCAATCCACGCCACCGCTTCGCTGTTGCAATCGGCCACCATGAAATCATCACGGCCAAGTGCCGGACGCATTTCAAGCGCCAGCGGCAATTGCTGCGGGTCGTTATCTTTGTCCGGCTTGGATGTCACCCGGGTCACAGTAAACTCAATTTGCTGATCTCGATCTCTGGGGTCTATTTCTCGGTCTCGGGCGTGGCATTGTTGCCGCCTTCCGGTCCGTGATCATAAAGCCTGCTATCGAGATACTGTCTTAAGCCATAACGCACAAGCACGCCGATCACGGCCGCCACCGGCACGGCCAGCATCACGCCCAGAAGTCCAAACACCGCCCCCCCGGCAAGCAAGGCAAACATCACCCAAACCGCATGAAGCCCGACCTTGTCGCCAACAAGCTTGGGTGTCAGGAAATTACCCTCAAGCACCTGACCAATCAAAAACACCAGCGCCACCAGCCCAAGATCAAGCCCAAAACCAAACTGTGCCAGCGCAACCCCCATGCCAACCGCAAAGCCGGCAATCATCCCGAAATAGGGCACAAAGGATACAAGCCCGGTCATCAACCCAATGACAAAGCCGAACTCAAGCCCCGCCAGCGTCAAGCCAAGCCCGTAAAACAGGCCAAGCAACAGGCAAACGATCGCCTGCCCGCGGACAAACCCTGCAAGGGTTTCGTCAATCTCGCTAACGCACTGGCGGATATCCTTGGCCGACCGCCGTGGCAGGTAACTGTCCACCTTGGCAACAATCTTGTCCCAGTCACGCAGCAGGTAAAACGACACCACCGGCGTAATGAACAGCAAACTCAGGAAGTTCAAAAGCGCCAGGCCTCCCGACAGCACATTGGTCAACATATTGCCGACCCATTTAAGGGCATTGGCACTTTGTCCCTTGATCGCGTCCGAAACACTTTGCAGCGTCTCTGGTGCGACCCGATCAAGCGCATTTTGCAGATACGGCGCGACATTGGTGCGCAACGTATCGACATAGCCCGGGAACCGTTCAAGGAAGCCTGCCAACTGGCTGCCGATCATCGGCACCACAATCAAAAGCACCAGCAGGAAAACAAGGAAGAACAAAACCGTGATTATGCTGGTCGCCACCACCCGGCTGGCCCCGCGCGCTTCAAGCTTGTCGGCCAACGGATCAAGGAAATAGGCAATCGCCATCCCGGCGACAAACGGCAGAAGGATGCTTGAAAACAGCCAGATCAGAAAAAAGAATCCAACGACAAAGATCAGCCAGAAACGTGCTTGCTGTCGTAATGTCATGCCCCGGCCCCTGTTAAACTATCCCTGTCACGCAAAAGGCTTATCCGCCCAACGACAGTCCCTGAAGGCGGTCCGAACCGCTCGGCTGAATAAACCAAAGTTCCCCCATCCGCGACAGGCTAAGGTTCTGCTGATTAAGCGCTGTCTGCAACTGGTTGGTCGATCCGACATATTCAATCGAAAGCTGCACTTCGCGCTTGGACATCGCAATCACCCGCGCATTGCGCACCACCGGAAGCCCGATCAGCTTGTCCTCGATCCCGGCCCAGTCACCAAGACCGGTAATCGGGATAAACACCATCAGGTTGCCGCCCGTGCTGTAATTGATCAGGTTGGCCCGTTTCCAGCCATCGGCCAACTGGTCCTGAACCGCCTTGGCAGCCCGCACCAGCGTCTCGTCAAGCGTTTCGCCCGCTTGCGTCTTTTCCTGCACACCAAAAATCTGCGGCGCGCCATTGGGCTCATACCGGGTGACGGATACATCAACCGTTTCCCCGCCCTCTGGCCCGCTGACCTCGGCACTGGCCACAACAGCCACATCCGCGCCATAACGCTTGGCAAGCTGGGACAGACGTTCCATCGATCCGCTTTCGGCCTGCTCGGCCGAGACGGTGCTGATATCGGTCAGATCGCCAATCGGTGCCTTGATCGGCACCAGTCCCGATGTCGCGATATTGCGCGCCCAGACATCGCGCCACGGATTGGGATCGTCCCACAGATTGACGAAATTATTGGTGCGATAGACCGGCACGATCATCACCGGCTTGGACTGCAATTCGGCAAATGAAATATCGCGGAACCGAAGGAACCGGCGAAGCTCGTCATCCTTAAACCGCACGGTCATGTCCGCGATATAGCGCACCGAGGATGTCTTTTCGTTCGACACCCCGAAATCGCGCACCATATTGATAATCGTTGATGTATCGGGCATCGCAAGCCCGGCGCGATCTTCGGGCAGGGTCAGGCGGGCAACCACTTCTTCAAACGCCTTGCGCTGACCGATTTCAAGTGCACGCTCGCGCGCAGCAGCCGCCGTTTCGGCGCGCTCGTCAACATGAACACCACTGACGGTGAAAATGTCCTGTGCTGCTGCCGGAAAGGCCATGATCGCCGCAACGGTGGCGGCACCCGCCCACATCCTGATGTTTTTCAATGAAGTAAGCACGTATGCCTCTTTGCCCTAATCGTGTCTTGTTGCATTATTCTATAACGCTCTTTGTGGCATGTTGAACGCATTCTGCAAAGAAAACTCTGTCATGCGCAGGTGATCATTGCATATTGCCCGCGTTTGAGTATTTTCGGCCCAGCGGAAATTATCAAGCCCGCGTTTTTTATCAGCAGGATCGCTTTGTCCTCTATATCTGATTAAAGGCGTCAGTAAGGCGGATTGGTCAAACAGCAGGCTCCCTGCGACCCGGACCGCAATGCGACAGTTGCCCGTCGATTGGACGTCGATACGTGCTGATGAAAAACGCGGTTTTGCCGCCTTTTATTCATGCATGTTTGATGCCAGGGACCCCGAAATGACCACCTCTAACGGCCTTACCTATAAGGACTCCGGTGTCGATATCGATGCCGGGAATGACCTTGTCGAACGAATCAAACCGCTTGCAAAAGCAACAACCCGTTCCGGTGTTGCCGGTGGTCTTGGCGGCTTTGGCGCCCTTTTTGATCTCAAGGCTGCCGGATATAACGATCCGGTTCTGGTTTCCTGCACCGATGGTGTCGGCACCAAGCTGAAAGTCGCCTTTTTGGCCGACAAGCATGACACGGTCGGCATCGATCTGGTCGCCATGAGCGTCAATGACCTCGTCGTTCAGGGCGCAGAACCGCTTCTGTTCCTTGATTACTTCGCAACCGGCAAGCTGTCGGTCGATAACGCTGCAAGTGTTGTCGCTGGCATTGCCGAGGGCTGCAAACAGGCAGGCTGCGCATTGATCGGTGGCGAAACCGCCGAAATGCCGGGCATGTATGCCGACGGTGAATATGATCTGGCCGGTTTCGCGGTCGGTGCGGCCGAACGCGGCGAACTGCTTGATGGTTCCAACGTTGCCGAGGGCGACGTTATCCTTGGCCTGGCATCCAGTGGCGTTCATTCCAACGGTTATTCACTGGTCCGCAAGGTTGTCGATATGGCGGGCCTTGGGTATGCCGACGATGCCCCGTTCGCACCGGGCAAGACCGTTGGCGAAGCCCTGCTTGAACCGACCAAGGTTTATGTCAAAAGCTGCCTGGCGGCGCATAAGGCCGGTCTGGTCAAGGCCCTTGCCCACATCACCGGTGGCGGCCTGACTGAAAACGTGCCGCGCGTTCTGCCCGAAAACCTCACCGCTGTCTTTGACGCCAGCACCTGGGAATACCTGCCGATCTTTAAATGGCTGGCCAAACAGGGCGGCATTCCGGCCACCGAAATGGCGCGTACCTTTAACTGCGGCATTGGCATGTGCGTTGTTGTTCCGGCGGATAAGGCCGATGAAGCCGAAGCCCTGCTGCGCGAACATGGTGAAACCGTCAGCCAGATCGGCGTGATCGGTCCGCGCGCTGGTGATGGCCCGCAGGTCATTATCAAAAACATGGGCCCTTCATGGGAAAAGTAACCTCTGGCAAGAAGCTCAAGCTCGCCGTTCTGATTTCAGGCGGCGGGTCCAACCTGCAAGCCATCATTGATGCCTGCAATACGCCAGACTACCCGGCCGAAATCGTGCTGGTCTTTTCCAATCAGCTTGATGCAGGCGGGCTCGAACGTGGCCGCAAGGCTGGCATCCGGTCTGAGGCCATCTCGCACAAGGGCTATCCCGGCGGGCGCGAGGCCTATGATAATGCCGTAAGCTCCCTGATCGAAGAAAGCGGTGCCGACCTTGTGGTGCTCGCCGGTTACCTGCGTCTGGTCAGTGAAAGCTTTGTCACCCGCTGGAAAGATAAACTGATCAACATCCACCCGTCGCTTCTGCCAAGCTTCAAGGGCCTAGGCGTGCATCAGGCCGCCCTTGATGCCGGGGTGAAGTTTGCCGGTTGCACCGTGCATTACGTCGTCCCCGAAGTTGATAGCGGCCCGATCATCGCCCAGGCCGTGGTTCCGGTCCTGCCTGGCGACGATGCCGGCAAACTGGCGCAGCGTATTCTCAAACAGGAACACCGCATCTACCCGCAGGTCATCCGCTGGATCGCCGAAGGCCGCGTTTCGGTCGATGCCAAGGGCATCGTGACGGTGGCGGATGCGCCCAAGGCCGATTTCGCCGAAATCAACCCGGCCCTTGAGCCCGGATGAAAGAACCTTTGGCGCTGGCTGCGCAGGTTTCTGAACGCATAAAAGGCGGGGTATAATCATTTGCCCCGCCTTTTTCTTCGCTGCTGCCAGATCCGCAAACCGGGGTCATAATCTTTGCGCATTCTGATGCTGTTATGGGATTACCAAATGCCACCACCGCCACGGAAAACCGATATCATGATGCGCAAGCTCTCCGGACTGATCATCCCCCTCGCCCTTTTGGCCATGCTCGCCAGTCCTTCACTCACCACTCCTGCACTGGCCGATTCCGATCCTAATCTGGACTCCTACAAGGCCGATATGCAAACCGGTGAAAAATCCTGGCGGGCGCAAAAATGCGCCGTCTATCAGGAAACCCGCGATGAAATGCTTGAAACCATCCCGCGCGGTGCGCTGAGCCCCGAATTTGCCAAGGCCGAGGAAGACTATATCGAAAATGGCTGTGCCGGGCGCGCCTATGCCTGCCCGAAATCCAAGACGGAACTCGACTATGCCAACAAGATGTCGTTCGCGATGATGAGCCACGGACTTTCGGGCACCTTCCTGCCCTATGGCTGCAAATCGAGCATCCAATAAGCCTTTGGGATCAAACCCTAAGCCGCATAGATGTGAAGTCGGTCAAACGTCTAATATCTCTGGTTAATCTGCATCTTGCACTGCATCAACTTCGTGGATATACATTTGAACAATCCCAAAATATCCAATCCAAGGAGGCAAGTTTGCAGGGTAACGATTACGAACTGACTGAAACCCATGTCAGCATCTATCACGGCTACACCAACTTCGTGAAATGGGGCACCATCTCGATCATTGCCCTTCTGGTGTTGATGGCAATTTTCCTTCTGTGATTTGCCTGTTGCGAAAAACTAAAAGCTGCCGTTTTCCGGCAGCTTTTTTTATGCTCAAAGCGTATCTGTCTCATAGCGCACGACGTTAAACCCTTCCTCCATGCTTGGCGGAACAAAGGCCGCATTGATCTGATGGAACTGCGCATCGCTGGCGGCGAACTGATGGCTTCCGGCCCGGTTGCGCACCCGAAGACGGTTGATGCACACATCATCGTCCATATCAAGATAATGCAAAACATGATCGGCCCCGGCATCGTCAAGGATGCCCCGCATCCACCGCCGAAGGCCAACTGTATTGGCCGGAAAATCAAGCACCACCGAAACACCCGCGCGCAGCACCATCGCCACATGCGGCCCCATCACGCTGCGCAATTTGTCCGATAGACGGACATAATCCGCAACCGAGCACATCTGATCACCAAAAAGCGTCGAGAGCCATTCATCCTCGGCAATCAGAACCGTACCGGGCTTGCGCGCCAGTTCGGCGGCAAGGGTTGATTTCCCCGCGGCAATCTTGCCACACAGCAAATGAAGGGTTCCGACCTTTGTGCCGTCTTGCGGCATCAAGGATCGATCACGTGGTTGTAACGCTGATAAGGGCTTGGTCATTGTCATCTCCCGGATTGCACATCGCTGGTCTGGCCGGGAGACAGCCACAAAAAAACCCGCCTCGCCGGCGGGTGGGTCTCATTTGGTCAAAACGTCGCTACCCCGCCACTCTATGAGAGGCGGTAAAAATTCGTACCGATTTCTGGGTCAAAACGTTTTCCATGCGCAAATACTGCCACACCCGGCGCTACCTTGTCCATCCGGTTGAACAGATGACAACAGTCAACAACATCAAAGCAATTCACCCCTGAGTTGATTTGCGCTACCATCACCTTGTTGTCTTGCGTGATAACAGCAAACCAAACAATGGTCCCAACAACAGGGAGGAAACAATGCAAGGAAGCGATTACGACGAAGGCCTGGTGCACCACCACGAGGAAGGCTGGCACCACTGGACAAAATTCATGCTCTGGAGCGTGATCTCGATCGGGGTTCTCCTGCTGCTGATGGCCGCATTCCTGATCGATTGATCCAATAGATTTCCAAATTTCCCAACAAAAAACGCCCCGCAACTTGCGGGGCGTTTTAGGCCGGAAGAACCGGTAATTCGGTATTCTTGGCTTAGCCGACGATTTCGGTCTGAGCGAAGAAATATGCAATTTCGATTGCAGCATTTTCGAGCGAGTCCGAACCGTGGACCGAGTTCGCTTCGATGGATTCTGCAAACTGTTTGCGGATGGTGCCTTCCTCGGCATTTGCCGGGTTGGTTGCGCCCATGACTTCGCGGTACTTAAGGACGGCATCTTCGCCTTCGAGAACCTGAACAACAACCGGGCCAGAGACCATGAAGTCTACCAGCTCGCCAAAGAACGAACGTTCTTTGTGAACTGCATAGAAACCTTCAGCCTGAGCGCGGGTCAAAGCGACGCGCTTCTGTGCGACAATGCGCAGGCCAGCTTCTTCGATGACGGCATTGATTTTGCCAGTCAGGTTGCGGCGCGTTGCGTCCGGCTTGATGATCGAAAGAGTGCGTTCGACAGCCATTGGTTTCACCTAAGCTTTGTAAAAATTCGTTACCCCCAAGAGGACCATCAGAAAGTCCCCCAAGAACAAAGGGCCTGCGGAAGACAAAGGCGGCACAAAGACCGCCCTTATCATCCACAGACCCGAAGGTTGGCGCTATATAAACGGGGTTGGATCGCAACGCAACACATAGTTCTACCGCTGCAAACCAGACCTGCAGCCGTTGCATTCACCCGTTTCGCCTGCAAAACGCCCCCAAAAGGCATAAAACTGCGATTTAGCGCTGTTTTTGCCCGGATCTGTCATCGAAATCACACCGGCCATGACAATTTGAAGAATCCTTGCGTCAAACACGCTCCTGCCCTATTGAAAGCACAGAAATCCTTGCGATTCCCCCTAAACTGCGCCCAAAGCGCCCGCAAACCAGTTCAAGAGACCAACCGAAAATGCTGCAAATTACCGACCTCACCTATCGCATTGGCGGACGTGTCATTCTTGACCGGGTCTCGCTGACCATCCCAGATGGCCACAAGGTCGGCCTGATCGGGCGCAATGGTGCCGGGAAATCGACCCTTATGAAGGTCATCGCCGGGGTTGAACAATTAACCACCGGCGAGATTGCAGTGGATGGCGAGCGCGTTCATTTCGCCGATACGCGTGCAGCGGCAGCGCATGGCATAGGGATTGTTTTTCAAGAACTCAATCTGTTCCCGAATATGACTGTTGCCGACAACATTTTCATCACACGTGAGAAAACCCGCGGAGGTGTCGATATCGACGGCCGCAGCCAGCACTCAGAAGCTGCAAGCTTGATGAAGCGTCTGGAGCATGACATTTCCCCCGATGTGCTTGTCGGCGAACTGAGCATCGGCGAACAGCAGATTGTCGAAATTGCCAAGGCCCTGGCGCGCGATGCACGCATTCTGATTATGGATGAACCAACATCGGCCTTAAGCGCGGCTGAAGTGGAAATTCTGTTTCGGGTGATCAAGGATCTGAAAAAGGCTGGTGTGGGAATTATTTACATTTCCCATCGGCTTGAAGAGCTT
>ENA-ORCZ01000257-ORCZ01000257.1-marine-metagenome-genome-assembly--contig:-NODE-257-length-31679-cov-4.415860_pt1 | contig 31679 bp, 28 predicted proteins | sample MGYA00237785_ERZ508519 | MGnify/ENA primary metagenome ERZ508519 (study PRJEB26189, sample SAMN06268790) | marine metagenome | isolation source: Bioluminescent Bay, La Paraguera, Puerto Rico | place...
CCCGCCACATCGAGCAGGACGGCGACAACGATATAGGTAACCGCCCCGGCCGCCACCGGAACCGCCAGGGCGAGAAAATCGTTGCCGATGCCGAGTTGCAGCGAAAGATAGGTCGGAACTGTCATGACCGCGGTCGCCAGCACAATCCGCAGCGTCGGCAGGACGGCGATCGGCAGCCTGTAGGCGTATCTGGAAAGAACGAACCCTGCGATCACGCCGACGACCTCGGAAACCACCAGGGAATAGGCAGCTGCCAGAAGACCGTATCTGGGCACAAACACCAGCATGGAGACGACGCTGACCGTCACGATGACGAGGCCCTGAATGCCCATCAGATACGGCCTTTTCGCAAGCTGGAAGCTGACATGCACATATTGGTAGGTGATGGAGCGAAACAGCCAGGCAAACACCAGCACCGGGATGAGCGTCGTCGCGGCTTCACGGAAGTCCTCGCCGAGAATAAAGGTCGCCAGTTGCCCGGACGTCATTGCCATGCCGACCGTCGCCGGAAGGATCAGGGCTACCAGCAGCTCGAAGCTCCTGGCCATGTGCGCGTCGGTGGCTTCCAGTCCGCTTTTTGCGTAGAGCCGGATGGCGATCGGCACAACGGCAGATCCGATGGCAACGCCAAGCATCAGGATGATCTGCCGGACGAAGTCCGCGGAGGCGCCATAGACGCCGGCAGCGGCCTCGCCCAGAAGGGTGACGATCAGGATCCTGTCGAAAATCCCGTGCAGGGTAAAGGCGGCTCCGGATATGGTCATCGGCAGGCCGAAGCGCAGCATCATCTTCAGGATGGCCGGATCGAACCCGTGCAACGGCTTCTGGCAAACCTTCGGAACAAAAATCACGAGCGTCAGGAAATAGCCGCCCGCCACGCCAAGGAGCAGTCCTTCGCCGCCCAGGTCGAAACCGATCACCAGCAGACAGGAAAGCGCCAGGGCGAGCGCGCTGCGCAGGATCATCGACGAGGCGAAGAGACCCGTTCTCTGATGGGCGCGAAGGAGTTCCTGCAGGAGCTCGAACAGGCCCACACCGATCGCAACGCACAAGGCTTCGGTGACGTAGCCGATGGGCTCTCCCGTTGTCAAAACGAGTATTTCGAACAGTATCGGGCTCAACAACAGCACCGCGGCGAACGCGGCAAGCGCCGTGAGGCGCATGTCGAAGCCTTCCCCCTCGGAACTGAAACGCAGCAGGGATGTCTTGATCCAGTTGAAGAGCAGGAAGGAAAACAGCGCAGCGATGCCCATGCCGACGACGTAGATGCCGTATTCCTCCGGCGTGAGCACGCGTGTGAACAGCATCACCAGCGCAAAGCCGAAAATGGCCGAGACCACGTTGGCGGTCATGTAGGACGAGATCTGGCGAAGCACTAGGAACCTGCTCGGGTGAATTTCTGCAAGACCTGCATCATCGCCTTGGGTTGATAATTTTCATCTAACGGCAGCGGCCGGTTGGGCAAACCGTCCCGGCGCGCGAACCAGATCGGCACCCAAGTGTATTTGTCCGAGATTCCCCAGGTCAGGATCGCCTTGGGCTGGACAACGTCGCAGATTGCCGTGAGATAGTCGTTGACTCGCATGGCGGCGATCTGGTCGCGGACACCCTCATTTGCTGGCAGATTGTTGTCGATGACATCGAGCTCGGTCACCAGAATATCCAACCCGAGTCCGTGAACCTCCTCCACGAAGCGCGACAGACCGTCCTTGTCGATCTCAGCCTCGCCCGTCAGGTGCCCCTGCAGCCCGACGGCGTGAAGGGGGACGTCGCGGTCCTTCAGTTCCTTCAGGAGGTCCAGCATCGCCGACCGCCGCAGCCGGCAGACCGGCAGGGTCTTCTCGAAATTGAAGTCGTTGAGGACCAATTGCGCGTTTTCGTCAGTCTCGGCCGCCTTGCGAAAGGCCTGCTCGATATAGCCCTTGCCGAGCTGCTGCAGCCAGAGCGAATCGCGCAGCGGCCCTTCGTTCTCCGGGTCCTCGGAAATCGGTTCATTGACCACGTCCCAATTGGGGATCCGCCCCCGGTACCGGCCGACCACCACTTCGATGTGGTGGTTCAGCTCGAACTCGGCCTGCCTCGGCGTGTCGATCGCCGTCGTCCAGTCGGGCATGGCCGCGTACCAGATCAGAGTATGCCCTCGCATGGTCATGCCGTTTGCATCCGCAAAGGCTATCTGCCGGTCCGGCTGGTCAAACTCGAAGGTCGATCTCGTGGGGCGCAGGTCGATCCACTTCAAGCCGCCTTCGCCGACAACAACCTGACAATACTTGCGGACGGCCTCCGCGTAAGCGGGCTCGGTTTCCAGGAAATCTGTCCGGATCGCGACACCATAGGGAATGCCGTCCCTCGTGTCGGCCAGGGCCGGGGACCACAGGATATCCATCGGGGCGGCAGACATCAGTCCGGCCCCGAGGCCACCCGTCAGAAAGTCCCGCCTGTTCATCGAGTTCCATCCTTATCCCGCGCCGGCCATTGCGGCACGCGAGGATCCGGGCCGAAGGCCTTTCCGATGGGTCGTAACATAGGAAGCCGTTGCGTGAACACTTAATTATCTGAGAAGTTAGCGGATGCTTAATCCGATCGGGTTCTGCTTGTCACACGATTCGCCGTTTCAACCGGAACAGACGCTCACGGCATGTACAGTGCGGCACCATACGGGCAGGCGCCCGGCACCGTATCCATCGCCGGAAGGCGCGGCGGAGTCGCGTCCAGGCTGCTGGCATCCTGCCTGTTTCTCGGGGTGTTCTTCTATTTCTGGGTCGGCATTGATCCGTTTCCGAACCCCAATGCCGTCGAGTTGACCACACCCTATGGCGGCAGTTCCAACCGGCTGAACCAGATCGTCGTCATCCTCATGACCGGTTTGCTGCTGTTTGCGGTGATGGGCAGGGAAAACCGGCGGTACCTCTTGTGCCCCCGCGGCCTGCTGCTGGCGCTGTTGGCCTGGTTTGCCTTCGCCAGCCTCTTCGCCGGCGATCCGGGTACGGCCTTTCGCCGGATCGTGTTCGCGATCCTGGTCTGCAGCTGCGGCAGCGCGATCCTGCTGCTGCCGAAATCCAGGGAGCAATTCACCAATCTCGTCTGCTACGGGCTGCTTCTTGTCGTCGCCATCGCCTATTACGGCATCATCGCCATGCCGCACCTTGCCATTCACCAGCTTACCGACTCGCTGGAACAGAACCTGGCGGGCGACTGGCGCGGCCATATGGGACACAAGAACGCGGCGGCGGCGGCCATGGTCTTCGCGGTCTTTTTCGGTCTCTACGTCGCCAGATCGAAGTCCATGCTGCTCGGCGGAGTGCTCGTCGTGCTGGCAACGGTCTTTCTCTGGAAATCCGGCTCGAAGACTTCTTTCGCGATGATGCCGATGGTGCTGATCCTCGCCTGGCTTTTCGAGCGGGTTGCCCTGCTGCGCCCGGTGATCGTCATTGGCGGTGTTGCGCTGGTGAACGCCCTCCTGGTCGCGGCTGCCGCGTCCGACACGGTCCAGCAGATGCTGGCCTCGGCCGGTATCGACCCGACCTTCACGGACCGCACGTCGATCTGGGCCATTGCGCTCAATGTTATCGGGCAAAGACCCCTGACCGGCTTCGGTTTCCAATCCTTCTGGCAGACGGAAGCGCTGTTCCGTAGCGGGTTCTCGCTCTACAGCTGGGCCGTGACAGCCGCCAACGCCCATAACGGCTATCTGGAACAGTTCATCAATGCGGGCATTCCGGGCTTTCTTCTTGTCATAACCTGGCTCGTCCTTCTCCCGCTCAGCCATGCAAACCGCGCGTTAAGAGGCGGCAACGACATTCTCCTGACACGGCTTTTCCTGCGCATCTGGATCTTCTCGCTCTATTTCGCCTGTCTGGAGAGCCCTTTCTTCGGCAACGTGGGTCCCATCTGGTTCACGATGCTGATCGGTATCTTCGGGCTCAGGCTGCAGGCCGTGGCGCATCTGATCGTCGAAAAGCCGGCTCGGGCCGTTGTCGCCGCGAAAGCGTCCCTTGCCTCCCGAACCTGAGATCCGTGCACTGGTTCGACGCCGGCAGTGGTTCGGTCCTCATTTCGGTCACCGTTCGACAAAGACACGTTAGCCTCCTGCTTGGTAAGACAACCTGTCCATGATGACAGCCGGTATCCGCAAGGAACTTTCAGCAGACAATCGGAGGCTTGAATGGCCGAACAGGAGATCATCAGTGCCGTCGTCTGCGTACCGACCTTCCGCAGACCGGACTGGCTGTTGAAAACGCTTTCTTCGCTCGTGGAGCAACAGACCGGCTTCGGTTATGCGATCGTCGTTGTCGACAATGACGGGGATGACCCGCGCGGTGCTCACGCGGCCAGGGACTTCTTGGCAAGCAGCAACATTGCGCACGCCATCTTCGTCGAGGAGAAGCAGGGCAACTGCCATGCCATCAACCGCGCCTTCGGCGAAGCGCAAAAGGCCTTTCCGGACGCCGGGCATTTCCTGATGATCGACGACGACGAGGTCGCGCACCCCGACTGGCTGCGCGAGATGGTCGGACTGGCCGAGGCGAAAGGAGCCGATATCGTCGGCGGGCCGGTTTACAGGTTGTTCGAGGGCAAGGCTCCTGACGGTGTTCGCAAGCACCAGCTCTTCATTTCCATCAACGGTCCGACACGGCAGATCGATCAGCTTCACGGGTCTGGAAACTGCCTGATCCGGAGTGCCGTTTTCGACCGGCTGGGAACGCCGTACTTCGACCTGAAGTTCAACTTCCTCGGCGGCGGCGATCTGGAATTCTTCACGAGGTGCCGAAAGGCCGGGTTCACGACGTGGTGGTGCGCCGATGCCGAGGTCAACGAATTCGTTCCGGCCGACCGTCTCACCGCCAGGTTTCTGATGACGAGGTCCATCCGGACGGGATCGATCAATTATCTGGTCGACCGGAAAAACGGCCTGCCCGCAGCAGCCGCACTCCTCAAGAATGTCGTCAGTCTGGGGCTCAGTGTCGGACGCTCCCTGGCCGTTCTCATGAGGACCGGCCACCCGGTCCCGGCAAGCCATCCCTTCCTCGTTTCGATCGGCCGCTTCTATGCCGCGTTCGGATTTCTTCCCACTCCCTACAAGGCCTCCCGGAAAACCTAAGCGACAAGTGCAACCTCGCGGATGGTGCCCAGCGGCGTCGCGGTATGCGACTGGATCGTGATCGCGCGCTGAAAGGGCTGCATATCCTTCATGAAGGCGACGAGACCTGCCCTGTCGAGTTGCGGTCCCGCCCAGTAGGTCAGGCAGAAATTCCGGGTCGTCAGGTCGTGCCGGGCAGCAAGATCCGGATCATTGGCCACCGCGATGCCGTATGTCAGGTACTCCGAAAAATGCCGCTGCCGGGCGAGCCCCACCCACCAGGGCAATCCGCCGACGGTCTCGATCCTGGCGAGAACGGTGCGGACGGTCTCCCGATCCCAGACAATCAGCGGACCGATATAGTCATCTCCCGGCAAATCCGGCACTTCCAGCCCCAGGATCGCGTGCGCGTTTTTCCACCAGGTGACGTGACGCGGCCGGGACGCGTCGATGTCGCCCGGTGTGTGGAAATGCGGCACCTTCTCACCGCACACCAAGGCCTTCATGTCGGTCGGCTTGCAGAAGACACAATCGCTGTCGGCAAACATCACGCGGTCGCTGTCCTGCGCTGCGGTCATCGCGAATTTACGCAGTTGCTGCAGATGCCAGCCATAGACCGGCAGCCTGATCTGCGGCGACCACCAGTAGCGGCGACCGCGCCATTTCGGTAGCGGATGCAGAGGCGGCAACAGGCTCGAGGACGCGACGATTTTCCGGTTCGCGCCGCCGAGTTTCCGGAACAGCCCCAGATCCTCGTCACCGACGACAATGTAGTGGGTCTCAAAGCCGGTCACGTGCCTGTCGATCGACTCGCACAGCAGTTCGCAGCGCCCGAAATCGGCATAGTAACTCGGCGTGATCAGGGAGACAGTGGGCGACTGCATGTTTCGAGCCTCTTGAGCAAGTGGGGCTTCCGGCATCCCGAAAGCCTGCTCCGGTACACGTACGGACGTTCTCCGCGTCGGGACGATTGTCATTTCCACAACCGGTTTGAACACTTCTTCTAAATATCTTCTTTATATCGATGGACTTCGAAGACCTGAAACCACCAGCCCGGCATTCTCGGAATGGCTTCAATGCGCTATCTCGTTCTGATCTCCGCCACGTCTCAAACTTGCGGCGTGGAGGAATTCGCACGCCTGCTGGCGGAGCGTTTCGGCGGTCGGGCGCGCACTCGCGTGCTGGATTTCAATCTCGCCGGACTGCGCGCCGACCTGAAGGACTGCGACGCCCTTGTCATGAACTTCCCGGTCGTTGCCTGGAAGAAGAAGCTGCTCGAACCGGCACTGGCTGCACTTGTCGCCCGCCTTTCGGCCAGAAAAACCATCGTCGTCCTGCATGAATGGGCGGCCCTCGACTGGAAACGGCGGCTGGTGCTTGCGCCGGTCGTCCTCCTGGCGCACCGGATCTTTTTCTCAGCCCCGGAGATTGCGGCGGAGTTTGCGGCAAGTCCGCTCTCGGTTCCGGCAACGAACGCGCGCGGCATCGTTCCGATTCCGCCCAATCTATCGGCACCGGCAGAGCTCAGGCCGGGCGCCTTTTCCGAACGGCTGCGAGCCGAGCGCAACAAGGGACGGCTGGTGCTGGGCCAGTTCGGCTCGATCTATCCGCAGAAACAGGTGACTTCGGTGCTTTCGGTCGCCGCGGACCTCAAGGCCCGCGGCACAGAGGTATTCGTTGCCTTCGCGGGCTCCTTCATCAAGGGGCAGGACAGTGTTGAAGCCGACTTTCTTGCCGCGGTCGAAAGGCTCGGCCTGACCGGCAGCGTCGCCGTCAGCGGCTTCATCGAAACGGAAGCCGAACTCTTTGCAATCTTCCGTGAGATCGACGTCTTCTGTTATCTGCTGCCGGGTGGGGTGACCGCGCGCAGAGCCAGTGTGCTTGCAGCGGCAATCTCCGGAAGACCGGTGGTCGTCAATGCCCCCGCCAACACTGACGCGCTTGCCCATCACCGGCTGTTTCAGCGTATGATCGACGGCGGACAGCTCCGGCTGATAGCGACGGACGCCGATACCGCCATGGCCGCGGATGCCGTTCTTGCAGCAAGCCGGGAACGCGTCGTCCAGCCCGACCTCGTGCGCGAGACAGACGATCTTTGGCAGGACGTTGTCGCGCGGATCGACAACAACGGCTGAGGCAAGCCTCACCGGCCATTCGGCTTTCACGGCAACCATTGCCGGAGAACTTACCTGGAATTGCGAAGGATTTCGCGAAAGGCAATCGGATTGGTGACGAGATAGCGTTTGGTCAGCCGGCGCGGCTCCAGAATGGTCCGGTAAAGCCATTCCAGACCAAAATTCTGCATCCATTCGGGCGCCCGGCTGTTCTTTCCGGAGAGGAAATCAAAGAGACCGCCACTGGTCTTGATAACGCCGACGCCGCGCAATTTCTGGAGATTGCGAACGACAAATTCCTGCTCGGCCGGCACGCCGAGGCCGACCCAGAGAATATCCGGCTTGCTTCGGACGATATCCTCGATCACCTGCTGTTCTTCTGCGGCGCAAAAATATCCGTTGCGACGGCCGGAAAAGACCAGCTTCGGATAAAGTTCCTGCATGCGCTCGACCGCCAGCTCGTTCACCTCTTCCTGCGCCCCCAGAAAGTAGAAGGTCACTCCGGCCTCTTCGGCTTCCTTCGCAACGGCATGCACCAGGTCGGTCGTGGCGATGCGCTCGCTCAAGGGATGTTCGGCGACATGTCGTGACAACAGGACCATCGGCATGCCGTCCGCATGGATCTGATCCGCACAGAGCAGCAGTTTCTTGAACTCGGCATCCTTCGAAGCCATGGCGATGACCTGGCCGTTCGCCGATGTCGAATAGAAGGGCAGGCCGTTCTTGCCCCTGGCTTCGAGGGCAATCCTGACAAACTGATGAGCTGATTGCTCCATACCGATATTCGCGATGGGCAGGCCGCCAAGCACAGTCTTCACCTCATTCCACGACTGGTCTAGGTGCTGCCAATATTCAGCGTTTGTCGAGATCATTCAGGTTCGAGGCTCTGTTGCGCAATTGGGCAGTCTGTTCCGTCGATATCACGGCGACAGTTAAGCACGGGTTAGAACCGCTAAATAGTTACGGTTATTTCATTTTTTCAATCGGATTAGTGTTAGCTACGCCTTAACCGAATTGCTAAAATCGATTCCGGGGACAGGACGCTCGATGCCTTCCCGGCAGTTCCAGGCGGGATCTGCCGGCTCGCCGCCTGTCATTCCGGCAGATATTAGCCAGTTGCTAACCAAGTTTGGCTATTTTTACCGGAACCCACAGAGTTAACAGTGTCTTAAGGCACCAGCAGGCACAGGACGGATACGTGGCGGAAAAAGTGCCGACATTTCAGGATATTCTGGATCTTCTGACCGTTTTGCGTCGCAGGATCTGGCTGGTCGCCGCCTGCTGCCTCATCGGTGCCGTCGCAGCCGCCGCCATCAGCATGACGCTGAAGCCGATCTACCGAGCCACGACACAAGTGCTGATCGACCCGTCGGTGCGCCAACCATTCGAGGACAAGAGTGCTCCGGCCCGCTATCTGGAGGACACGTTCGTTGTCGACAGCCAGGTGACCGTTCTGCAATCGACATCCGTTCTGCGCAGTGTCGTCACCCAGCTCAACCTCACCGAGGATCCCGAATTCGGCGAGGGCGCACCGGGCACCGGGCTGCTGTCGTGGCTCTTCGGCGGCTCCGGAGCACGTTCGCCGGGAACACAGGAAGCGGCCGCCAACCAGTCCGTTGAAGCTTTGCGAGATGCCATGCATGTCGGCCGCGAAGGGCTGACCTTCGTCATAAACGTGGCGGTCGACGCGGGATCGCCCGTGCAGGCGGCGATCCTTTCAAATGCGGTCGTCGAAACCTATATCACCGAGCAGAGGGGACAGGTTTCCAACATCTCGCGCACGGTCGAGGCGAAGGTCGGCGACCGGTTGAAGGCACTCAGGGATCAGCTGCGAGACGCCGAGGCGAGGGTCGAGGCCTTCAAGGCCGAGAACAACCTGCAGTCCACCGGACAGAACGGCCTTCTCACCGATCAGGAACTGACAGAGCTCAACAAGCAGCTGACGGAAGACCGGGCTGCCATGGCAGCGGCCGAAGCAAAGGCATCCGAGATCCAGCGTCTGATTGAATCGGGTGCCAGCGTCGATGCCCTGAGCGATGTTACCACGTCCACGACGATCGCCAATCTGCGCCAGCAATACGCCACCGCCGCGCGTACCCAGGCCAATCTTTCCGCCGATTTGCTTCCCTCGCATCCGGACCTGATCCGGGCCCGCGCCCAGACCGAGGAAATCCGTTCGCTGATAGAAGCGGAGGTGCGCCGGATCGCCAGTACCGCCAGAATTGAAGCGGATGTCCTGAAGGACCGCGTGGCAAAGCTGGAACTGCAACTCGATGACACGCGCGCGAAGTCGAACATCGACCAGAAATCGCGCATCGAGCTGCAGGAACTGCAGATCGAGGCGGAAGCCAGCAAAACACTTTACGAGAACCTGCTCAGCCGGACGAAAGAAATCACCGAGATCGAGCAGATCAACATTCCGAATGCGCGCATCATCTCGGCCGCCATTCCGCCGGAAAGCCCGGTCTGGCCGAAGAAGAAGCTGCTGGTGCTGGCCGGCCTCGTACTTGGAGGCATGATCGGAGTGCTGCTTGCCGTCGGCCGCGAGACCGTCGCACTGATGATCCGTTATCTCCTCAATCCGCAACAGGATGTAGCCTATGCCGCGGCGGCCCCCGTTGCGACGATGCCGGCACCGGCGGATGCTCCGGCGCTGGCGCCCCAGTCCTTCGGCGTTCCCGCCGATCCTTCGGCGCTCGCCGTTTCCTATCTGCCGCGGCTGCCCTATGCAGGGCGTGCGGCTGAGATGGACCCGGAAGAGCTGCTGCAATCCCTGTGGGACTTCAAGAGCGGCGCCGTGGACCGGGACATGCGGCCTTACTGGAAGTCCGTTTTCACCATCCTGAAGCAGATCCAGTCGACACGGGTCGACGGTTTCGCCAGCACTGTTGTCGTCACCAGCATCGACGGCAACCATGCCATGGCCGCCCTTTCGGTGGTGTTCGCCGCCGCAAGCCTGAAGAACTTCCGGGTGCTGCTGGTCGACAACAACGCGGCAGCGGGCCGACTGCCGACCCGAATGCTGCCGCAGAAGCGTCAGGAGATGGACCTGAAGAACGCGGTCAAATTCGCCGATCTCGATATCGACTTTCTCAGCCTCGTCCACGGCCGCCGCAAATATCAGGGCGAGGAAAAGGGCAGCTACCAGCTCCTGAACGAGTCCGGTCTCGATCCGGAATTCGACCTGATTGTCATTTCCGAATCGCCCATGGCGCCGAAGCAGATCGAGATCATCCTGCAGGATTCGGCCGACCATGTTGTCGTGTCGATGGAACGGCCGGCGGCCCTTATCTGAAGGAAAGGGCTCCGGCGAGGGTCAGCGCCGTGACGCTGCCGGAGGGACGCTGTCCGGCCGCGGCCGTGCTTTCCGGCCGAAGTTCCACCCTGCGCTTTGCGCCGGGCGCCAGGTGGAAGCCGTTCTCGGCGGGCCGGCAGCCCTTTACACGAATATCAAGCGCACACAACAGCCGGTCCGTTTCCAGCTCGAGCCACCAGCGGTCGTCGACTTCAATCAATTCTGCCGCCAGGGTTGCGGACAGGCGCGCCGCTGGTCGGCCGAGCGGGAAATCAAACGCATCCGCCAGAAGCTCTCCTGTTTGTCCATCGCGCAGTTCCACGACGGTGACATCATGCGACGGCGGACCGAAGCGGTAAGCATAGGTGACGTCGAAGAAGGCACCGATCAGGTCGACGGCATTGAACGTCTGTGTGCTGCGGGCGGAGAGTTCCAGATCACGTTCGCCGGAGACGACCGCAATCTTTCCCTCGCGCAGGCACTTGAGGCTGAGCGTCACCCGGCGCGAAACCGGCCGCTCGTTGATGACATGGATCGCCAGCCCGTTCGTTCCTTCGTCAGTCAGGCAGACCTGCAGCGGACGAAAGGCCCGCTTCAAGGCATAGTAGGCTGGCTTCGGTCGGCCAAGAGCATCGATCAGGCCCCAGCCGGCACCCAAAGCCAGGTCCCGGAACGTCCAGACCAGCGCCCCCCGGCATGAGGAGCCCTGACGCCGCCATTCGGCATAAGTGGCTTCCATCACTTCGCCGGTTACGGCGCGACCGAGATCGAGATAGCGGTCCGGATCGCTATAGCGCAGTGCCGCCGGATCGACGCCGTAGAGTGCCTTCAGGTAATGGTCGCGCACATCCTCAAAGTCCCAGCCGGCGCCGCGGTCGCGCGGCACGCGTGCCTTCCAGCGCGGATCGTGGCCGGGTCTTGCGTTCAGACCTTCGTCAAGGCTCTGCTGGTCAGGAATATTGGAAAAGGCCAGGCACTCGCCGGCAAAGCGGACGTCTGCGCGCCGCGCATCTTCCAGCGGCCGCTGATAGGCGCCAACGCCGTAGTAATGGGCGATGCCTTCGTTCGGCAGAAAAGGCAGTGCCCCGCCGCAAGGCGAGTTCGGCACATAGGGAACATCGGAGCGCATTTCCGCTGCAAGGCCGGGCAGGATCTCCTCGCAGAGCGGGCCCTTCCAGCGATCTTCCGGCAGGCCCATCATGGCGCCCTGCTGGTAGATCTCGCTGCCGCCGCACAGGACGGCCAGCGAAGGACACCCCATACTGACGTCGAGTTGGTCGCGGATTTCAGCAGACACTTCGGTGACGAAGGCTTCGTCCTTGACCGGATAGTCATAGTTGGCGAACTGGAAGTCCTGCCAGACCAGGAGGCCAAGCTCGTCGCATAGCTCGAAAAAGGCACGGCTTTCATAAAGCATGGTGCCGCCGATGCGCAGCATGTTCATGCCGGCATCGCGCGCGGCTTCCAGGAGCGGGCGATAGGAGCCCTTATCTGATCCGAGGTTCAGGAGATCCGCATTTGTCCAGACGGCACCGCGGCAGAAGATGGGAACTCCGTTCACATTCAGGCCGAAGCCCCTGCCGTCTGCGCCATAGTCCGGCTCGATGCGGCGGAAGCCGGTCCGACCGAGGGAAAAGGCGTCGTCATCGACCTTGACCGATATGTCGTAGAGTACCGGTTCACCGTGTGTGTGCGGCATCCAGGGAGTTGCGTTCCGCGGGCGAAGCGTCACGGCAAAGCTGCCGTCTTCTTGCCGGTTCATCGCGGCAGAGCTGCCGGCGCAGGTCAGAACCGGAATGCCATCGGTGTTTTCCAGTCTCAGGGAGACGCTCAGCGAGGCGCTGCCGTCGGGGGCGAGATCCGAAACCATGTGCTTCTGCACGATCCGCGGCGCGTTCTCCCGCTCGATCCGGATCGGCCTGTATGGCCCGACCGCATGGATCTCCGGGCACCAGCCGGGCATGTGGCCGAGCAAGGTCGTTCGTATCAGCCGCAGGCCCTGGCTTGTTGCCAGCTGCGGCTTCCAGCGGGCGCGCGGCCCCTTGGCATGCAGTTCCGGTTCCAGTGCCCGAAAACAGATCTTCAGGACGTTCCTGTCTCTCAGCGTGACCGGAACCTGGTAGCGGCGGAACATGTTGCGGCCGGCAAGAACCGGATCGTCGTTGAGGTAGACTTCGGCAATTGTCGCGAGACCATCGAGGCAAAGCCGGCAGGCACCGGCCTTGGCCTCGAACCGGGTTTCGTACCAGACGTCCTTGCCATGAAGGGGAACGGGATTGTCCGGATCATAACGACCGGCTGCAGCCAACGCGCCGGCGACCGTGCCCGGAACCTTCGCCGGAATGCGATCCCGCAGGTCGCAGGTCGCGCTTGACGTCGCAAAAGCGCCCGGTTCCGTCAGCGCAAGCGACCAGGACAGGCTGGAAACATCGATCATCCGGACCCTTTCAATCCTGTCTTGAGAGACTGGAAGACTGCCACGCGACAGCTTGTTTTCCGTCGAGGCGGGCAGCCCCCTCCACCTCATCCTGAGGAGGGCCAAGGGCCCGTCTCGAAGGATGGGCCACCGGCACCGGAACAAGCCGCCCATCCTTCGAGACGGACCTAGCGGTCCTCCTCAGGATGAGGTGGAGAGCGAAGCCGCCACTCATGTGCACAGCTCTTCCGGCACGCCTCACACCCCGGCGGCGCTGACGACGGGGGTGAAACGGGTGTCCCCTGCCCCGTAGTGGCGCTCAAGCAAATCCACCAGAGCATCCCAGGCATCGACGGCAGGCTTCAGGCCATCACCGAGCCCCTGGAACTTCTTGCGCATCACCGCGCGGGCCAGCTTGAACTGAACCGTCTTGCAGGTGGAGGAAATGATCCGGGAAAGTTCGGCTCCTTCAGTCAGCTCACTCCTGCCCTGGCCGGCGAGCCAGTCCAGATAGGACGAGAAAAGTTCGAAATTTGCTCCGAGCTGGCGAAGCGTGTTGAAGGCATAGAGGTGGAAGAAGCCGAATTCGCGCTCGCTGACCATCTCCACCTGTGCCGGAAAGACACGGGCAAAGGCGGCGACCGGATTTGTCGAAGGCCGGCGCCTCAGGTGATGGCGCAACAGGTCTTCCGAAACGCCGACAACATGCTGCGGCGAAGGCAAGACCTCCGGAAATTTCACGAACTCCGTATAAGGCAGGAAACGCTCCGGCTTCTCGTGTGTGCCTCGCTGGAAGATGCCGTCGAAATCGTCCCCCTCCAGCCGATGCAGACCGAGATTGTGGAAGTATTCCATCTCCCGCCTGCCGAAATCCATGCGATTGATCGCAATCGTGGTCTTGCCATGGGTTTCGTGATAGCCGACACCGTGGGTGTCGGGCAGAAAATAGCTGTCCACTTCCACAAGCGACAGACGGCCGCGGCCGATCTGCTGCCGGATATGCGTCTCGGCCCTGTCATAGATCGCAAGTTCGGTGACCCTGATGCCGTAAAGTGCCTCCAGGTCCTCCAGCGGCACCTTGAAGAAGGTGAACTGGTCGCCCTCGAAATCCTGTGTGATGGAATAGGCAAGGCACGCTTCCGGCGGCAGGCCGAGCGACGGCAACACCTCGATCCAGATATCGAGATAACAGTTGGTCTCCGGCCAGTCCCGATCCAGCGCATGAAGCGGGCTACGCTGATAGGTGGCCGCGCGTAGGCGATCAAAGACGGCGTCACTCATGTCCCGATGCCCCCTCAGCCCCACAGCGTCGCGCGGACGCCCTCGGGCCACCTGGACGTTTCGAAACCGTGATGGCGGAAGAGCGCCAGCGCAAGGCGCTCAAGGCCGAAACCGACACAGGCGGTGTGGGCGGGGGAGCCGTCGGCCTGACGGATGTCCCAGGTCTTGCCGAAATTGTCCATGTGATAGTTGAAACTCATGCACGCGGTCGGCGCTTCCTCGGACGTGATCGGCACCAGCATCTCGAACTTCAGTTCCTGGTCGCGCTGGCCCGACGCCATGATCTTGCCGGCCCGGCCGAAAAACGGATCATTGGCGACGTCGACATGATGCGGCAGTTGCAGGCGCTCCATCATGTCGGAGCCCCGCTGTTTCCAGGTCTCGCGAAAGGCCTTGGTCTGCTCGGCGGACCCCAGCCGCACATATTCACGCATCCGGAACATCTGCATCCGGGCGGGATCCCTGGAGGGTTCATGGCGAAAGCAGTAGGACTGCAGCGCGACATAGGCGCCCTCCGCCGGCAACGGGCCTCGGCGCGAGAGGATCGGATAAAGCGGATAGCAGGCGGCCGGCGTCAGCGCCACCTGCGTCGGCTTCTGGTCCTTGGACCAGTCCTCACCGGCGGCCATGCACTGAAGCAGGCCCATGTGGTCATGGTCGTTGCCGCAAAACGCATGCACTGTACCAGCCAGCTGCGGGAAGTTCTTCATGTAGCCGCTGGTTTCAAAATGCTGCATGTTCATGCCCGGCGGGAAGACCATGGCTTCGGAAATCTCGTCCTGGCCATAGCTCAGCGCGAATTGTTCGAAGCGGGAAATCACGTCTTCGAATTCGCCGCTGCGGCCATAGAGACCGTCTACGCCGCTGTCATGCAGCACGCCTTTTGCAAACAGCTGATCAAGAAAGGATATTTGCGCGTCCATGGTCACCCCAAAAGGCTTGTGTCTTGTTTGTTGACCAGGAGCATCGTCGACGTGTTGCCAAGGATGCGGTCGTTGGAAATCATCAGCTGCGCCGAATGGGCGTCACGCAGATGGCGGCCGAGGCTGAACGGCGTGCCGTTCTTGTAGCCCGCGATCCCGCAGATCAGCATGCAATGGTTGATGATCGTCAGAATCGTCTGGGAGGTACCGATCTTCACGTTGTTCATGGCCACGGAGAAGCTCATGGCGTTGAGCGCGTCGCTGTTACCCTTGCAGCCCTCGAACTGCTTGAGGCCGGCAACGACATTCGCCTTCACGAGTTGCAGCAGGCTGGAGGCTTCCGCCAGACGCAGGGCGCCGGGAGGCACCTGGCCGGGGGCCTTGCGGGCGGCGTTCTTCACGAAGGCCTGGCCGCGGGCAACCGCATCCGCGGCAATGCCGTACCAGAGCGCGCCCCAGAGCAAATGCGAGACGGCAAGCATCGATTGGGCAGCGATTTCGGCGAACGGCCGAGGCAGGATCTGCCCGGCGGGCGCTTCGGCCTTCAGGATGTAGCCGTCGGAGCAGGTGCCGCGCATGCCGAGCGTGTCCCACTTGCTGGTCTGCTCAAGCGTGTATTGGTCCTTCAGGAAGACCGTCGCGACTTGGTCGGAATGGGCAGCATCCGGATGACGGCGGGAGGTCACCATGATCGCGTCCGCATCGGCGCCGTAGGAAATCACCGTCGCATCCTTTGTCAGGCGCGCCGTATCGCCGTCGACCTCGATCGCACAAATGGAATTGCGGAGGTTCCCGCCGATACCGGCCTCGCTGGTGGCGGAGGCAACGAGCAGCTGTTCATCGCAAATCCGCTTCTGGAACGCTTCGTGCCAGGTGCTGCCCACGGCATAGTCCGCAAGGCTGGCGATCTGGATCTGATGCATCGCATAGGTCATCGCGGTCGCCGCGCAGGCTTGACCCAGAATTGCACAGATATCGGCGACTTCCGTCAGCGTGGCACCCTCGCCGCCGAATTCCGGCCTGATCATTACGCCCATCAGCCTTTCGGCCTTCAGCGCATTCATGCCCTCCAACGGAAACCTGCCCTCGATGTCAACCTTGTCGGCGAAGTCGGCGGCGACCTTCGCAGCGCGCTTCGCGCGCTCCGTCAGGCCGATGGCGGTGATCCTGGCTGCGGCGGTCATGGATCAGGCGGCCTGGTCTTCTAGAACTTCGGTCAGCGCCCCCTCGATCGCCTCGACGGAGGAAAAGGACTTGCGGTTCAGAAGGTGTTCCGGAAATTCGATATCGAATTCCTCTTCCAGGGCCAGCATCACCTGAACGGAAGCGAAGGAAGACAGGCCCGCATCATAGAGATCGGCCGCGTCGGCAACGTCCTCGATCGCGACGGGAAGGTTGCCGTGTTTTGCCAGAAGGGCCCGAATGGTCTGTTTCATGTCTGTCCTTGCCACTTTCTTTCGGTCGATTGCGGTTCGCCGTTGCTTGAACGCCTGGAGCGTCATTTAGCGCACGAAAGGATAAATCGCACTTAAAGGGCATGGTAAAAAATTACGAAACAAAAAGGATTAAATCTTTGTAAGTTAATCTCGACGTCAATTCTATCAGCCTTCGAGAAAGCACGAGACCTTTCCCTTCGGGACAAGAGAGCGAATGCTCATATCATGCGGTTCAAGACACCGTCGCGGCGGATCAGACCGTGATAGAGCGCGGCGGCGATGTGAAGGAGAACGGCCGCGGTGAACATGAGACCAAGCGCCAAATGCACCTGGAACAGCTGATCCGCCAGCGCCCTGTCCTTGGCAACGATGGCGGGCATGGTGAAGAGGCCGAATACGGAAATCGCCGCTCCATAGGCGGACGTTGCCACCCACCCGATGAAGGGATTGACCAAGAGAAAGCCGTAGAGAAAGACGTGGGTGGTCTTGGCGGCGAGTTTCTGCCAGCCGGGCATGCTGTCCGGCAAGGGCGCCGGCTTGTGGGTCAGCCGATAGATCAGGCGGATCAGCGTCAGGACCATCAGGGTCACGCCGACGGAGCGATGATAATCGAAGAGCTGGTTCTGCAACGGACCGCCGTCGATCCGGATCATGACGAGACCCGCCGGAACCATCGTCAGCACTAGCAGCGCCGTCAGCCAGTGAATCGACCGTGCAAACAGGCTGTAGCGCTCGTTGACTTCCCCCATCGCGCATCTCCTCTCCGGGCTGCGTTCATCCTAGTACCAACCTCAATAAATATGAACCGATCTGATGGCGCTGTTCCTATTTGTTGAGGCTGGTACAACGTCTTTGCAGCAAACAACAATAGCTCGCGGATGATCCCCTCTCCGGATCCATGGAATCAGGGACAGGCGATGAAATCGACATGACCTACCGTCATGGACAGCTGTTCGGTCCGGATCAGACGTGTCCGATCCTGCCACCAGGTCTCAAGCTGCAAGCCGTCGAGCCCGCACTCGCGGCCGACCCGCTTCCACCCGCCAAGGAACTCGGACAGGAAGGCGGCTGCGGACGGAGCGATCCGCCAGTCGGACGGGCCGGTGGACACCCGATACCCCTTTTCCCGAAAGAGTTCGACGGCTCTTGCTGCGGCTTTCGGACCAAGGGCCGGGCCGAACCCCTTGTCCGTTTGCTGGTGGGTGTTGAGAGCCGCGGTCAGTGCCGCGTCGAAGGCATGTTCCGGCGTAAAGCTTGCACGCCCGTCATAGGTGAGGCTCGCCAGGAAAGGCTTGCCGGAGGAGACGATCCGGTCCGTGAGCCGTTCCAGGAAACTTTCCGAAACCAGATCGAGAAAGGCGGAGGTCGTCACGGCATCCACGTCCGCAAACGGCAATTTTTCGAGATCGGCCGCGAGGTCGACCCGCTGCATCGCGGTTTCGGTCTGCGCAAATGACTTCAAATTGTCATCCGCCTTGGTCAGCAGAGCGGGGTCGTAGTCGGTCAGCAGCCAGTGGGCGGGCCGGTCCAGTTTTCCCGCCAGGGCCGTGACCGTCGATCCCGTACCGCTTGCAAGATCCAGCAGTCTGAGCGGTCCCTCAGGCAGCTTTTCAAGGAAAACCCGCTCCACGGATGCATTTCTCGCGGCGAGATCCAGCGGATGGCGCAAGGCCAGCCATTCGGCGGCAAACCCACTCATGCCCGGATCTCCATCAAGGTCTTCGCAAAGAGCGCAGCCGCCTCCTGCCAGCTCGGCAGGGTGGCAATCGCGGAGTGCGCCGATGCGGCAAGTGACAAGCGTTCCGCGGGACTGGCGATCAAACGACGCAGCGCCACTTCCAGGGCATCCACATCCTCGGTTGGGCAATAGATCGCGGCGCCTTTTGGCAAGGTTTCCCGCACGGCTCCGCCCCCGCTGCCGATCACCGGCAGCCCGTGGGCAAGTGCTTCCGTGAAGGCCATGCCGTAGCCTTCGTATCGGCTGGCAAGTACAAAGATGTCGGCGGCCCGGTAAAACCCGGGAAGCCGGTCCGAGGGCACCGCACCATGAAAGTCGACACGGGTCGCAAGACCAAGGCGTTCGGCCTGCTCCTGCAAGGCCGCGTAACAGGCAGGGTCCGCTTCCAGCCCGCCGACGATGTCCAGGTGCCAGTTGAATTCCTGAAGACGCGAGAGCGCCTCAAAGAGAAGATCATAGCCCTTGCGCGGAACGACCGTTCCGACGGACAGCAGCCGAACGCGATCCGAAACAGTGCGTTCAAACGGCTCGGGCCTGTCGGTGCCGGGCAGGATGACCGTGATCCGCTCCCCCGGTACATCGAAGAGATCCGTCAGCTGTCCCGCCGTCGCAGGGCTGGTGACGATGACATGCCGGACCTGCTTCAAGGCGGCGCCCTCGGTCAATAACAAGGCTTCCGCCTGTTCTGGGGAAAGACCGTTTTCTCGGCAGAGCGGATGGTGCACGAGCGCAACAAGGCGCAGATGCGCCTGCAGCCGTTCAGCGGCTTCCGCCATGACGCCGAAAGCCAATCCGTCGACAACCGCAAGGGTCCCGGCCGGCAGCTCCGCCAGCCGCCGCTCCGCCGTCCGCAGCGTTTCCGGCGCGGGAAACGGAAATCCGTCTCCGAGGCCGAGAAGATGCACATCCCATCCAAGGTCACGCAGACCGGTGACGATACGGCGGTCGTAGCCGTAGCCGCCGGTCGGGGTATTGATGTCGCCGGGATAGGCAAGAACCAGTGACGGCATCTGCGGCTCAGATCGCGGCTTCATACCAGGCCCTGGCGACATGGGATTCTGAGATCGTTACCCGGATGGCGGCAAGCTCCGAGCCCGGACGGCCGAGACGATTGGCGCGGGCAGCCTCGGCCAGATGGTCGTGCACGTGTTTAGTGAGGAATTCCGTGGTCGTGTTGATGCCGGCAAATTCCGGCACCTCGTCAAGGTTTTTGTAGTTCAGCGGCTGCAACACCTGCTTGAGAGCGTCGTGCGCCCGGCCGATATCGATAACGACACCGTTGGCATCGAGACTTTCGGCCAGAAAGGTGGCGTCGATGACGAAGGTGGCGCCGTGAAGGGCCTGGGCCGGGCCGAACAGCTCTCCCTTGAAGGAATGGGCAATCATCACATGGTCGCGAACTTCAACTGCAAACATTGTCGGGTCCTGAAATCTGGAGGCGGGTGGAAAGGATCAATCGTCGGCCGATCCGTCATAGACGACAAGGGCAGCGAGCACATCTGTCGCCTTGTTCAACAAATCGGGAAGTCGCTGCGGCAAAGTGCCGAAGGGGATACGGTGGCTGATCAGGCGGTCGAGCGCCGGATCGGCCAAGAGACCGAGCGCCGTTTCGAGCCGGCGTCGGTAGGTCCAACGGGCCTGGCGCTCCGGCGGAATGGTGCCGACCTGGCTGGACACCAGCTTGAGCCGGCGGCAATGGAAGTCGGCGCCGAGCGGCGCCTCGACGTGACTGGCCCCGTACCAGCTCAACTCGACGACAGCCGTACCGTCTCCGGCACAGGCAAGCGCAGTCGCGAGGCCGTTCGAACTGGCGCTGGCGTGAAAAACGAGGTCCTGGTCGCGCGGGGCATCCTGCGGCAGGGCGAAGGCAAGGCCAAGTTCCGCCGCAATCGCAGCCCGGCCGGGATTGGTGTCGACCAGCGTCACCCGTGATCCGGGGAGCCGCCCTGCAACGTAAGCGGTCAGAAGGCCGACGACACCGCCTCCAACCACGCAGATGTGATCCCCGGGTGATGGTTTTCCGTCCCATAACGCATTAAGTGCCGTTTCCATGTTGGCTGCCAAAGCCGCCCGCTCTGCGGAGACACCGTCCGGAACCGGCACGCAGGACATGGAAGGGAGCGTGAAGACGCTTTGATGAGGGTAGAGCGAGAATACCAGGCGGCCGTTGAGGCCGGGATCTCCGTCAAGGACCCTGCCGACATTGGCGTAGCCGTATTTGACCGGAAACGGAAATTCGCCTTCCTGGAACGGGGTGCGCATGCGTTGCCATTCGCTTTCCGGCACCTCGCCTCGAAAGACGAGACCTTCCGTGCCGCGGCTGATTGCGCTAAAAAGCGTCTCTACAAGAACCTCGCCGGTTCGCAGCTCATCCAAGGAAACAGTCTCCAGCCCGCATCGACCGGGATCCGTGTACCACAGCGCCTGCGCGTTGCCTGTGTCGCGCGTCACCGGTCCCGCTACGGTCATCCTCTATCCTTTGCGTTCATCACCCTTGCCTCTGTCAACGTTAGGACATTTTGACATGCGCACTATTGCGATGACCGCACCGATTGGAAGTCAAAAAAATGTTTCGGGTCTTTGACATGCCGCTTTCCTCACGATCTGTCGTCTCCATGAGCGCACGTCGCCTGGTCTTCCTCGGGCTCGTCGCGACCAGTTTTGCCGGCCTTGCCGTCCTGATGACGATGACACTGTCGCCCGGCGGCTATTCCGCGCTCGACTTCTTCATTCTGGCCTCGTTCCTCATAACGCTGCCCTGGACGATCATCGGCTTCTGGAACGCGGTGATTGGCCTTCTCGTCATGCGGCTGTCGAAATCTCCGATCGAGGCCGTCTGCCCGATCGAGCATGGCGACGCAGCCCGGCCGCTGCAAAGTTCAACGGCTCTCTTGTCCTGCGTGCGCAACGAGGACACCGGCAGCCTGGAGACACATCTCGGCGCCATGGTGTCCCATCTGGTGCGGGCGGGTCAGGCGCAGCATTTTACCCTCTATGTGCTCAGCGACACGTCCATGGACGAGATCGCCCGGCAGGAAGAGGAGATGACCGCACGGCTGAAGCAGCGCTTCGACGGCCAGATGGAGGTTTTCTACCGCAGACGAACCGACAATCGTGGCTTCAAGGCAGGAAATATCGAGGATTTCTGCGACCGCTGGGGCGACCGGCACGATTTCGCGCTTGTGCTCGACGCCGACAGCTATATGTCGGCGGAGGCGATCACCGGCCTTGTCCGGCGCATGGAAGCCAACCCGCGGATCGGCATTCTGCAAAGTTTGGTGGTCGGCCTGCCGACCGACAGCGCCTTTGCCCGCGTCTTTCAGTTCGGCATGCGCCTCGGCATGCGCTCCTACACGATCGGCAGCGCCTGGTGGCAGGGCGAATGCGGTCCCTATTGGGGCCACAACGCGATCCTGAGGATCAAGCCGTTCAAGGACCATTGCAACCTGCCGGAGCTGCCGGGCAATGGGCCGCTTTCCGGCACAATCCTCTCCCACGACCAGGTGGAAGCGGTGCTGATGCGCCGCGCCGGCTACGAGGTGCGCGTGTTGCCGCTGGAAACGGGCAGCTACGAAGCCAATCCGCCGCATCTCCTGGAGTTCATCCGCCGCGACCTGCGCTGGTGCCAGGGCAACCTGCAATACCGCCGCCTTCTCTCTCTGCCGGGCCTGCTGCCCGTCAGCCGGATGCAACTGGTGCTGGCGATCCTGATGTTCCTCGGCTCGCCCGCGTGGATCGGCTTCATGGCTTCGTGTGCCGTTCTGGGCATGACGACCGACTACATGCCCTTCCGCGCCGACACGGGCGCCCTGCTCTTCGTCACCATTCTCACCATGGTTTTCGCGCCGAAACTGGCAACGGTCGCCGACGTGCTTGCCCGACCCGACTTGCGCAGGGCATTTGGCGGACCGGTGCGCATCCTCTTGAGTGTCCTGGCGGAGATCGTCTACGCGGCGATGCTGGCGCCTGTCATGGCGGTGGCGCATACGCTGTTCATGGGCGGCTTGATCTTCGGCAAGACAATCGGCTGGGGCGCGCAGGCCCGCGGCGTCGAACGGCTGCCGGTGCCGCTTGCACTCGCCAAGTTGTGGCCGCAGACGCTGTTCGGCCTGGCGGGCCTTGCCTGGCTGACCACCCAGCCGATCGCGCTGGTCTGGCCGGTGATCCCGGTTGCCGTCGGTCCGCTGCTCGCGTCCGTGATCGCGGTTGCCACGTCGACAAGGACGCTTGGCCACATCGCGATCCGCTCGACGCTGTGGCGCATTCCCGAAGAAACAAATCCGCCTTCGGAACTTGCCGACCTGCAGCTGCCGGCTCTGACCGGGCGCACCACGGCAGTTGTCCAGCCCGTACTGGTTCAGGGCGACGCGAACCCGGCAGAAGCCTGAGGCTGAAGGCAGGTGCCATCGAGGGGTTCTTCCCGACCAAGCCGAGCGCGGAGCCGGGGTAACACCGAAAGGGTGGCGCCCGATAGTTATCCCTCATGGGGACATGGTGTTCGAAAACCGCAAGACCGGCCATTCGCGCCGGTCTTTTCGCGTCCGGTTGCCTTGAACCGATTAGAGCGCGTCGCGTCAAATCGGCACGCTTTTCGCTGCCTGAAATCATGGATTTCAACGCAAAAAGCGATACATGATGTTCCAGTTAAACGCGACGCGCTCTAAGCGGCGTTCGACGACGTCAGCGGCTGAGTGAGGAGATTGTAGATCTCGGTGGCATCGTGCGAGGCGCGCAAGCCCTTGGTGACGGCGCTGTCGCGCAACTGGCGCGCAATCCGGGCAAGCGCCTTCAGATGATCCGCGCCCGCGCTTTCGGGAGCCAGGAGCAGGAAGACGAGATCGACAGGCTCGTCATCGAGGGAGTCGAAATCGACCGGCTTGTCGAGCTTGGCAAAGAGGCCCACCAGGCGATCAAGGCGGATCAACTTGCCGTGAGGAATGGCGATGCCGTGGCCGACGCCAGTGGACCCCAGGCGCTCACGCTGCAACAGCGTGTCGAAGATTTCCCGTTCGGAAAGACCGGTAAGTTCTGCTGCCCGGGCGGCCAATTCCTGGATTGCCTGTTTTTTACTTTTGGCCTTGAGGCCGGCAATCACCGCTTCTTTTTTCAGAAGATCACTAAGATCCATTCTTCCGCCTACATGTTTCAGGAGCCGGCTTCCGGACGGAAGCCGGCCCTGTCTCGTATCACTACTCTGCGGCCACGTTGGCCACCAGTGCCGGATCGATCCAGCCTATATTGCCATCGGAGCGGCGATAGACAACATTGACGCCACCGTTTGCCGCGTTTTTGAACAGGACAACCGGTGCTTCCGTCAGATCCAGCTCCATGACCGCCATTCCGACGGTCATCGTCTTAACTTTCGCGGACGTTTCCGCAATGACGAGCGGATTGAAATCCGCAGGCACTTCCTCGTCTTCGTCCGGGGAGGCGAGCACATATGAAGCCGCCTCATAGGCCTCCCGGTCGTGGCCGTTGGGACCATGGTGATCCTTCAGCTTGCGCTTGTAACGGCGCAGGCGCTTTTCAATCTTGTCCGCCGCCAGATCGAAGCTGGTGCGCGGATCCTGGTCCTGCGCGGACACCTGCAGCACAATACCGGTGTCCAGGTGCAGGCTGCATTCGGACTTGAAGCCCGTGCCCTCCCTGCTGAGCGTGACGTGGCCCGTGAATCCGCCCGTGAAATACTTATCCAGAGCGTCTTCGATTCGGTCTGTGACATGGACGCGCAAAGCATCGCCTACATCCACATTCTTACCCGAAATCCGCAAAGCCATGGGGACCTCTTCTTTTTCTATTGACCGATAGGTCACCGGCGTGGCCGGTGCTGAAACGCGGAACGTTTCAAGCTTACAGAATGGACCAGTCAGCGCCGAAGCGCCATCCCCTGTTTACGTCACGAGGGCGGTCCTATAATTGCGTGTTCTCCAAGAGTCAATTGATTATGAACTCGCGAAACAATCTTTGCGCGAAGCCGTGTAAAAGCCCTGTATTGTTTCAGTGGAAATCACGAATACATTTGAAAAATTGCGCTTGCTGGCGGGGGCCTGGACCGGAGCGGACACTAAAGACGCGTGTTCTTCTCCCGCCGCCGCTGGACGGAAGAGCCGATTTTCATGGCCTCGCGATATTTTGCCACGGTCCTGCGCGCAATATCGACGCCGTCATCCTTCAGGATTTTGACGATCGTGTCGTCGGAAAGGATGGCCTTCGGATCTTCGGCATCGATCATCTGCTTGATCCGGTGCCGGACGGACTCGGCCGAATGCGCGTCGCCGCCGACAGTTGCGGAGATGGCGGAGGAGAAGAAATACTTCAACTCGTATATGCCGCGCGGCGTCGCCATGAACTTGTTGGACGTGACACGGCTGACCGTCGATTCATGCATGCCGATGGCCTCGGCGACGGTCTTGAGGTTGAGCGGCCGCAGATGAGCAATGCCGTAGGTCAGGAAGCCGTCCTGCTGGCGGACGATTTCCGTCGAAACCTTGAGAATGGTGCGGGCGCGCTGGTCGAGGCTCTTGGCCAGCCAGTTGGCCGTTTGCAGCGATTCGGTGAGGTATTCCTTTTCCGTCTCGTTGCGGGCGGTCTTGATGACGCGAGCATAATAGGTCTGGTTGACCAGCACCTTCGGCAGGGTGTCGGAATTCAGTTCCACCGCCCACGTGCCGTCATTTGCGGGCCGGACAAAGACATCCGGCACCACCGGCTGCACCAGCGACGAGCCGAAGACACTGCCGGGCTTGGGGTCGAGCGCCCGGATCTCCGCGATCATCTCGATCAGGTCCTCGTCGTCGACGCCGCAGATCTTTTTCAGGGCCGGAAGCTCGCGCCGTGCCAGCAGTTCGATGTTGTCGATCAAGGCTTCCATCGCCGGATCGAAGCGGTTCTTGTCGATCAGCTGCAGTTTCAGGCATTCGGCAAGGCTCCGGGCAAAGACACCGGGCGGCTCGAACGTCTGCAGGACGGCCAGAACTTTTTCCAGCCTGCCCGTCTCGACGCCAAGCTGCCCGGCCGTTTCCTCAAGATCGAGATAGAGATAACCGTTTTCGTCGAGTGAATTGATCAGGTGGTTCGCGATCAGCTTGTCGGCCTCATCGCTCAGGGCCAGATGCATCTGTTCCTCGAGCGAATTGACCAGCGAGGCTTCGTCGGCGACGAAAGCCTCCAGGTTGTAGTCTTCCGAAGCACTGCCGCTGGAGGCGTTCTTGTAGCTGTCCCCGGCCTTGAGCAGAGCCGGATCGGGAGACGCCGGGACACCCGGTTCGTCCGGGAAGACGTTGCCGAGATCGGTGTCCATGCGGGCGGCAATCGCCTCCGACCCGGTCTCCAGGTCGTTCTGCATCCAGTCGCCCGCATCCGGCTCGTCACCCGCGCGGGCGGGAGCTTCCTGATTGTCCGCAAAGGGGTCGGGCGCGGCTTCGGCTGCGCTGTCGGTTCCGGCATCCGCGCCGTCGGCATCCCCCTTCTCCAGAAGGGGATTGCGCTCCAGTTCGGCTTCCACGTAGGCGACGAGGTCGAGATTGGACATTTGCAACAGCTTGATCGCCTGCATGAGCTGCGGCGTCATGATCAGCGACTGACTCTGTCGCATCTCCAGCTTTGTTGAAATGGCCATCTATGTCCCGGGCGCTCGTTATACCGAAATGGTCTGCTTTTTGCTTATTGGCGTCAGACCGAGTGTATAACGTAGCCGGGGGCGTGTCATCAAAGCGTAAATTGTTCACCCAGATAAAGCCGGCGCACGTCAGGGTTGGTAACGATTTCCTGCGGCAGGCCTTCGGTAAGAACCTCACCGGCGGCAATGATGTAGGCCCGGTCGATGAGACCGAGCGTCTCACGCACATTGTGGTCGGTGATAAGCACGCCGATGCCGCGCTGGGTCAGATGCCGGACCAGTTGCTGGATGTCGCCGACCGCGATCGGATCGATGCCGGCGAAAGGTTCGTCGAGCAGCATGAAGGACGGCCGGCTTGCCAGCGCACGGGCAATTTCCACGCGGCGCCGCTCGCCGCCGGAAAGCGCGATGCTGGGTGACTTGCGCAAATGGGTCAGGCCGAATTCGGCCAGCAGCTCGTCAAGTTCCTCGCGGCGCTTCTGGCGGTTCGGCTCGATCACTTCCAGAACGGCGCGGATGTTCTCTTCCACCGTCAGGCCACGGAAGATGGAGGCTTCCTGCGGCAGGTAGCCGATGCCGAGCCGCGCGCGCCGGTACATGGGCATCCGGGTGATGTCGAAGCCTTCCAGGGTGATCTTGCCCTGGTCAGGCCGGATCAGCCCGGTGATCATGTAGAATGTCGTCGTCTTGCCGGCTCCGTTCGGGCCGAGCAGACCGACGGCCTCTCCGGGTTTCACGGTCAGATTGACATATTTCACCACCTGGCGGCGGCCATATGTCTTGCCGATGCCCTCGACGACCAGCGCCTGCGCCAGGTTTTCGCCGTCCCCGTCCGTGACGGCATAGGCACCGTGCAGGCCGTTAAAATCCGAAGAAGTTCTCTTCACTGCTGCGCCGTCCATCCGATCCGTGCCGGGCTTCACATAAGCTCTGCGACAAAGGCTGTCGAGAGCAGGCTTGCGGCAAGGTCAGTTGCCGTTGTTCGAATTGCCGTTGTTCACGCTGTTGGGCTGGATGCGCACTTTCACACGGCCGCCGTTGCCCTCGCCGCCTGCGTTGCCGCCCGCGGTCAGGTTGGCCTGCCCGGTCTTGAGGTTTACCGTCAGCCTGTTGCCGACCACCACGTTGGGGCCCTGGCTGAGCACGACTTCCTTGCCGGTCATGACCATGAACTCCGTGTTCATGTCGAAGCTGGCGGCGTCACCGCGCGCGGTCTGATCCTTGGAGGAAATGAAGACGCCACCGGCGGCCTCCAGTTTGGAAATGCGTTGCTGGACGGCACCTTCCTGCGACTGGCCCTCAGACTGGCCCTCTGACTGGGCCTGAGACTGCGATTGCGCCCCGGAACCGACATAGAACACCTTGAGGCGCTCCGTTTTCAGGCTGGTCTCGCCCTGGGTCACCACGACATCGCCGACGAATGTGGCCGTGTTGTTGCCGTCCTCGACCTGCAGCTCGCTGGCCTCTATCTCGATCGGCTCACCGTCATTGGACCCAAACCCCGCGAAGGCGTCGGAGAAGGTCTGTGCATGGGCGCTGCCGGCCACGAAGAAGGCGGCCGATGCGATCAACAGGCGCTTGAAAAAGGTCATCGCTTAATTTCCTTGCGAAGCCGGATTGAGGGTCATCTTGATCCCGTCGTGAAACCGGACCAGCCCCTTGGTCTTATCATAGTCGAGTTTGCCCGCCACCACATGCCCCTGTTCGGAGCGGATCGCAACCGGCTCCGACGTCGACATGGCGCCGCTGGTCAGGTCGATTTCCACTTCCCTGAGGTCGACCTTGTAACCTTCGCTCCATTCCAGCTGGATGCCGTCGTAAAGCCGCAACGTTTCGGCTGCGTTGTTATAGGTCCCCTTGAGCGCGATAATTTCAGCGCTTTCGTCCTTGCTGAGCACGATGTCGGCGCGGATCGTTTCGAGATCGATGATGCGCGGATCGGTCAACCGCTGGATCGCCCGTGTCGCAGTGACCTTGTAGGAACGCTCGCCGTCATGGCCGGAAAGCTCCGGATGATCCATCACGAGGCCGTCGCTGGTCAGCATCAGGTTTGTGGCGCCAAAACCGCTGAGAACATGGAACAGCACTACAAGGCCGATCATGACGGCAAGGATCAACAGGCCAAGGCCGGGCAACAGCCAGCGCAGGATGCGAACCAAAAGGCTGTGCCTTCGGGCTGCCCGCTGTACGCGGCTCAAGGCGTGCCCCTTGGCCCGGCTCTGAGACCGCATGGGAGAGAGGTCTCCCGCATGATTGCCGACAACGTTCAATCGGATCTCCGAAAACCACTGCTTTCGCGGAACCGGATTGAATTCCGCAGAGTCAGGACCCCAGAATGCGCAAACATCTTAAGATCCGGCTACCACCCGCATCAATTAACAGTCACCTGAACGCGGGCTGCGCCGGCGGCCGCCTAGGAATGGGCGAAAATATCCTCTTCTTCCCAGCCTTTCAGGTCGAGCTCGGCCCGCGTCGGCAGAAAGTCGAAGCAGGCGGCCGCAATATGTCCCCGGTCTTCCCGCTGAAGCATGAATTCCAGCCGCTGCTTCAGCGCATGAAGATGCAGCACATCCGACGCCGCGTAGGCAAGTTGTGCTTCGCTCAAGACTTCCGCCGCCCAGTCCGAACTCTGCTGCTGCTTCGACAGTTCGATGCCGAGCAGTTCGCGGGTGATGTCCTTCAGGCCGTGGCGGTCGGTATAGGTCCGCACCAGCTTGGAGGCGATCTTGGTGCACCAGACGGGTGACACACGAATGTTCAGATAGTGCCGCAGCACGGCAACATCAAACCGGGCGAAGTGAAATATTTTCGGTTTCGACGGATCGGTCATCAGCGCGGCAAGGTTCGGCGCACTGCTCTGCCCCCTTGCAATCTGGACGACATCGGCCGACCCGTCGCCGGGCGACAGCTGCACGACACAGAGCCGGTCGCGATGGGGATTGAGGCCGAGGGTTTCCGAATCGACCGCCACCGCCTCGGCGTTCTCATAGGCCTTGAGATCAGGCAGGTCGCCCTTGTGATAGCGGATGGTCATGACGGATGGTCTCCTGTGGCCGGACCGGTGCAACGCGTACGTTATCGAAAAAATTGACCGTCAGGTAGAACATGCCGCCGGGCGTGGCAAGACGAATTACTTCGCATTTCCAAACTTGCTCCTGTGCAAGTTCTCTCTTAGGACAGGAACACCATCTACTGGCCGCAAAAAACCGAAGCCGATGCATGCACAATAGCTCAAGATACAAAGGTAAAATCCTGAATCTATTTCTGGCAATATTGGCGCCTGTTACTCTATTTCTGACATTTATTCTTCTGATTCTCAATCTATCTTACGCTTTTTTATACCAAAATGGAAATTTTTACTTAATTACGTACACGTTTTTACTTTGGATTATTTCTGTATCGCTAACACTTCTCGCAACTTCTTTGATTCAAATTTTGCAAAATACCCAGCTCAAAACTTTTCTCGTTATTCTTACCATTGCAATAGTCATAGCTGCTTTGCTCGATGTGACGCATTATACCCCGAGCATAAACACAACTGCTGGCCCTCTGCGCTTTGAAACGAAGAAGCAAATTTTCATAGCGGTTTCGACGGCTTCAGCGGCAATGATTGGGACACTTCAGGCAGCGGGCATTCGATTGTTTTGTATGGATTGTTTCGCCTGGGTGAAACGCATCAGGCTGTCAACATTATTGAAAGCACTGAAAGCTTTGATATGACGGCGAACTTCACGCCCCCTCTTTCCTGAACTGGTTGGCTGCCGGTGCGTTTGTTTTACTTAATCCCGTTTGCCCGCTGAAGGGCGCGCACATAGGCGATGATCTTCGCAACCTCCGCTTCCGTCACGGTTTCGACCGGCGGCATGTCGCCGAAGGTCCAGTGGTGCGCGCGCACACCCTGCGCCGCCGCCAGGAAAAACGCTCCGTCGCCGTGATGGCCGGGCTCGTAGATCTTGTGCACCAGTGGCGGGCCGAATCCGTCGCGGCCAGCGGCATCTGCGCCGTGGCAATCGGCACAACTCCGCAAAAACAGTGTCTCCCCGTCGAGCGCGTCCCCGGTAAGTTCGGGCACCGTGACGGCAACGAGAGCCGCTCCAGCGGAAGCGCCCGGAACATCCTCTTCGGAGAAGCGGCCCCAGAGCAATGCTGAAAGCACGGCAATGGACAGGAGGACGGAAACGGTCAGGAAGGTCCTGCGCATCAGTTTCAGTTGCTCCCGTCGCTGCTTTCGGCCGACTTCTGCGCGCCGGCGAGGTCGTCGATGATGGGGCAATCCGGCCTGCCGTCGCCGTGACAGGCCCCGGCCAGATCGGTGAGCACCCGCCTCAGGGACTTCAACTCGGCAATCTTGCGGTCAACCTCCCTGATCTTGGTCCGTGTCAGCGCCTTCACGTCGGCACTCGCCCTGTTCCTGTCCTCATAAAGCGACAGCAGTTCTCGGCATTCCTCGATGGAAAAGCCCAGGCTGCGGGCCCGCTGCAGGAATTTCAGCCGCTGCAGGTCCGCTTCCCGGAATTCCCGGTAGCCGTTTTCGCTCCGCAGCGGCCGGACGAGGCCGATGTCCTCATAGTAGCGGATGGTCTTGACCGGCAGTCCGCTCTGTTCGGAAGCTGCACCGATATTCATTTAGGTACCCCTTCGAGCTTCAGCGTGCGCAGGCGCAGTGCGTTGCTGATGACCGAGACCGAGGAGAGGCTCATGGCGGCGGCCGCCAGCATCGGCGACAGCAGGATGCCGAAGACCGGGTAGAGAATGCCGGCCGCGATCGGTACACCGACCGCATTATAGACAAAGGCGAAGAAAAGGTTCTGGCGGATGTTGTTTACCGTCGCGCGCGCCAGCGTCCGCGCCCTCAGGATGCCCGCCAGATCCCCCTTCAGCAGCGTCAGGCCGGCGCTTTCCACGGCAACATCCGCCCCCGTGCCCATGGCGAGGCCGACATCGGCGGCAGCAAGAGCGGGAGCATCGTTGACGCCGTCGCCGGCCATGGCGACAATGCTGCCGGCGGCTTTCAGATCCTCGATCAGCTGCTTCTTGCCCTCCGGCAGAACGCCGGCGCGAACCTCGTCGATGCCGAGGGTCCTGGCGACTGCCTCAGCCGTTCTCGGCGCGTCGCCCGTTGCCATGACGATCTTGATGCCGTCGTCATGCAGCGCCCTGATCGCGGCCCTCGCATTCGGCTTGACGGGATCGGCGACGGCAATGAGGCCGAGCAGGCGGGCAACATCCCCCTCGCCCTTGACCAGATACATCACCGTCTTGCCGAGTTCGCCCAGTTCCTCCGCCCGGTCGCTCAAGACAGAGAGATCCGCACCGCTGTCGGCGGCAAAGCCGGCATTGCCGAAAAGCACCGTCTCACCGTCCACCCTTGCGCGCACGCCCTTGCCGGTGACGGCCTGAAAATCTTCTGCCGGCGGAAGGTCGATTTCGTGCTGCTTCACTTCCGCCAGGATCGCATCTGCAAGCGGGTGTTCGGAGCCCTTTTCCAGGGCGCCTGCAAGGCGAAGCAGGTCGGCTTCGCATGCATCGCCGGCCGGCACGATCTCGTCGACGGCCGGCCGTCCTTCCGTGAGGGTCCCGGTCTTGTCGACGACAATCGTATCGACGGAGGCCAGCCGTTCCAGCGCCTCGGCGGTCTTGACCAGCACGCCTGCCTGGGCTCCGCGACCGGTCGCCGTCATAATGGACATTGGTGTTGCGAGACCAAGGGCGCAGGGGCAGGCGATGATCAGCACGGAAACGGCGGCGATCACCGCATGGACCAGAGCCGGGCTCGGC
>ENA-ORCZ01000258-ORCZ01000258.1-marine-metagenome-genome-assembly--contig:-NODE-258-length-31611-cov-4.079026_pt1 | contig 31611 bp, 26 predicted proteins | sample MGYA00237785_ERZ508519 | MGnify/ENA primary metagenome ERZ508519 (study PRJEB26189, sample SAMN06268790) | marine metagenome | isolation source: Bioluminescent Bay, La Paraguera, Puerto Rico | place...
CACGGAAGATCCGGAGCAGAACTTCATTCCGGACTATGGCCGCATCACCGCCTATCGCGGCGCCACCGGTTTCGGCATCCGACTCGATGGCGGCACGGCCTATTCCGGCGCGGTCATCACCCGTTTCTACGATCCGCTTCTGGAAAAGGTGACCGCCTGGGCGCCAACGGCCGAGGATGCCCGCAAGCGCATGGACCGCGCCTTGCGCGAGTTCCGCATTCGCGGCGTTGCCACCAACCTGGTGTTCCTGGAAAACATCATCGGCCACGACGACTTCAAGGCCAACAACTACACCACCCGCTTCATCGACGAGACGCCGGTCCTCTTCCAGCAGACCAAACGCCAGGACCGGGCAACGAAGCTCCTGACCTATATCGCCGACGTCTCGGTGAACGGCCATCCGGAAACCAAGAACCGCGCCCGTCCGCCGCAGGATGTTGCCGGGCCCGTCATTCCGGACTTCGGCAATGACAAGCCCGCCGGCACGCGCCAGCTTCTGGATGACCTGGGACCCAAGGGCTTTGCTGACTGGATGAAGGGGCAGACGCGCACGCTCGTCACCGACACCACGATGCGTGATGCGCATCAGTCGCTGCTGGCGACCCGCATGCGCACGCATGACATCGTCAGCATCGCCGATGCCTATGCGTCCGGACTGCCGAGCCTGTTTTCGCTGGAATGCTGGGGCGGGGCGACCTTCGACGTTGCCATGCGCTTCCTGACGGAAAGCCCGTGGGAACGCTTGCACAAGATCCGCGAGAAGGCGCCGAACATCCTTTTGCAGATGCTGCTGCGCGGTTCCAACGGTGTCGGCTACACCAATTATCCCGACAACGTGGTCAAGTACTTCGTCAGGGAAGCCGCCGCAAACGGCATCGACCTCTTCCGCGTCTTCGACTGCCTCAACTGGGTGGAGAACATGCGCGTTTCCATGGACGCGGTCCAGGAGGCGAACAAGCTGTGCGAAGGCGTGCTGTGCTATACGGGCGACATGCTGGACAGCGCCCGGCCGAAATACGACCTGAAATACTATGTCGGCCTTGCCAAGGAGCTGCAAGCCGCGGGCGCGCATATTCTTGGCATCAAGGACATGGCCGGTCTCCTGAAGCCGGAAGCGGCCAGGATCCTTATCCGCACGCTGAAGCAGGAAGTCGATCTGCCGATCCACTTCCACACCCACGACACGTCCGGCATCGCCGCGGCGACGGTGCTGGCGGCGGTGGAAGCCGGTGCCGATGCGGTCGATGCGGCGATGGACGCCCTTTCCGGCCTCACCTCGCAGCCCTGTCTCGGTTCCATTGTGGAGGCCCTGCGCGGCTCGGAAAGGGACACGGGGCTGGACGCCAGCACGATCCGCCAGATCTCCTTCTACTGGGAGGCGGTGCGCACGCAATACCGTGCCTTTGAAAGCGACCTGCGTTTCGGTGCCTCTGAAGTGTACCTCCACGAAATGCCGGGGGGGCAGTTCACCAACCTCAAGGAACAGGCCCGCTCGCTCGGCCTGGAGACCCGCTGGCACGAGGTCGCCCAGGCCTATGCCGACGCCAACAGGATGTTCGGCGACATCGTCAAGGTGACGCCGTCGTCGAAAGTGGTCGGCGACATGGCGCTGATGATGGTCAGCCAGGGGCTTTCGGTGGCCGATGTCGAGGATCCGGCCAAGGATGTCGCCTTCCCGGACAGCGTCGTGAAGATGCTGCACGGCGATCTCGGCCAGTCTCCCGGCGGTTGGCCGGAAGCGCTGCAGAAGAAGGTGCTGAAGGGCGAGACGCCGATCACCGTCCGGCCGGGCTCGCTGCTGAAGGATGCCGATCTCGACGCGGAGCGCAAGGCCGCCTCCGACAAGACCGGCCGCGGCATCAGCAACACCGATCTTGCCTCGTACCTCATGTATCCGAAGGTCTTCACCGATTTCGACAAGGCCCAGCAGCAATACGGGCCGACATCCGTGCTGCCGACGCCGGTCTATTTCTACGGTCTGGAAGCGGGCGACGAGATCTCCGTCGATCTTGAGCCCGGAAAGACGCTGATCATCCGCTGCCAGGCAATCGGCGAGACCGACGAGAAGGGCGAGAAGAAGGTCTTCTTCGAACTGAACGGCCAGCCGCGCAACGTCAAGGTGCCCGACCGGGCCCATGGCGCCACCGGCGCGGCCAGCATGCGCAAGGCAGAGGACGGCAATGCCGCTCATGTCGGTGCGCCGATGCCGGGTGTCATCTCGACCGTGGCGATCGCAGCCGGCCAGGACGTGAAGGCCGGCGACGTGCTGGTCTCGATCGAAGCGATGAAGATGGAAACCGCGCTCCATGCCGAGCGCGACGGCAAGGTCAAGGAGGTCCTGGTCTCGCCGGGCTCGCAGATCGACGCCAAGGACCTTCTGGTCGTCTTCGAAAGCTGAGGCGAAATGGCAAAGAGCCGCCCGGGGTCAGTCCGGGCGGCTCTTTTGTTTGGTGAGGTCAGGTCCCGCGGACATCGTCCGGGCAGAAACCCAGGGAAGGAGGCGAATGCAACTCGCGCACATCCTTCTCATGAGCGCGAGATGCCTGGTTCACGTCGTCAATGCCTCATCGAACCATTTCCGGCAGCCAAAGCGCCAACTGCGGGAACAGCGCCACCAGTATGACGACGAACAGGATCACCGCCAGGAATGGAAGCGATGAGGTGACCACGAATTCGAATGGTCGCTTTGAGATGTTCGTGATCACGTAGAGCACCATGCCGAAGGGTGGCGTCGCCTCCCCGATGACCAGAAGCATGATCATTATGACGCCGAAATGCACCGGGTCGAAACCATAGAGCATCATGATCGGCACCAGGATCGGCGTCAGGATGTTGATGGCCACGGAGACTGCCATGAAACAGCCGATGCCGAGCAGGAACACCGTCACGAGCACCATGATCATCGCCGGATTGTCCGAAAGCCCTATCAGCCAGTTGGCGATGGTCATCGGCAGCTTCACCCGCGTCAGGATCCACGCCAGGATGGCCGAGCATCCCAGAATGAACATGATCGCGGCGGAGTCGTAGGTGGACTTGCGCAGTACGCCGATCACCGCCTGCAACCCCATCGAGCGATAGAGGAGCGTTGCCAGGAACAGGGCCCAAACACCCGCAACCGCCGCCGCCTCGGTGGCCGTGAAGACACCCAGCATGATGCCTCCGAGGAGGATTACAGGTGTCAGGAGCGCGCCCGAGGCTGACATGAACGACGCCCAGAGCCTTGCGAAACCGGGAAAGGTCCCGCGCGGATGGTCGAAACGGCGGGCATACCAGGCCGAGAGCAACATCAGGGCGGCGGCCATCAACAATCCCGGCAGAATGCCCGCCAGGAGCATGTCGGTCGCGCTGACCTGGGCGAGGATGGCATAAAGGATGGCGGGAATGCTCGGCGGGATGATCGGCCCGATCAGCGAGGAGCCGACAGTCACGCCGATTGTCGTCCGGTCGTCGTATCCGGCTTCGCGCATAGCCCGGATTTCAATGTTGCCGAGACCGGCGGCATCGGCCGTGCCGGAGCCGGACATGCCCGCGAACAACATGCTGGACAGCACATTCACCTGCGCAAGGCCGCCGCGCATGGGGGAAACGAGATCCTTGGCGAAGGCAAAGAGCCGGGTGGTCGCGCCGCTTTCGTTCATCAGGTGGCCGACAAAGATGAACATCGGGATCGCAAGCAGCGTAAAGGAATCGATGCCGGAGACGACGCGCTGCGTGATGATCTCGAACGGGATATCCGACAGTCCCCGGGTCACCGCAAAATACCCGACCCCGGCGAGCCCCATGGCAAAGGCGGCTCCAAGGCCAAGTCCCAGCAGGAGGATCAGGTATCCGAGCATCATGACACCCTGGATCATGCGTGGTCCTCCCGTGTTTCAGGCGTCCCTGCCGCGAGTTCCGGGGCGAGCTTCAGAAGGATCAGCGCCGAGGACACAAGCGTTCCGATCACGACGGGCAGGTAGAACATTCCGTGATTGGCCCATGCGAGGGTTGCCAGCCTGTGGTCCCAGGACGACAGCGTGAGCTTTGTCCCGCCCCAGGCAAGACACAACAGAAACACGAGTGCCAGGGTAAGATGCAATACGCGCAGCGCCCGCAGCAGCGCAGGAGATCTGAAGGATCTCTCGATGATGTCGATCCTGAGGTGGCCATTGTGAGCGGTCACGAGGATCAGGCCGAAAAATACCATGTAGACGTTCAGCAGACGCGCCACTTCCTCGCTCCACACCATGGAAATGCCGATATAGCGATAGATAACCTGTGCGACGATCGCGCACAGGAAACCGGCAAAGGCGAAGGTGGCGACAAAGTCGCTCACCTTCACGATGATGTCCGCAGCACGCTTCAATTGCTGCCACTCGCGGTGGATTCGATGATGCCGACGGCTGCTTCATAGATGCCCGGCTCAAGTGTTTCCTCCGCTGCGGAGCGGATGATCGGCATCGCGTCCTTGCGGAAAGACGGATCGGGCTGGATCAGTTCGGTTCCCGAAGCGACGATCTCGTCGATCAGCGACTGGTTTTCCTGAAAGGCGCTTTCTGTTCCGGCGGCGGTCGCCTTGTCGATCGCCGCCTGGACTGCGGCTTGCGTGTCGGCATCGAGACCGTTCCAGAAATCGAGGTTCGCCATCACGGTGACGTAGCTGTGCTGATGTTCCGTGGCGATCAGGTATTTCTGGACCTCGTTGAGGCGGCGTCCGAGGATATTGCTCAGCATGTTCTCCTGGGCGTCGATCACGCCGGTCTGAAGTCCCGAGAACACTTCCGGCGAAGGCATGGGAGTGGTTGTCGCACCCATGCCGGACCAGATCTTGATCCAGAGCGGGATTTCAGGCATCCGGATCTTGAGCCCGCTCAACTCGTCAAGGGTGCGGAAGGGCTTGTTCGAGGTGGTCCACCGTGCACCCTGGTAATAGGTTCCCAGAAACTTGGCGTTGCCTTTCTCTTCCAGGGCCGCTTTCAGGCGTTCTCCGGTGTCGGAGGCCAGGAAGGCCTGAATGCTGGCATAGTCCGGAAAGAGGTACGGTACGAGCGTTGCGTCCAGTTCCGGAAAGTACATCGATGCGTGGATGACACCCATGTGGATGTCGGTCTCGCCGAGGCGCAGCAAATCAAGCAGTTCGCGTTCACCGCCAAGGGTTCCGTCGAGGAACAGATCGATCTTCATGTCCGGTGCCGCCTCGCCAAGCGCCGTGACGAAGGTTTGCGTCACAACGCTGTTGACTCCCGTGTCGGGGACGGTCGACGCCAGCGTGACCGTCTGTGCGGCCACAGCTCCAGGCAGCAGGGAAATCGCAGCTGCGCAAAGTAGTGATTTCAGAAGTTTCATGGATTACTCCTCCCATTGGTTGGCCTGACCTCCTCGTCAGGCCCGAAAGCGGTCTTCCAGATCGTAGATTTCCTGGAACCCCATCAGATTGGTGAATTTCTCGAAATCGTAGAGCGGCGCCGAATTGCTGCCGCTGTCGGCAAGCACGCCTGTGTAGGCCAATTCAAGGGCAGCGCCCGCCGCCAGGAAACCCGTGGCGGGATAGATCGCAAGACTGAAGCCGAGATCCTTCAGTTCCTGCTGGGTCAGTTGGGGAGTTCTGCCACCCTCGACGATGTTGACCAGCACCGGCTTGTTGAAGTGGCCGGCGATGCGAGCCAGTTCGTCAACGGTCTCCGGCGACTCGATAAACAGGATGTCTGCCCCGGCGGCGTCATACTGCTCCATCCGGTCGATTGCATCGTCCAGGCCGTTTGTGGTTCGCGCGTCGGTTCGGGCCAGGATTAGGAATTCATCGCTGCGGCGTGCGTCTGTGGCGACCTTGATCTTGGTCACCATTTCGGATGCCGGGATGACTGCCCGGCCGAGCGTATGGCCGCATTTTTTCGGGAATACCTGATCTTCTATCTGGATGGCGCTGGCACCGGCTGCCTCGTATCCACGGACAGTGTGGGCAACGTTCACGATGCCGCCGTAGCCGGTGTCGCCGTCGGCGATAAGCGGCACGTTGCGGTCGCGGCAATAGGCGCCCATGACTTCGACGCGGCTGATCATGTCCCGGTAGGAGGCGATACCCGCATCCGGCAGTCCAAGATGCGAGGCAACCGTGCCGTATCCAGTCATGTAGGCGACTTTTGCGCCTGCGGAAATGGCCAAACGCAATGATATCATGTCATAGACACCGGGAGCTACAATGAGGTCGCCTGATGACAGGAGAGACTTGAGACTTTCTTTCATGGTTCCTCTGGTGGTATACAAAATAAGGTTTTTACGCCAGAAAAATTAGTGTTCGTAGCTGTATGGTATACAATTCTGAGAGGGAGTCCATGGAAAATTCGACAGCCAGCAACGTCGGCTATGAAATCATCCGTCAGGCGATCATTGACGGGCACTACAGGGAGGGGGACAGGCTGGTCGAAGCGGAACTGGCAGAAAGGGCGGGTGTAAGCCGCACGCCGATCCGGGAGGCTCTCAGGCGTCTTGAGGCCGAGGGTTTCGTCCAGATCCGCCCGGGGTCCGGTGCGATCGTCGCCCGATGGAGCGGATCGGACCTTGCGGATCTGTTCGAGATCCGCGCTGCTCTGGAAACTCTCGGAGCCGGTCTTGCGGCGCTCAACGCCCGCTCAAAGGAACTCGACGAACTGGAGGCGATGTGCGATGCGATGGAGGCAATCGCACAGGAGAGCGGTCCGGATTTTCTCGAGAAGTTCTCGGTCCAGAACACCGCGTTTCATATGAAGATCCTGGAAATGTCGCGCAATCCCAGGCTCGCGGAAATGGCCGGTTCCCTCATGAAGCTCGGCGTAATAATGCGGACTTACAACCGCTTCGACCTTACGCGTCTGCACCGAAGCATCTACGACCACCGGTGCATATTGGCAGCACTGCGCTCCGGAAGTGTCACCCGGGCGGAATCCGCGATGCGAAGCCATGTCTTGTCATCAATCGATACGTTCGATCCATCGAGCGATGCGCCGCTTTCGCGGGACCGGTAATCCGGCGGTACCCGTGTACCGACAGGGGTCGGCCTGCAATTAACGAACAACGCGCTGACGGGTTTGACCGCCCGGGTCACCACTGAGTTCCGGAAGGTCGGCGGTCGGATCGGGCAGCGGCAGTATTTCGCTATTCCGCCGCCTTCAGCAGCCCATGCCGAACCGGTGCGGCGATCCGGGCCCATCCCTTCGTCCGGCCAAACGCGTCCGGGGAGGACCTCAACCCTTGACGCCGGCAGAGATCATCACGGCTTCGGTAACGCGTTTCTGGAAGATCAGGTAGCCGATGATCACCGGGGCTGCCGCCAGCAGGGCCAGCGCCATCATGCGGGCGTAAGCGACACCGAAGGAATCGTTGACCTGTGTGATTCCGACCGGGATCGTCATCATGTTTTCGCTGGTCACGACAAGGAACGGCCAGAAGAAGTTGTTCCAGGCGCTGATGAAAGTGATAATCGCGAGCGCCGCGGTGATCCCCCAGTTCAGCGGCAGATACAGCTTGAACAGAAGCACGAACTCTCCCCCGCCATCCAGCAGAACGGCCTCCCTCATTTCCTTGGGAATGGCATCGAAGAACTGCTTGTAGACGATGACGACGACGGGAACGATCAGTTGCGGCAGGATGATGCCCCACCATGTGTTCACCAGGTTCAGGTCGCTCATCAAGATGAACTGAGCGACATAAAGGGCAGGAACCGGCACCATGAAACTGGCCACCACAAGCAGATACAGCATCTTGCGTCCGGGGAACCGGAGTTGGGACAAGGCATACGCACACATCATGCCGGTCAGGAGCACGACAGCGGTGATGACGGCGGACGTGCCGACGGAGTTCAGGTACCACATCGGCAGTTTCGAGTTCGACAGCACCTCCGCATAGGCCGAAAAGTTGAATTCGTCGATCAGAACCCCCGCATCGGAGACGATACGGACCTCGCTGCGCAAGGACGTGGTCAAGGCCCAGTAAAGCGGGAATATCCATATGGCTGCTGCGATCAGGACGATGCCGGTGAAGGCGAAATTGCGCGCATGTTTCGCGGTCATTTGCGCCCTCCAATGCGAAGCAGCTGGAACTGGAGAACCGACAGGATAACGATGATCATGAACAGGACCATTGCGATTGCCGAGGCGTAACCGCCGTTATTGAGCTGAAAGGCCTCGCGGTACATCTGCATCAGGACAACGTAGGACTGGTTGAACGGGCCGCCCCGGGACAGGAGATACACCTGGTCGAAGAGTTTCAGTTGAAGAATGAGCTGCAGGGTCAGCACCAGTGCGGTGACAGGCCACAGCAACGGCCAGGTAACACGGCGGAAGCGCTGCCAGGGCGTCGCGCCGTCCAGCGCGGCGGCTTCATAGAGATCCGGCGGTATGTTGCGCAGTCCCGCAATCATCAGAAGCACGTTGAAACCGTTGGTCCACCAGATCGTCACGACGGCAATCATCGGCATCACCCAGTAGGGATTCTTGAAGACCGGAACGGCCTTTCCCGTCACGGCCTCGATCAGGGGCTGGAGGATGCCGAACTGGAAATCCAGCATCCAGGCCCAGATCATGGTGACGACGGAGACCGGAAGCACATAGGGCAGGAAGAACAGGGTCAGCACCAGAGCCTGGGTCCGGCCCTTGAGCTTGCTGACCGCCAGCGCGATGAGCAGAGCGATGGCGGTGGTCGGGATAACGGTCAGGAGCACGAAGTAGAGGTTGTTCCAGAGCGAGGTGTAGAACAGCCTGTCCGCCAGGAGCTTTGCATAGTTTGCCAGTCCGACCCAGTCGCCCTCGCCGATCAGCGGCGCGTTGGTGAAGCTGAGCGTAATCACCGTAAGGGTCGGATACAGGAAGAAGACCAAGAATATCAGCAGGAAGGGAGCAATCATCACGATCGCTGTCCGCAATTCGCGGCGGTGGCGATGAATGTTCGACATGACGGACCTTCCCTCCCTGCTGCGGTCTGCTTCGGACTTAATCCAGCAGCGACGTCAGCTGCTCTTTCATCTGTTGTGCAGCATCTTCCGGGCTGAGGAAGCCATGCACTGCCGGCGCGATCAGGTTGTCGACAGCATCATAGATCGGCGAGGCAACGCCCGCGATCTTGGAACGCGGATCGAAGGCGGCGTTCTGCGCCAGCGAGGCATAGGTCGCATTGGGCTCGAGCTCGGCATATTCAGCGCTTTCCACCGTTGCCTTGTAGGCGGGGATGTGGCCGGCGCCGGCCCAGTCAAGCGAGTGCTTTTCCATCCAGCCGATGACCGTCAGGACCGCATCGCGGGTCTCTTCACTCATCTCCGGATTGTTGGGAATGGCAAAAGCGTGGGAATCGGCCCATGTCGCCGGCTGATCCAGAAGCTGGGGCACCTCGTTTGCGGACCATTCGAAACCGAGCGTGTCGGCTTCCGACTGGTCCTTGAAGGTCGGAACCTCCCAGACGCCGTTCACGTGCAGCACCGACTTGCCGCCGGAAAACAGGGCGACGGAAGCCTCATAGGAGGCCTGTTCCGGAATAAGGCCCGCCGCCCGCCAGTCGGCCATGATCCGGATTGCGTTCACAGCCTTTTCCATGTTGTCGCCGGCCAGTACTTCACCGTCGGTGATCATTTCCCCACCCTGCTGACGCAGCAGCGTGTAGAACATCCGCCAGGTGCCGCCGCCGCCTTCAGACTGGAAGCTCAAGGGATCGGAGAAACCGTTCTGCTTGGCCCAGGTCAGCAGCTCGGTCATGTCTTCGACGGAATCGAGGTTGGTCAGATTGCCGTCGGCATCCAGCCATTCCGTCCCCTGCAGCGCGCTGCGGTTATAATAGGCGACGATGGCATGGATATCGAATGGCACGGCCATAAGCTGTCCGTCAGGGCTCGACGCCGCAGCGATTGCCGCCGGAAAGAAATCCTCTTCCGAGAGGCCAGCCGTTTCCAGATCCTCTGACGTGACAGGCGAAAGGATACCTTCCTCAAGTGCCAGCGGCAGGCGCGAGAGATGGTAGGTCATGATGTCAGGTCCTTCACCGACGGCGACCGAGGTGCGGACCTTGGTGTAAAATGGCAGACCCCATTCCAGTGTCGTGCCGCTGATGCGGATGTCGGGATGTTCTTCATTGAACTGCTCGATCAGCGCCTTCATGCGCACGCCGTCACCGCCCGCAAGAAAGTCCCACCATTCGATCTCGACCTGGGCCCAGGCGGGGCCGGAGAGCATCGTCGTCAATGCCGCCGCGGCGGCCAGTCTGGTCATAGTGCGTATCATTTCCGTTTCCTCCTCAAGTGGCACCTGCTTATCGAATACGGTCACCTTCGCCGCTGAAGACAAAGATCCGTCCGGCTTCGGGCGTCACGGTCTGCGTCGTGCCGTGCATGCCATGGCGTGCGCCCGTTTGTTGGAAAATCACCGCTTCGCCGCCTTCGAGAGTTCCGTGCTGATAGGATACGCCTCCGAGTTCCTCAGCGACGTCCACGGTGACCCGCAACCCCTCGGCCCCGGTCACAATCAGATGCTCCGGGCGGATCCCCAGGACGACAGCGGTACCCACCTCGGGTGGCTTGCTCAGGGGAATGTCGAATGCCAGATCGGATTGCCCGGCCAGCCGGGCACGAATGCCGCCGTCCGCGTGTCCTTCAACGGTGGCTTCAAAGAAGTTCATCGAGGGCGATCCGATGAAGCCGGCAACGAAGCGGTTCGCCGGGTCATCGTAGAGATCGAGCGGAGCGCCGGATTGCTGGACATGACCGCCCCGCAGGACAAAGATCGTGTCGGCCAGCGTCATCGCCTCGACCTGGTCATGAGTGACGTAGATCATCGTGGCGCCAAGGGCCCTGTGCAGCCGCGCAAGTTCCAGCCGCATCTGCACGCGCAGTTCCGCATCGAGGTTCGACAGGGGTTCGTCGAACAGGAACACCTCCGGTGCCCGAACGATGGCACGGCCGATAGCCACGCGCTGGCGCTGACCACCCGACAATTGCGCCGGCTTCTTGTCGAGATGCTCCGCCAGTTGAAGGATGCCGGCGACCTCGCGCACCTTCTTGTCGACCTCCCCCTTTGGTCGCCTGGCCAGCCGGAGACTGAACGCCATGTTCTCGAAGACCGAAAGGTGCGGATAAAGCGCATAGGACTGGAAGACCATCGCCACGCCGCGATTTGCCGGCTCCTCCCGGGTCACGTCGCGGTCGCCGATGAAGATCTTTCCGTCGCTGGTTTCCTCAAGTCCCGCAATCATGCGCAGCAGCGTGGACTTTCCGCAGCCGGATGGGCCGACAAAGACGGCGAACTGGCCACGGCTGATGTCCATGTCGACGCCGCGGATCACGTCGACCGTGCCGAAGCTCTTCGAAACTCCTCTAAGATGAACGCCCGTGTCCTCCATGGCGTTTTCTCCTTGTTTTGGCACCAGCTTCAGCCGACCGACAGCCGGATCAAATTGTAGGAAAACGCGGGCAGGTCTCCTTTCACCGTTCCGTCAACGACCGAAACACCGGTTCCCCTGCGCGGCGAGACCCTGTCGGGCTGATCGCAGGTGTTGGCGATGCGCGCGTCGGCACTGTTGCCGCCCAGAACCTGATGATCGACGAACCGCACATTGTCGAAACCTTGCAGCACCAGGTCGAGCTCGAGGCTTTCCTCCAGGGCGCGATTGATCGCAAACACAGTGATCGACCTTCCGTCCGGAGCCAGCACGGCCGCCACGTCCAGATAGTTGACGTCCTGCGCCGCGTCGGCGTCGTAGCGCGGTCCGTCCACGGCGACATTCAACGCCGTCCCCCTGCCGTAGAGGCTGGCAAAGCGATAGGGGTGATAGATCGAGGTGACCCATGCCTGGCCGTTCCGTTCCGCCCGGATCGGTGCAATGACATTCACCAACTGGGCGATGCAGGCAATCTTGACCCGGTCTGACCTCCGGATGAATTCATTCAGCAACCCGCCGACAAAGATCGCGTCCTCGAGATTGTAGTCTTCCTCAAGCAGAGCCGGCGCTTCGGGCCAGTCCCATTCGTGCCAGTTTTTGCTGTCCTGCTCGCGATTGTGGTACCAGACGTTCCATTCGTCGAAACAGATGTAAATGTCGTTCTTTGCCCGCTTCTTGGCTTTCACGTAATCGATGACGCCACCGATCGCCTGGATGTAGCGGCCGGTCTCCTCGATCTTGGCAAAGTAGTTCAGGCTGTCGCGGCTGTTGTTGCCGAAATATTTGTGCAGCGAGATGTAATCGACGTTCTCGTAGCATTCCTCCAGCACCTGCCGTTCCCATTCGGGGTAGGTCCGCATCTGGTCGTTTGACGAACCGCAGACAACGGTTTCAATGCCCTTGCCGAAGGCTTTCACGGCTTTTGAGGTTTCATCGGCAAGGCGCCCGTATTCCTTGGCCTCCATGTGTCCGATCTGCCAGGGGCCATCCATTTCGTTCCCGAGACACCACATGTTGACGCCATAGGGCTTCTCGACGCCGTGGCTGCGGCGCAGGTCGCTCCAGTAGGAGCCGGAGGGATGATTACAATATTCCACGAAATTGCGGGCATCTTCGATGCCGCGTGTGCCGAGATTGACAGCGAGCATCATTTCAATGCCCGCATCCTCGGCCCATTGTGCGAATTCGTTGATGCCAACTTGATTGCTTTCCTTGGAGCGCCAGGCCAGGTCCAGCCGCACCGGCCTGTCCTCCTTCGGACCGATACCGTCTTCCCATTTATAGGCCGAGACGAAGTTCCCACCCGGATAGCGGATTGCCGGAATGTTCAAGGCCCGCACCAGTTCCAGTACATCCTTTCGAAAACCCTGCGCATTTGCGGTCGGATGGCCGGGTTCGTAGATACCGCTATAGATCGCCCTGCCCATATGCTCGATAAAGGCCGAATAGAGTCGGTCATCGATGGTCGCGACGGTAAAGTCCCGATGAATTGTAGCGCGGCCTTTCATGTCCCCTCCGGTAGCGTGCCTTTCACGACAGGCACGCTATTCCGAAGGGTCGTTATCAGACAATTTACGTTTTTGGATATTTTGTTACCAAAATTGGTAACTGTGCCGTCCGCTATTCCGGCGCCAGCCGCCGCTTCACCAAATCCAGCAACCGTTGCGCCGCTGCCGACATCAACCGGTCGCGCGGCCGCAGCACATGGTAGGGCTCGATCACGATCGGACTGCTGGTCTCCAGCAGAACCAGATCGGCTTCGTAAGGCGGCGAAAGCAGCAGATCCGCAACTTCATGCGTGACCACGGCGATCACGTCTGAATCGCGCAGCAAAGCCATGATCGCGACGACAGATGCCGTCTTGATCATGTTGGCCGGCAGACCGATGCCCTGTTCGTGAAATGCGATTTCAAGCGCATGCCGAATGGGCGCCCCCCTGTCCTGCATGGTCCACAAGTACTCGCTCAGTTCAGCGAGGCTGACCGGACCGGCCCCGGCCATCGGATGGCTGCTGCGCACCATCAGCAGCACGGCTTCGTCGCGCGCCGGAAAAATGTCAAAGTCACGGGAATAGTCATGAGGGCCGACGCGGCTGAGCGTGAAGTCGTATTCGCCGCGCTCCACTCCCCACATGAGGCGGGAGGATGAGGAAACATCCAGCGAGACGTCGACGAATGGTGCATCGCGCTTCAATTCAAGGATGGCAGGGATCATCACCGCTAGCGCGCCGCCCGTGACTGCCCCGACCCGTACCGAGCCGCCCTTGCCTCCAAGATGGGCGACAAACTCCTCGGCCATCTGGTCGACATCGTGGACCAGCTTTTGGGCATGTTTGGTCAGGACCTTGCCGGCCGGCGTTGGCGCCATGCCCTTGGGCGTGCGTTCGAAAAGGTCCGATCCGATCTGTGCCTCGAGGTCCGCCAGCATGCGGGATGCGGCCGGAGCCGTCATGTTGCACGCGTCCGCGGCCAGGCGCAATTTACCGTGACGCGCAATAGCCGCGATCAGGCGTAGCTGCACCGGGCGAAGTGAACGGAGATAGAGTTTCAAGGCCTGTTGATCCTGGTATACGCACCCGAATGCCGTGACGATCAAGTGCCAGAAGAGTTGCGCCGGATCAGCAACTTATCAAGCTTGATGCCTACGCGGCGGAGAAATCAGTCTTTTCAAGCCAGAGGAATGCCCTGTCCAAAGCGATTGCGCCCCAGGACGCTCGCGTCTTGCGGCTCTCGCCCTGCTGGGTCGGAACAGACGCTTTCGGATGTCTTGCGGAACGACACACGAAGCAGGCCGGCACCGACTACCAGGCCGGCAGGAAGATCATCATGAATGGGCTTGGCGGATTTTCTCTATTCCGCCGCCTTCAGCAGGCCATGCTGAACCGGTGCGGCGGCGGTGCCGATCCACATGTCCAGGAACCGGTCGAGCCATTTCTTTACGGCTGCGTCATAGAGGAAGCGGCCGGCGAAATGGTCGCGGCGCTGCTGGGCGCCGGGCAATTCCATGCGCGGCGCGCCCTTCGTGGTCCAGCGCACCATCATCTGGTGGGTGAGTTCGGGGTGAAACTGGATGCCGTAGGCGCAGGGGCCAACGCGGATCGCCTGGTTGGGATAGGTCGGACCGGTCGCCAGAAGATCGGCGCCGCGCGGAACGTCGAAGCCTTCCCGGTGCCATTGATAGACCTTCTTCGGCCAGTCCATCAGCGATTTTCCGGCCTCGGTCGGCTTCAGCGGATAATAGCCGATCTCGACCAGGCTGTCGTTGTGGCCGCAGACGGTGCCGCCGAGATGCCGGACCATCATCTGCGCGCCGAGGCAGATGCCGAGAAAGGGCTTGCGCTCGGCCAGCGGCACGCCGATCCAGTCGATTTCCTTGTAAATGAAGGCCTCGGTGTCGTTGGCGCTCATCGGACCGCCGAAGATCACGGCGCCGGCGTGATGATCCATCGTCTCCGGCAGCAGATCGCCGAAGCGGGGCTTGCGGATGTCGAGGGCGAAGCCGCGCTTCAAGAGTTCCTGACCTACCCGGCCGGGCGAAGAATGTTCCTGATGCAGCACGATCAGGATCTTCGGGCGGTTCTTCGCAGGTTCGTTCAGAAAAAGCATGGACTTAATATGAGGGAGGTCGGCGCGAAAATCGAGTCCCGCCGGGCCAGCTTCCTGCATAAATTCGAATTGCTTACAGGATGCGGACCGAGCGTCAGTCCGCTTCGCCTTCTTCCGGCGCGGTCTTTGCCACCTTGTGACGCAGGGTCATGCGGTCGCGGGTGGAGACGCCGAGCAGTTCGGCAACGCGCCAGATGGTGTTGTCCTCGAACTCGTGGACATGCCCGTCAGCGTAGACGATTTCCCACATCATCTCGACGATGGCGAGACGTTCCTCTTCGTCGGTGGTCCGCTTCAGCACCGAGGTGAAGCCGTAAAGATCGACCGCCTCCTCGTCGCGCTGGCGGGCGGCGGCGATGAGCTCGGTGGTTTCCTTGTCGGAAAGCTCATAATGTTTCTGCAGGATCTCACGCAGCTTCGAGCTCTCGCTGTCCTCGACCACGCCGTCGATATCGACGAGGTGGAACAAGAGGGCCGCGGCGGCCAGCCGCTTGTCGTCCTCGGCGAAGGTTTTCTTGCCGCTGTCACCAAAGGTCAGTTCGCGGACAAAACTTTTCAGTGCGCTGAGCATTCCCGTCATTCCCATAGAGCGGCCCCCCGACGGGCCTTTTCTATTGCTATACCATTCTCTCTTTACCATCAAAGAGTTGATATCGGCATTTAGACTTTGAGGTGGGACTCAAATCCGGCATTTTGAAGTCAGCTTTCTGGAATAGTTCTAAACTATTGATTTTTTTGGATTTATAACTTGACTTTTGGCTTCATGAAATGGTTTGACCATTCGGCGCAGGGCGTGCTTTTTCACGCTGCAAAACCTTCAGGGTTCGCCCATAGGACGGTCCAATGCACCGCGGGCGGCAACAAACACGGGATGGATCGATGAACTCTTTCAAGCTCGGCCTTTTGGCCGCCACTGCTTTTTTGGCGACACCTGTCCTTGCGGCAGCACCGGCTGACGTCCTGAGCACGTATGGCGACATCGCCCAGGCTAAATACGCGGACTCGCTCGAAAGCGCCAAGACGCTGAAAGCGGCCGTCGACAAGCTGGTGGCGGAGCCGACCGAAGCCAACCTCGAAGCCGCCCGCGCCGCCTGGAAGGAAGCCCGCAATCCCTACCAGCAGACCGAAGCCTATCGCTTCGGCAACGCCATCGTCGATGACTGGGAAGGCAAGGTGAACGCCTGGCCGCTGGACGAAGGCCTGATCGACTATGTGGATGCTTCCTATGGCGACGAGTCGGAGGAAAACGACTTCTATGTGGCCAATGTGATCGCTAATCCGAAGATCGAGGTCGGCGGCGAAGCCATCGACGCCACCGAAATCACGGCGACGCTGCTGGCCGATACGCTGCAGGAAGCCGGTGAAGTCGAGGCGAATGTCGCCACCGGCTACCATGCCATCGAATTCCTGCTCTGGGGTCAGGACCTCAACGGCACCGACGCGGGGGGAGGCAGCCGTCCGGCAACCGATTTCGATCCGGCCAATTGCACCGGCGGCAATTGCGAGCGCCGCATCCAGTATCTGCAGGCGGCGACCGATCTCCTGATCGCCGATCTTGAAGAAATGGCCGCAGCCTGGGCCTCCGGCGGCGCGGCCCGCGAGGAGCTGGCGGCCAAGGGCGAAGCCGGCGGTCTGGCAACGATCCTGACCGGAATGGGCTCCCTCTCCTACGGCGAACTCGCCGGCGAGCGGATGAAGCTCGGCCTCATGCTGCACGATCCGGAAGAAGAGCACGACTGCTTCTCCGACAACACCCACATGTCCCACTACAATGACGTGGTCGGCATCCGGAACGTCTATTTCGGCAGCTATGAAAGCCCGCTCGGCAACAATGTCTCCGGTGCCTCGCTGGCGGAACTCGTCGCCGAAAAGGATCCGGCGCTCGCCGAGGAAATGAAGACCAAGCTCGATGCCACCCTGGCCGCTTTCGACGCCATGAAGGCACGCGCCGAGGGCGGTGAAGCCTACGATCAGATGATCGGCGAAGGCAACGAGGAAGGCAACGCGGTGGTGCAGGCGGCGATCGATGCACTGGTCGACCAGACGACTTCCATCGAGCGGGTCGTCAAGGTTCTGGAACTGGAAGACATCGCCTTCGAAGGTTCCGACAGCCTGGACAACCCGAACGCTGTCTTCGAATAATCAACCCGGACGATGGGGCGGCCTGGCCGCCCCGCTGCTTTTTGCGTATTGGGGCACGCGGATCACAATCAGGATGCGAGAATGAAACCGGTCCCCAGACCGGGCGTCCTTCTGGGCGCTCTTTTCCATTTTTGCCTTGCCGCGGGCAGCGCCGGCGCAGAAGACGCCTTGTCCCACCGGGATGACCTGTCGCGAGAGGACAGGCTCAAGGCGGCAAAGGTGTTGCTGCCCGCGGCGGAATTCGAGGCGGCGGAGCCGTTCGAAGCCATGCAGGGCGGTGCCGGGACGGCCCGCAAGCAGCCAAACCGCGACATCTATTCCCACGCCAATTCCAATCTCACCTTTGAGGAACAGTCCACCTTCAAGGTCGGCAACGGTCTCTTCAAGAAGCTGTGGGCGTCGTCACCATCCTCGACCCAGGCCTCCGACGGGCTCGGGCCGCTCTACAACGCCCGCTCCTGCCAGGGCTGCCACCTGAAGGACGGTCGCGGCCGCCCGCCACGTGCGGGCGACGAAGCGGTCTCGCTGTTCCTGCGCCTGTCCGTGCCGCCGCAAACGCAGGCGCAGCGCGAAGCCCTCATGACCGGAAAAATCCTGTCGGTGCCGGAGCCGACCTATGGCGGCCAGTTCCAGGCCTTTGCCGTACCGGGTCTTGCCGGGGAAGGGCGTTTCGACATCGAAACCGAAGAGATCGTGGTGCCGCTTGCCGGCGGTGAAGCCGCGGTCCTGCAGAAGCCGATCTACAAGATCCGCGATCTCGGCTACGGCCCGATGCATCCGCAGACGATGATATCGCCGCGTGTCGCGCCGCCCATGATCGGGCTCGGGCTGATCCAGGCGATTCCTCCGGGCGACATCGAGGCACTGGCGGATCCGGAAGATGCCGACGGCGACGGCATTTCCGGCAGGGTCAGCCGGGTTCGCGACCCGGGGTCAGACAAGCCGGTGATCGGCCGCTTCGGCTGGAAAGCTACCAACCCGACCGTCCGGGCCCAGACCGCCGCGGCATTTTCGGGCGATATCGGCATCTCGACACCCGACAAGCCGGACAATTTCGGCGACTGCACCGGCGTCCAGACGGCATGCCGCACCCTGCCCCATGGCGAGCAGGCCCGTCTCGGGGCGACGGAAGCTCCCGATCCGGTGATGGATCTCGTCACATTCTATTCCGAGAACCTGGCAGTGCCGATGCGCCGGAACGTGCAGGACCCGCAGGTCCTCAGAGGAAAACAGGTTTTCTACGAAGCCGGCTGTCCGGCCTGTCATCAGCCGAAATTCGTTACCAGCCGGGCGGCTGCCAATCCGGCCCACCGGTTTCAGCTGATCTGGCCATATTCGGATTTCCTGCTACATGACATGGGTGACGGCCTTGCCGACGAGCGCCCGGTAGGCGGTGCAAGCGGGCGCGAGTGGCGCACGCCGCCGCTCTGGGGGATCGGCCTCACCGAGACGGTCAACGATCACACCCGGTTCCTGCACGACGGTCGGGCGCGCAACCTTCTGGAGGCAGTCCTGTGGCACGACGGCGAAGCGAAAGAGGCTCGCGACCGGGTTATTGCACTGCTGCCCGAAGACCGTCAGTCTCTCATCCGTTTTCTGGAGTCCCTTTGATGCGCCGTCTGTTTCTTGCGGTCCTTGTCGCCGGTTTCATCCAACCGGCTGCCGCCGCGGATTACAAGCCGAACCTGAACAATGTGATCGAGGACTATGTCCGACCTGCCACCGGTGCCTTTGCCGAGACCGCGGCAGGGCTTCCCGGCGCTGTCGAGGCCGTTTGCCGGATGCCGGACGAAGCATCCTCCGCCCGGTTCGAAACGGCCTTTACGGAGACGGTCGCAGGGTTTGCCCTGGTCCAGTTCCTTCGCTTCGGTCCACTCCTGGAGAAAGACCGGCTCAGCCGGATGGCCTTCCTGCCGGACCCGCGCGGCATCACCCAGCGCCAGTTGCGCAAGCTCCTTGCCGGTAAAGAGGCTGACGCGCTCGATGCGGCGACACTGAAGGACAAGAGCGTGGCGGTGCAGGGCCTGACCGCGCTGGAGCTTGTGGCCTTCGACAAGAACGGCAACCTGCGCCTCGGCCAGCCGGACGGGGACAAGGACTACACCTGCTCCTATTCCAGGGCGATCGCACGGAACCTTGCCGTGATCGCAGCTGAAATCGCTGCCGAATGGCAGGATCCGGACGGCTACAGCAAGCTGCTCCTGACCGCGGAAGGCGGCAATGAGCGCTTCCATAACTCGAAGGAAGCGCTGGAGAGTGTTTTCAACGCGCTGGTGACCGGTCTCCTCATCGTGCGCGACCAGGACCTCGAACCGGCGCTCGGAGGAAGCAGGGAGAAAGCAAAGGCGAACCGCTTTCCTTTCTCCCGTTCCGGCAACAGTGCCGTCTATCTGTCAGCGGAGCTGAGGGGGCTGCGCGATGCCATCGTCGGACTTGACCTGAAGAAGCTGACGCCGGATCAATTCACCTGGATCTTCGATACGATCGAGTTCGAATTCGGCAACGCGCAGTCCCTTCTGGATGCCTTGAACCCGCCGCTGCGCCAGTCCTTCGAGGAAGGCGACGCCTATGACAAGGTTGCGGTGCTGGCGATCACTGTGAAATCGTTGCAGGTGACGATCGGTCAGGAACTGGCCGGTGCCCTCGGACTTGCCGGAGGCTTCAATTCGCTCGATGGTGACTAGGCGACGGATCCCTTCTCTGGCCAAACCGCTCTCCAGGCGCAGCTTTCTGGCGGCGCTCGGCGGTCTCGCCGCTCTGCCGGTCTTTGCCCGCTCGACGCTGGCGGAAAGCCTGTTGAGCCGCGAGGCATCGGACGGCGTGCCGCTCTTCGTCAGCGCCTACAAGCTGGCAAACGGCGATTACGGCGTCGGCATCTTCGACGATCTCGGTCAGGTGCTGGCGCGCATCTCCCTGCCCGGACGGGGGCATGGGGCAGCCATTTCGCCCGACAGGCGCTGCTTCGTCGCCTTTGCCCGACGTCCGGGGACCTTCGCCGTCGTGGTCCGGCCGTTCGATGACGCGGCTCCCCGGGTGCTGACTAGCGAGCCCGGTCGGCATTTTTACGGCCATGGTGTCTTTTCGTCCGACGGCCGACTGCTCTACGCGGTCGAAAACGACTTTGCAGCCGCGCGCGGCGTTGTCGGTGTCTACGACATGAGCGGGAAGGAAATTCTTCGGCTCGGGGAGATCGAGACCCGTGGCATCGGTCCGCACGACCTCATGCTGACGCCGGACGGGCGCAGCCTGATCGTCGCCAACGGCGGCATCAGGACCCATCCGGACAGCGAGCGGGAAAAGCTCAATCTCGACACGATGGCACCGGCCGTCGTCTTTCTCGATCTCGAGACCGGAGACCTTCAGGCAGAGCATGCGCTGGACAATTCGCTGCACCAGCTGTCGCTGCGGCACATGGCGCTGGACGGGCAGGGACGCGCCTGGGTCGGCGGCCAGTTCGAGGGACCGGACAGCGAGCTGCCGCCGCTCGTCGGCATCTTCACGAGGGACAAGGCCCCCGTCCTCACGGACATTCCGGCGCCGGTCGCCTCGGGACTGCAGAACTACATCGGCTCGGTGGCAGCGAATGCGAGCGGCGATATCATTGCCACCTCCGCCCCGCGCGGCAACCGGACCCTCTTCTGGAATGCGTCAAGCGGAGCCTTCCTTGGCAGCCAGGAGATCGGAGACGGCTGCGGCATCGCGCCGATCGACGAGGGCAGTTTCCTGATCTCCGACGGCAACGGCGGCTTGTCGCTGGTGGGCGATCCTGCGTCTCCCGCCGAAATCCTTGCCCGGCCGCCCGGGATATCCTGGGACAATCACATGATTGCCCTCACCTGATCCGGTATTTGAACGCGCGGGGACGGCTCTTTTCCTGCTTTCGTCAAAATCGGCAGGCACCTTGACGCTCGGAATGGTCTACATTGGGCCGATTCGCGACGGGAGACACAGAACATGCGTCGGCTTTTGATCGGATTGGGCAGCCTGCTTTTTCTGCTGGTGACCTTCATGCTGGTGGTGCCGTTTTTCCTGCCCAAGGACGAAATCAAACGCCAGGTGGTCGAACAGGTGGACAAGCGCCTCGGCTGGCGCGTGCGCCTCGACGGGCCTGTCTCGTTGTCGCTGTTTCCCGGATTTTCGCTGGGCGCAGGGAATATCGGCATCTCGGGCGAAGCGGGCGCGGACGGCATAGAGTTTGCCAAGGCCGAACGGGTCGAATTCGGCCTTGCCTGGGCGGGGCTCCTGTCGGGCAACATTCAGGTGACAGGCATCTCCCTCATCAAACCGGATATCTATCTGGAGATCGGGCCGAGCGGGACAACCAGTTGGGAACCGCGCCGGACCCTCGGCGATCCTGACCAGCCGGAGACGGGCGAGACGACCGCACAGCAGACGGCCGAAACGGAGCCTGCACGGTCCGGCGATGGCGGTGAATCAGGCGACGGGTCCGGTGGCGGGTCCGGCGGTTATCTGAAAAGCATCGGGGTCGACAGCCTGGAGATCAGCGGCGGCACGCTTACCTACAAGGACCAGACGATCGCGGAACCGATCCGTGTCAGCGATCTCGATCTCAGCCTGCGGGCGCCGAGCCTTTCAGGTGATGTCGACCTGACCGCAAGCTTCATTTATGACGCCTTGCCGGTTGCGATTGCCGGTTCGCTCACCAATCCGCTGGGGCTTGCCGCCGGCGAAGCTGTGCCGGTGGACCTGAAAGTCTCCAGTGGCGACAATACCATCACCGTGACGGGGACCGGTGGCATCGCACCGACGCGCGCGGACCTGGCGCTTGCCGCTTCCGGTCCGTCTCTGAAGGCGCTTGCAGCTCTTGCCGGCAAGGAACTTGCCGCCGACCCGGGCGCCTTTACGGCTGCCGCCAAGCTGGCCGGGACCGAGGCGGCGGTCTCGCTGAGCGACGTCGATATCGCCCTCGGCGCCCTGAAACTCGGCGGCGCTGCGGACGCCAACCTTTCCGGCCTCGTGCCGGAAGTCTCCGGCCGCCTGCTGCTGACGGACGGTTCGGTCGTGGATCTCCTGAAGCTTGCCGGCCGGGACCTGCCCGCCAGCGGCAAGCTCAGCGCCGACATCGCCTTCGAAACGGTCGGCATCTCGGCCGAGGAACTGATTGCCGGCCTCGACATCACCGGTGCGGTCAGGATCTCCGAGGGCGAAATCGGCGGCCTCGGCCTCGCTTCCGCCGTCGGCGGCGATCCCGAAGCCGACCGCATAACCAACCTGGCAATGGATGTGGATCTCAAGGGGCTGGAGGATCCGGTTGCCTTGAACGGGGCGCTCTCCTGGCGCGGCGAAGCCTTCAGCCTTACCGGCGAAGGCGATACGGCGAAGCTCCTCGCCGGCGAGGCTGCGCCGGTTTCGGTCAACGTCAAGGGCAACCGGGTAAGTGCGGGCTTCAACGGCCGAGCTTCCCGAAGCGGCAACCTGGACGGCGCGGTGAGCGTGGAGACGGCCGACCTGCGCGGGCTGATGGCCTGGATGGGGCGGCCGATCGGGGCCGGCGGCGGCCTCGAGCGCTTCAAGGCCTCCGGCATTTTCGGCATCAAGGACGAGACCATTTCCTTCGAGGAAACGCGCTTCACCCTCGATGAAACGTCGGGCGAAGCGAATGGCCGGATTGTACTCGGCCGGAAGCCGTCAGTGACGGCGCGGCTGGATCTGCGCGAACTGGTGCTCGATCCCTATCTCGGCAACTCCTCCGGATCAGCGGGCGGAAACGCCGCTTCCTCGGCGTCGTCAGCGGGCTCCGGGACCAGCGGAGGAAGCGGGGACAAGAGCGGCGGCAACGGCGGCTGGAGCACGGCGCCGATCGACTTTTCCGGCCTCGGGGCCCTTGATGCGGACTTCAAGCTGACCACCCAGGAAATCCGCTGGAACAAGATCAAGATCGACGAGAGCGCGCTGTCGACCACCATCAAGGCCGGCGTGCTGACCGCGCAGCTGGAAAACCTCGCCCTTTACGGCGGCACGGGCAGCGGTAAGGTGACGCTGAACGGCGCGTCCGCCGTGCCGGAGGTGTCGGCATCCTTCGCGCTCGCCAATCTCGATGCCTACCCGCTGCTGCGCGACGCAGCCGATTTCAGCTGGATCGAAGGCAAGACGGCAATCAACCTGAATGTCAGTTCCAGGGGCGGCAGCGAGCAGGCTCTCGTTGAAGCGCTGAAGGGCACCGCGGACTACAAGTTTGTGGACGGTGCCATCCGCGGCATCAACATCCCGCAAATGGTCCGGGGCCTTTCGGTGGAGACCCTTTTGGGGTGGCAGGCCAATCCGTCTGCCAAGACCGATTTCAGCTCGCTCGGCGCCTCGTTCCAGATCGAGAAAGGTATCGCGCAGACCGACGACCTTGCGATGGTCGGACCGCTGCTGCGCATGACCGGCAAAGGCACCACCGACATGCCGGCGCAGCGTCTTTCCTGGCGGGTCGAGCCGAAGATCGTGCCGACACTGGAAGGGCAGGCGCCGCTGCCGCGCCGCAAGGGCGAGGACAAGAAGTTCGCCGGGCTCGGGGTTCCGATCGTCATCGAAGGCTCCTGGAACGACCCGCGCATCTATCCCGACATCAAGGGCATTCTGGAAAACCCGGAAGCGGCCTACAGGCAGCTGCAGCGGACCGGGGGCGAGCTGATCTCGATCCTGCAGGGCAATCAGGATCCCTCGCAGGAGCTGGTCGATCAGGCCAACAAGGTGATCAACCGCGCGACAGGCGGCAACACCCAGATCGACGTGCAGAAGGTGATCGAGGGCGACGTCAACGACGAGGACGTCCTGAAGGCAGTCGAGGAAGGCTTCGGCCTGCCATCGGGTCTCTTGGGCGGCGTCTTCGGCAACAAGAAAAAGGAAGAATGACGGTCACCGGTGAAATCGCGGCATGCGATAAACGGATTGAGCCGTATTTCCAGAGCGCGTCGTGTCAAATCGGCATCGCTTTTCGCTGCCTGAAATCAAGGATTTCAGCGCAAGAAGCGACACATGATGTTGCGGTCAAACGCGACGCGTTCTAGCCGGCAATCCGGTTCTTCAGGTCCCGCAGCTTTGCGATGAACTGCTTCTTCGTTGCGCGGACCGCGTTGGTGTAGGTCGGCGACTGTTCGTCGAGCCAGATCACGTTGACCGGCATGGACGACATGGTCAGCTTGTCGCATCGCAGCGGCGCGTTCGGATCGACAACCTCATAGAAGCATTCGTAGTCCGGCCATTGGTAGCCGTCTTCCCAGGTCCAGCAGTTGTGGGCCTGATAATGACGCATCAGCGTCTCGCCGAGTTCCTTGTCCGTCGGCAGCAGTTCGGACGCCGCGCCGAGCCGGGGCGTGTTTCGCTCCATGAAATAGAGCACGCGATCGCTTACATAGCTGGACACGAAGATCCGCATGCCACGGCGCTTCTGCTGGAGATGCGCGATCGCCCGGAACACCTGCACATGTTCCTCGTGGCCGTATTCGCCCCAGGGATTGTGGGTCACGACAAGGTCGCCGTCGCCGATATGCGCCTCCAGGGCCTTCACAAGAAGTTGGAAATTCTTCTTGTAGATGTTCTTGTTGCGGCCGCAGCGCACGCCGTACCTGGTCTCCTCCGGCTCGCGCCAGTGCGTACTGTCGTAACAGTGGGACTCCGAGATCCCGAGGCTGATGGCGGTGCTTAGCGGGAAGTCGTCGAAAACCGTTCGCCGCCCTTCACTTGTCCGGGGATCGTTCGGGGCTTCGTCGTAAACCAGAATCACCTTTCGGGCAGCGGCCAGGATCGAACTTGCCCAAAGGACTTCGTCATCGGGATGTGCCATGACGATGACGGCCGATCTGAAATCCTCCAGTTTCATCGACAGGATGCGCCTTCTGGTTGAGACTGTGTGTTCATCGGAAGCTCCCAGTCGCTATTAGGGTATCTGAAGGATTGCCCCCTTCAGGAAACAGGATCCTTCGTGAGCCGGTCGAAAAGACGCTCAACTTAAATCCTGATTTTCTTAAGAGTTGGTTCAGGCAGCCGATTTGCGCACCAATCGAAATCGTTGATCATCGCGCTTCGTTACGGGCAGGTCCCGCAGAGTTTCCAGGAATGAATTGCTGTCCGGAGTTCTCCCTCACCGGGACGCAGTTCCGGCGGGGGCGGTCAGAACTGTCTGACTTTCTGAGCCAGTTCAATGCCGGGATTGACACGCATCAGCCGGATTTCGCCGAAGCTGCGGATCTCCCTTCTGCCAAGATCCTCGAGTTGAAATTCATCGACGAGGAATTCCTTCATCGTGTCCGGCGCGACCACGCACATCGGGTTGGCGAATTGCTGCAGCCGGGCGGCCAGGTTTACCGCCGAGCCGAAGACGTCATAGACATATTTCTGAATTCCGACGACGGAGCCGACCGCGGAGCCCGTGCCCAAGCCGATACGCGCATTCCACTTGTACTGGTGGCTTTGATTGCGGCGTTCAAGGTAGCGGATGAAACGGACCGCGCAATTGGCGACCGCCCGCATATGGTCGGGCGAAGGTTCGGGCATGCCCGCGACAGCGAGATAGGCGTCTCCGATCGTCTTGATCCGCTCGCATCCGAATTGCTCGGCAATTCGGTCGAAGGCGGTGAAGATGTCGTTGAGTTCGCCGAGTGTCACGGTCGGGTCGTGCTCCGCCGCGAACCTGGTGAAATCCACGAAATCCAGCATCACCACCGAGACGCTTTCGTAAAGCTGCGGCGTGACGACACCGAACGTCTTGAATTCCTCGTAGACCGAACGGGGCATCAGGTTGAGCAGCAGGCGCTCGACACGCTCCTTCTCGCGCTCCAGTTCCCGCGTGTTGCGCTCGACCATCGCGGAGTAGCTGTCGATCATCGATTCAAGTTCGCGGATCCGCGTAATGTTCTGGCATTCGACGACATAGAATTCCTGCGCTTCCGCCGGCGAAACTGTCAGCGCGATCACCAGGGTCCGTCGTTTGATCTTGACGGAAACCTCGCCGGTGAAGCGGCCGTTTTCCGCGATGGAGGCGCGCAGGCGCTCCATATCTATTTCCGGCAGCAGGGTCGCGAGCGTGGCATCCTGTTCGGGTCTTCCGAACCATTCGCAGAACGGTTCGTTGTGAAAGAGAAATTGCAGGTCGCCGCTCCGTATGACGGCTATCCCGACGCCGATCGCACGAAGCAGCTGCTGGTTGATAGCGGTGATGCTCATCGCGGCGTGCCCGCAAGGATGGTGGTGCGGCGCATCTCGATTTCCGTCATCACGGCCCTGACGTCCTCAGTGTCGAAACCGTGCTCGTCGAGTGTCTCGCGAAGCAGGCGAGCGACTTCGTCAAAATCCTCGTTGGTAAGATGAAGGGACGCATGGGCCCGTCTCAACCGGTCTTCTGAATAGGACGCCGGCCCGCCCAGGAGGAACGAAACGAACTTGGTCTGGTGGTCGATGAGGCGCGGCATGTCGACATTGTCGAAAAAGTCACCGATCCGCTCGGAATCCAGCACCTTGTCATAGAACGTCATGACAATGCGGCTGACGGAACTGAAGCCGCCGTATTTTTCAAACAACGTCGCGGGCATGCCGGCAAACTCGAATTTCCGAAAATGGGGTCAAGAAATACAGAGTAGTCGACAATTTCTGCGATGGAAAGTTTTGGTGAATATTGGCTCGTGAAGAATTCAGGAGTTTGCCTCTGCGTCAAATTCCGTAGCGTTAATCTCTGCAGCGGATTGAAATGGTCTTGCCTGGTCGTTCGCTGCCTACAGATCCAGCGCATTCACCATTTCACGGACCGCTTCTTCGACCGATCCGGTGTTCTCGATGCGGATCAGGTTGGGAACATCGTCCGGCTCCAGGTCGGCGCGTTGCAGGCGCTGGAGGATATCGTCCCGGCTCTCGCGGCCACGGGAGGCAAGGCGTTCAGCAAGTATCTCCACCGGAGCGGTGATCAGCAGGACGATGGCATTCTCGTATTTGTCGGCAGCGGTTTTCAGAACCTTTCGCGAGCCGTTGGCAATGACGGTCCGTCCGGCGGCGATGGCCTCGTCATAGGCTTTCGGAATGACGTAGCCGAGGCCATGCGCTTCCCAGGAAAGCGCCACGACACCCTCGGCGGTGAGGCGGTCGAAGTCCTCCCGGCTCAGCGTGTCGTGGTCTTCCGTGCCGGCGTCCGCCTGCCGGGTGATGGTACGGCGGGCGAAGGTCACGTCGCTGCGATCCGAAAGCCTTTCCTTCAAGGCCAACATCAGCGTGTCCTTGCCGGCGCCGCTCGGGCCGACGACGAGCACCATGCGCCCGGGGCCGAGCTTTCCGGCCTTCGTTTCCGCTGCTTCAGGCAACACGCTTGCCCTCGCGCCAGACGCCGCGCACGATCGGGATGTCGCCGACCATCTTCACCTGAATTAGATCGGCCCTCAGACCCGGTTCCAAGACGCCGCGGTCATCCAGGCCGATCGCCCTTGCCGGTGTGGCGGTGACCATGGCGACGGCCTGAGGCAGAGAGATCGCCTCGATGTCGCTTGCCAGCTGGAAAGAGGCCTGCAGCAGGGAGACCGGCACATAGTCGGAGGACAAGACGTCGAGGTAGCCGGCCTCGGCCAGGTCCCTTGCCGAAATGTTGCCCGAGTGAGAACCGCCGCGCACGACGTTCGGTGCCCCCATCAAGACGGCCATGCCGGCCTCGTGCGAGGCCCTTGCGGCTTCCAGCGTCGTCGGGAATTCGGCGATCTTCGTGTTCAGCGCAATGGCCTCGTCCACATGAGCCGTCGTGGCATCGTCGTGGCTGGCAATGGCGATGCCCCGGGCGCCGGCAATGGCGGACAGGTGCTTGCGATTGTCCGGAGCAAGGCCGCTGGCGCGTTCCTGCCGCCTGGCGATGAACTCCTCCATCTGCGCGTCGGAAAAGCCCTTCTTGCCCTGGTAATAGATCTTGTAGGCGTCAAGGGAGACGAACTGGCGCTGGCCGGGCGTGTGGTCCATAAGGGAGATCAGGCGGATGCTTTCATCGTCCTGGAACACCTTGAAGGCATCGAGCACGTCGGGGGCGGAAACCTCGCAGCGCAAGTGGATGAAATGGTCGGCGCGCAGGCGGTTTTCCCGCTGGCCGGTTTCGATCGCGTCCGCCAGCGAGCGCATGTCGGCATAGCCGAGATCCGCGTCCTCATCCATGCCGACGCGCAGCGCATCGAAGACGGTGGTGATGCCGGAACAGGCGATCTGGGCGTCGTGGGCCTGGACGGCGGAGACCGGGCTCCAGCGCACCTTCGGTCGCGGCGCGTAGTGGGTTTCCAGGTGATCGGTGTGGAGTTCCACCAGGCCCGGCAGGAGATAATCACCCTCGCAATCGTGGCCGTCGGCGGTGGTCGGGGAGCCGATGCCGGAGATCCGGCCGCTTTCATCCACGGTCAGCGAACCGTCCAGCACCTCGTCGGCGAGAACAAGCGTTGCGTTCTTGAAAACCTTGGGATGCGTGCTCATTCGTTTTCCTCATGGGAGAGACGGACAGACTGCTGAAGCGCGTCCTGCGGCGGGACGCTGCCGGTCAGCTGAAAGACGGTGTGCACATGGAAGGGAGCGCCGCGCTCCGGTTCGGCGTAAAGGGCGAAGTGGCGGCAGGTCCGCGGCTTGCCGGTGACGCCGGCGAAGAAGTCCTCGGCCGCGTCCTTCAGAAGTGCCGCCTCGCCGTCGTCCTCGAGCTTGTTGGAGAGCGTCATGTGGAAGCGCAATTCGTCGAAGATATATGGATAACCCCATTCCGTCATATAGGCGTCGAGCTTGGGGCTGAGCCCGGCCTTGCGGCGGCGCTCGATATCGGCCTCCGAGAGCGGCGCCCGGAAGGGTTCGAAGCGGCGGACGCAGAGCGCTGCGAAAGCCTGAAGCGCGGGTTCCTCGATCTCCGGCGTCAGCGCCAGGAAACGGCCGAGCCGGTTGACGCCGAGACGTTCGATCTCATAGGGAGCGATTTCGCCGGCAAACGCCTCGCAGGCTTCGACAAGCGCTGCTTCGCTCTGTCCGTCGCGGAGCGAAAACGGCGCCTTCAGCGTGCCGTGGAAGCCGTAGCGGCGCGGATCCGTCGTGAGCTCGCTAAAGCGCGCGGGCTCAAGGCCGTTCACCTCCGGCTGCGCCAGATCGGCGCCTGTGAACGTGTCCCGCCCGAGCCAGGCATTGCCCAGCTGCATCAGGGGATCGGTGGCCGGTTCGGCGAAATAGAGGGCATAGCGCATGGTAGAAATCGCGACTTCAGGTATGAGGGGCCAGAGAGGCCTAACGGCGGGCGGTGACCGTTCTGTGACAGTTTCCGCCTGCCTGCAAGTCTTTCCGACCTTCCCCGCTCAGGCGGCGGCGTCCGAGCTGAAACGGGTGACGTCGATGATGCGGTCGGCAATCTGCTCGCGCACATCCTGGTCATGCAGGATGCCGACCATGGCAACACCCTTTTCCTTCTTTTCCTCCACCAGCCGCACGACGACGGCACGGTTGGCGGCATCGAGCGAGGCGGTCGGCTCGTCCAGGAGCAGGATCGGGTAATGGGCGATGAAGCCGCGGGCGATGTTGACCCGCTGCTGCTCGCCGCCGGAGAAGGTGGCCGGCGGCAGGGTCCACAGGCGCTTCGGCACATTCAGACGGGCGAGCAGCGCGCGGGCCTTCTCCACGCCTTCTTCCTCGCTGGCTCCCTGGGCGATCAGCGGTTCGGCGACGACGTCCTCGGCCGAAACGCGCGGGATGGTGCGCAGGAACTGGCTGACATAGCCGATCGTGTCCTCGCGGAGCCTGAGCACCCGGCGCGGCTCCGCCCCGGCGACATTGACGATCTCGTCGCCGGTGGTCACCAGGATCTGGCCGGTGTCGCAGCGGTAGTTGCCATAGATCATCTTCAGGATTGAGCTCTTGCCGGCACCGGACGGGCCGCCGAGGACGACGCATTCGCCGGCATTGACCGAGAACTCGACCTTGTCGACCACCGGAATGACGGCGCCGCCCTGCAGATGCATGGTGAAGGACTTGCCGACATTGTTGAGATAGAGGCGTACGGGCATCTTGGACCTCATACCTGGAGGATGGAGGAAACGAGGAGCTGCGTATAGGGCTCGCGCGGATCGTCGAGCACCTGGTCCGTCAGGCCCGTTTCGATGACATTGCCGTGGCGCATCACCATGATCCGGTGCGACAGCAGCCGGGCGACGGCAAGGTCGTGGGTGACGATCACTACCGACAGACCGAGGTCTGCCACCAGCCGGCGGAGAAGATCGAGCAGGCGTGCCTGGACCGACACGTCCAGCCCGCCGGTCGGCTCGTCCATGAAGACCAGCCGCGGCCTCGTCACGAGGTTGCGGGCGATCTGCAGGCGCTGGCGCATGCCGCCGGAAAAGGAGCGCGGATCGTCGTCGATACGGTCGCTGTCGATTTCCACCCGGCCCAGCCAGTCGTCGGCGGTGGTGCGGATGTTGCCGTAATGGCGCGCGCCGACCGCCATCAGCCGTTCGCCGACATTGGCGCCGGCCGAAACGTTCATCCGCAAACCGTCGGCGGCGTTCTGGTGCACGAAGCCCCAGTCCGTGCGCATCAGCAGGCGCCGCTCGGCCTCGGTCAGCTGGTAGAGATTGCGCATGGTGCCGTCGCGCATGCGGTATTCGATGGCGCCCGCCGTCGGTGCGAGACGCGTCGACAGGCAGTTGAGCAGCGTCGTCTTGCCGGAGCCGCTCTCGCCGACGATCGCCAGCACTTCGCCGGGCCACAGGTCGAAGGAGACGTCGGCACAGCCGACACGGTCGCCGTAGTAGCGGGTGACGTTGTGCACCTGCAGCAGCGGCTCGGAACTCGCAAAGGCGTTCATCGTGCAATCTCCTCGGCCTTGGCGCCGCCGAACTGGTGCGCGGCGGGGTCCGCAGCCATCGGGCCCAGATGGCCCTCAGCGCGGCGTTCCTCGCAATGGTCGCTGTCGGAGCAGACGAACATGCGCCCTCCCTTGTCGTCGAGGATGACCTCGTCGAGATAGACATTTTCCGCCCCGCAAAGACCGCAGGGCTTGTCGAACTTCTGCACCTCGAAGGGATAGTCCTCGAAGTCCAGGCTCTTGACCCTGGTGTAGGGCGGCACGGCGTAGATGCGCTTCTCGCGGCCGGCGCCGTAAAGCTGCAGAGCGGCCATCCGGTCGATCTTCGGATTGTCGAATTTCGGCGTCGGCGACGGGTCCATCACGTAGCGGTCGTTGACCTTGACCGGATAGGCATAGGTCGTGGCGATATGGCCGTTCCGGGCAATGTCCTCGTAGAGCTTGACATGCATGAGGCCGTAATCCTCCAGCGCATGCATCTTGCGGGTCTCGGTCTCGCGCGGCTCCAGGAAGCGCAAGGGCTCCGGAATCGGCACCTGGAAGACGATGATCTGGTCTTCGCGCAAGGGTTTTTCGGGGATGCGGTGGCGGGTCTGGATGACGCTTGCCTCCGCTGTCTCGTAGGAGGTGCGGATGCCGGCGGTCTTCTCGAAGAAGCCGCGCAGGGAAACCGCGTTGGTGGTGTCGTCGGAGCCCTGGTCG
>ENA-ORCZ01000260-ORCZ01000260.1-marine-metagenome-genome-assembly--contig:-NODE-260-length-31466-cov-4.322151_pt1 | contig 31466 bp, 26 predicted proteins | sample MGYA00237785_ERZ508519 | MGnify/ENA primary metagenome ERZ508519 (study PRJEB26189, sample SAMN06268790) | marine metagenome | isolation source: Bioluminescent Bay, La Paraguera, Puerto Rico | place...
ACTTCACTATGCGGACGGCCGTTTTCAGGTCGGTCCGGATTCTGCGGGCGCGAACCCGGGCCCGGCCTGCTACCGCCGTGGCGGCCCGCTGACGGTTACCGATGCGAACCTTATGACCGGCAAGCTGGCGCCTGAATTCTTCCCGAAGATTTTCGGTCCCAACCAGGATGAGCCGCTGGACGGCGACGTTGTCCGCAAGCGTTTCACGGACCTTGCAATGCGCATCGGCGATGGCCGTACTCCGGAAGAAGTCGCTGATGGTTTTCTGAAAATCGCCGTCGAGAATATGGCCAATGCCATCAAGAAGATCTCTGTGCAGCGAGGCTACGACGTTACCGAATACGCGCTTACCTGCTTCGGCGGTGCCGGTGGCCAGACCGGTTGCCGGGTTGCGGACAGTCTCGGCATGAAGACGGTCATTTTGCATCCGTTCTCCGGCATTCTGTCTGCCTACGGCATGGGCCTTGCCGATATCCGTGCCGATCGCCAGCAAGCGGTCGTCAAGACACTCACCGAGGAGTTGCTGGGCGAACTTGGTGCCCTGCGCGACCAGCTCGCGAGCCAGACAGAGGCCGAACTCGAGCGGCAGGAAATCAGCGCTGCCGACCGCCGGACCACCGCCACAGTCCATCTGCGCTATGATGGCACGGACACGCCCCTGCCAGTCCCCCTCGGTTCGGTAGCCGAGATGCGGGCCGCCTTCGAAGAGGCACACAAGAAACAGTTCGGATTTGCCTATGACAACAAGCCGGTCGTCGTGGAGGCCCTGGAAGTCGAAACCGCCGGCGGTGGCGCCGGTCTTGTTGAACCCGACCATTCGCTCTCCTCGGACGAGCCGCACCCGGCCAGTTCCACAAGCCTTTATTCGGAAGGAGCCTGGCACAAGGCCGGCATCTTCAAGCGCGAAATCCTGAAACCGGGAACGAAGGTGACGGGGCCGGCTGTGATCATTGAGCCGCATGCGACCATCGCTGTCGAGGATGGATGGCAGGCGGAAATCAATACGAAGGATCACGTCATCCTGCGGCGTATCGTGCCCTTGAAGCGGGCTGAAGCTATCGGCACCCATGCCGATCCCGTGATGTTGGAGGTGTTCAACAACCTCTTCATGTCGATCGCCGAACAAATGGGCGTGACACTGCAAAACACTGCCTATTCGGTGAATATCAAGGAGCGGCTCGATTTTTCGTGCGCTGTCTTCAATGCAGATGGCGCTCTCGTTGCCAACGCACCACACATGCCGGTGCATCTTGGCTCGATGGATCGCTCGGTCGAAACCGTCATCAAGCTCAACAAGGGCAAGATCAGACCGGGTGACGTCTTTGCCCTTAACGCTCCCTATAACGGCGGCACGCATCTGCCGGACATTACCGTGGTCTCGCCGGTGTTCGACGACAACGGCAAGGAGATCCTGTTCTGGGCGGCATCCCGGGGTCATCATGCCGATGTCGGTGGGTCGGCTCCCGGCTCCATGACCCCCAGGGCGACAAATGTGGACGAGGAAGGCGTTCTCTTCGACAATTTCAAGATCGTCGACGAGGGCCGGTTCCGCGAAAAGGAACTGATCGAGCTGCTGACCGATCACCGCTACCCGGCAAGAAATCCGCACCAGAATGTCGCCGACCTCTCCGCCCAGATTGCCGCCAACGAGAAAGGCATCCAGGAACTGCGCAAGATGGTCGCCCATTTCGGACTGGACGTCGTCCAGGCGTATATGGGGCACGTCCAGGATAATGCCGAGGAAAGCGTACGGCGTGTGATTGAAGCCTTGAAGGATTCCGAATACGAATACCCGACGGACCAGGGGTCTGTGATCAAGGTCAAGATCACTGTCGACAAGCAAAAGCGCGAGGCGACCGTAGACTTCACCGGTACCTCCGGCGTGAAACCGAACAACTTCAATGCTCCCGAACCGGTGACCCGCGCTGCCATCCTCTATTGCTTTCGCGTGATGGTCGATGGCGACATTCCGATGAACGCGGGTTGCCTGAAGCCGATCCACATCATCATTCCGGACGGTTGCATGCTGCGTCCGTCCTATCCCGCAGCCGTCGTCGCCGGTAACGTGGAGACGTCCCAGCATGTGACAAACGCTGTGTTCGCAGCGCTTGGTGCGATGGCAAATGCCCAGGGGACGATGAATAACCTAACCTTCGGCAACGACACGTATCAGTATTACGAAACCATCTGCTCTGGATCGCCGGCCGGGCCTGGCTTCAACGGCACCGACGGTGTTCATACCCACATGACCAATTCCCGCCTCACCGACCCGGAAGTGCTGGAATTCCGGTTCCCGGTGCTTCTTGAAGATTTCCATATCCGCAAAGGGTCAGGCGGCAAGGGCAAGTGGTCCGCCGGTGACGGCACCAAGAGAACCCTGCGCTTCCTGGAAAAGATGGACTGCGCAATCCTCGCGTCGCATCGCACCTATTCGCCGAAAGGCCTTCAAGGGGGTAGCGACGGTGAAGTTGGCCGCACCGAAGTCAGACGGCTTGACGGCAAGGTGCTGCAACTTGAGGGCTGCGACCAGACCGTTCTGGAAGCCGGCGAAGCTGTCACCGTTGTCACACCGACAGCCGGCGGCTGGGGCCTTGCTTGATCGGCGTTACTGCTGATGTCTGGATAGTCTGCGAGCCGCATCGACAGGTGCGGCTCAATCTTTCCTTGGCGAAGGAGCATGGGAGAGAACCAAATTCTGCGCTGCGGCGGAAAAACACTGCTGCATAGTCTGAGCCGCGTTCTTCACGGCACCGGCTCATTTCGCCCGTTTGGCACCGGCAACTTGACTAGGTTGTCCGCTTGTCGACCGGCACTCCCGGCCCGCAGATTTCGCCCTGCGATTTCTACCTAGGCACGAGCGCTTTGCTCGGATTAGGTGAATGATTTACACTTTTTTCAACCATAACGCGTTTAAACTACAGGAGTTCGGGCAACAAACACCGGAAATAACTATCGAGGCCGGGCTTCCAAATGACTGCAGCTATTAGAAACTCCGTCGCAGCAAAGATTCTATCTTTGGTTGTTTTTCTAAGCCTGGGGCTGGTGATTGTCGCAACCGTGGCGATCGTGCAGATGAATCAGATCGGCAAGGAACTTCAGAACATCGCGGAAAAGGACATTCCGCTTACCAACGCCATCAGCCTGGTCAACAGCCATCAACTTGAACAGGCTGCTCTTGTTGAGCGGATCATGCGCCTTTCGGGGCTGAAGACCGAGCAAGAAGCTTCAACCTTAAACAGCTTGAAGGAAGCGCTAAAGAAACTTGAAACCCAGGTAGAAGAGGAAATCCTGAAGGCCGAAGAGCTTGCCAGAAATGCGCTGGAAAACGCTGCCTCCGATGAGGAACAGCAGGAGTTCAGTTCTGCGCTCCAACAGTTGGAACGCATTGAAAACGAATACGGCAGATATGTCTCGGAGGTCCGAACAGTTCTGGAAAGCATCGACAAGAACGAACTAGATAGGGCGGCTTCTGTGCTTGTGGACCTTGAAGCCGACCAGCACCTGCTCGCTCATGAGCTGGCGGGTCTTCTGGTCGAGATCGAACGCTTTACCGAAGCCGCTGCGCTGGCCGCAGAGCATCACGAACAGCAGGCTTTCCGACAGATCACGGTCATTTCGGCCATTACCCTGCTTGTGTGCGTGGCAGGATCGATATTATTCGCAAGGTATATGATCGCCAGGCCGCTTCAGCAAGTCACAACGGGCCTGCAGGCCCTTGCGGGCGGAAACACCGATGTCGAGGTCTTGATACGGTCGAAAGATGAGATCGGTCAGGTAGCCCAGGCATTTGAAATTTTCCGTGCCAACACGATAGAGATGAAAAGACTTCAGGAACAGGCGCGCGAAGAAGAAATCCAGGCTGAAGCGGAGCGTCGCGAGACACGACTTCGCCTTGCGGACGAACTGGAGAAGCTTCTCATGACAAGCTGTGACACCGCCGTTTCGGCGTTGGGAGACCTGTCGGACGGAGCGGACCGCCTCGCAAGGAACAGTCAGGAAACAATCGAGAGGTCCAATACGGTGGCTGCAGCCGCCGAGCAGGCTTCGGCAAGTGTTCAGTCCGTTGCCTCAGCCTCCGAAGAACTTGCAAGTTCCATACAGGAAATCAGCCGTCAGGTTACGCTCGCAAACGACTCCACGAGCCGAACGAGCCAACAGGCTTCGGCGACAGGCGAAACGGTCAGCACGCTTTCCGCATCCGCGGAGGAAATCACAGAGGTTCTCAAACTCATAAGCGACATTGCCGCCCAGACCAACCTCCTGGCCCTGAACGCCACCATAGAGGCTGCACGCGCGGGAGAAGCAGGCAAAGGCTTTGCCGTTGTCGCTTCCGAGGTCAAGGCCCTCGCCAACCAAACCGGCGGAGCAACCGATCAGATCGGACTGCAGCTCAGCGGTGTCCAGTCCGGCGCAGCGACATGTTCGGAGGCGATCATGACCGTGATGGGTTCCATGGCAAATATCCGCGATCAGATTTCGGGCATTGCCTCAGCAATCGAAGAACAGAACGCAGTCACTTCTGAAATCGCAAAGAACGCCAGCGACGTCGCCATGGGCAGTGCCGACATCACGTTGAACATTTCCCAGGTAAATCGGGCAGCGCAGGTCTCCGGCGCGCAAGTCGAGGACGTGGTCGGCCGCATCCAGAACATTGCTTCGCAGATTTCGACCATTCGAGACGGCCTGGGCGATTTTCTCGGACACTTGCGAGCGGCCTAGAACCCAATTCAGCATTTGGAAATCAAAGAGCTTGCGAAGGAGATTTCGAGCCCCTCCGGCCAGCATCGTTGCTGACGCCGGGGATGCAATAAGCGCCGTCTACGCCGAGGTCTACGCGGCCGAGCGCGCCGGCCGCAACAGGGTGGTGTTTCATGAGAGGGACCAAGTTGCGACCGGTCAACGGAAAAGCCTGACTGTCGAAGAGCATTTATTGGAACGAGTCCCTTTCGAGCGGAGCACCCTCATTTTCGGTCCTTTCGGGCCTGCTCAATCGCTGAAGAAGCCCCTGCACGTTCCCGGTCTCAGTCAGCGTGATCACGAGTTGTATGACGTCCGGCACCCGTCGCTTGAGCGCTTTGGCCGATGGTGCTGCCAGTTGCAAAATATTCCGCCCTGTCAGTTCCAGCACTTTTCGGCGCGGCAACGCCAGACCCGTAGCAAGAACCTGATCCAGCCTCACCTGAAGACGCAGCGGATTTCGGATCGTCAGCATGACCGTGTCCGGCACTCTATCGCCGGCATTGCGTAAGCTCCGTTCGAGAGCATAGCCCGTGTTCCCGGTTTCGAGTGCAGTATCATCAATCCTGCGTGCCAGCCGCTTCGCCAGAACCGCATCGTTATGCTGCAGCGCTTCAAGAAAGCCACGATCCAGGCTCTTGACGGGACGTCGTTCGCATATCGTCCGGTTCCATCGCTTGCCGCAAGTAGTGCAGGCATAGATCAACCAGGCATCGAGGCGAGCGCCATTGGCGTTGAGCCGAAACTTTCCAGTCGAAGCGAAAGTCCTGACTGCACCACAACGGCCACAGGGTCGGCTTATTCTAGGCAGATCGGAAGGGACAATTTTCCATTCAAATTCAGTCGGAAACAACATTCCGTGGGTCTTCCTGTGTGGAAGTCCGTCAACGGGCAATCGGGCGAGCCTGACAACGTCAGCCGCAGGCATTCAGTCTGGCTGGGAGTATTTTGGATAGCAGCGTACCGAAGAGACAGATACGTATGGCCTAGCCACACCGGTCCCGATCCGCCGCCTGGACGAACAAGTTCAAAGTCGCATTCGCTTTGATGCAGGGCGGGATCGAAGACCGGTCAGAGCGTAGGCAAAACAGTCGTCCAATTTGAAAAGATGACTTTGCTTAGCGTCACCACAGCATACAGGCAAGCCGCGGTGCGAAGGAATGACTGATACACACTAGTTGATCAATCAACTGTTGCGCGCTTGCAATGCCAGAGCAATCAGGGTCGGACGCAAGTCCTGAGGATCGTTCAAAGGCGCTGCGAACCAAAGGCGCAGACACCTGTCACCAGCAACCAGATCCAGTCCTTCGGGATCGAGGCAAGCGATACGCCAGTTGGCTTCTTCCCCTTTGAGCAACCTTTCGGCATAGAGCTTCACAGCGTCTCTGTGGTCGTCGTTCATGTGGGAGACTGCGCCTTCCTCCATTGAAGCCCAGTGATCCACCTGCCCGATATTTGCTTCCAGGTCCTGCCGTTCTAGGTCAAAGGCCTTGCCGAATCCCCCATTGAGGCTTGCCCGCAACATTTCCAGCCGAAAAAATGCGAAGTCGCCGAAATCGACATAAAGTTCAGCCTTGGGATGGCGTGCAAGATAACGCAGGCGCAATCTTCTGTGCGCTTCGCTGTTTTTTTCCACTCTAATTGCCAGGCAGAATAGAGAAATCCTGGGATGTGCAAGCGGATCGCCTTTTCCGGGCTCACCGACGAGCAGTGAACAGGAAGGATTGGCAAGTAGGGCCGCGGTGTGACCGGACAGCGTGCTCGTCAGAATAATCGGCGTTCCGTCGAGATCGGTTGCCACCGCGACACGGCTTGCCAGCGGATGACCGGTTCCGGCTTCAAGGACGGCAAGTGCGCCATACCTTGCTGTCCGGACCAACTGCTTGGCCAGCAAACGGGCCTGGTCGTCTGTCGGGCGGATGACGGATTTTGGTTCCTTGTCCGGTAAACTCTGGTCGCTCACGCCTCCTCCTTATGCTTTTCCCGCTCCATGCTGGCTTGACCATAAACAATATTCGCTCAATGCGGCGGAAAAGTTCAGGCCAGGCCAATACAGCAAAAGCCTATCGTTTTACACGGTATGTAGAGCGATTGCCTCAGGCAGACGCCGCGTTTACCGAGACGATCGGAAACCTGAACGCCAGATGAACAGCGATCTCAGTACTGGTTCAGGGCAAGCGTGCAATTTTCTCACCATCAGCTGCGACGCCACATCAGACCGGCGCAGGCATTTGGAGAAAACCGATGAAGATCATGAGCAAACGTCTTGTTGCCGCCGCCCTAACAGGCGCCCTTCTTCTGCCGACCTTTGCGGCTGCCGAAGCTGGTCAGCGTCACGGCTGGCGCGACAACCGTGGTGGTCATCACCATTACCAGCATCGCCACCACAACAAGCACAAACGCCACAAGAACAACGACAACCTCGGCGCAGCTGTCGCCGCCGGCGTCATTGGTCTCGCCGCAGGGGCAATCCTGCTCGGCGCGACAAGCCAGCCGAGCTACGCGGGCCCGCCGCCGGTGAACTACTATCCGCCGGCTCCGTATCCCGGTCGTGTCAGTCAAACAGTTGGTTATCAGCCCTGGAGCCCGGCGTGGTATCAGTATTGCTCGGCCCGCTACCGCTCATTCAACCCGTCCACGGGCACTTACACCACCTATCAGGGCGAACAGCGCTTTTGCCAATAGACTTAGCCAAGCCCGAAACTTTCGGCAACAAGCGACAGGCCAGCCGAACTGGCCGCCCGCTTGTTGTCGATCTTTCTAATCTGCCATTGTTTCGATGGAGGCAAATCCTTCCGGCGCTTCACCTGCATCGAACGGTGTCTCCACGGCAATCACCTTGTCCGGATAGAAGCCGTTGAAGCGCGTGCGCAGCGACAGACTGTAGGCTCCGATGTGACCGATTTCTATCCAATCGCCAGTATCGACTGTTTCCGGCAACCAGAACGGACGCGACAGGATGTCGACACTGTCACAGGTCGCCCCACAGACCTTGAAGGGGACGATCTTGTCCGTCTGACCGGCACGGGTCTTGCGCGCCGGATCCGGGATGAAGCGCGCCGGCAATGTGATCTTGCCTGTCCAGCTATCCGACAACGAAGCCCAGATGCCGTCGTTGATATAGAGCCGGCGGCCCTTTTTCAGCAAAACGCGAACGATCAGAGAAATGGATCTTGCAACGATCACCCGGCCGGGTTCTGCCACCAGCGGAAGGTCATCGAACTGCCAGTCGGCGATATCCTGTTTCAACTGCCCCATCAGGTCTTCCAATGACGGCATTTCCGGCGCTTTGCGACGAGGATCGTGGCCATAAACAGCCGGGAAACCGCCGCCGACGTCCAATTCCACAATTGGCACTCCCGCTCGAGAGCGTATCCAGTCCGCAGATGCGAGAGCCCGTTCATAGGTTTCCGGCTCCTCGATCTGGCTACCGACATGAAAACACAGTCCGCACTTGAACCCGATACGGTCTATGCGCTGCAGCAGTTCCACTGCATGTCCGGGAGCGGCTCCGAATTTTTTCGACAGTTCATAGGCAGCATGGCCCTTGGTGGCTATGCGCACGAACAGTGTGATAGTTGCAGGGTCAATATCAAGTGCGCGGACGATCCGCAGGATTTTGGCAACTTCATCTTCGTGATCGAGCGAAAGTGTGCGGATCCCGTAAGTCTCAAGTGCCAGACGAATATCGGATTGTGCCTTGATCGGATGCATGTAGAGCATTTCGGCCGAAGGTGCGGCACTTCTCACGGCCGCAAATTCCGCGGGCGATGCCACATCGAAGCAATCTATCCCAGCCTTCGCCAGTGCCTCGAGAACGAAGGGCTCGCCATTTGTCTTCACTGCGTAAGCTGTCTTGCCGGGAAACAGCGCCTGAAACTGCTGCGCATCCTGTCGCAACACGTCAGGCCGAAAGCAATAGACCGGCTGATCGGGTCGAAGGCCAAGAGCGGCGTCAATGGCAGTTTTGTATCGGTCCATCGGCTGTTCCCGCATTAGATGTCAACGCCTTAAAGGATCAAGCTTAAGTGGGTTTTGCAAGGCCGGGATCCGGCTCATTGGCAAATAATGTAGGTGCAGTCCTTGCCATGACAGCCGACATCGAGATGAATATGGGACCTGTGATTGGGATCGGCATCCGGTCCCAAGACGGTCGTAAACCGTTTGCAGGCTGTTCCATGGACAGCCTTCAGGAACTGCCCTTTCTCCGTCGGTTGGCCCCAATCGGTTTGCACGGAAATTTGTTGTCCATCACTCAGTTGAAAGGACGTTATGTCTACCGCTTTTCCCAGCGCGTGCTCCGAAAGTTTTCCTTCCGTAAGATTATTTCGGCGCCTGCACTGGTATCCTGGTCCCGTGCTTAAACTTGCAACGGATTTGCCGAAACGGGCACGAGCTTCCGACAAGACGTCTCGCTGCAGCCAGTCGGACAGCGTTCCCGCGAAATCGCAAGAGACGGTTACCGGAGCGGCAAAAGAAACAGCCGCCTTTTCATGTAGCAAACCGGTCAGCCTTATCGGATTTTCAATGCCACAACCTAAATCTGTATCCCATGGTCCATCGCCTTTCTCGGGTTCCAGAAACTCGAAAAGTGCATCTTCGATGTGACACGTTGCAGCAGTTCGAGCTATCGTCGGAGCACTGTCAGGAAAAACATCCAACGATTTTGGCGACGGTTTTGCTGGCGGAATGTCGATGCCTTCAAGAAAACTGGGATGGCTGGGCGTCCCTAAGGGTTTGGGGGGCGGTGTCGGGTACGTCGAGTCTCTGGCGTGGACGGCTCCAGATGTTACTGTAGCCGCGAGCACCGTAAATATTGATAGACTTTTCCGCATCCCGTTCTCCGGACTGTCGCGAGCAGTTCAAGAGGTACGATTGAACAACCCGCTCGCCACGTCTATGGTTCCATTAAGACAATCCGGATTCTATTCATGACACTTGAACTTTATTCGGCCTATGTCATCGCCACTTTGATTGTGCTCGCGATACCAGGCCCCACTATCATGCTGGTCGTCAGCTATGCTCTGACCCAGGGTAGGAAGTCTGCATTTGCCAGTGTCATGGGCGTGGGATTAGGCGACGCGACGGCGGCAACAGCCTCTCTGATGGGGCTTGGCGCGGTTCTGGCAACTTCGGCAACCGCGTTTACACTCCTGAAATGGATAGGTGCAGCCTATCTGGTCTGGCTCGGCATCAAAATGTGGCGCAGCCGTTCGGCGGCACTCGGCCCTCATGAGGTCGCACGCATTCCTGCAAGCAAGATTTTCTGGCACGCCTACTTCGTGACTGCTCTGAACCCCAAAGGCATAGTCTTTTTCATTGCCTTTCTTCCACATTTCATTGCTGCGAACGCACCTGTCGTACCTCAACTAACGCTGCTCGGGACAACTTTCGTGATTCTAGGCATTTTCAACGCGGCAATCTATGCCTTCGCGGCGGCGGCAATCGGCCGGAGGCTGCGCGACCCGTCTCTGCTGCGACTGATTAATAAGCTAGGGGGCGGGTTTCTGATCTCTGCGGCGGCAATGACCGCATCGTTGCAAAAATCGGGAGCCTGATACTGGCGATGCTCAGGAAGTGGATCTGCTGGACACGAAGGGAATCTCATTCTTCGCTGACTGCGTTTCGTTCGCCGAAGACACTGCGTCGGCGGTCTTCAGTCCGAAGCTCGCTCCCGATTGTTTTAGCGTTTCTAGAGATCGGCGCGCACCTTCGGCGCTTAGAGCAGAGTACCGTTGAATAGCGGCGTTGAGCTCTACTCCTCCCATGCGCAACCGTCGGGCCCGCATCGTCAAAATATCCTTATATGCTTCCGACGTCACACCGTTGGCTTTGCAAAGAATGATTAAGGGTTTGTCGCTGGCACTGAACAGAAGTTGCGAGACTGCGGCTGACGGTAGATCGCTGACCTTGGCCAGCAGCATGCCGAGTTCTGCGGTCCGGTCTGCGCGAGCAAACAATACCACCGCATCATCAATCTTTGCTTTCTTGCTGACAACGTCCCGGATCAGTGCATTTGACTGTTCCCGGGCTTCCTCGAGCTTGTGCGCACGCGCCGCCACTTCGGTCGCCGCACGTTCTGCGAGCAACTGCACAAGGGTATTGTCCGCGCCGAGAGCGCTGATACGTTCCTTTAACTCCTCCGTCAAGAACGGCAACAGGGCGGCAGCGGCTTCCTCCGGCAGGTCCGAACGATTGATGAGAGCAGCCTGAATCGTTTCATTCGAACGCGCTTTCTCTACCAGCTTCAGGAACGACGCATCGGCGAATTCCGCGCCTTTGTTTTCAGCCACCTTGCTGAGGACAGATGTGTCACCTCGATCGACGAGAACCGTTGTCACTGCTTTGTCGACGGTGTCACGACCGGCAATAGCTCCAAGATGTTTCAAGGATGCGGATGAAGCAATAGCAACCAGATCCTCGGATGTTAGAGCCGGCGAATTCTCGAGCACAGGTTCCGCCACGGGGAAGGAATCTTGGGCAAGCTTTAGCATCAGCTCGCGCGGAGCGTCTTTTTCCCGACATACTCGTTTGGACAATATGATCCGGGTTTCTTCCTCCAATTGTCCGAGCACTTTCAGGACGATATCACCAAAGAGCAGACTGATTTGCTCATCCCGGTCGTCGCCGGAGCTCACAAACAAATCGGTCAATACGCCTATCAGGCTCTTTCGGCCTGCAGCGCTGGGGTCCCTCGCCATGTCTGCAAGTTTCGCGAGATTGATCATCCACACTCCGACGCGTCGATCGCGTTGCTTCTTAAACTAGCATCAGGCTGTTAACATTGCGCTACTGCTGTTTCGCCCGCTGCCACGAACGCGGCGATCAGGGGCTACGTAATTCCTACCAAGAGCCACTGCGGACGGTGGAGGAATTCTTTGTCGGGAAAAAAGGTGATTGCTGAGTGACCAGGGTCTTGCGTTTCCAATCAAGACCTTACTTAACAAATCCTCAAAACATGCAACCCTGAAATGCATACCATCGCTGCGTTGCAGCATCTTTTTCACTTCGCATCCCGGAATTGCTGTCATAGTATCCCCCAGTCAAACAGAGGTAATCGGGAGCGGACATATGACCATTGTACGGAACCTGAACATGATTGCCTTTCTCGCAGCCTTTGTGTTCCTGGCTGCGATTGTGGTCGGTGTGATCTGACCCTCCGGCAAGACGGCAAAGCTAAAAACACATCGAAATCGGGCGGTTAGACAATCCAACGACAGACATGAATAATCGGTGTTTTTGGCTGCCTTTTCAAATGGAAGCGGCGCAGAGGGCGAACACACGGCAAGTGCCCCGAGAAATTCGCCGGTTTTCGCGACAGAAACGCTCTTGATAGCAGGAGGCATTTTTTACATTTGCCTTCTCGAATTGGCTACAATTCTGAATTGTGTCAATCTATGGAGGATCTGTGCGTCCGAATTCTGAGTAGTCTGTGCACCCCCACCGTCGATGGTGTGGTGTGCTATATCATGTGACTGTCTCCGACCATTGTGTTGTACAATGCAGGAGAATGGGTCATGCGACCAAGTTGAGCGCTTCGACTACGGTAGCCTCCCGATTCGGGAGCGTTCATGCGTTGATCTGCGGCCAAGACGGTCACATCGGTTACTCCGACGAATCTCAGTACATGCACCAGGTAGCTGTCGGAGAAATCGATACCCGAACCAACTTTCGTTCCGCCTGAGGCCAAGATTACATACGCCTTTTCGTTCTCCAGCAAGCCGCTAGGTCCGCTTTCCGGATATTTGAAGTTCTCTTGTGCCCTTGCAACCAGATCGATCCCGGCTTTCAATGCGGCAGGCACGGAAAAGTTTCAAATGGGCGCAGCGATAACCAATGTCTCCGCTTCCTGCAATTCGCTAACAAGGCGGTCAGAGAGTACCAACCTCCTCCACTGCTAAGCCGATCGTTCCGACCACTTGGTACATGTCGTCTCAACCCGTTCGTAATCAGGAAGCGGCAAGCGTTGATAAACATCGCGGCTGATCACCTTGGCACCCGGCGCTTTTTCCAGAAAGCGCCACAAAAGCGATTCATTCAGTTCGAAGGTTACGGTCCCTGACTTCCGAACAGATGCGCTGATCGGCAAGATGGTCTTGTGAGCTCTTGTCGTCACGGTCTCCAAGTTTACTTAACCGGCCGAGGGCCTCTTCTTCATGAGTTGAGATAATTTCGGATTGACAACAACTAGTTCAAAAATTGTGAACAGAATACCAAAACAAGTTCAGCGACATTCTGACACCTGTCTTCGTCTCAAGGACCCCACTTTACGCCAGAAAGTAATTTGTAAAGCCCGGCAAGAGCCAAAGCGCCAACAATAGTATTGATCACTTTTCCTTTAAGGCTGGACGTCCCATTGCGCAGATCTCGCAGAAAATGCATGTCTTTTTGGGCTTCCAGTGGATGTTCGATATCGACGCCGAGGGCACGGAGAACTTCCCGAGCCGCTTCGCGCCCTCCCTCTCTGCCACTTTTCCTGGCAAGTTCAAAGAGGTCCTCCTCAGTCACCTTTTTTCCTTTCAATGCCGGTCTTGATGTCATCATACCAACGGCTGCAGCGTTTCACCCGGCTATTGGCCCGACCAAGTGCCCGGTCAGTCCGGAGCAGTGCAAGGTCGAGCGGTTCTCCGACGCGAACACCGGCGTGTTCCACGCGCCTGCAATCCGGCGGGTATGCAGGCAAACTCCTGCTTGCCTCCAGAATACGGGTTTGTACAAGAGCAGACTGAAGGCGGCTGTCAGCGCCCGTGCAAGCGTTCAAAGAGATCAGGCCGCACGACACAGCCGTCATCAAGAGTCGAGACATAGTGTTTCAGTTCCTCGGCCACGGCTTCCGCTTCTGCGTTTGCCTCTTCAATTTGGATCTGAAGTCGCTCTCTGGCGACATCGGTAACCGCTTGCCTCCGCCGCAACTCTTCCAGCTGTGTGCGTGCTGCCGTCAGCTCGGCCCGTGCCACCATGCCTTCTCTGGAAGTGCGCACAGCTCTTGCTTTGTCCGCTGCGTGCCAAAGGAAAAGGCCAAATAGTGCGCCGGCAACGACCAGCAGGTTGCGGACGATTGGCGTCGACATAAGAGTACTGAAAATGGCGCCAATCATTTCAGTCCCTCCAGGCACAGCCTGTGCTCTGCAGAACGACGGTTGACCAGTCCGGAGATGACCCGCCCTCCAGCCCTATTGAACCATGCGCCAGCATCGCAGGCCCCCTTCAGATCGCCGACATCCAGGCGTTTACGGGCAGTTGATCTGCAAAAGGCGCCAACCCCTATATTGTATGTGAGGCTCACGAACGCGACATAGGAGGGGACTGGAATGTCGTCCGGCCGCTTCAGGCATTTCCTCATCCCGAATTCGTGTTTTTGCAGCGAGACGAGCAGCATTGCCTCACATTCGGCCCTAGTGTGCTCGTCACCGAGCTTCACACCGCGCGTTTCGCCGTAGCAGACCGTCGGCACGCCGACTACGTCGCGATAGGCGTTCAGACGCAGGCCTTCCCAGGCGCCGACCAGCGCGATCGCAGCCGCGCCGACGGTCCCGGCCAAACGGGTTTTACGTCCCATCATTCATGTTCCTTTGTGCAAGAAGGCGGGCGACGAAGGCGGCCGCCACGGTCAGCGCCGACAGAGCGGCCAACCAACCCGGCGCAATGAAACCGCCCAGAAAGGACAGCGCCACTTCCGCACCAGAGAGCAGCGCTGCAAGCAGCATAAGGCGCACGCTCCAGGCCCTTTGCAGGACCAGGCGCCAATTGGGAACCAAGTGCATTTCATGGCCTTTCGGGCACAAAAAAACCGCCTCAAAGGCGGCAGACATCAGCAGAATTCAGGCCGGCTAAAGCGCCAAGGCATCTTCCCAAAGTGAATCGACCTCTTCGGGAGTGAAGCCGAGTGCGGCCGACAGTGAGATCACAAGCGGATGCGTTCTGTTGAAGGTCACTGCATATTCCCATTCCACCATTGCGTTTTCCCGGACAATGTCATCCGCGATGGCGGCAATCGCTGCTTCCACCGCGCCAAATGTGCACTCGGCACTGAGAAGCCCGAGCCTGAATTGTCGGGCAGTGAGAGATGGAAGATTGGCGCGACGTTCCTCCGATGACACCAGCTCTTCGATGAAGCTTCGCGTTTCGAAGTCCCATACCGCGCCAGGAAATGTCGGTTCGCCAGGCACCTCAATTTTCCCTTTTGGTGCCTGGGCGTATTCGAAGGATCCATCGGGCCTCCTTCGGGGGACAATCACAACAGGACATGACCCGTCTTCGTTCACGTAGGTCCTATTCATAACCATCCTGCCACCACAACCATTTTGAAATCAGTGGAGCTTACGCCCATCGTACCACCGTTGGTACGGGGCATGATCCGCATGGACTGCGCTCCACCCGCCCAATGCACTGCAGTTTCATCTGCAGACACACCCGCTCCGTAATTATAAGCAGAGCCGTCATTGTTGGAGCGGTCTTGCATGCCCAGCAGCGTGCGTTCACCAACGACATAGTCGTTGTTTGCGTTAATGCACTCCGCGTAGAGAAAGACCACTGTCGGACGCGATACGGCGCCGTGCGCCATCGAGTACCAGACACCGTTTGCCCAGCTTGTGAATTCAAACTCTGCAAAAGTGGGCATGTTTGACTGCAACGTTGCGATATCGATCTGTGCCGTCGCGAGTGCAGCTTGCGCCGCCGCAAGATCCGACACCACATTGGCAGCCGAGATAATCGCCGGGTCATCCACCCCGTCGGCCACCTTGACGATATAGGGAGCGATGATGGCTTTGACACGGGTCTCGGATCCGCCAACTCGTTCAACGTATTCAGGGCGGACTGGGTCGTCCCTCGTGTAGGTAATGTACGAGTTGTTCGCGTGGTTGTTTGGGTTGCCGTAAAGACCATAGCCCGAAGAAAGTGAGTAAGCGTTCTGAGTTTCCACGACGCCGCCATAAAGCGCATGACCGTGCTCTCCGAGTTCATCCGCTTGCAGTTCACCCAGATAGTTCCCGGCGTCTGGGTTCACAGCACCCATGCTATCGAGGCCACGGACGACCCGACCTGCAACACTCGGATAACTGGCGGTCGTCGCGCCGTCTCCGTTCCCGTGCGGAAAAATGCGCAGAGCCGTACCGCCGCCGTTTGGGGTAGCAGACAAAGTGATTTGCGAAGCACTATCAACCGTCAAGATCGTTGTACCTGGCGGGATATTTTCTCCTTCAACCGGCCAACCGGCCTTGAGCTTCTGGGGGCAGTTTATGCCCTCAACAGTTGCGCTAGCTGCGGAATAGGTGACCGTGAACTGCGGGGCAAAAACATCAAGGAGAGCCGGGAACAAAGACCGTGAAAAAACCTGTCCGACCGAATCGACAAGCACCCAATACTGGTTCGGGGCCCTCAAGCCATGCCACGGGATCATGAACCCTACAGGCACACGTCCGTGTCCAAGAACTTCAGTCGCATTCAAGGCCGCCAGTGACGCAGATTTCGCTGACTTCAGTGCATGGTGCTTCGCCGAGTACTGCCCCGCTTCAACCTGCGTACCTTCGTCCTCTTCAGCCCACTTTTCAGCCTTGTCGCTTGCCTCTTGAGCTTGTGTCTTCGCAGTATCGGCTGCGTCTTGCGCAGCTTCCGCTAGAGCTCTCGATGTTCCGGTGGCTGCCTGTGCGCCGACCGCTTCGCTTCGTGCCGCTTCTGCAGCCGTCTTTGCAACCTGCGCAGCCGACACAGCGGCAGAGATCGCGGTACTCTCGATGAGTGCCGGCACCAGCTTTTCGCCCTGTCGCACAAAGCCGTACCCATCCGGAAGGTCCGGCACCTGAAGGTCGGGCAGTTCACCATACAGACTAGGTGCGATGGAAAGCGACCGGCTGACTCGCCCGGCAATCGCCTGCACCTGCAAGGCGGTCCGGTCCATTGCCCTTTCAAGGACAGCGGGATCTATCTCACCACCCGCGAGCGTCAAGGGCTGATCGTAGTTGCTGATGAGAACCACCGTCAGGCGCTCGCCCGCAGCCAGATCCGAAGCAGTGAAATGCACCGTGCCCGTGGCATAGTCTCCACCGGTACAATACCAATATCCCGGGGACTGTTGAAATATCCACTTGGTATCCGTTCCGCCGATGTCCGAATGGATCACCCGCAAGTCGTTCTGGTCGACAAACTGAAAAGGCAAGTCGACGCGATCCGTCAAGCCATCGCCCAGGATCTGGACCCGGCTCTCGGTCAAAGCTGCGATTGTCATTAAATACCTTTGCTATCGAGAATAAATGGCTGTCTGTTTTTCAACTGGAATTGACAAACCAAGAAGTCTTCAAGTCTCGATTGAGGGCCGCCGATTGCCTTGCAAGAAGCCGCCCCTTCCACGCGAGAGCAGCGCAAGAATGGCGCCCGGCGTACGCTTCAGTCGCGTCTCATGCCTTCGCGCGATCACCGTTTGGGCCAGCTGGGAGCGACGCTCCTGCTTATTGGCCTCGGCAATCTTTTCCGCGGCCCCAAGCCCGGTTTCTCCGCGCAATTCGGTAAGAACACGCCACCTGGTGACGGCATCGGCCATGAAGTGTCCACGAGGCGCCGCACTGATCGCTGCTGAATTGATAGTATGTAGCCCGGCGAGGCTTTCGAATCCGATCTTGACTTCAGCGCTGTCACCGCTGCGAAGACGCTTTTGGAGGTCGTATGCGAAAGCTGGAGCAACTTGTTCCTGGCTAAGCAAAATATCGCGCGCAGTGATGTCCGGATCCGCACCATATGAAGTCAAGTGATTATAGGCCACTGCCGCCTGGTCGCGATCCTCACTGGAAAAGGGGTTGGCGGCTTGATGGGAATGGATCCAGTTTAGAGCCTCCAAACCGAGGCTATCCTCCTGGTATTTCCTATCCAGAAGGCTTAAGAGCGCTGTTCTCTGCCCTCCCCGGAGTTTCGGATTGTCTTGGATTTCGAGCGGATCAAGCGTTCGATGATCTGTGGCAATCCTTTCGGCAACGCGTTCTCCCTCTGACACTGAGACTAGTGCCATTTCTTCCCGTGTCTCGGCTGAAAGCCTGTCCCGCGTGCGCGCCGGCAGCTCCGCAAGCCGATGGAGAAACTCTTCTGAAACTGACTTCTGTTCACCACGTGGCGTTTTGCTCGAATTTGCAATTCCTTCATGCCCTGCTGCGGCCGTGAACCCGCCCGCTTCTATGGCTTCGCCGTTTTTTGCCCGGAGCTCCAATTCCGTGAAATACCGCAGTCGTTCGGCCGGTGGCAGGGTCTTGAACCAGGCTTCCCGCAGCGCATTAACGCCGGACGCCAGGATTTTCCGCTTTTCCGCGCCCGGCAAGGGAGTTTCCGAAATCAGCGCCTCCATCGAAGCGGCCGCTTTCTGGAACGTCTCCGGAGCGTTCCGCACCCCAGAAATCAATCCATGATAGAGATTTGCAACTTCCGTACGAAAGTAGGATTGGTTTTCATTATATTCCAGTTTCGCATACCGTGAGGCTACTTCGGGACGACGATCCGCAAGAACCTTTTCCACCCGCTCCCGAACAGGTTTCGGCTTCTCCTTCAACAGTTGCTCGCTCACCTTGTCGAAATGGGAGAGCATGTTCTGGGCCAGGTTGAGTGCCCCGGGTTCCGGATTTTTCCGGGCTTCGTCTTCCTTTAGCTTCAGGCTGACATCAATGTCTTGCGCCGAACGCTGGCTTTCGAGTTCCGCCACCCGGTCGCGATGCCTCTGTAATAAACGGCCAAGGTCGGCGACAGCCCCGGCGCTCTGTTGGATCTGCCGGCCGAATTTCTCGGTCGCCTCACCTACGACAGTGTCTGCGATAACTTGCGGTTGGCGGGTGCCGGGGAGAGCTTCGGCCCCGCTGAATTTTTCCAATCGTGCCAAATCTGTCTCCTGGATCTGTCGAACCGTCATGAAAGGCTTTTGTAGAAAGCGCCGCCTAGCGTTGTCGCGGCACCCGTGAAAGCACCCAGCATCGTGCCGGCAACGTCCGTTCGACCCGCCCGTCGGTAGGAATGCGCCCGCTGCCGAGCTGATCCGGCCTCAAAGGTAAGATTGTCTCGCTCCCCTTCCGCCCGATAGCGGATCGCCTCGATGGTTTGTGCAGCCTCGTTGGAATTGTCATCCATCACATCCGTCAGGGACCCGCTTTCAGAAAGTCCCCGTTCCGCTCCTGCAGCCCGGTTGCTGGCCAGAACCTTCTGGTGCCTTTCCAGTGTACGGCGACGCTCGAAAGACGCCTGGGTCTGATTGACTTCCTTTTGGCGGTCGGCGAATTCCGCCCGACGCTCTTCCGCTATTGCATTTGCTTCCGCCTGTTGGCGGATACCGTTCGACTGCACAGCCGCCCCCGCAAGAGATCCTGCGACGGAGACGGCTGCAACGATTGCTGGGTGGCACATGTGTCAGGGCTCCAGATCCCGGCCAAAATTGACGGCCAATATGGTTGACGGCTTGCCGCCTGCGGCGACCAGAGTCAGCTGGCCGCCATCCTCCCACCTGGTGTCGATGGTCCGATCCAATATTCCGGTGCGCAGCGGCGCCGGTTCGCCGGACGAATCGCCCGCACGGTAATGGATCAGTTCGTCCAGGTAAGTCTCGTCCGATCCGGCTTTTAGCGTGCCTGTATCGAGAACGGCGATGCGGCAACTGTCGATTTTCATTTTTCTCCCGGTCGCGGCCCCGTCCTGGCTGGAGACGGGATAGGGCAAGGTCTTGGCGCGGGCAGTGACATCCAACCCGACAAGGATCTTCTCCGCGGTCTGGCCGTTAGGCAGGTTGACGCTGCCTTGGTGAACCTTCGTTCGGTAATCGGTGCCGTCCGCATAGAGAACGACCTCCATCCCTTCCAGGTAACCAAGACCCGTCACAGTGTTCACTGCTTGCCCCTCGTATTTCGACGCGCAGTCGAGATGCCAGGCATCCTCTGCGGCACCACCCGAAAACGGCGCCTGCAGGATTTCGATGTACCTTTTCACCTCTCCGTTGATCGTACGGTTGACGATCAGCCAAATTTCGTCAGCCAGATCGCCGGAAAGGTCGGTAAGACAGTCCACGACACCGCCGAAATCGTGACGATGCATGCCATAGATCTGCTGCTGCCGTTCATAGGTGAAGCCGATGCCACGACCGTTCCGGTCCCATTGCCACACTATGCTGTCCGGATATTGCTGGTAGCAGGCACCGGAAATGCCGGCGCGGAACAGGTGCGACTGGAATTCGCTTATGGATTGCGAAACACGCCCGTCCGCCGCGAGGTCATAAGCCATCTCGCGCATATCCGTGCCGTAGGCTCCGAAATAAAGTAGAACCGACCCGACTTTGATCGGGCTGACGCTGTTGGCGCCAAAATTCGTTTCCGGCCGCTGGTCCACATTTTCGGGACCAAAAGGGTCCTGGTCCGTCGCCTTGCCGACGGCACGGACTGCGCGCGAAGTACCGACAATCAGGTCGGTATCGTCCACGAGCCACTGGATGCGGTTCACCTGCCCCGAAAGTATTCCGGCCGTTACTGCATCGGAGGCCTGCAGCACATGAGAGACCGAGAAATTGGTGAAATCCTCAGTCTGGCTTTCCCAGATCTTCTGCGGCTCTTTGTTGGTGCCGGCGAAGACAAGCCGGCTCTTGTGCCAGCCGATCGTGGCGGGCCAACCGGTCTCGTTGGACCAGGCTCCGAGCCGCCACAGGCTTTGCGCCTTTGTGTCCGGCAGGGACTGGCCGTAAACGCGCACCTTGACCAGGGTTGCAGACGTCCAGCTGATGATCTTGAACCATCGCCAGTAGCCGTCCGAACCGCGAAAACGGATATGCCGCCCGACATCGGTCGATTTGAAACCCTGACCCTCATTGATCCCGGCCGTGCTCGACGCCGTCAGGTCGAACGCCACCTGGTCGTCGCCGGCCTGATGAAAGACAATCTGGCCGATCGCCGAATTGTCTGAGGCAGATCCCCCGCCTTGCGTGAAACTGAGGCGGTAGTGGGAAAACGCGGTTACGTTATGAAATTCGTACCGTCGCCATTCGTTCGAGGCCCAGGTATCCTGACCGTCCTGAGTGTCCAATATGGTCCAGGCCGAGCCGTCGTTGGAGGCTTCGATATTCCACTGCCAGGGCATGTCGTCGTTCTGGCTGTTGTCGCTGGGCGCCTGCAGCATGTAGCCGTCGATGACGACAGCGTTCGGAAACGCGTATTGCACCCAACCGCTGGCGCCGCTCGAAAGCACCACCTTTCCTTCAGACCTGTTGAAGACATGCCAGGCGCTGGCACTGCCGTTCGAAGCGCTCACCGTGCCGCTGGGGGCCGTATTGGAAGTCATTTCCGGCACCGGATTTCCGGTGCTGGAAGGTTTCAGGTTCGTGGGCGTGATATTCACGTCCAGAAAGGGACCGTCCCTGAAGGCAATCGGCTCCATCGTCCAATCTTGTTCACCCAGGCGCTTCAGCGCCTGCGGTGCCACACCCCCGCCGGCAAGAAACAGCGTGTCCGTCGACTGAACAAATTTCAGGTCTTTCAGGACACTCACCGGATAGGGCGTTACCACCTCGACTGTGCCGACCCGCCCAAGGCTCGTGTAGACGCGGAAACAATAGTCGCCGAATTCCAGCATATAGGACTGGCCGTTGCCGAACTCGAACGGGATCAGCCAGCCCCCGGCAGTACTGTCCTTCAATTCACCGACAAATCTGGTGCCGCCGCGCCGGCGCAGGCCGCCGCGTTTCAAGGTGATGAAGTTCTCGCATTCCGCCAGCGACGATCGGAACAGTTCCAGATCGGATCGGTAGATCAGCTCGGGGTCGAGTTCGCCGCGGCTGAAAGTGGCTTGCAGGTGATAGGTCATCGGTCGGTGATAATGTCCAGGTCAATCATCGGAAGGGGCGTTCCCTGGGCGGCATCAAAGGTACCCGCCCTGTCGAAAGCTTCCAGTGCCGCCTCCCGCAAGGCTTCTGCGCGGCTGTTCTTGCCCGTGATCACATGCGCACAACCGGCTGCCAGGAACAGGGCAAAGCCATGAACGAAAAGCGGCGGAAACTCCGCTTCCCGCGTCACTCTCTTCACGTAGCGCAAGGGGAATGGCGGCGCCTGATCGGTCAGAACACGAGATCCGGTGACTTCGAAGGGGATCAGACGCCCGCCCGGCTCGCCGTTTACGCTTTGCTGCGGCAGCCGAAGACAGTTCGCGGGCTTCAGGTACTGGTAGGCCCAGCGGAACGGCGGTTTTTCCACCTCGGCCGGAAGCCGCACGAGCGCCATGGCAAAGTCCCAGTCATGCATCGCGAGATAAGCGTCGCGATGCGCTGCATAATGATTGCGGAACCATCTTGATGCGACGGAGGAATAGTCGAAATCGCGAATGGGCGCTTCCTTCAGGTGCGACAGTGCCAGATTCGCCATTTCGACGGCTGTATGAACAGTACCGGACAAGGATAATGCCTTTCGTTTGGTTACGCTGCGGGTGGAAACAGCAAAGTGTCCTCATAGGCTTCGAGCGCGCAGACCGATTCGGCCTTGTTCGCCGCCTGCACGCCCGCATAGTCTGCTGCCATCGCTTGCTGCGTCTTCCAGTGCTCGCTTCGCCAGCCGCCCGGTAACGGTTTTGAGGCGGTCGCGTGTCTCGCGGAGCACTGCTTCCGGTTCCAGTCGGCCGACAAGGTATCGGCGATCTCTTCCGTAACCCGTTTGCCTCCGTCCCGGTCCTTTGTGGAGCGTTCCTCGAAAACGCGTGCGTGGTTCTCTTCCAGCATCTGCAGATGCCGCAGGCGGCGCATGATGATCTCGTCCATGTCTGAACCCTTGTTGAAAACAAAAAGGGGTGGCAGAAGCCGCCCCTGTCGATCGACGTGGATTGTCGCGATAAGTCAGATATTTACCTTCAGGCAGGCGAACTTGACGTTCTTGCGCTGGTACTTCCGGTCCCAGTTGGCGGCATTGCGCAGTTCCGCCAGGCTGGCACCCTGGCTCTTGGCGAGAGAACTTGCGGTAAAATCCATGCCGGCCGGGTGGATCAGTTCAAAGCGGCGTGTGGTCAGGTAATCCGCACCGCCACCATCGCCGATATCCGGGTCGCGGGTGATTTCCGTGCCCTCGTTGCCATAGATCGTCGACCGGTTCGGCACTTCATCGATATGCATGAAGGCGCCCGGTGCGAAAAGGAAGCAGGAATATTCGTCCGAATTTGCACCGGCCGCCACCGGCATCATTTCCGAATGTACCACCATCATGCCGGCATAATAGGGCACTTCGAACGGGGCTTCGGACGGCTTCTTGAATTCGATCTTTTCGTCGTCCAGCAGCGTACCGTAAACGAAACTGTGCATGGCAATCACGCGCAGGTCGTCCAGGTTTTCACCCATGGTCAGCCGCGCCCGGTTGATGGCCTGGTAACTGATGCGATTCGCTGCCGTCGGCGAGCCGACATCGGAATAGATCGAATAGACCATGTCCCCGCCGTCATTGGCGATATTGTCGGCAATCACGCCTTCGGCCGTTGCGATGATGCGCTCTTCCTTGCGCCGGCCCCAATAGGCGCCGATCCGCTCGGCGACGCGATTCATGGCGCTGTCGCCCCGGCCCGTTGCCGCATAGCTCGCGACGGTCTTGGCGCCGTACTTCTTCGCCAGCCGGTGCTTGTAGGCTTTCATGTCACTGGCTGTGATCTTGGCCGCACTGATCTTGTTGTCACTGTCGTCGATCACGGTCGGCTCGGCATCGTCGAGATCCTCCCAGTAGGGCACCTCGATCTGGTTGCCTCCGGCTTTGAACCGCTTGGCGATTTCCGGCGCGGGTGCGGCCAGGATGCCGGATTTTTCCAGAAGGATCAGTTTCGCCGGCTTGTTCTCCGCCATATAGGGGGTAAAAACGCGCGGTACGACGATGTCTGAAATCTGAGATGTCATTGAATTTCCTTTTATTTTGACAATATTTCCGGCTCGAACGGACTGCTGCCGATGGCGCACGCTTTGTCGCCATGCCCGCAGGCACTTTGCCGAAAAGTCCCCCTCCACTTTTGGAGTGGTAGAAGCGACGTTCCGGTTGGAAGGAGGAATTCCGCGGTCTTTCCGGACATCTCATCCCTCGATTGGCAGGACAGACATCGTTCGGAGCGGCCCAATTAGCGCAGTCGAGGACAGCACCGCTTAAACGCGATGTGGCAAACAATATTCGTTAGTGAACAACGAACTGTCGGCGGAACAATTCGATTTGTGAGGACTGAACCAGTCTGCTTAGCTTGAAGGCATCGGAAGGTGAAGCGAGAGTGCTACTGAAACCGAACATCGCCGGATCACGTCCGGCGGAAAGGATAATTCCAACCTCAACAAATAGGAACCGATCTGACCGCGTTTGGGTGGCATGTTCCGGATCGCCGGACTGCGTTGCGCCGCTTGAACGGCCAGCCAGGCCGTCCTGCGCTACGCGCCTTGTCGGCAAACCGGTGTCACCTTTCAAAACGTTCTCAAAGCCCGAACAGCCGCGGATCCCGACCCGCCGCGAGAATCATCTGCCGAGCCTGCAGAGGATTGCTCTCCAGTAGCTCAGATTGCCGCTTCAGATCCGGCGCCTTGTTAACGAAGGGGTTCGAACTGGTTTTTCGATCAATGTCGAACATGTTTGACTCGCGGGAAGCATCCTTGTTCGACAAATTGTCCAGGAATTCCTTTTGCTCAGGCGTCAAAACAGGAGGTCTGGTTTCGCCCTAGGTCCGCTCCCAACTTGGGTGAAAGCCGGATACTCGCTTTCCCGTGTAGTAACCTTTCCACATTTTCTCGTCAGAGAAAAACAATTTCGCTGCATCGTAATAGTCGACATCGAATTCATTTACCATTTTTTCTATATATATTTCGTGAGGATTCGGAAGGTCGTCGAATGGGGACTTACCTAACCTCTTCCCAACGTACTTCGCGGCCTGATTTATTACGACTTTTGAAAACATATTCTCAGCTACCCTTACAATTCAGTTTGGAAAAACTCTCGACAGGCGCGAATTTGGAGAGCCAGGAAGATCTGGACGCAACACCAAAAACTTTTCCCGACAGACGATCTTCGCTGACCAGGTAGCTAAATACTTCATGATCACTTTTGAAATTCAGAGCGTTTATATTGTAGTTCGTAACTATAAGTACTCCGACATTCTCTTCCAAATCAACAAGATCACCTTTATCTACTTTTGAAAGAGAAAGTGGACAAATACTATTCATGCGGTAACAGGAGATTGGATCACAATACGCAGGTAATTCGCCGACCTTCCCCCGATATTCGACGTCTACTGCAACGACAAATCCTAGTTTCTTGTGTCCATCCGAGCTGAAAAATCGAACAAAATCACCGCTTCGAACATGGCTTGCCCTTTCAACAGCAACGACATCGCCAGGTGCCAACGTCGGCTGAAGACCTTTGAAGTAAACAAACTCGGTATCGGGATAGTCGGACACTGAAAAGGAGGCAAGAAACGGAACCAGATACAAAGCGAACGCCAGCGCCACCTTGCTGCGGCCCAACGTCATTTCACGTGAGCGCCCCCACAAACTGCAAGTCGAATGAATAAACAGCAGAAGATAAACCGAGAGAAAAACAAGGAACGCATTTTCAACATAATACGATCCAAAGAAAATGTCGTTCACACTTAGCAACAATAAAACAATAACCAGACCAGACGCTGCCAGACCGGCTTTCTTTTCGCCGAAAAAAGCAAAATTGGCCAGGTAAGGCCAGCCAAAATTGAGAAAAATAATCAACAAACGCTTTGCGATCATTCCTTGCTCCAGTTTACGAACATTCACCCATGTTCTCCCTAAATGGAGACTGTGGCCCGCACATCACTGCGACTGAGAAGATTGGTGAGAAGGAGAGGCAAGTCGTCAGCAAGCCCCGGACTAGGAGACGCAACAGCAGTGCTGCTCACAATTGACCACGCTTACGAGATTCCGATCGTTTGATCGGCTGTCGTTTCGAGGAAGCCATAGCTTCTGACGAATATATACTCGCGAACACCATTGCCTCCTAGTTCCCACTATATGTTCAGCTTTTGTTCCAACACAAGGCCTGCTTGTATTTTTCTTGCCTTCCCGCCGTCAGTTCAACAGGCCGATCATAAGCCGAACAGCCGCGGATCCCGACCCGCCGCGACGATCATCTGCCGTGCCCGCAAGGGATTGCTCTCCAGAAGCTGCGACTGCTGTCTCAGGTCCGGATTGCCGCTCTCGAACGGATTGCCGTCCCCGCCCTCGGCACCAAAGCCGCGCATGCCGTCTTCGGCAAAGGCACTGTCGTGGATGAAGGCGAGCAGTTTTACCGCAACCGGATCGACGACCTGCTGCAGGCCGTTGCCGTCCGCCCTGGTCAGCGCGCCCTTTTCCGCAAACCAGCCGGTCAGATCGACGCCGGCGGTTTTCAGCGTGCCGAGCGCCCGGTCCGCCTTGGCGACAGCGTTCCGGTAACCGTCGCTGTCCGGGTCGCCATATTCACGAACCAGCGCCCTGTGTGCCGTTTCCGCAGCCTCTGCCTGTTGCTGCGCGGCTTCCTGGACAGCCGCCTGATGCTCGGCAAACTGCCCGGCCATCTTGCCCACCCACTTGTCGTGCAGAACCTGCGCCGCTTCGGGCGCTAGCCCGGCTTCGCGAAACCACTCGCCCGCCTCGCCGGCAAAAGCCTGGTCATAGGGAAAGCTCTCAGGAAGGCTCTCGGGCAGCTTGAAGCGATAGCCGTCCTTCGGTATCCAGCTCTTCGAGACGTCTGCATAAAACGCCGCCCGGTCCTCCGCACTGGCGTCTTCGCCGGGCAGCCGCAGCGATGTCGAAAGGCTTTTCTGCAGACTGCGGTAACTCTCGAGAAGGCCGTCGGCGGTCTCCCAGCCGTTTGCCGCGGCGAAGTCCCGGTTTCCCTCGCTTAATGCAGAGAGAAACCCGTCGTTGCCGGTGCCGGTCTCCGCAACACCTTCGGCACCACCGGCCTGATCGTAAACATCGTCCGTCATCAATGGTCGTCGTCCTTGTCGAAATCGGGCAGCACTTCCAGCCGTGCGGCTTCCTGCAGCGCGGCGTGTTCTTCCGGCGGAATGCGGATCATGGAGAGGATGCGCGCATACAGCGCCTTGCGCCCGTCGAGATACCCGCTCTCGCGTGGCCCGAGCGCCACCGGCGGCGCCTGATAGATCCCGCATTCGGCCGCAAGATCCGCAAGCACCGCTTCGCCGTCGGCGCACAGGAATACGGACCGGTAGGCCCGCTCGATCGCAGCCGCCCTGTCCCGGCGCCGCCGCGCGATGCGCTTCAGGCTACGCCAGGCCATCAATGCCGCCTTGTCCAGCAAGAACACCGAGGTCGCCAAGCGCCTCCTGGTCGCCCAGGGCCTTGAGCATCGGCGCGCCGTCTCTTGCCATTTTGGCCATGCTTTCGCCCGCCATAAGTTGCTCCTGCTGCTGCGCCTTCGTTTCGCGCTCGCTGCGCAGCACCTCCACTTCCTCCGGCCGGCGTTTCAGTTTTGCCGGCAGGCCGAGCGAACGCCGCGTGAGATCGTATTCCGCCTCGCGGTCGTGCAGGTCCAGGATCGCCGGGTCGCTCGCCGCGGCAATGCCGAGATAATCCTGGAAGCCCATGATCGCCTCGAAATGTCCCGCCTCGCGCATCTGGTCGATCGGCGCGGTCGAGGTCAGGGTGATGTCGCCGCGAAGCACGCTCTCGGTCGGCGCCAGGGGCGAGCCCGGAACGAACGCTCCGCGCCGGCCAAGAATGCCGATCTCCCGCTCGAACAAGGCCTCGTTGCCGGCCATGATGTTGGTCGAGAACGGGCCGATCATGTCGGCCATCTCCTTGCGGCGGATATTGACCTCCGTCGCCGTGCGGCCGTTGCCTTCCAGAAGCGTCTGCCAGAGATCGCCATAGAGCCCGATACGCAGCTTCTCGCGGATATTCTCGATCTGCCGGTCGGCGGCACCCGGATTTACCGTATCGATCATCGGCCGGAACAGGGGCCGGCCCTGTTCGTCGATCAGTCCCGGATTGATCCGGCCGGGATTGAGATCGAGCTGGCGTTCCTCCCGGTGGGTCGCGATCGGCGGGCGCACGGCTTGCGAACTTGCAATCAGCGCGTCCCGGGCAAGGCTTTGCAGGCTCTTGATGTCGCTCATCAGCTTGGCCTGCGGCGGCGAGCCATAGGGCGACAGCCCATCCCGGTCCCAGCGGCTGATAACCAGCGGATATTCGAAGAACCCGCCCCGGCGGCAGATATGCCCGCTTTCCTCCTCGAAATGCAGGCTTTCATAGAGCGATTTGCCGGTGTCTGTCGCGCCGCCATGCCCACCCTCGCGCAGGAAACACGCATGAACGTAGACATGCTCCGTATTCCGCCGCTTCGGATCTTCCGCGTCTTCTTTGACCCGCTCCGACACCTTGCCGGCATATTCGCGCACCGCTTGCCAGGCCTTCAGCCGCCGGACGCGGAAAAACCCGCAATCATTGCCTTGCGCATCGACGATCAGATAGACCTCGTAGAGCGGCACATAGCGATAGTGAACCGGCGTGCGGATGTCGGCGAGGTTGTCCTCGTTTTCCAGCGGAAACAGCACGCCCGTGCCGAGCTTCACCGTCGACAGGATGCGCGAACGGTTGGCAAGCGCAAAGCCGGACCGGCCGGAATACCGCACGCGGAAAAGATGATCGCGGACAAGCTCGAAGAATTCCTCGTCTTCCTGGGAAGGCGGCGGCGCGAACGGATCGCCAAAACCGACGCCATGCCAGGGAAACCCTTCCGGCATCGTTAGTGACCCGACGCCCGAGGCGAGCCGGTCCAGCAGCCACACCGCCGTCGGGTCGAAAAGCTTGCGCGAGCGCTCCCGAGCCGCCGAGCTCCGGAAGACACTCATGCCGTCCGGCGCGGCGATACCACCCGGCCGGTTGAACGCCCGCTCCATGTCCGGCGCGGTATAGGTGACATAGTCCTGCCAGTCCGTCTCGTACCACTGCCGTTCGGCCTTGGCCGCCTGCAGTTCCGATTGCAGATCCTCGACAATTCCCATCGGCTCAAGCCCGCCCCAGAAGCGTTACGCCAAACCGCGAGGCGCTGCCGAAATCGGCAACGCCCAGCGGGCTGGTCATGTTGGTTGCCCGCGTGCCATAGGCCGCGGCCCGGCGACGCCGGTTGTTCTCCTGCAGGTTCAGCGCCTGCCGCTGCGGATCGGGCGCGCGCGGCGGCGGCGGTGTCGGCTCCGGCTCGGGTTGCTTGCTGCCCCCACCAAACATGCACATGGGCGGCTCCTTTCTGCGATGGCTGGATCAATGGGTGGTCGACTGGTTCCAGTCGAACGCCCGAAAGTTGATGGATCTCAAGGAATTAGGGCCTCTTGCGTTCTTCTGATCGCAAGAGGCCCCGGCTGACTTGAAATTGCTTTTCTGCGGCGTACGGCGGATTGAGCGCGGGCACTGCGCCTCCCGCATCAAAGAAAATGCATTTTTTCGAAATTGAAGCACCAACTGTTGATGCAACGAACGGGCCGATGGACACCCTCCAGAGCCTTTCCGCAAGACCACGCGGCACCGTCCCCGTCACTCAATGGAAGAGCTGAGAAAGCAGCGCCTTGCCGACTGATCGAAGTCAGGTCGGCTGGCTGTGGGCGCAATTTTCCAAGGTAACGTTATGTCTCTGTTTTTAGGCCTGTTTTGACGAATTGTCCAGCGAGACCCGCCGTCTGAAACCTGTATTCAGTCCGGCTTTTCCGAAAAGCACAGTCCACTGAAAGCCTTGCCATCACCCGCCGTTGAGCGCGCAGACGGCGATTTTCTTCAAAGCCCGGCCATGGGCCGTTCCCGCGGCATTGGCGGCATTGACGGCAATCGCAGAGGGGTCTCCCTCCCGGCGCCGGCAGCAGCCGTCGGCACCGGAGGCAAGGGTTTCGCCGCGGGGACAGGCACGTTCAAGGGTGCTTTTGCTGGCAAAAGTGTTTTTGCGACCGCGCCTTCACCCGTCTCAATCGACGTGGCATGCGACACACCTGTCCTCTCACCGGGTTTGCGCCCCGCCGCCGTCTTCACATCCGCCTGGAAGCTTTCGGTCAAGGTGTGTCGGTTGCCCGCCTCGTCCTCATAGGAAAGCGTCATGCGCGGGCCGTAGCCGTCCTCATCCGCCCAGCTCTGCTCCCAGTCGCTTCCCGTCTTTGCGTTCGGCGACAAGTACCACTTGCCGGTCTTGATGCCCTTCTCCTTCAACAGCGCTTCCGCGTCTTCCCGGATATAGGCATGGCCGTCACCGTGAAGGTCCAGGTAGACGTTTTCAGCCGGGTACTTGAAGACGGTTCCTTCCGCGTAAGGGGAGAACTTCGACGTCCCGTATTTCACGACAAACCGCTCGGTCGCCAGCAGATCGGCTGCTTCCTCGTCGCCGTTCATGTCGACAAAGCTCTGTTCCAGCAGGTTGATGTAATCATCCACGGCCTCAGCTTCCTCTTCCGGCGTTCTGCCAAGCCGGGTAAAGCGGTCGTAGGACGTCTTGCGCTCCGATTTCTCCGCATCGTCCGGTCCTTGTCCCGGCATGGAAGCCGCCACTCCGGCAGCACTGCCTGCACCGGGCCCGGCCGCCCGCGAAAACTCTGGCGCCAGAATAGGCGCGGCACCGGGGATCAGCTCTTTGTTGGAGAGCGGCACGAACCCGCTTTCGAGGCCCGATGTCGCCTCGGAAATCAGCGCCTCCGTCAGCTCCGCGGCGGTTCCGCCCTCGCGCACAACCTTGGCAACCGCGCTGTCCTCACCGGAGAGCGCCCCGCGCACGCCTTCCAGCCGTGCGGCAACTTCCGCCTCGTCCTCGCCGCCGAACGCCCAGTCGAAGGCGCTTCCAACCGCCCCGGTCAGCGCATCCCGACCATAAATATAGACCGCGAACGCTTCCGACTGCTCCACATCCCTGGCAATCGCCGCCATTTGCTGGATGATCTCGTTGTCCGGAAAGGCTTCGGCGTAAAGCTGCGTCACGGCAATGACGTCGTCGAGATTGCCGAGAATGCCCCAGGCCTTCTTCAACGCGCCGATAGGGGTCAGAGACACGGCGAGGTCGACACCGACATCTGCCGCCATCGACTTCAGAACGTCCTCGCTGAACTCCAGTCCCAGCTCGCGCGCCGCCTGACCGAAGGAAATATTCCGCTCTTCCGAATGTTCATAGAGTTTGATCAAAACAGGCACTGCGGCGACACCGAGCAAGGAGGCATCCGCTCCGTTGCTGACAAGGTTGGTGAAGTGCGAGATGAATTCTAGTCGCCCAAGGTCAACAAAGTGCTCGGAACCCATACCCAACGTCGTTCCCACTACCGCAGCGCTGGGAATCACAGTCGGCTTGCGAGAAGTGGTAGCATGGTCAGCGATTTCAATCTTGTCTGGAACATCATTTGGGACATCGTGAAATGACAAGACTTTTCGCTTTACAGCTTCGGCGTCCAATGTGCCGGAAGTTAAACCGTTCACGATTTTTGCGAGTTTCTTTCGATGCTCTATATTCGTCGGATCATATTTGAGCCCCTTAACGAGGCCTCGAACGACTTCAAGCTCGCTGATAAGTTTCTCCAGTTTTGCGATCTGTTCCTTCGGTTGGATCGAATTGTACTGGGAAGAATCGAAAGCAGAGTCCTCATCTACAAATTTTAGGCGAGACCTGCTGTTCTGTGCCACATTGAACGCTAGGCCCATTTCTTGTCCGGTGCGAAAGGCCGTTCGGTTCAAGAGTTTGTTCTGATAGTCGATAAAGGCTTGCGGATTGGCTGGATCAAATTCAACAACAGGA
>ENA-ORCZ01000262-ORCZ01000262.1-marine-metagenome-genome-assembly--contig:-NODE-262-length-31336-cov-4.125148_pt1 | contig 31336 bp, 28 predicted proteins | sample MGYA00237785_ERZ508519 | MGnify/ENA primary metagenome ERZ508519 (study PRJEB26189, sample SAMN06268790) | marine metagenome | isolation source: Bioluminescent Bay, La Paraguera, Puerto Rico | place...
CCCCTTCCGGAGGTCGGAACGGCCTATGGGCTTGGCATAGGACCGGGCGAGCCTGATCTGATCACGCTTAAGGCCTATAACATCCTGCAAAAGGCCGATGTCATTGCCTATCCGGCCCTTGAAGATGGCGTCAGTCTGGCGCGCCAGATTGTTGATCCGCACATCCCCGAAGGCCGGGTAGAAATTGCCATTCGCATTGAAATGGGCAAACCGGCCGATCCGGTTTATGACGCCGCCGCGATTGAAATCGGCAAGCATCTGGCGGATGGCAAGACTGTTGCCGTTCTCTGCGAAGGTGACCCGTTCTTTTATGGCAGCTTCATGTATTTGTTTGGCCGTCTGGCCGAGGCGGGATACCCGGTCAAAACCGTGCCTGGCGTCAGTTCGATGATGGCCTGTGCCGCCCAGCTTGGCGCACCACTGGCGGCCAAGAACGACGTGTTGCAAGTCATCCCGGGCCCGCTTGACACCGATCGTTTGCGTGAACAGCTGGCCAAAACCGATGCCGCGGCCATCATCAAGCTGGGCCGACATTTTGCCAAGGTTCGTGGTGTGATCAACGAACTCGGCCTGACCGATCGGGCGCGCTATATCGAACGTGCCACGCTTGAAACCCAAAAAATGGTGCCACTTGGTGAATTGCCGAGCGATGCCAAGGCACCGTATTTTTCCATGATCCTGATCCACCGTCGCGGAGACGCATGGCGATGACCGCCCAGAACATCCAGAATAACATGGTATTGCCAACCGACCCGATTGCCCCGATAGCGGTGATCTGCCTGACCCAGCGCGCCCTTCCGACCGCGCGCAAAATTGCATCCAGTCTGCAGGGCGCATCGGTACATGGCCTACGCACGCGCGTTTCGGTCAAGGATGTTGATGTCGCCTTTGACGATACCATTGCGCATCTGCAACAAACCTTTTCATCCGATCATGTCATCATTGGCGTCTGCGCGTCAGGCATTCTGATCCGCGCACTTGCACCGTTGCTGAGCGGCAAGTGGCAGGACGCCGCCGTGCTTGCAGTTGATGAAGCCGGTGATAATTTCATTCCGCTTCTGGGTGGACATCATGGTGGCAACCGGCTGGCGCGCGATCTGGCTGATCGCCTTGGGGGGAATCCCGCCATCACAACACCGGGCGATGCCATGCTGGGTCTTGCCCTTGATGAGCCGCCGGTTGGCTGGACGCTTGGCACGCCTGACACAGTCAAGCCCGCCACAGCAGCCCTTCTCGCCGGTGCATTTGCCCGGATTGAGGTTGAGGCAGGCTCCGCCGCGTGGTTGACCAATAGTGCTATTGCCCAGTCCGAGGATGGCAGCATCCTGATCACGGCAACCGCCCGCGAAACTGCCAATGAGGATGCGATCAGCGATGGTGCTGAAACCGCGATTACCTATCACCCGCCGGTTCTGGCCCTTGGTGTCGGCTGTGAGCGCGGCTGCCCGGCCGATGATCTGTATGATCTGGTGATGGAAACACTGGCTGGTCAGTGCCTGAGCCCGAAGGCCATTGCCTGTGTGACCTCGATCAATCTGAAGGCCGATGAGGCCGCAGTCCATGAGCTGGCCCAACGTCTGGGCGTTCCGGCCCGGTTCTTTGATGCCCAAACCCTTGAGGCCGAGGCAGACCGCCTTGTGACACCATCAGACGTTGTCTTTGCCGAGACAGGCTGTCACGGTGTTGCCGAGGGTGCGGCACTGGCAACGGTCGGTCCGAACGGCAAGCTGATTGTGCCCAAACACAAGACCAAAAAATCCACCTGTGCCGTTGCCCTGTCACAGGATGACATCATTCCCGAGAATGTCGGCACCGCGCAGGGCAGATTGTCGATTGTTGGCATCGGTCCGGGCCAGATCGGCTGGCGCAGCCCGGAGGCCACCGCCCTGATTGGCCGCGCAACCGATATCGTCGGCTATCAGATGTATCTTGATCTGCTGGGACCGTTGATTGACGGCAAGGATTGCCATCATTCCGACCTTGGTGCTGAAGAAGCCCGTGCGCGCCATGCGCTTGAACTCGCCGCCACCGGCAAGGATGTTGCCCTGATTGGGTCGGGCGATGCGGGTATCTACGCACTTGCGACCCTGGTGTTCGAGTTGCTTGATCGTGAAGACCGCGCGGACTGGAACCGGGTTGCGGTTCAGGTATCACCGGGTATTTCTGCCCTTCAGGCGGCGGCATCGCGGATTGGCGCGCCACTGGGCCATGATTTCTGTGCGATTTCGCTTTCTGACCTTCTGACACCGCGCGAAGACATCCTGCGCCGCCTGAAATCAGCGGCCGAAGGCGATTTTGTGATTGCGTTCTATAACCCGGTATCGAAGCGCCGCCGGGATCTTTTGGCGAAAGCGCGTGATATTCTGCTTGAACACCGCAATGCAGACACCCCGGTGGTTCTTGGTCGTCAGCTGGGTCGCCCGGATGAGGAAATAACGGTCGTTCCGCTTGCGAAACTGGAAGTCGATATGGTCGATATGCTGACCACGGTTCTGGTCGGATCCAGCAATAGTCGCCACATTACCCGCGGCGAAAACGAATGGGTCTATACCCCGCGCGGTTATGCCAAAAAGGGCCCGGACGCGGCCAAGGCACCGGTTCTGAGTACATCTGGTCACAGCGACACGAACGCTTCCCAAAACGACACTTCCAAGAAAGGCGGGGCAGAATAATGACTGTTCATTTTATTGGCGCCGGTCCCGGTGCCCCGGACCTGATCACCGTGCGTGGCTTGCGCCTGATCGAAAAATGTCCGGTCTGTCTTTATGCCGGATCACTGGTGCCCGAAGAAATCGTCAGTGCAGCACCAGAAGGTGCCCGCGTGATTGATACAGCGCCCATGAACCTTGATGAAATCTTGGCCGAAATCGAAGCCGCCCACGCCAAGGGACAGGATGTTGCCCGCGTGCATTCGGGTGATCCGTCCATCTATGGCGCCATTGCCGAACAGATCCGTCGTCTGGATGATCTTGGCATTCCCTATGACATCACGCCGGGCGTTTCGGCCTATGCCGCGACCGCTGCTGAAATCGGCGCGGAACTGACCTTGCCCGATATTTCGCAGACCGTGATCCTGACCCGAACCGCGATGCGGTCGTCATCCATGCCTGATGGTGAAAGCCTTAAGGAACTTGGCAAATCGCGTGCGACTTTGGCCGTCCATCTGTCGATCAATAATCTGGCCAATGTGGTGCGTGATTTGACACCGCATTATGGGGAAGACTGCCCGGTTGTGATTGCCTATCGTGCCACATGGCCTGACCAGAAATACATTTTTGGCACCCTTGGCGATATCCGCGCCAAGGTCAAAGGCAGTGGTATCACGCGTACCGCGCTCATCATGGTGGGTGAAGTTTTCGGACGAAAAGATTTTACCGACTCTAGACTTTATGCCGCCGATCACACGCATGTCCTGCGTCCGGCGAAAGCCTGATCTGAACGGGCGGGCATCAAGTCCGCCCGTTTTTTGGACAATCGCCGTAATCAGCAAGTTTATTTTTTCAGCAGAACAACAGTTTGCTGAAAAATCTGTCATTTCAACCGTGAACATCCTTGACCGTCCCGTGCGTGGCACCCTTTAATCAAAGGTTCATAAAGGGGAGAATGCATGTTCAACGAGATGAGTGTTGACGACCAAATTCGCGAACCTTATCGCGCCTTGGTTGACTGGATGGAAGCAAGCGGCCCCGAGGTCCTCGAACAAAAGCGCCTTGAAGCCGAAACCCTGTTCCGCAAGATCGGCATTACCTTTGCCGTGTATGGCGAGGGCGGCGATCCCGAACGGCTTATTCCCTTTGATCTAATCCCCCGCATTTTCACGTCTGGCGAATGGCGCAAGCTTGATCGTGGTGTCAAACAGCGTGCGCGGGCGCTAAATGCGTTTCTGTACGATGTTTACCATAATGCCGAAATCATCAAGGCCGGCATCATCCCGGCCGATCTGGTGTTTCGCAACGACGCGTTTGAGCCTGCCGTGATTGGCATTGATCCGCCGCGCAACGTTTACAGCCACATTGTCGGCGTTGATATCGTGCGCACCGGCCCCGAAGATTTTTATGTTCTTGAGGATAACTGCCGCACACCATCGGGCGTGTCCTATATGCTTGAGAACCGTGAGATCATGATGCGCATGTTCCCCGATCTGTTCAAAAGTCTGCGGATCGAGCCGGTCGAAAGCTATCCGGACATGCTCTTGAAAACGCTTAAAAGCATCGCACCGCGCAAATGTGACCGCGAACCAAACATCGTCGTTCTGACCCCGGGTGCGATGAACAGTGCCTATTATGAACATTCGTTCCTTGCCGATCAGATGGGTGTTGAACTGGTCGAAGGGCAGGACTTGTTTGTCCATGAAGACCGGGTCTATATGCGTACCACGCGTGGCCCGGCACGGGTCGATGTGATTTACCGCCGCATTGATGACGCCTATATCGATCCGCTATGCTTCCGACCGGACTCGGTTCTGGGCATTCCGGGGCTTATGAATGTCTATCGTTCCGGTGGGGTTGCGATCTGTTCCGCACCCGGTGCCGGAGTTGCCGATGACAAGGCGGTTTATACCTTTGTGCCCGATATGATCCGCTTCTATCTGGGGCAGGAACCGATCCTGAATAACGTGCCGACCTGGAAATGCGGCAAGCCTGATGATCTCAAATACGTGCTTGAGCACCTTGGCGAACTGGTGGTCAAGGAAGTCCATGGATCAGGTGGGTATGGCATGCTGGTCGGCCCGGCATCGACCAAGGAAGAACAGGCGGCCTACGCCAAACGGATCGAGGCCGACCCCGGTGACTTCATCGCCCAGCCGACCCTCGCCCTTTCAGCCTGCCCGACCTTTGTTGAAAGCGGTGTTGCCCCGCGTCATGTCGATTTCCGGCCATTCTGCCTTGTCGGTGATGACGTGCGCCTGACACCGGGCGGACTGACCCGGGTCGCCATGCGCGAAGGGTCGCTTGTCGTGAACTCGTCGCAGGGCGGCGGGGTCAAAGACACCTGGATCATGAGCGATTGAAAAGAAAGGGTTGAGAGATGCTTAGTCGTACCGCAGACAACCTTTTCTGGCTGTCGAGATATGTCGAACGGGCCGAAAACATGGCCCGCCTGATGGAGATGGGCTATCGCATGGCGCTGATGCCTGCTGTTGTTGATGGCAACCGGTCGGAATGGGAATCGGTTCTTTCCGCGTCAGGCTGTGCGGCGGGTTACGACCCTGACGCACCGTTGCGTCAGGAAGAAGTCGCCAATTTCCTGATCTTTAACCGCGACAACCATTCATCGATCATCAATTGCTTTGAATATGCCAGGGCGAACGCACGCGCCATGCGCACCGCCATCACCGCAGAAATGTGGGAGGCGCTTAACAATGCCCTGATGGAACTACGGCGCCCGTCGATGCACAATCTGGCCAAGAACGAATTGCCGGAATTCATCGATTGGGTCAAAAAGCAGGGTGCGCTATTCCGCGGGGCAACCGATTCCACGATTTTGCGCAATGACGGTTATGATTTCATCCGTCTTGGCACCTTTATCGAGCGGGCCGATAACACCGCACGGCTCCTGGACGTTAAATATTATGTCCTTCTGCCGGAAACCAGCATGGTCGGCGATGGTGTCGATAACTATCAATGGACAACCGTGCTGCGTGCGGCATCGTCATTGCGGGCGTTCCACTGGGTCTATCGTGATGATTATTCGCCACACCGGATTGCACATTTCCTGATTCTCAATCCGTTCAGCCCGCGATCACTTGCCCATTGCGCTGAACAGATCACTCAGCATCTTGAACGGCTTGCCCGCCATTACGGCCAACGCCACAGCGTGCATCGCCAGGCGGTCGAGATGTATTCCCTGCTGACGCAAAGCGACATGGATGAAATCTTTTCGGGCGGGTTGCACGAATTCCTGACCGATTTTCAGGGGCGTAACCGCCTGCTATCACTCGCCATTGCTGATGCCTATCATTTCGGGGGGCAGTAAGATGCGCCTAACCGTCGAACACAGAACCCATTATCGCTATCAGTATCCGGCCTATCACGCAGTTCAAAGCCTTAAGCTGACACCCGCAGAGTTCGAAGGCCAAAAGATCCTGAGATGGTCGATCACGGCCCAAGGCTGCAACATCGGTGCAGAATTCACCGATGGCAACGGCGATATTATCAGCACCCTGACATCAAACGGCCCGGTCGAAGCGATTGAAATCGTCGTGACCGGCGAGGTCGAAACCACTGACACCGCAGGCGTTTTGCGCGGACACAAGGAACGCGCCTTTCCCGCCGTTTTCCTGCGCACAACGCCGATGACCAAATCCAGTGCCGCCATTCGCAAGCTTGCCGACAAGGTCGCAAAGAAACACAAGGATGGCGCGTTGCTGGAAATTGCGCATGGCCTTGCAGCAGCAGTTGCCGATGCCATTGAATTTGCGCCGGGCACAACCCATGTCCACACGACGGCTGCCGATGCGCTTGCCGATGGGAAGGGTGTTTGTCAGGATCATGCCCATGTGCTGATCTCGGCGGCCCGCCATCTTGGCATTCCGGCCCGCTACGTATCGGGATATCTGTTTGCCGATCATGAAGGCAAACCGCATGAAGCATCCCACGCATGGGCGGAGTTGCATCTGCCAGAGTTCGGCTGGGTCGGTTTTGATCCTGCCAACAAGTGCTGCCCGACGGATTATTATATCCGGCTTGGCTCAGGACTTGATGGGCAGGTCGCAACCCCGATCCGTGGCGTACATACTGGTGGCGGAAACGAAGATTTGGATGTAACAGTCGTCATTGCGCAGTCACAACAATAGTCGGACTACAAAAAGATGACCTACTGTGTCGGGTTGATGCTGAACGAAGGGTTGGTTTTCCTTTCGGACACGCGGACCAATGCGGGCCTTGATAACATTTCACGTTATCGCAAAATGTTCACCTGGGAAGTCCCCGGGGAACGCGCGATTGTCGCACTTTCAGCCGGCAACCTTGCCATTACCCAAGCGGTGATGAGCACCTTGCATGAGGCCATCGACGACCCGGAAACCGAACCGGGAAACTGCATTCTGAGTGCGCCGAGCATGTTTCGCGTTGCCGAACTGGTTGGCGAAGCCATGCAGAAGGTGCAGCTAAAATACCATGATACGCTTGAACAGCATCATGAAAGCAGCGCTGCCTCGATCATGATTGGCGGTCAACGCAAGGGCGGTGATCAGCGCCTGTTTCTAGTCTATGCCGCTGGCAACTTTATTGAGGCCACATCCGATACGCCATACCTTCAGATTGGCGAACACAAATACGGCAAGCCGATCCTTGATCGTGTGATCACGCCCGACACGCCGATCCAGGACGGGGTCAAGGCGGTGTTGCTGTCGATGGATTCAACGCTGCGCTCCAACCTGTCGGTTGGGATGCCGCTTGATCTGGCTGTTTTGCCCGATGACACCTGCAAGTTTTCCGAAATCCGCCGGATCGAGGCCGAAGACAAGGGCTTTCGTGCGCTGTCTGACGCCTGGTCGAATGCGCTCCGCGATGCCTTTGCCGACATGCCCGACGAACATTGCGATATCGCCGCAGAATAGGCACGATAAACACGAACACCCAAAGCCGGGCCACATGTCCGGCTTTTTGTTTGTGGATGTGCCGATCTTATCGGCGGCGATGAAGCGATCCTTCAACCCGGGCCAGGTGGCTGTGGTGACTGTGATGGCGATGGGTCAGAAGGCGATAGACCCAGACCTTGATGCAGCCCGCCACCAAAAACCAGCATAGCGCATATCCCCAAACCACCAGCGCGTGATACCAGCCAATCGGCGGCACAAACCAGCCATAGACAGCCGCCAGCGTACCGATAATCTGGGTAATCTCGGTTGCGAGAAACAGTTTCATGCTGGGATAGGGTTTCTGCCAGAAAAACCCTTTGTGCCGGGTCAGGTAAATTGTCAGGTGCCCCGCCACCAAAAGCTTGAGGAACACCAGCGTCTGGACTTCTTGCGGCGGCAAATGAAGCCACATTTCCGAGACCCAAAGCAGTGTGAAGGATGAAATCACCCCGATGGCACCCAGAAGCGATGCCATGGTGAGCGTATTGCCCATATTCCATCGCACCGGGTTTTCGGCAACATCGGCATTGTCATAGGCGATCATCATGATCGGAAAATCATTGAGCAACGCCAGCAACACGATCATCACCGCCGTCACCGGATAGAAATCGAACACCAGGATCGAAATTGTCATGAACAGCAAAACGCGGATCGTCTCGGAAATCCGGAAGGTCGCGTAACTGCCCATACGTTCGAAAATACGCCGCGATTCTTCAATCGCGCTGGTAATCACCGAAATCCCCGGCGCGGTCAGAACAAGATCGGCCGCCGCACGCGCGGCATCGGTGGCATTGGATACGGCAATGCCAATATCGGCCTGTTTAAGCGCGGGGGCATCATTCACCCCGTCACCCGTCATGCCGACAATATGTTCGCGATCCTGAAACTGACGGACAATTGCATATTTATGTTCGGGAAAGACGCGGGCAAAACCATCCGCCTGTTCGATCATCATCGGATCACGGGCCTGATTATTGCGGTCAAACACCGCATCCGCCGGCAGGATATTCTGCCCCAAACCCAATTCGCTAGCGACTTCACGACCAATCGCCTCGTGGTCGCCGGTGATCATGCGGATATCAACGCCCTTGCTGCGCAGCTCGGCAATTGTCGATGCCGCATCTTCGCGCGGCGGATCAAACAGCGGCAGCAATCCCAGAAAGCGCCAACGGCCATCTTCATCCGTGCTGGCCACACCAAGGGCACGGTATCCGTGATCTGCCATGGTTTTGATTGCATCCATCACCGGGCGATAGGCCGCCACACTTTCAATATCGGATGGCTCATCCCCACACAGAAGGGCGAGAACCGCCTGCGGCGCGCCCTTGGCCACCAGGATGGTCTTTCCGTCCCGGGTGACTTCGGCCTCGGCCCGTTTGCGCACCGGATCAAACTGCCGGAATGTGGTAATGTCATAACCATCCAGCTTGGCGCGATCACCAAGGATGGCAAAAACCGCGCTATCAATCGGGTCGTGGCTGTCGGCCTCTGATGCCAGTGCGGCGCTACGGATCAGATCGCTTTCATCCCTGGCATCAATCAGGACCGGGGTTCCGACGGTTAAATGGTTTTGCGTCAATGTCCCGGTCTTGTCAGAACACAGGATATCCATCCCTGCCAGCTCCTCAATGGAGACCAGCCTTGATACAATCGCCTTCATTCGCGCCAGTTTTTCCGCCCCGACCGCCAGTGTCACCGACAGAACCGCTGGCAAGGCGACCGGAATCGCCGCCACAGCCAGGATCAGGGCAAACAGCAAGGTTTCCATCAACGGATCACCGCGATACAGGGCAACAGTCATGATCAGCGCAATCAGGCCGAGCGTAATCAGAATCAGGAAATTGCCAATACGCAGAACCGCGCGCTGAAAATGCGATTGTTTGCCAGCACTTTTGACCAGACTTGCCGTCCGGCCAAGATAGGTCGCCATGCTGGTCGCGGTCACCATTGCGGTCATCTGACCCTGTCGCGCGATGGCGCCGGAAAAGACCTCGTCGCCGATTTTCTTGTCAATCGCCAGCGACTCACCAGTCAGTGCGGACTGATCGACACGCAAATAGTCACCCGACAGCAGTTTGGCATCGGCCGGGATAATATCGCCCAGCTTGATGCGGATAATGTCACCCGGCACCAGCGCGCGAGCTGGAAGATCCGACCAGGCGCCGTCGCGCAACACACGAGCATCCGGGGCAAGGCGCTGTTTTAAGGCCGCAATGGCATTATCGGCCTTGAATTCCTGCCAGAAACCGACTCCGGCATTAAGCAACAGCATCACAATGATGATCGCAAAGTCCGACCAGTGCTGCACCACAGCCGAAAGGATGGCGGCAACTTCGATCATCCACGGGATTGGCCCCCAGAAGAACGACAAAAGCTTTTTAAGCGCGCTGGTCTGATCATCCTTCAGGCGATTTTCGCCGAACTTCTCAGCCCGGTGTTTTACTTCATCCTGTCCAAGCCCAGTTTTCGGGTCTGTCTCAAGCAGGGACGGGTCAATCTGGGGATTATCGCGTTTGGCAGTCTGGTCCATCATGATGGCACCCTCCGAGCCGCGGCTGGCAATGTGGGGAACTGCAATGTTTCTAGAGTATATTGCAGCGCACAACATTGTTGCACATCAATCAGGTCGACAAATCAGTTGTCACAAATTATCTATAAAACATGACAAAAAGCACCACAGACACCACGGTCGCAGGCCGCATTACCCGGGCACTGGCCGAACGGATTATTTCCGGCGAATTCGCACCAGGCATGAAACTGCGCCAGGACCACTTTGCAGAGGAATTCGGCGCCAGCCACGTACCCGTGCGCGAGGCCTTTCGTCGGCTGGAGGCACAAGGCCTTGCTGTCAGCGAACCAAGGCGTGGTGTCCGGGTTGCCAGTTTTGATGTTGCCGAGGTACGCGAAGTTGCTGAAATGCGGGCGTCCCTCGAAGTTCTGGCACTTCGCAAAGCCGCCCCGAACTTAACACCGGATATCCTTGATGCGGCAGAAGCCCATAATCGCGCAGGCGAAAATGCCACGGATGTCCATGGCTGGGAACAGGCCAACAGGGCGTTTCACCGTGTCATCCTGGAACCTTGCGGCATGCCTCGGTTGCTTGCGACGATTGACGATCTGCATGCCGCCAGTGCGCGGTTTTTATTTTCGGGCTTTCGCATGGAATGGGAAGCCCCGACCGATCAGGACCACCGCGCGATCCTTGCCGCGCTGCGCAGCAATCAGATTGATGTTGCTGCCGCCACCCTTGCCCGGCATGTCAAATGGATCGGCAATAAATCCGGCAAAACGGCGCGCCCGCAACTCCCTGCCTGACGACACTTCCCCTACGTTAAATTTTCTTCATGGCTACCCGGTTTCCGACCTCAAAGGGACGGAACGACGCGCGAAAGCACCGATTCAGGCCGAGGCGCACAGAGAATGCGCGCCTCGGCCATCCCTACCGTGCTCAGGTAAAATTTTATAGATAATATTTATTATTTAAAATCAGTGCATTAAATTGGATATACGTGAATTCAGTGAAGAATTACACCTTTCTACCGATTTTGCAGTTGATTTCAGCACTCAATCCCGGCGTAATTATCATAGCAAACGTCATTTTATAGATAATTTTAATTCAAGGCGTGCCAGAAGGGATCAATGATTACCTGCCGTGCCGGGTGATCAGTATCGAAACGGATGCTCGAATCGCATCGCGCAGCGATCCTGCTCTGCCAAAAAGGCGTTTTCGGCACGCCTTGTCGGGTTCAACCCCCGAACCCGTGCCGCCCGCACGGGTTTCATTGGCGAAGCTCTCTATCCGTGGGGGCTTCGCCACTTTTCTTTCGTGATGTCGGGAGAGTGTTGTGCGTCAGCGGGGCGTCGACGGTGCAGTAGCTTAGTTCGCTTCGGCAGTCTCGCGCGGCTGATAGATAAAGCCATGGGCCGGATAGACGCTTCCGAATGTGCCAACTGTGTTCATCATCCGCACTTCCGACCAGTCATTATTGGGCGATACATCAACAACCGGCTGGCGGTAATGCACCTTGCCACGCGTGCGCGAATCGCTGCCCCAATTGGCATGGTTTACAAGGATCTTGCGGCTATCAAGGATGGCTGAAACCACCGCCACATGGCCCAGTTTCAGGCGGGATGTCTTGCGAAGTGCCAGGACAGCGCCGACTTGCGGGCGGTTGCCCCGCTGGAAGTTCTTTTGACCGGCCTGCGCCCACCATGTCCAGGCATCGCCATAAATCTCGATACCGGATACTTCGCGGGCATAGGGCACGCATTGCAGGAACTTGTTGGTCGGGGCGAAACTGTTCAGGCGGGAGGACGGCAGATTGACGCTGGCAAGAGTCTGGACTGTGTCGCTTGGCATCGGACCGCTTGCACGCGGGGCCGAATTGCCGGTGCTAAAACACGCCGAAAGCAACAAACACAGCGCGACAATACCAATCAAACGCATCTGGAAATCCCCGATCCTCTCACAATGAGCCACCATAGGTCGGCAGGCCTTAACAATCCTTTACCGCAATGCACCCGAACGCGCCAGCGCCCCGATGCGATAAAGCCGCAAAAGCCCGACACAGGCCGCACACAGGATCAAAACACCAGAACCACGCGCCGTATATTGAATATCACCGGCCTCGGAAATCGCCCCAAGAAGCGTCCCGCCCAATGCCATGCCACCAAAACTGGTGGCACTCCAGAAACTCATCACCCGACCCCGCAGGCGATTATCAACCGTTAACTGCAAGGCTGTTTGTGACCCAACACCAACAAGGGTCAGGCCACCGCCCGTCAGCGCGACCAAAGCCACCGCCAGCTCATACCACGGCGCAAAACCAAGCCCCGTCATACCAATCGCGGCTGCAAACGCACCAATAATGGTCACCCGTTGATAAGCAATGGCATCTGATGAAATGCGCGACAGGATAAAGGTCGATGTGACCGCGCCTATGCCGGCCGCAGATGCCAGCATGCCAAGCCCAGTAACCCCACGGCCATAAACCGCCTCGGCAAAAACCGGCATCAGTTCGACCATGCCGGTCCCGACCAGCGAGACAAAGCATGATAGCGCTAACACCGAACGGATCATCGAGTGATTGAGCGCATAATTTGCCCCGTCGACAAGCGATGTCCAGATACGTCGGCTTTTGGCGTCCGGAGCGCGTTCCATGTGAATGGTGACCACCGAAATGACAAACACCATCGGCAGGTAACTGATCGCATTGATCATAAAGGCCGCCCCGGTGCCCCAGGTGGCAATCACCACCCCACCCACCGCAGGCCCGACCAGCCGCGAGATATTGAAATTCATCGCCGCATAGGCGACCGCACGGTTCATGAAGGCACGCGGCACAATCACCGGCACCAGCGACAGGCGAATGGGTGTCATCGCACTGCCAAGAATTCCCATCGACCCCGCCAGAGCCACCATCCAGGGCAGCGTCATCATGTCGGCATAGGACATCCCCATCAAAAGGAACGAAACCGCAGCCTGCCCAAGATTAAGCAACATGGCGGTGCGCCGCAGATCAACCCGATCGGCCATCACCCCGAAAATCGGCCCAAGGAAAAAGGCCGGAGCAAAATTAAGCGCGGCAATCACCCCAGTCCAGAAGGCCGACCCGGTCAGCGACCATGCCAACCACGACATGGCGATTTTCTGAATCCACAATCCTTGTGTCGTGATGCATTGCCCAACAAGAAACAGCAGGAAATTGCGATCCGAAAAGATCGATTTTTGGGCTGCTTCCTGATCAGGGGCATCAGCAGAATCAGACTTCTTTTGATCCGGGTCCGGGGCAGGAACGGGCAAAGGGCCTCCAGTCAAAGGGTGGCGATCGGTTGACGGTCAGGTTGGTGAGGGCGCGGCGCTAAAGCGCTAAGATGACGATTGGATAAAGGATTATACGAAAGACAGGCCTTACTGACATCAAATCTTCGCCAATCGAAGACGCCACGCCTTCCAAAACCGGGGATTGCAACACATATCTACCTTAACCGACATGTTATAAAAAACTGATAAAATCATCCAAGAAACCAACGTCTTATACTGAGTTAGACCTCCAGCCGGGATATTGCCACGCATGGTTCAGACATTCCGCGATATCGAACGTGAAAAGTTCGCCATCAATCCGAAGACCTGTGAATGGACCATTCGGGCGATGACGGCTTTGCGGGCCAATATCGACATCAATATCAAAATGCACGGGCCGCGCGACCATTTGTCGCAGGGCGACATTTTCATGTTCAATCACTTCGCCCGGTTCGAAACATTTATCCCGCAATACCTGATCGCGCTTGAAACCGGGGTCTATTGCCGGTCGATCGCGTCGGGCGAGTTTTTTGTCCAGGACAATACCTTTTCACGGTATCTCCGCGCGCTTGGCGGGGTTCCCAATAACTATGAACGCCTGTTGCCGTTTCTGGCCGAGGAAGTCCTGCGTGGTGGCAAGGTCGTGGTCTTTCCCGAAGGCGGCATGGTCAAGGATCGCCGGGTTCTGACCGATATACGACCACACCCCAAACGCCCTGATTACAGCGTCTATTCCAGATCTGCAGATACCAGACGCGCCCACCATACCGGCGCGGCCTTGCTTGGGCTTTGCATTGATGGCTTCAAGATCGGTCTATCAACCCTGATTGATCGGGGTAAAACCGACGAACTCAGCCGTTGGGCCGACCTTCTGGAACGCAGTGAAGATGACCTTCGCGCAACGCTTGCCAAGCCGACCTTGATGTTTCCGGCCAACATTACCTTCCATCCGCTGCGCGTTGATCAGAACCTTTTGGCACGCGCAGCTGACATGTTTACCGGTGGGCTCAGCCCCAAAATGGCCGAGGAAATGATCATCGAAGGCAATCTGATGTTCAAGAAGACCGATATGGACATCCGGTTGGGCGATCCGGTCAATCCGCGCGATCAGTTTAATTGGCTTGATCGCCGTTTGCTGGCAAAACGGGTTGAACAGGCAACATGCATGGATGACCTGTTCAAACCGGCCAAGACCCTTGAAAAGATCACCGAACGCGTCCCGCAATTTGCCATCACCCGGCACATCAAGCCGCTGCGCGATCATTGCATGTCGGTGATGTATTCCAATCTGACGATCAATGTCAGCCATCTGGCATCGCGCCTGATCATGATGTGGCTTGAGGATGGCGTAACCGAAGTTGATATAAGCCATTTCGACAGAACACTTTATCTGGCGATCAAGAACATCCAGCAGGCTGAAAACGTCCATCTTCATCGCGGCATGCGCAATCCCGCCGACTATGTCGGTATTTTTGAACTCAATTGTCCGCAAATCCGCTTCTTTATCGACAGTGCGGTTCAGCTTGGCCTGATTGAACGGCGTGATCAGAAATACTGCTTCCTGCCAAAATTACAGGCCGAGGCAACCTTTGATCAGATCCGCATGGACAACCCGATCATGGTCTATGCCAACGAAATGGCCCCGATCCATGCCGCTTGGCAAGCACTTGAACGCGCCCGGATCGAGGTCGACCACCTGAGCCCCACCGACATTGCCCATCGCCGCTTTGATGATGAAATTCTGGCCTGGCAGTGGAACCACACCAAGTTCCAGAAACCGAAATATGACGCAATCAACGCCCAAGAAACCGCAACAGCCGACAGCCGCCCCTATTTGCTGCTGCCCAACGGGCAGACGCGCTTTGCCTGTGGGGTGTTGCTGGTGCATGGCTTTCTGGCATCTCCAGCAGAGCTTCGCGAACTGGGCGAAAAATTTGCCGCCTTGGGTCAGGCGGTGATGGGGGTTCGTCTTGCCGGGCACGGCACATCCCCCCATGAGTTGCAAAAACGCAAATGGACCGATTGGTTGGCATCCGTGCGGCGTGGCTATGAAATCCTGGCCCCGTTTTGCGATCAGGTGATCATTGTCGGGTTTTCAACCGGCGGGGCGCTCTCAGTCATTCTTGCCGCTGATAAACCGGAAAAACTGCGCGCCCTTGTCCTTGCCAGTACGCCGCTTAAGTTCCGCAATCGCAATCTGATGTTTGTGCCGCTGCTGTATGGGGCAAACAAATTGATGGGGTGGATGCCGTCGGCACAGGAACTGCTCAGCTTCAGACCCAACGAATCCGAACATCCCGAGATCAACTATCGCAACATTCCAATCGGCGGATTGCATCAGTTGCGCCAGACCGTGGCCGAGATGCAGCGGCGTCTGCCGGATCTCGATTGCCCGACCATGATCCTGCAAGGCGATGGCGACAAAGTCGTCGACCCGGCCAGTGCAACCATGATCCGGCGTCTGGCAACCAACGCCAGCGACATTGATGTCCAGATGCTGAAATCCGATCGTCACGGCATCGTCAACGAAGACATCGATGGCGCACATGACCGGATTATCGCCTTTGTGCAAAGCCACTGCGACTTACAGAACACCAATACAGAAGCCATCCCCGCAGAGTGATGCTGCCCTCAAATCTCCTTGACGAAAAATCTGGCACATCATAATTTGGATCCATGGATGCAAACTTAATTACACAGTCCCTTCGCGAAGAGATCGAAGCTGGTAGCTTGCCCCCCGGCACGGTGCTTAAGCAGGAAAATCTCGCCGCGCGCTTTGGTGTCAGTCGCCAACCGATTCGCCACGCCCTTGAACGGCTTCACGAATCCGGTTTGCTTGAAAAACGCCCGGATAGAAGTCTTGCCGTCACTGGACTGTGCAGCAAAGACGTGCAGGAGCTTTGTCAGATTCGCATTTCTCTTGAGGTCAGCGCACTCGAGCTGTCTGCACCTAACCTGAGCCCATCAGCACTGCGTAAGGCGCGTCGCCTTAACGAAGATCTGTTTGAAGAAGAAGATCCCGACATGCTGGCAGCGCTTGATCAGGAATTCCACACGACCCTGTATGGCGCATGCGGCAATCAAAGGCTGCTGTCGATGATCCATGGATTTCGCGGAGAGGCCAAACGTGCCTATGCCCTGCAACCCAAAGGATCACGCCCGCGAAGTGCGTTTTATGAAGAACATCAGCAAATCCTCGCCGCCCTTGAGGCCGGGGACATTGCGACCGCGCGTAAGGTTTTGACCACCCATATCGGCGTCACCGCCGGAACCCTGATCCCGATTGATAAGTCCTGAAGACCAAGGAGTCCCACCATGAGCAGTTTTGGCGCAGCAGTCATCTGGAAGCGCAAGGAAGGCGAGGTTTTCACCGATCGCCGCTATTCACGTGGTCATGTCTGGCGCTTTGATGGCGGGGTCGAAGTCCCGGCATCCTCGTCACCACATGTGGTGCCCCTGCCATATTCTTTGGCAGAAAATGTCGACCCGGAAGAAGCCTTTGTCGCAGCCCTTTCAAGCTGCCACATGCTGTTTTTCCTGCATTTCGCATCCGATGCCGGGCTTTTGATTGACGCCTATGTCGATGACGCCAGCGGTATTATGGAAACGGTCGATGGCAAAACCATGATCACAAAGGCCACCTTGAAGCCAAAGGTCACCTATGGTGACACAGCCCCTGATGTTGCACTTGAGGATGAGCTGCATCATCGCGCCCACGAAGCTTGTTTTTTGGCCAATTCGGTCAAGACAGAGGTCGTGACCGAGCCGGTCCGCTAAACACAACTTTTGTAAACAGCCTAAGCTTCCAGTGGTTTCTGCGCGCAGATGGCATAGCGGTGCTGTGCCCCGCGTTCGAGCCCCTTGGCGAAGCTGATGTGTTTTTTCTGTGCGCTGTGGATGCGTTTCAAATCGAAATCCACCGCAATCGAATCAAACCCGGTTTTTGCGAGCATCACTTTGACTTCATCTGCCCGTGCGCCGTTTGAAAAATGCACGCGTGCCAGAATGTCCTGATGGGTTTGCATATGCGCAACCGGCTCAACCGGTTTGCCTAAGCCCAAGGTTTCAAGGAAACCCGCCATCGCCTTGTTGAATTTCGTCGCCCAGGTCGGGGAGACAAAATCGCCATCAACCACCAGAAGCTTTCCCCCGGGTTTGAGCACACGGAACCATTCGGCAAAGGCAGTAGCGGGATCAACCAGCGTCCAGACCAGATGGCGGGTGACGATCACGTCATAGCTGTTTTCTGCTTCAAGGGTATTTTCCGCATCGCCCAGCAGGAAAGTGATTTTTGATCCGCGTTGCCTTGATTTCGCGCGCGCCTTTTCAAGCATCGCCTCCGACCAGTCCATGCCGGTCACGTTAAATCCAAGATCATGCATCAGATGGCTGATAACCCCGGTGCCACTTGCCAGATCAAGCGCCTTTTGCCCTTCGCCCTTGCCAAAATGACGTTCAAACAAAGCATGCCACGCGCTGCGTTCGGCTTCTGAAAAGATCTCGTGGCCGGGCTGCTCGTCAAATGTGGCCGCGCGCATCGACCAATATTCCTTGATCTCTTCGCGCAGGTTGAAGTTGCTGGCCTGATTCATAGTCTTGATGCTCTCTTGGCGGAATACCCGGATTTCTGGCGGATTAGTTAAATCTCGCAGCGACAATTGCGCAATCACTAAGAACAAATGATTTGCATTATCATTGCGAAAAAGATTGATTTTCATTCTTAATAACTGATAAATCGCTCGTCAGGCAATCCTAATCTGAGGGAACGGGAATGAAATTTTTGGGTGTATTTGCTGCTCTGACCATGCTGGTCACAGGCACCGCACAGGCAGCAGAATCGGTCACGGTGACCGACGTTACCGGACGTGAAGTGACAGTCGAAGTACCAGTTCAGAAGGTCATTCTGGGCGAAGGCCGCCTGATCTATGGCCTGGCGACGCTCGACAGTGAAGACCCGTTCCAGCGTGTTGTCGGCTGGCGAGATGACCTGAAAAAGGCTGATCCGCAGACCTATGACATCTATGCTGCGAAATACCCGCGCATTGACGACATTCCGACCTTTGGCGGCATTAAAGACGGCACGTTCGACATCGAACAGGCCATTTCGGTTAATCCGGATGTCGTGATCATGAACCTTGAAGCCAAGGCTGCCACCGAAGACGGCGGTTTTGACGAAAAACTCGCCGCTGTCGGCATTCCGCTGGTCTATATCGACTTCCGCGAAGCGCCGATGAAAAACACTGACACCAGCATGAAGATCCTCGGCACGCTGACCGGCAAGGAAGATCGTGCGGCCGAATTCATCAAATTCCGCTCTGACAGCATCAAGAACGTGACTGATCGCATTGCCAAGGCAAATCCGGAAAAACCGCAAGTCTTCATTGAACGTGCTGCGGGTTATTCCGATGAATGCTGCATGTCGTTTGGCAACGAGAACTTCGGTACCATGGTCGAAATGGCTGGCGGCGTGAACATCGCAGCATCCATCATCCCCGGCACCTTTGGCACGATCAACCCGGAACAGGTTGTGGCCTCCAACCCCGATCAGTTCGTTGGCACCGGCGCCAGCTGGGAAGCCTATTCCCCGGGTGGTGCATGGGTCGGTCTTGGACCGGATGCCGATATGGTTGAAGCACGCCGCAAACTGGTTGGCCTGATGGAACGCCCGGCCTTCACCGGCATCAAGGCGGTCGAAAACGGCGAAATTCACGCGGTCTGGCACCAGTTCTATAACAGCCCCTACCAGTTCGTGGTGATCGAACAGATGGCAAAATGGTTCCACCCGGACCTGTTTGCCGATATCGATCCGGAAGCAACCTTCAAGGAACTGCACGAACGCTTCCTGCCGCTGGATTACCAGCCGGGCTACTTCATCTCGATCAGCGATACAGCCGCAAACTAATGACGACCAACCAACTCAGTATCGAAGCCGGGAGCGTGCATTACAAGGCACGCTCCCTGCGTCGTTTCATGCTCCTGCTTGCAATGGCGGGCGCATTGTTTCTTTCATTTGCCATCGATCTGGCAACAGGTCCGGCGAACTATCCGTTATCAGACGTGATCGCCACCCTGCTTGACCCTTCGTCGGCGACTGATCAGTTACGCGTGGTGATCTGGGATATCCGCATGCCGGTCGCACTCATGGCACTGACCGTGGGCGCGGCGCTGTCGACTGCTGGCGCACAGATGCAGACCATCCTTGCCAACCCACTGGCAAGCCCGTTTACGTTGGGCATTTCGGCCGCCGCCGGGTTTGGCGCGGCACTGGCGCTTGTACTGGGGGTCGCCCTTCTACCGGCCTTTGTTGAATTCATCATTCCGCTCAATGCCTTCATCATGGCGATGGGCACGGCCCTGATCATTCATTTCTTCAGCCGCATGCGTGGCGTGACGGTTGAAACCATTGTGTTGCTTGGCATCGCGCTGGTCTTTACCTTCAATGCACTTCTGGCCCTGTTGCAATATCTGGCAAGTGAACAGGCCCTTGCGGCCGTTGTCTTCTGGACCATGGGGTCACTGGTCAAGGCGACCTGGACCAAGGTGGCGGTCACCGCCATTGCCGTCGTCATCGCCATTCCGCTGTTTGCCCGTCAGGCATGGGCACTGACCGCCCTTCGTCTGGGCGATGCCAAGGCCGAAAGTTTCGGGGTGAACGTTCAGGGGCTTCGCCTGCGCACCATGCTGATTGTCAGTCTTCTGGCTGCCATTCCGGTCTCGTTTGTTGGCACCATCGGCTTCATCGGGTTGGTCGGGCCGCATATTGCCCGCATGCTGGTCGGTGAAGATCAACGCTTCTTCCTGCCGGCATCGATCCTGTGTGGTGCCCTGATCCTGTCGGCAACGTCCGTGTTGTCAAAGCTGCTGATCCCGGGCGCCATCCTGCCCATCGGGGTGATTACCGCCCTTGTCGGTGTACCCTTCTTCTTCTCGCTGATTTTCGCAAGTCGGAGGAAATCATGGTAACGCTGCGTCTCGAAAACATCGGAACCCGTTATGGCAAGGTGCAGGTGGTATCTGATGTTACCACCCCGACCATCCAGCCGGGTACCGTAACCGCCGTGATCGGTCCGAATGCGGCTGGCAAATCAAGCCTGTTTCGCCGCGTGGCCGGCCTTGCAAAGGGCGATGGTATTGTTGACCTCGGATCACACCGCAAGGAACGCAACACGATCTGCTATATGCCACAGGATACCGGTTCGACCGCGGTTCTGACGGTTTACGAATCCGTCATTCTGGCTGCCAAGCAGGGATCAAGTCTGCGCGTGCTGTCAGATGAACTGGTACGTATTGATGATATTCTGGCCGCCTTGCGGATTGGCGATCTCGCCGCGCGTAACTTGGGCGAGCTGAGCGGCGGGCAACGCCAGTTGGTCGCCATTGCCCAGACCCTTGTGCGCGACCCGAAAATCCTTTTGATGGATGAACCGACATCGGCCCTTGATCTGCATCGCCAGATGGAAGTCCTGTCCTTTATGCGCGATGTCGCCAAGGGCCAGAACATCATCGTCCTGATCGCCATTCACGACCTCAACCACGCCCTGCAATATTGCGATCAGGCCATGGCCATCCGCAATGGCAAAATGGTCGCGTTCGGTCCGTGTTCTGATGTCATCGACAGTGACCTTCTGCGTGATGTCTATCAGGTTGATGGCCATGTAGAGTTGAACTCACTTGGTCATCCGCATATCGTCCTGCGCGGGCCAAGCGATGAAACCAACAGTCGGCACAATACGGCTACGGCGCGCAAGACCCTGACGGAGGTCGCACAGGCTGCACAATAGAAAGGCGCGCCTTTCCCTTTGATTAAAAACTTTGCATTTGAGGCATTTTCTGGTTCCATGGACAGATGATGATCGTGCATCGCAACAGCGTCATGTTTGGCGCTGTTTTCCTTTGTGGAAAGGGACAAAACCCCGGCGATGTCTTCATGCTTCAGGAGGCAGAACTTGCAGACCGGCGCGCCATTCAGTTTTGAACGCTTTACCTTTCCCGACCTGAAAACCCTGTTGGCAAAGGCAAGCCCACTGCGGGCTGGTGATTTGCTGGCCGGACTTGCGGCAAGTTCGGATGAAGAACGGGTGGCGGCGCGCTTTGCGCTGGCCGATGTGCCGCTCAAACGGTTTCTGATCGAGGCACTGGTCCCCTACGAGGATGACGATGTCACCCGTATGATCATTGATGATCATGATGCGGATGCCTTTGCACCGGTATCGTCGATGACCGTCGGGGATTTCCGCAATTGGCTTCTGACCGATGACGCCACGCCCGAAGTACTTAAACATCTGGCACCTGGCCTGACGCCCGAAATGGTCGCTGCTGTATCCAAGTTGATGCGCAATCAGGACCTGATTGCGGTTGCCAAGAAATGCCATGTGGTCACAGCCTTTCGCAATACCATCGGCCTGCCCGGTCATCTTGCCGTGCGCCTGCAACCCAACCATCCGACCGATGATCCCGCCGGTGTGGCCGCATCGATCCTCGATGGGTTGATGCATGGCAGTGGGGACGCGGTAATCGGCATCAATCCGGCGACTGATAGCCCGGAAGCCATGATCGAGCTTCTTAAACTGATCGACGAAGTCCGCGAACGGATCGATATCCCGACCCAGTCCTGTGTGTTGGCCCATGTCACCACTGCGATTGATGTAATGGCACGCAATGCGCCCGTCGATCTGGTGTTCCAATCGATTGCTGGCACGCAAAAGGCCAATGAAAGCTTTGGCATCACCCAGGCCATGCTGGCCGAGGCCGAAGAAGCCGCCAAGGGGCTTAAGCGCGGCACGGTTGGTAACAATGTCATGTATTTTGAAACCGGTCAGGGGGCGGCCCTTTCGGCCGATGCCCACGAAGACATTGATCAGCAAACGGTTGAGGCGCGTGCCTATGCGGTGGCGCGCAAATATTCACCGCTTCTGGTCAATACGGTGGTCGGCTTTATCGGCCCGGAATATCTGTTTGATGGCAAGCAAATCACCCGCGCCGGGCTTGAGGACCATTTTTGTGGCAAGTTGCTTGGCGTGCCGATGGGTTGCGATGTTTGTTATACCAACCATGCCGAGGCCGATCAGGATGACATGGATAACCTTCTGACCCTTCTGGGGGTTGCCGGGTGTAACTTCGTCATCGGGGTGCCGGGGGCGGATGACATCATGCTCAATTACCAAAGCACAAGCTTCCACGATGCGATGTATCTGCGCTCTGTCCTTGGTCTGCAACCGGCCCCGGAATTTGCCGCCTGGCTGCGCAAGATGGAAATCCTTGATCAGCATGGCCGTACCCGTCCACAACTTGACGGGCAGGCGGCCCAGAACCTTCTGGCATGGTCGGGGGCGGCATAAATGAGCAATCTGACCAACAAGAAAATCCCGAGCGGCCTTGATCCATGGAACACGCTTCGTGCCCATACCGATGCCCGTATCGGCCTTGGCCGGGTGGGCGACGGGTTGCCGACCGAACGGCTGCTTGAATTCCAGATGGCGCATGCACGTGCCCGGGATTCGGTGCATATGGCCTTTGAACCCAATTCCGTGCGCGACCAACTTGATGGGCTTGACCACGCAATCCTTGATGTCCATTCCGCCGCACCGGATCGCCCGACCTATCTGCAAAGGCCTGATCTTGGCCGATTGCTGGACGAAGGCTCTGTTACTGCGCTTGGCAAGCATGTCGGGGACTATGACGTTGCCTTCATTCTGGCCGACGGCCTATCGGCCCGTGCCACCCATGACCATGCAGCCAATACCTTGAAGCTGATCCTTGATCAGTTGGGGGAAAGCTGGTCGGTCGCCCCGATCACACTGGCCACCCAGTCACGCGTCGGATTGGGCGATGAAATCGGTGCTGCATTGGGGGCGAAGCTGACCGTGATGCTGATCGGCGAACGCCCCGGGCTTTCAAGTGCGGACTCACTTGGCTGCTATCTGACCTGGGGGCCAAGGCGCGGGCGGTCGAACGCAGATCGCAATTGCGTTTCCAACATCCGGCCCGCCGGCCTGACCCCGGAAAAGGCCGCGAAAAAGATCGCCTACCTGATGACGGAATCGCGCAAGATGGGGTTGTCTGGTGTGGCGCTCAAGGACAATTCATCCAATCCGGAATTGATCGAAGGCTAGGGCAAGGACCTTTACGGACGATCCGTATTGTTGCCCATCCGGGCAAGAAGACGTTCGATGCGATCTGCATGGGCGGCCTCCACCCGTGCCAGACTTTCAAACCAGGCCGCAACATCTTCAAGGCCTTCCTCGCGCGCGATGCGGGCCATTTCGGGATAGGCCGTTTCGGCCTCGTCCTTTTCCTGTGCGATGGCAGCTTCAAGGTTCAGGCGGGTGGTGCCGAGTTCTTTACCCGTCAACGGATCGCCAGCCGTTTCAAGAAATTCCAGATGGCCGAATGCATGGCCAGTTTCTGCCTCGGCCGCGGTGCGAAACAGCTCGGCTGCCTCGGTATAGCCTTCGATGTCGGCCTGCTGGGCAAAGTAAAGATAACGACGATTGGTTTGTGCCTCGGCGGCAAAGGCCGCGCGCAGGTTTGCCTCGGTACGTGTTCCCTTAAGCGCCATGTGCGCTGTTCCTTGTTATTGTTCGCCCAATACAGCGTTGTTGTATGAGCCAAAGTCGCAAAAAATAAGGCGGCAAAACCAAGTGGTCTTGCCGCCCTTTATGTGTCGTGAAATCCGCCACCGTCAAGCAGAGCAGGGGCAATTGCACTGATCAGGTGTCAGATTTCATCTGCCTGTCACCTGCGCAAGGCTGCGCAAATAACGAGTGCGCGATGTCTTAGGCTGCGTCCTTCGCCGCCTGGTTGCGACGCAGACGGAACACCAGATCAACCGATGCCAGTTCCGTGCCGTTGGGCATGTTCGGAATGTTGGCGATCTTGACATCACCTGCCGGAATGTCAGACAGCATGCCGTCTTCTTCACAGTAAAAATGGTAATGCGGTTCGGTATTGGTATCGAAATAGGACCGTCCCGAATCAATCACGATTTCATTGAGAAGGCGCGCATCGGTGAACTGGTGCAGGGTGTTGTAAACCGTTGCCAGCGATACCTTGATATTGTTGCTCATGGCTTCGGAATGCAGCTGTTCTGCTGTGACATGACGATGGCCGTCATCAAACAGCAAACGTGCCAGTGCCAGACGCTGACGCGTCGGACGCAGATTGGCATCCTTGAGCCGGTTAAGCGCGTTGGTATATGGACGCGATGTATGTCCCATAGCTTTGCCCCTTTGTCGTGGTCGGGCCAAAATCATAATGGCCCTAATGAATGCTGGGGACAGACTAAAGAACCCGGACGCGTTGTTCTTTGATTTTGATCAACTATAATCGCGTGATGAAATACTGCGAAATACAAACAAAAAGGGCCGGCAAAAACCGGCCCTTTTTTATTTGGTCTGATGTCAGGATCAGTCGCCCGTCATAATGCGGTCGACCAGTTCCTTCACAGTCGGAATATTGCCGTTGGCGTAGAACGGGTCTTCACCAAACTTGTAGGCATTGTGGCCGGCAAACATCAGTTCATGTTCGACATCCGCACCATGTGCGATGCTCTGAAGCGTCTTCTGAATACAGAAGGACCGCGGATCGGCGCGTTTGCCTGTGGTACCTTCGTGCTGTTCCCAGTTGGAGAACTGGCACTGCGACAGGCACCCCATGCAATCGATCTGGTCTTTCTTGATCGTCAGCGCACTTTCCGGGGTGACAAACACCATGGTGTCATCCGGGGTCGGCATGCCTTCGGTATAGCCGGCATCAAGCCAGGCACGAACCTTGTCGGCATCATCTTCACGCACATAGATCGGACGACCACGACGGCCCAGCGGAATACCGACATGCAGATCAGCCTCAGCCGTACGGGAATACCGTACCTGGCGGTCTGAACGCTGATGCAGGTCTTCAAGGAACGCGTTGCGCACAGCCGAGCTATAGAAGCCGGTCGGGCTGAATTTGTGCAACGAAACGTCACCGTTCTGAAGGCTGGTCAGACGTGATTTCCAATCATCGGAAATCTCGCTTTCCTGTGTCAGAAGCGGACGGGTCCCGAACTGGAAGGCCACCGGGGCCACTTCGGGGTTGTCGATCCAGTCTTCGAAATCGCGCAGGAACCAGACCCCACCAGCCATGATGATCGGAACATCATTCAGACCAACGGAATTCATGAATTCACGAAGGGCAGCCACACGCGGGAACGGATCCTCGGGCACCAGCGGATCTTCGGAATTCGACAGACCATTATGACCACCAGCGCGCCACGGATCTTCATAGACCACGCCACCCAGCCATTCCGGGATCTTTTTGTAGGCACGCAGCCACAAAGCACGAAACGCACGAGCCGATGACACGATCGGATAATAATGTACGCCATACTGTGCAGAAATCTGGGCGATCTTATAGGGCATGCCTGCACCACAGGTTACCCCGTGGATAAGGCCCTTGGCACCTTCAAGAACACCATGGAGAATGGGTTCGGCACCGCCCATTTCCCACAATACGTTCATATGCAAACGACCTTCGCCGTTTCGCATTTCATGCGCGATCTGCGCCTGTGCAATACCGCCGCGGATCCCGTAAGACACCAGTTCCTGGTGACGGTCACTGCGGGTTTTACCTTCATACATGATCGGGACAAGATTGCCGTTCTCATCATAAGAATCGGCATTCACTGCGGAAAAAGTCCCGATACCACCGGCAGCAGCCCATGCGCCGGAACTTTTACCCGTCGATACAGCAACGCCTTTGCCACCTTCGATCACTGGCAAGACTTCTTTACCCGACATGACGAGCGGTTTAAGGGCTTTCAAATTCGTCTCTCCCATTCGGCATTAGCCAGCGACACCGGGGTGCCGCGCAGAGTGCCGGACGACGTCGCGTTTTTATCGTCGTCCGGCATCCCGTTTGCTTATTCGGCGTCGCCTGCGTCGAGGTCGGCACCGGTTTCCTGGTCAACACGTTTCATCGACAGCTTGATTTTGCCGCGATCATCGAAACCGATGACCTTGACCTTAACCTGGTCGCCTTCCTTCACGATGTCCGAAACCTGTTTGACACGCTCAGGTGCCAGTTCGGAGATGTGAACAAGACCGTCGCGCGCACCGAAGAAGTTAACGAATGCGCCGAAATCGACAGCCTTAACGACCTTACCATCATAGATATGATTCAATTCAGGTTCCGCAACGATGGATTTGATCCAATCCACAGCCTGCTTGCCTTTGGCACCATCGGTATGTGCGACGGTGATCGAACCATCATCTTCGATATCGACTTTTGCACCGGTTTCTTCGCAGATCTCGCGAATGACCTTGCCGCCCGAACCGATGACATCACGAATTTTGTCTTTCGGGATCGAGAACTGGGTGATGGTCGGAGCATTACCCGAAACTTCACCACGTGCTTCCGGAAGCGCTTTGGCCATTTCACCGAGAATGTGCAAGCGACCATCGCGGGCCTGCTTCAGGGCGATCTGCATGATGTCCGGGGTTACCGAGGTGATCTTGATGTCCATCTGCAGCGAGGTGATGCCCGCTTCCGTGCCGGCTACCTTGAAGTCCATGTCACCCAGGTGATCCTCGTCGCCCAGGATGTCGGACAGCACGGCGTAGTCGTCGCCTTCCTTGATCAGGCCCATGGCGATGCCCGCCACCGGCCGGGCCAGCGGCACGCCAGCGTCCATCAGCGACAGCGAGGAACCGCAGACCGTCGCCATGGAGGAGGAGCCGTTGGACTCCGTGATCTCGGAGACCACGCGGATGGTGTAGGGGAAGTCTTCCTTCGTCGGCAACAGCGGCCGCACGGCGCGCCAGGCCAGCTTGCCGTGGCCGATTTCGCGGCGGCCCGGGGCCAGGCGGAAGCTGCACTCACCCACCGAGTAGGGCGGGAAGTTGTAGTGCAGCATGAAGTGTTCGCGGTAGCTGCCTTCCAGGGAGTCGATGATCTGCTCGTCCTGGCCGGTGCCCAGCGTGGTGGTGACCAGGGCCTGGGTCTCGCCGCGGGTGAAGAGCGCCGAGCCGTGGGTCAGCGGCAGCACGCCGACTTCCGCCACGATGGGACGGATGTCCGTGGTGGTGCGGCCGTCGATGCGCTTGGTCCCCTTCAGGATGTTGCCGCGCACGACGTCGGCTTCCAGCGACTTGAAGAGGCCGGAGGCGATCTCCTTCTCCTCGTCGGAGAGGTCGGCGACGGCGGCCTCGCGGACCGCGGCGACCTTGGACTGGCGGGTCAGCTTGTCGACCTCGGTGTAGGCCTCGGTCAGCTTGTCCATGATCCCGCCGGAGACCAGCTTGGACTTGACCTCCTCGACTTCGGGGGCGGGACCCGCGACTTCCATCGGATCCTTCGCGCAGCGCTCGGCCAGGGCGATGATGCCGTCGATGACGGGGGCCATCTGCTCGTGACCGAAGGCCACGGCGCCCAGCATGATCTCCTCGGAAAGCTCATGCGCTTCCGACTCGACCATCAGCACGCCTTCGCGGGTGCCGGCGAGGACGAGGTCGAGGGCGGAGTCTTCCATCTCGTCCATCAGCGGGTTGAGGATGTAGTTGCCGTCCTTGTAGCCGACGCGGGCGCCGCCGATCGGACCCAGGAAGGGCAGGCCGGAGATGGTGAGCGCGGCCGAGGCGCCGACCATGGCGACGATGTCGGGATCGTTCTCCATGTCGTGGCTCAGCACGGTGCAGATCACCTGGGTCTCGTTCTTGTAGCCCTTGGCGAAGAGCGGGCGGATCGGCCGGTCGATGAGGCGGGAGACCAGGGTCTCCTTCTCCGAGGGCCGGCCCTCGCGCTTGAAGAAGCCGCCGGGGATCTTGCCCGCGGCGAAGGTCTTCTCCTGGTAGTTCACGGTGAGCGGAAAGAAATCCATGCCCGGGCGCGGCGACGACTCGCCGACGGCGGTGCAGAGCACCACGGTCTCGCCGTAGGTCGCCAGCACGGCGCCGTTGGCCTGGCGCGCGATGCGGCCGGTTTCCAGGGTCAGCTTGCGGCCGCCCCACTCGATTTCCTGCTTATGGATATCAAACATTCAGTTAGGTCCTTCCAACCTGACGCCGGTCGGTATTTGCCTGAAAGCAAAGCGCCGGACCCGCGCAAGGGGCGCCCGTTCCGGGGAAAGTCCCCCGAACGCCCCTTACGTCGGCCCGGCCCTCCAAAGACCATCGTGCCGGCGTTGTCACGATGTCAGTTACGTTCATTCTGTCCTATCGTCCGCCTGCCCGGCGCCGGTCCCGCCCGCGAGGGACGGAAGCGGCGCCGCAGCACGGATCCTTCGGCCCCGCCTTAGCGGCGCAGGCCCAAGCGCTGGATAAGCCCCTCGTAGCGGGACTTGTCCTTGCCCTTCACGTAGTCCAGCAGGCGCCGGCGTTGGCCGACCATGACCAGCAGGCCGCGGCGCGAGTGGAAATCCTTTTTGTGGGTCTTGAGGTGCTCGGTCAGGTTGGTGATCCGTTCGGTGAGGATCGCGACCTGGACCTCGGGCGAACCCGTGTCACCTTCGTGGGTGCCATACTCTTCGACCAGCGCAGTCTTGCGCTCGGCAGTGATCGACATCGCTATGTCTCCATTAAACTAAAGGTTCAGAACCCGGACCGGACGGATGTCGCCTGCTTCGTAACGGGCCAGCGCCACCGGCTTGCCGCCGGCTGTGGTAAAGACGATGGATCCGTTGCTGAGCTCGCTGATGCGATCGCGGTTGGCACGCGCCACCATGGACACGGCCTGCCCGCAACGCAGGCGGTTCGCCTCGGTCTCGGAAAGAGCCAGCGCCGGGATGTCGTCCAGCGCAGTCTCCACCGGGAGCACCTGCTCCAAGGCGGCGGGACTATGCCCCATAGATTCCAGGGAATCCAGCGAAATCGCGTCGGCCTCGGTGAACGGACCCACGGTTAATCGCCGCAACTCTACGATGTGGGCGACCGTCCCGGTCGCCCGCCCCAGGTCCCGCGCCAGGGAACGCATATAGGTGCCCTTGCCGCAGTGAACCTCGAAAACCGCGTGGTCGCGGTCCGGCATGGCCTCCAGGGTGATGGCGTGAACCATCACCTTGCGGGGCTTCAACTCGAAGTCGGCCTGGGCCCGGGCCAGGTCGTAGGCCCGCTGGCCGCCGACCTTGATCGCCGAATAGAGCGGCGGGATCTGCTCGATCTCGCCGGTGAACTGGGCCAGCACGGCACGGGTCGCCGCCTCATCCGGGCGGTGCGGATGCTCCTCGATGACCTTGCCTTCGGCGTCGTCGGTCTCCGTCGCCTGGCCCCAACGCAGGGTGAAGCGGTAGCTCTTCCGCCCGTCCATGACGTAGGACACGGTCTTGGTCGCCTCGCCCAGGGCGATCGGCAACAGGCCGCTGGCCAGCGGGTCGAGCGTGCCGCCGTGTCCGACCTTGCGCGGCTTCAGGATGCGGCGCACGCGGCCCACCACCTGGGTCGAGGTCAGTCCCAGCGGCTTGTCGATCACCAGCCAGCCGTTCACCGGGTTGGCCGCGTTCTTGCCGGCGGGCGCCTTACTGGCCATCGGTCTCGCTCTCGCCGTCCGTCGGCGCATCACCCTCGGGGTCATCGGGATGCACGTCCCGGGCGACCCGCGGATGGTGAAGGATCTGGTTGATATGTTCGGCCTCGTCGAAGGATCGGTCGGGCTGGAACGACAGGCGCGGCGTGAAGCGCAGCCGCACTTCCTGGCCCATTTGCCCGCGCAGGAAGCTGCTGGCGTGGTTCAGGGCGTCGACGATAGCCTCCAGGTCACCCCCGCCCAGCGGCACCACGAAAGCGGTGGCGTTCTTCAGGTCGGGACTGACCCGCACTTCGGTGACGGTCAGGCTGACGTCGACCAGGTGAGGATCGCGCAGCTCGCCGCGCGCCAGGACCTGCGAGAGGGCATGGCGCAGTTCCTCACCGACGCGCAACTGGCGTTGGCTTCTCGCCCCGTCAGGCTTGTGAGAGCCGGACTTGTGGCCAGAGGATTTGGCGCGCCCCTTGGCGCTTCGCGGTTGAGCCATGACAAGCTTTCGGCTGCGGGCGGCCGGCGGTGCGGCCGCCGGACCTGCCTGAAGCCCTTAGAGTTCCCGAGCGACTTCTTCGATCTCGTAGCACTCGATCTGGTCGTTCACCTGGATGTCGGTGTAGTTCTCGAAGGCCATACCGCACTCGTAGCCTTCCTTCACTTCCTTCACCTCGTCCTTGAAGCGGCGCAGCGTCTTCAGGGTGCCGTCGTGAATGACCACGTTGTCGCGCAGCAGGCGCACCTTGGCGCCCCGCTTGACCAGACCTTCCGTGATCATGCAGCCGGCGACCTTGCCGACCTTGGAGTTGGAGAAGACCTGACGGATCTCCGCGTAACCCAGGAAGTTCTCCTGCTGCTTGGGCGCCAGGAGGCCGCTCATCGCCGCCTTCACGTCATCGACCACGTTGTAGATGATCGAGTAGTAGCGGATGTCCACGCCATCGCGCCGTGCCATCTGGCGCGCCTGCGGATTGGCGCGCACGTTGAAGGCGATGATCATCGCGCCGGTGGCGCCGGCCAGGGTGACGTCGGACTCGTTGATGCCGCCGACACCGCTGTGCAGTACGCGCACCTTGACCTCGTCGGTCGCCAGCTTCTCCAGCGAGTTGATGATCGCTTCCATCGAACCGTGCACGTCGGACTTGACGACCACCGGCAACTCGGAGGCTTCGCCCTCCTTGATGCGGGTCATCATCTGTTCCAGCGTGCCGCGGCCCGTCGCGGCGATCTCCTTCTCGCGCTTGCTGCGCTGGCGCGACGGGCGCTACGTCGAGTTGTCGCCGCCGGAGCTCGCAGCGGCAAAAGTCGAGCAAGGGCCGCCCTTGCTCTTTGACGCCGATGGCAACGGCACGCGCGATCTGCTTGTGACGCGTGCGAGCGCCAACGCCACAGCCTGGCCGCAGGGTTTTCAACCCGTGCTCTATGCCAACGATGGACACGGGCGGTTCGCCCCGACCGACGCGCTG
>ENA-ORCZ01000263-ORCZ01000263.1-marine-metagenome-genome-assembly--contig:-NODE-263-length-31334-cov-4.066225_pt1 | contig 31334 bp, 30 predicted proteins | sample MGYA00237785_ERZ508519 | MGnify/ENA primary metagenome ERZ508519 (study PRJEB26189, sample SAMN06268790) | marine metagenome | isolation source: Bioluminescent Bay, La Paraguera, Puerto Rico | place...
CGCCTTCTTCGACGCCGATGTCCGCTGGATCCAGCATTACGGCTTCCGCCCGCTCGACCTGCCGACGCTGTTCGGCGGCCTGACCAGTTAACCGCCTGAATTGGGGGCGTTCATCCATGTCATTCATGATCCGCATCTGTGTTGCGACCGTTCTCCTGCTTGCCGCCGTTCTTCCGGCGGCCGCCCAGACGGCCGACCAGGAGACTCGCGTCGCAACGCCGACCTCCTTTCTCGAAGCGTGCGCGGAAAAGATCGAAAACCGTGGCCGGCTCCGGTTTTGCGACACCTATTTCAAAGAAAAGCTCGGCACGGAGGCCGACGCGCTGCTTTACCTGCGCGACCGGATCACGCGCCTGCGCGCTGGCCATGAAGAGAGCTCGGCGGAGAAATACCAAAGCTTCCTGCAGGCGATCTATATCGTGGCTTTCCTGACGATCGCCTCGATCGTGCTGATCGCCAGCGACCGGCGCATCGGCGGCACCGCCAAATGGGCGGGGCTGACCAGCACCGCCGCGCTTCTGGTGATGGTGGTGATCGTCGCCATGGGCTGGCTCGGAAAATACCGGGCCGAATATGCCGCCCAGGTGGAACTCGGCATCCTGCGCGACCGCATCGAGACGGAAGCCGCCCAGGCAATCGCCACGAAGCAGCAGATCACGCCGCAGATGGTGCGTGGCTGGACCGAAGACTTTTCAGAGATCGGCCGCCGCTTTGCCCAGAACTATGGCGCGGCGACGACGCTTCCGGAAGTGGACCGCCTCGGCAACTGACGCCTTTCGACCTGTTCTGCGGCCCTGATGTGCCGCACCCCGTTTGAAGAGACCTGAACAATGAAATTCACCCTTTCCTGGCTCAAGGAGCATCTGGAAACCGACGCCAGCCTGGAGGAGATCGTAGACCGTCTCACCCTGATCGGGCTGGAAGTCGAGGAGGTCACCAACCAGGCAGACCGTTTGAAGCCGTTCAGGATCGCAAAGGTCCTGGAAGCGGAGCAGCATCCGAATGCGGACCGCCTGCGCGTGCTTAAGGTCGACACCGGCGAAGGCGATCCGGTTCAGGTCGTTTGCGGCGCCCCCAACGCCCGCGCCGGCCTTGTCGGCGTGCTCGGCAAGCCGGGCGACTATGTGCCCGGGCTCGATGTCACGCTCTCTGTCGGCAAGATCCGCGATGTCGAAAGCTTCGGCATGATGTGCTCGGAGCGCGAGCTGGAGCTTTCTGAAGAACATGACGGCATCATCGACCTTCCGGCAGATGCGCCGGTCGGCATGTCTTACGCCAAATGGGCCGGCCTTGACGAACCGGTGATCGAGATCGGCCTGACGCCGAACCGTCCGGACTGCACCGGCGTCTACGGCATCGCCCGCGATCTTGCGGCCGCCGGCCTCGGCAAGTTGAAGGAACGCAGCCACGAGCAGATCCGCGGCAGTTACCCCTGCCCGGTCAAGGTCACGCTCGACTTCGGCGACACCAAGCCGATGTGCAAGGCCTTTGGCCTGCGCCTCGTCAAGGGCGTCAAGAACGGCCCGTCGCCGAAATGGCTGCAGGACCGGCTGACCGCGATCGGGCTCAGGCCCATCAACGCCCTCGTCGACATGACCAACTACATCACCTTCGACCAGGGACGGCCGCTGCACGTCTTCGACGCCGACAAGGTTCACGGCAACCTCGTCGTCCGGCGCGGCAGGAAGGGCGAGACCATCGACGGTCTCAACGGCAAGCGCTACGAGGTCGACGAAACGATCTGCGTGATTGCCGACGACAATGGCGTTGAAAGCCTCGGCGGCATCCTGGGGGGCGAACCTTCCGGCTGCACCGAGGACACCGTCAACGTCCTGATCGAGTCCGCGCTCTGGGACGAGGACGGCATCGCCGCCACCGGCCGCAAGCTCGGCGTCAACACCGACGCGCGCTACCGTTTCGAACGCGGTGTCGACCCGAACTACATGATGCCGGGGCTGGAATATGCCACCCGCATGGTGATGGACCTGTGCGGCGGCGAGCCTTCGGAAACGTTCCAGGCCGGCGAAGTTCCGGACACAAGCAACATCATCAATTTCCCGTACGCCGAGATCAAACGCCTTTCCGGCGTCGATATCCTGCCGGCGGAAGCCAATGTCACCCTGAAGTCGCTCGGCTTCTGGATCTCCGGGTCCGGCGATACCGTGAAGGTTGCCGCTCCCAGCTGGCGGCCGGATATCGAAGGCAAGGCCGACCTGGTGGAAGAGGTCGTGCGCATCATCGGTCTTGACCGGGTGCCTTTCACGCCGCTGCCGCGCACCGGCACCGTCGGCCAGAAAGTGCTGACGACCGGCCAGATCCGCCGCAGCAAGGCGCGCCGGGCGCTCGCCGCCCGCGGCTTCAACGAAGCGGTGACATGGTCGTTCATCCCGCAGGACCAGGCGGTGCTCTTCGGCGGCGGCAACGCCGCGCTGGCGCTCGCCAACCCGATCTCCAGCGAGATGACCGACATGCGCCCGAGCCTGCTGCCGGGTCTCCTGGCCGCGGCACAGCGTAATGCCGACCGTGGCCACGGCGATGTCGCCCTGTTCGAAATCGGCCAGGTGTTCGAGGACGACACCCCGGAAGGCCAGAAAATGGTTGCCGCGGGCGTGCGCCGCGGCACTGCCAGACTGGCGGGCGCCGGCCGGCACTGGTCGGGCACTTCCAAGACTGTCGACGTGTTCGACGCCAAGGCGGATGCGGAAGCGGCCCTTGCCGCCATCGGCGCGCCGGTCGACAAGCTGATGGTCATGCGCGACGCCCCGGCAACGTTCCACCCGGGCCGCTCCGGCTCCCTGAAGCTCGGTCCGAAAAACACTCTGGCCGTCTTCGGCGAGGTCCATCCGCGCACGCTTGCCGCGCTCGACATCGAGGGACCGCTTGTGGCGTTCGAGATCCATCTCGACGCCCTGCCGGAGCCGAAGGGCAAGGGCAACCGTTCCAAGGGTGCACTCAATGTCAGCGGCCTCATGCCGGTCCAGCGCGACTTCGCCTTCCTGGTCGGCAAGGACGTCTCCGCGGAGACTTTGCTGCGGGCAGCCCGCAGCGCCGAGAAGACCCTGATCGAGGATGTCACGCTGTTCGACATCTATGAGGGCCAGGGCGTGCCGGACGGCCAGAAGTCGGTCGCCATCGACGTCACGCTGCAGCCGAGGCAGAAGACCTTGACCGACGAGGAGATCGACGCGGTGGCAAAGAAGATCATCGCCAGCGTCGAAAAGGCAACCGGCGGAACACTGCGCGGGTAATTCCGCAGAGACATGAAACCGACAACGGCCGTGCGGAGAGATCCGCACGGCCGTTTCGTCTTTGTCTACCGCCGGTTCTGGTTCGGCTCGACGCAGACCTGAACCGGGCATCTCGGTGTGTCCGTCGTCGGCACATAGGTGGTGCGGACGGTCTGGCCGGCAAAACAGTGATTGCGGCTGACCACATAGCGGTCGAACTTGTGCGGGCCGGTCTTCAGGTTGATGCCGCCGAACCGGCGGACCAGGTCATGGGTCTGGGCACAGGTCAGCTGGGTCGTGTCGGGCTGACGCCGGGTCTGGGCCTCAACCGGAAAGGCGGACAAAGACAACGTGCAACAGATGAGACCGAAACCAAACAGCTTTGAAATAGCGAGCCGCGGTCCAGTATTATTTCCGATCATCGACGGGCCTTTCCTGACTAATCAGGCCAATTCATGTAATAAAGGGCAGTGATTTCCAGAATTAGGCAAATCTGGTTTCATAAATGTGAAACGGATCTGAAATGCAACAGTCCATTGCAATGCTTCGCTGCAAGAGTCGGAGAACCGGGGATCGCTTCATTGAAGAATTCCCCCGCGAATTTCTGTCTTTCAGGTTCGGATGCGCTCAACGCTGGCCGCGGTTCTGATAACACCTGTAGCCCGCCGGGCATTGCGGGTTGTCTCTGGTCGGCGCGAATTTCGCCCGCACCTGTGCTGTCTGAGGCTCGCAAAAGCGGCCACTGGCAACGAAACGGTCGAAGGTTGAGGGACCGGTCGTCAGAACGACGCTGCCACGCTGCGTGACCAGATCCTTGGCCTGCTCGCAGGTCATCTGCCGGGAATCGGGGCGGGCTGTCTGGGCGAGCCCGGGCACGATCGAAAGCGCGAGACAGAGAGCTGCCGGAACAAGCACGCCAGACCACCCTCGTCCAAAGATAACAGACATCCCGTATTTCTCCGATTTCCCTTCAGGCCGACTTCGCCTCGAGCCGCCGGCGCTCCAGGGCGCCGGCACCGCGTTTCCCGGCTCAGCTGCTGCGATGCGTCAGTCAAACCGCCAGGGCTGCGGATTGATGCAGCGCTGCACGGGGCACCTGGGTGCGTCCCGCGTCGGCACATAATCCCAGCGCAGCACTTCGCCGTGCTGGCAGAAATTCCGGTTCGCCACGTAGCGGTCGAACGTGTATTGCCCAGTGTTCAGCACCACCGCGCCGTTCTGGGTGATCATAGATTGTACCTGGGCGCAGGTCATCGCCGTGGAATTGGGCCGGGCTTCGGCATTTCCCACGAGCGAAAACGCCGCCAGGCCAGCCAGCAAGGCGGTTGCCGTTGTTCTCGTTTGGACCTTCATTGCTATTCCCTGAAAAGAAAGAAACAAACTTCATCAGGGAGATGGCGCAGCCACGGGCCGTGTCAAGATATCCGACAGCCTTGATGCGGGTTCCATGGGACCCAGAATCGGGTAAGTTGCGCCGCTCGTCAAAGGGAACAGGCTGATGAGCATGGAAACGACGTCTCAGGATCACGACTTCCGGCTCGGCGATCGCTATGCCGTATCCGAACAGGCGCGCCTGGCGCGTCTGGCACAGATCCTGCGGTCCGTGCCCCATGTCATGGAAATCCTGCAGACCTTGCGCGACCGGCGCCTGCCGGATGCCTGGCTGGTTTCCGGCGGCATCTACCAGACCGTCTGGAACGTGCAGACCGGCCGGCCGCTGCTTCACGGCATCAAGGATTTCGATGTTATTTATTTCGACGGTAGCGATCTTTCCTACGAGGCCGAGGATGCGGTGATCGCCGATGTCAATGCCGCGCTGCCCGCCCTTGCCCCGCTGCTTGAAGTGCGCAATCAGGCGCGGGTACACCTGTGGTATCAGGAACGCTTCGGCCGCCCCTACCGTCCACTGGATTGCGCCATGGATGCCCTGACCACCTATGCCGCCCGCACCCATGCAGTGGCGGCGCGGCTGGAAAGCGAAGACCGGCTGGTCCTGCATGCCCCTTTCGGACTTGCCAATCTCTTTGCGATGCGGCTGGTACCCAACTATGCGCAGCCGAACCCGGAAACCTATGCTGAAAAGGCCGCGCGCATGCAGGCTCTGTGGCCGGAGCTGGAGGTTGTGCCGTGGGACGACGTAGACCCGACGTTGCAGAACGAAGCATAGGGTCAATGCGAAGCCGAATGCGCTTTCCTGGACGGTGAGAAGTGACCCCTCCGGCATCGCTCACACGATAACCTGCAGCCCTCGCGGACAAGAAACGAGCTATTCTGGCGGAGCTTTCGGCTGCGAAAGCTGTGGCCGTTCCAGCCGGAGTAACCGTCACGGCTCTCAGCCGGTCACTAGCCGCGCGTGAAAGTACTCCGGCAACGACGTATCACCGTCCAGAACGGGACTGTCCGGAACCTGCCGCCCTTGCACCATCCGCCCCTGCACCAGCCCGCGGACCGAATTGCCGACATAGATCGCGTCCGCTAACCTCAGGTCCTCGGGCCGCAGATCCGCTTCGATGGCCATGCCGCGTTCCAGAAGCCCGGCACGCAGAGTTCCGGGCAAGAGGCCGTGCCGCAGCGCCGGCGTCAGCAGGCGGCCCTGCCGTTTCACGAACAGCGTCATGTAGCTGCCCTCGGTCAGAAAGCCGTGGTCATTCAGGAACAGCACTTCCTGGCAGCCGGTGTCCGCCTGGAGCCGCTGGCGCGTGTCGTCGTAAAAGGCGCGATTGGTGGTCTTGTGATAAAGGAAGCGGTCAGCCGGGTTCGTCGTCTCCCTGGCCAGAACAAGATTGAACACCGTGTTGTGGTCGGCAGGCGCGAGATCCGTCGCGGAGATGGAGACCTCGCCCTCTTCGTTCAGAAGCAGGCGCACCCGCTGCGGAGACGCAAAGCCGAGGGTGCGCTCGTCGAGCGCGGACCGAACCATTTCTTCCGAGTACCGGAAGCCGAAATAGGCTGCCGACGTCTGCAACCGCCGCAAGTGCCGTTCCAGCAGCAGATAACCCTCATGCGGGATATAGGCCAGGGTCTCGATCAGTTCGAAACCGGGTGTCGCCTCGGTCAGGAACCTCAGCTTCAGGGCGCATTCGTCATATTCGGGGGCCGCGCCGCTGTCGAAGACGACACCTGAACCGGTTCCGGCCTCGCCGCTGCCGTCCCGGCGCAGGACAAGTGTGCGGATGGCAACGTTGAAGCGAAAGTCGCCGCCCGGGGCCAGATAGCCGATCGAACCGGTATAGACGCCGCGCGGGCCCGTCTCCAGATCGTCGGCGATCTGCATGGCGCTCAGTTTCGGCGCACCGGTGATGGAGCCGCAAGGAAAGAGGTTTTCGATCACATCCGAAAAACCGACGGTTTCCGGCACGTCGGCTTCCACCGTGGACGTCATCTGATGCAGGCTGCGGTAGCGCTCCACCTCGCACAGTTTCGTCACGCGCACCGTGCCCGCCTCCGCGATGCGCGAAAGGTCGTTGCGCATCAGGTCGACGATCATGGTGTTTTCGGAACGCTGCTTCGGATCGCTCGCCAGAAGGCGCGCGATCGTCCGGTCCTCCGATGGATACCGGCCCCGCGGGGCCGTGCCCTTCATCGGCCTGGTGCGCAGCAGGCGGCCTTCCCGCTCGAGGAACAGCTCCGGCGACAGAGACAGGATCGTGCGGTCCTCGAGGCGCAGGAAGGCGGCGAACTCAACCGGCTGGCGGCGCATCAGATCCAGAAACAGTTGTTCCGGCGGTCCGTCATGACCGAACCTTGCCCGCATGGTCAGGTTCACCTGGTAGATGTCGCCTTTCGCAAGATGATCCTGTACGCTGGCAAAGGCAGCGTCATAGGCGGCCCTGTCCATATCGAAGTCCGGAGCGCCGAAGGAAGCCGCCTGCCCGTCCGCAGCCTCGCAAAGCAGGGCCCGCGCCGCCTCGAGGCAAAGCTGCTCAGGCGGATCGTAGAGACCGAACCAGAGCAGGGGCTCGCCGGTTTCCTCGAAACGGTGCCGCAGCTTCTCCTCGAACGCGAAGCCGAGTTCATAAGCGAGAAACCCGGCCGCATGGCGTCCCTCCGCCTGCGCCTGTTCGAGGCGCTTGAGGCAAGTCTTCACATCATCAAGACGCGCGCATGTGACGACCTCGTGGGGTGCGCTGAAATAAAGCGCGGACCGCGCTTTCAGCAAATCCAGAAGCAGGATCGATCCAGGCTTTAACGCACGGTCGGACATCGGGGGCGCAGGGTTCCGGTTTGACTTTTCGAGCGACCATTGTGCCCCGTTTCGGGCATCGCCGATGGTCTCGCATGCGCGGCTCATGGCATCCATGCGACATCAGGTCAAGCCGGGAGCGGTCCCCGGATGCAAAAGGCCGGCGGATTGGCGCCGGCCCTCAAGTCAAATCCACACAGGCGACAGGTCAGGCGGCCACGTCCTTCAGGAAATCGTCGATGGCGCGGCGCATGCCGGCGGTTTCCTGGTCGAGCGTTTCGGCAGCGCCGATCATCGTGCCGGCGGAATGGCCGGTGCGTTCGACGGATTCGCGCACGCCGCCGATATTGGCAGCCACCCGTCCGGTGCCGTCGGCGGCTTCGGCGACGTTGCGGGAGATTTCCTCCGTGGCCGACCCCTGCTGGCCGACGGCGGCGGCAATGGCGGCCGTGTAGCTGTTGACCTCGTCCATGATGGCGGCAATGGCGCCGATGGACTCCACCGCGCCCTTTGTCTCGGCCTGAATGGCCGAGATCTGCGCGCCGATTTCCTCGGTTGCCCTGGAGGTCTGAGTGGCCAGTTCCTTCACTTCCGCCGCAACGACCGCAAAGCCCCTGCCCGCCTCGCCGGCTCGGGCAGCCTCGATGGTGGCGTTCAGCGCCAAAAGGTTGGTCTGTTCGGCGATCGCCTGGATAAGTGTCACCACCTCGCCGATGCGGCTGGCAGCCTCGGCAAGGCTGGCGACCTTCCGGTTACTGGTGCGGGCGTTTTCCGTCGCCTTGCCGACGATGCCGGTGGTCTGCTCGACCTGGCGGGAAATCTCGGTGATCGACGACGAAAGCTCCTCGGCAGCGGACGCCACCATCTGCACGTTCGACGACGCCGTTTCGGAAGCGTCCGAGACCGAAGCGGCCTGAGAGGTCGTCTCCTCCGCCACCTTGCCGAGGTTCTGCGCCGAATCCCGCATTTCGCGGATTTTCGTGCCGACGCCATCCAGCTTGGCGGCAATGTCGCGCCGGAAGGCGGCAATGCGTTCGCCAACCGCCGCCTGCTTGCTGCGCTCGGCCTCGTCCAGTACCCGGGAATGTGCCTGCAGGGACAGCGCCTCTTCCCGGGCCGCTTCCGCGTCCCTCACAGCCGCGTCCGACGCCGCAAAGGCACCGGCAAGACACTCGGTCATCCACCACAGCACGCCGACCTCGGCAACCACGATAAGCGCGTGAAAGACAACACGGCCTAGATCCGCGCCGTTCGGGAAAACGGCCCAGGGCAAGGCGAAATTCAGCACAAGATGATGCACGGCGACCACCGCCGCATAGGCGACGAGCGCACGCCAGTCGACCCAGGCCGCAAGCATCGCCAGCACGGCGAAGAAATACATGTGCCCGTCCAGCTGGTAGGAGGTCTCGCCGGCCGGCACCGCAAGGGAGGCGACGAAGAGGGCAACGAGACCGGCCAGGGACATGGCCGTCGCAAGGCGTGTTTCGACACCGGCGCCGAACTTTACCCACACCGCAGTCGCCGCGACCCCAAGCAGCAGCGCAGCGCCACAAACGGTCACCAGCGGCACATGCCCGACCCACCAGGCCGTCCCCATGACCAGAAAGACGTTGAACCAGGTGAAATGGATCACGATCCTGGAAAATCTCTCCCGGAACATGTCGAGCGCCGAGAGATGTGCTGTTTCTGTCGTCATATTGCCTTCTCCAGAATATCGCCGTTCCAGCGCGCGCAGGCCGATGCAACAGCGGAAGACGCGACAAAACCGGCGCCCGATGCATAGAGCTTCGCGATGAAGTTCTCGCCGTCGGCCATTGTGACTGCCACGAATTCGTCACTGCCGGCACTGACGATCCGCCCGCCGGCCGCGGCGATCACTTCAACCGCGGATTTGCCGAAGGGACCGACGAAAACCGCAACCGGTCCCTCTTCGGCAGGCTGCAGCGCCACCGGCAGCACAACAAAGACACATGCCAGGAAATAGGCCGTTGCGAAAATGTGCTGGGAGCGGGTCACTCTTGTCGTACCTCCTGCGCGGAAGCGCGTAGGGTTAACAATGACAGAGCGGATTTAACAAACACTGAACCGGCAAGTGTAGGCGATTGAAAAACAAGGACTTATTCAAGATTGCATAGACGTCGAACTGCAAGCGGCAAGAGCCGTCTGCGTGTAAAAGGCATATTCTTCACCGGAGGGGACAGGTCGCATGCCGGTCTTCCGAGACCTGTCGGAAGACCGGCAGCAAGTCAACTTTGGCGCGTCGCATTTAGCTGGAAGCGACAGGCGATGCCGATCAGACGGACGTGCTCTGGCCGAGGCCAACGGGACAGGCGATGCCGGTGCCGCCGATGCCGCAATAACCGGCGGGGTTCTTGGCCAGATACTGCTGGTGATAGTCTTCAGCGAAATAGAACGTATCAAGCTGCCGGATCTCCGTCGTGATCGATGCCGGATGCCCACCTGCCTTCAGGGCCGCCTGATAGGCCGCCTTGGACTGCTCGGCCTGCGCAAGGTCTTCCGCCGAACTCACGTAGACCGCGGAGCGGTACTGGGTGCCCGTGTCGTTGCCCTGGCGCATGCCCTGCGTGGGATCGTGGCTTTCCCAGAACACCTTCAGCAGATCGGCAAGGGAAATCCCGGCCGGATCGTAGACCACAAGCACCGCTTCCGTATGTCCGGTGCGGCCGGTGCAAGTCTCGTGATAGGTCGGATTGGGGGTATGTCCACCGGCATAGCCGACGGCAGTGACATGAACGCCCGGCAGCTGCCAGAACAGGCGTTCAGCTCCCCAGAAGCAGCCCATGCCGAAGAGCACGGTTCGCATCGTGTCGGGATAGGGCCCGGCGAGCGGCCGGCCGTTGACGAAATGCGGTTCGGCCGGGCGGATAGCTTCAGCGCGTCCCGGCAGGGCCTCGTCCTTCGCCGGGAGCGAGAATTTCTTGGTCAGCATGGTCATGAACGACATGGCAGGTCTCCCTGAAAACCGGCGCGGCCGAAGGCTCGCCCGCACACAGCGTGTTTAAGGGCGTAATGTGGCGCGGTATAGCGAACTTTCCAAGAGGTGGGCCGAGCACGACAGGGGCGATCACGCGGAGGTGTTCGCATGTGTCCGCTTTGCCGTGCCGCCAATCGATGCCCAAGGCCGTCCACTCTCCGGCAAGCGGTCAGGCGAACTGGGTCTCTTGCCGCCGCCGCTTTGCCCCGAGCCACATGAGCAACAGCCCGAAAGGTGCCAGCACTGCCCAGACAGGCCAGGTCATGACCGTCTCTTGCAAGGCGCCCCAGAGCGCGGGATGTACATGTGTGGTGATCAACTCGCCGGCCGCTTCGAAACTTTGCGGCGACAGGTCGGTCCAGACCTGGCCAAACGGGGCGAGGCGCAGCGTGGACAGCGCAATCGAAGAGCTTGCGTCGGAAATGCCGGCGATAATGGCCACGGCCAGGAAGCCGTATCCGAGGATTCGGAATAAAAATTTTGCAACAGTAATCATAGCTTTGTCTTAAGCCTTGTCGTTTTATCAGGCGTCTGCCCGCTTACGGCCGGCTTTGAAACAGGATAGCCGCCAGATGTTGAGCATTCCTTAGGGTAATAGCACACCGCTATTTCACAAGAATTGATATGCAACACATTTTCGTGACCTTTTTGCCCCATTGTAGACAAACAGCCAACGCCTGACACTCCCCTCCGGTTCCCTCACCTCTTCCGCGATCGCACTGAATCCGGATCGTGCGGCAAGCGTCGAGAGGCCGCTTTCACCCCGAAATCCCGGCGCTCATCCACAGTTGGCAAGGCCGATAAAAAAATATGTCTTCAGGTGCTTGCGCTTGATCGCGTCATGGGTATATTGCGCCCCACTCAAGCGGGTGACGCTTGCGACGGACAGGTGGCCGAGTGGTTGAAGGCGCACGCCTGGAACGCGTGTATACGGGCAACCGTATCGAGGGTTCGAATCCCTCTCTGTCCGCCATATTTCCCACCTCTCCCTCCAGACGATGTCTTTCGCGATTGCCCGGAAACAGGGGCAATTTGGTCCGGTGCCAAGCATTCCGGACGCCTTCCGCTGCGATTTCTCCGCGGGATGAGGCCAGCCCATGACAGCCAACGATTAGGACGTTCCTGCCGTCGGCATTCCATGCTAACAGGCCAGCGCGACACTGCCTGCCACCGACCTTTCCTGAAGAGGCTTCAAGCATGACCCAGACCATCGGCCTCGACTTCGGCACGTCCAACACCGTCGCGGTCGCCGCGCAAGGTCAAGCGGCAACGGTTCCCGTGGCCTTTCGGGACGGCACCGACAGCTTCACTTCCCTCCCCACCGTCCTGAGTTTTCTCGACCGGGGCGCCGCCAAAGCGCTCAATCCGGAAGTCGGGCCCTGGGCGATCCGGCAGTTTCTGGAAAGCTTCGGCGATGTGCGCTTCATTCAGTCGCTGAAGACCTTCGCGGCAAGCCGGGTGTTCAAGGGCACCGGGGTTTTCGGCGTCCGTTTCGAGTTCGAGGATCTGATGGCGACTTTCCTGAGCTGCGCCTTCGAGCGCGCCGGAGCCGCCTTCGACCCGTCCGCAACCCGGCTCGTCGTCGGCCGACCCGTGGAATTTGCGGGCTACAATCCGGACGAGGAGCTGGCGATGGACCGCTATCGCAAGGCGTTCCGAAAGGTCGGCTTCAAGGACATTCTCTTCGTGATGGAGCCGGTGGGCGCGGCCTTTTCCTACGCCCAGTCCCTGGAAGAAGACACGACCATTCTGGTGGCGGATCTCGGAGGCGGCACCACCGACTATTCGATCATGCGCTTCGAGACGAAAGCCGGTCACCTGAAGGCGACGCCGCTCGGGCGCGGCGGCATCGGCATTGCCGGCGACACGCTCGACTACCGCATCATCGACAACGTCATCCTGCCGAAGCTCGGCAAGGGCTCGGCCTACAGGAGCATGGGCAAGGTGCTGGAAATGCCGCCCAATCTCTTTTCCAACTTTGCCCGCTGGCACATGCTGTCGATTTTCAAGACCTCCGACGACTTCAAGGAAATGAAGAAGCTGCTGCGCTATTGCCTGGAACCGGAGAAGATCGAAACCTTCATCGAACTGGTGGAAGAGGACCAGGGCTACCCGCTCTACAAGGCCGTCTCGGAAACCAAGGCGCAGCTCTCGCACGAAGACGAGGCGGAACTGGTCTTCAAGCCGCTTGGTCCCGATTTCAGGGCGAACGTCTCGCGGAAGGATTTCGAGGCCTGGATCGCGCCGGACCTCAACAAAATGAATGGGGCCCTCGATGCGACGCTGGCAAAGGCGGACCTGAGCGAAAACGACATCGACCGGGTGTTCATGACCGGCGGCACCTCGTTTGTGCCGGCGGTACGCCGGCAGTTCGCCGAAAGGTTCGGCCAGGAGAGGATCTCCGGCGGCAACGAGCTCACCTCGGTCGCCAACGGCCTGGCGTTGATCGGCGCGCGCGAAGATGCGGCGGACTGGGCGCTGGCGGCTTAGCCCACATTTCTCGCACTCTCTGCGATTTGCGCCGTTTGAAACAGGCGTCAGGGCAGGAGAATGGCGCCGTGCGATGCGGGATATCGAACAAGCCATTCGACGCACACTCTCGCCTTTTACCATCGGCCCGATGGGTCGCGTTTTGAAGGCTGCCCGCACAGGGACTGTGAAAATTACGGACTACATCGCCAGCGGCACCAGCAGCCGCAGCACCACGTCGGTGCTGTCGCCCGCAGCCAGTCCCTCCTTTTTTCGAACCGCCGCCTTGACCGGCAGCAGGAACGAGCCGGAGGCTTTGTCAGGCCAGATAGTGGTGTCCCAGGTCGACGAGCCGATACCGGCTCTCACCTTGATCATGCCCCAGGCTCGTCCTGTCTGGCGACCGGTATGGAAACGGATCTGGTCGGCACAGCCGGCCGGCAGGGTGATGAAGGTCCAGCCGCCCGGGCCCGCCGACAGCCAGAGTTTTCCGGAGAATTCCAGCCGGTCCAACATGTCTGCTTCCGATTTGCTTTCACACGGCAACAAATTTTGCCCGCGTTTACCCCGGCCCTTGCGTTCGCCAGCAGCCGAGCAGCGCCACAAAATCAGTCGGCCGGTCAGTCAACCAGATTGACGTCGGCCATCAGATCTCCTGCCGTCTCCTGAAGCGCATCGCTCAGGGTGGCGGGATCGAGGCCCTCCGGCAGGCGCAGGTCGGCGGAAGCCTTGAAAAGCGCTTCGCCCTGCATTGATCCGGCGACGACTTCCGTCTCCAGGTGCTCGATGCTGACGCCATTCAAGCTCAGGACATGGGTTATGTCTCGCAGGATGCCGGGATGGTCCTGGGAGACGAGGTCGAGATGGGCCGATGCGCCCTGCGGCACATCCGCGCCGCTCTGGTCGGAGCGCAGGGTGATGTCGATGCCGTCGGCGGCGAGCGCCTGCAGCTTTTCGACAAGTTCGTCCGAGCGAATGCCTTCGATGGCGATGCGCACGATGCCGGCGAATTCGCCGCCGAGGCGTGCCATGGAGCTTTCGATCCAGTTGCCGCCGGTTGCGGCAATCACATCGGCCATGCGCTCGACGAGGCCCGGACGGTCCCTGGCGATGACGGTAAAAACGAGATGGGTTTGCATGACGCCCCGCTTCAGCATTGACACTCGATGACCATACCAGACATTTTCAACGTGTTGAAAACAAGACTGTAAAATCGGTTGCCCTGCTGTGGCCGTCACGACGGGCAACCACCATAACAGCGACAACCCGCCCCATTTCCCCAAAGGTCCCTCCGGACCCGTGCCTCCATTTATTGTCGTGCAAGTCCAGGTAAACCATGCAGAACAGCAATCACCGCCGCGTCGACCAATTCTGGCTTACCCTGATCGAGCGCCCGGCGGTGTTCCTGCTTCTGGTCGTCATCGGCCTGGCGATGCTGCCGGTTGCCGTGTGGATGGACCTGCGGGCAATTTCCGACGAGTCGCTGAAGTCCCAGGCGATCGACCTCGACCAGGCGATCAGCAAGATCCGCACCTATTACGCGCAAAATGTGATCGCCCGGGTGCAGGACGCGCCAGATGCCATCACGCCGACCCACGAATATCACGACACGCCCGGCGGCATCCCGATCCCGGCCACCCTGTCGATCGAGCTGGGCGAGGTTATCGGCGGCGACAGCCGCAACCTCAAGTACCGCTTCGTCTCGGACCTGCCCTTTACCGGCCGCGCCTCGCACGACCTGACGCCCTTCGAGGTGAAGGCTCTTGAGGATTTCCGGGAGAGCCGCGATCCGGGCGACATCGAGATCGGCTACGAGGGCTCGATCTTCAACCGCAAGATCCAGATCGCCTCGCCGGTGATGCTGGGAGAAGCCTGCGTTGCCTGCCACAATTCCCACCCGGAAAGCCCCAGGACGGATTGGCAGGAAGGCGACGTGCGCGGCATCCAGGCGATCACCATCAGCCAGCCGATCGCCGCCAACCTGTGGTCGTTCCGCTTTCTTCTCTTCTATTTCGCCTGCGCCGGCGCTGTCGGCGCGGCGGTGACGGGTCTGCAGTGGCATCAGGCGACCCGCTTCCACCGGATGAACCTCACTCTGGAGCAGGCCAATTCGGAGATTGCCCATCTCAACAGGCAGCTGACCTCGGAAAACCTGCGTCTCGGAGCGGAAATCGAAGTGGCGCGGCAGATCCAGATGATGGTTCTGCCGACCAAGGACGAGCTCGGCGGCATCCATGAGCTGGAGATCGCCGCCTTCATGGAACCGGCCGACGAGGTCGGCGGTGACTATTACGACGTGCTGCAACTGGACGACAAGGTGAAGATCGGCATAGGCGACGTCACCGGTCACGGGCTGGAAAGCGGTGTGTTGATGCTGATGGTGCAATCGATCGCCGTCGCGCTGCAGGAGCGCGGGCCCTCGGACCCGCGCCAGTTCCTGGTGGCGCTCAACAGCGCCATCTGCCGCAACATCAAGCGCACGCGAACCGACAAGCATCTGACCCTCTCCTTCCTCGATTTCGAGTCGAACAAGGTGACGCTGTCCGGCCAGCACGAGGAGCTGATAATCCTGCGGACCGATGGCCGTTGCGAAGTCGTCGACACCGTAGAACTCGGCTTCCCGATCGGCCTCGATGAGGATATCGAGCCTTTCATCAACACGAGGGAACTGGCCTTCGGCCCGGGCGACATCATCCTGCTCTATACGGACGGTGTGACGGAGGCCGAAAGCCCGAACGGCGAACTCTACGGCCTCGATCGCCTGGTCGACAGTGCCCGCCGGCACGCCGCCCCCAAGGCGGCCCGGATGCTGGAAGGCATTCTGTCCGACCTCAAGGCGCATATCGACACGCAAACGGTGCATGACGACATCACGCTGATGGTGATCCGGCACAAGTGAGCGAGCGGGAAATGGTACTATCCAGTGCGCCCAAGACCGTCGGCTAACACGGAATTTACCGTCCTCATCCCGGCCAAGCGCAGCGCGAGCCGGGATGACTGGACAGTAGTGGTTGCAGGATTACCGGGCGCCTTGCGGCGTCCGGGTCTTGTTCAACCGAATGCCCGGCGCAGCATCGGCACGCGTTTGACGATGAGGTAGTCCAGCGCCAGAACCGTGAGCAGCGTGATCCCGACCAGCGGGAAGGCAAGCGACAGGGCCAGCATCAGGATCATGGCGCCACGCCAGTGCGGCAGGTCGTCCGGGGTCTTGGGGGCGAAGACGCGAAGGGCCGAGCCCCTGGGACGGCGCAGCCACCACATGACGAGGCCGCTGACACACAGGAAGATCACCGACACGCAGACGAGCGTGTTCATGACGACGTTCCAAAGGCCCATGTCGCCTTCGTGGAAGGCAATGCCGACGGCCATGCCCTTGGCGACCGGGGAATAGTCGGCAAAGCCGACATCGGCAAGGATGCGGCCGGTATACTGGTCGATGTGCACCGTGCGGTCGCTCATCGGGTTTTCCGCATCGTTGCTCATGGTGTCCTGGTTGAGGGTCCAGACACCGGCGGCGCCGCCCGGCAGGCTGATGCGGAAACGGCCCTCATAGCCGATCTCGCGCCCGAAGGCGGCGACGCTGTCGAGGTCGACCGGCGTTCCGGGTGCTATCGCGTCGATGCCCGCATTGGAACCGGAAGCGGGCATAGGCGTCTGTTCCAGCGTCCAGGGCACATCCTTGATGGCACCGTGGTTCATCGAGGCGTGGGTCTCGTCCGAGAGCGGGACGTTGTTCCATTTCTCGGCCGGAAATGTGTTCCACGCCTGGATGAATTTCTCTCCCCAGATGCCGGCCCAGGACAAGCCGCTGACCAGAAAGACCAGCAGGAACAGGGCGACATAAGCGCCGACAACCCTGTGCAGGCTTTTCCAGAGCGCACGTCCGCTGGACTTGAGGTCCGGCACGAAGGCGGCGCCGCTGTCCCCGCGCGGCCACCACAGGTAAAGCCCGGTGACGATCAGGACGATGGCCAGGCCCGCGGCAATTTCAATGAGGCGGTCGCCCGTGGTGCCGATCAGAAGTGTGCCGTGGATGTCGTTGAAGAGGTCGTACCAGCCGTCGCGGCGCACCCAGCTCTCGATGACGGAGCCGGAATAGGGATCGACCGCCACCATGTGGCTGGTGCCGGCATCGTCGACACGGAAGACACTGGCACCGTCGGCCGTCTTTGCGCCGATCCATTCGACGACCTTAGCCTGATCGCCGCGCGTGGCAAGCGCGGCGGCGGCCTGCTCGCTCAAGGCCACCGGCTGGCCGGCAACTGCCACCTTGATGTTCTCGCCGTCGCGGCCGTCGACAAGTGAGATATACATCATGGCGAGGCCCGTAACGGCCAGCATGATGAGGAAAGGCACCACGTAGAGGCCGGCATAGAAGTGCCAGCGCCAGGCGGCGAGGTAAAAACGGCTTGGGGTGGACGCACTTGCCGCGCCCGCAGAAAGGTTGCTCATGGGATCTCCCGACCGGAGCCTGCAGGGCTTGTTCGCCATCGGGCAGGGCTCGGGTTCAAACTGGATTCAGATGCGGATTTGGAAGATCAGACGCTGAGCGGCGGCGCGCGGGCCCCATGCGGGCCGGTCCGAGGATACGGGAGCCAGACGATTGCCGGGACCGAAGCCGAATGACGGGTCGCCGGTTCCCTGCCGGGAATGTCCGGGACGAAGTCCGGGATGGCGAATGCGCCAACCCCGGCAAAGACGCAGTGCTGGGAAGTCTTGTCGGTTGGGCCATCCCGGTCGGACGCAGGCGGGATCTCGTGTCCTGAAGCGTCGAGCGCAACGGTCCGCAGCCCTTCTGTGGTACAGAGCGTGACGGTGAAGCCGCCTTGCGCCTGCACGTCGGGCATGAAACCTTTCGGCAGGAGAGCCGTCAGCACGAACGGCAGCAGCAGCAGCACTCTGACTGCCGCCATCATATCCGGAAACTGTCGCCGGAAGTGCCTCACATTCACATCCCTCAGGCCAAAAGCGGCTCTTCTGTAATATGATCGAGCCGGCAAGACAAACCATGTTTTAGCAGAGACACAATCACCTCCTCAGGAAAAGCAATTAATTGCCACGTGCCTTCGGTCCGATCGTGCCAATCGATGTCGCATTCCTGCTTGATCCGATTTTGCCGCTCCCCTAAGGTGCGGCCACCTGACGGCGTCCCGCGGAGGGACTGAAAGCGATTCCGGATGCGGTTGACCCATTCAGGGGACCAAGGCCGGAGCTGTCCAAGGCATCTGCATGGGAGCGGCCCGGCCGGTCCCTGCGCGTGTTTGCTTTCATCTCCCCGGCGCCACTATTCACCTGCCGACCCGGCATCTGCCCTGGGGGAGAAACATGATCCACCGATCCGTCCTTTTCGGCCTTGCAGCCGTCCAGCTGCCTTCGTCCGCCTTTGCCCATGGGGGCCATATCGGCGAACTCGCCGGCCATTCCCACTGGGTCGGTGTGGCCGCGCTCGCCGGGGCCGCGCTGGTGGCCGGCGTCATCGCCCTCAAGGACAGGAAGCGGAAAAAGGAAGACGAAGCGCCGGAGGCGACCGCCGACACGGATGAGAGCGCCGGAGAAGCGGCCCGATGAGCGAAAAACTCGGACTGATGATCTGTGGCCACGGCAGCCGCAACAAGGGTGCCGTGAAACAGTTTGCCCAGCTGGCGGAAGGCCTGAAGGCACGCTTTCCGCAATGGCCGGTCGAATACGGCTATCTGGAATTCGCCAACCCGGTGATCCATGACGGGCTGAACCGCCTGCGCGACGAAGGCTGCACCCGGGTGCTGGCCGTGCCGGGCATGCTGTTTGCCGCGGGCCACGCCAAGAACGACATTCCGTCCGTCCTGAACACCTATCAGGCGATGCATCCGGAGATGACCATCTCCTATGGCCGCGAACTGGCCGTCGACACCCGCATGGTCAAAGCCGCCGCGGCCCGCATCCAGGAAACGATCGATGCCGCCGACAGCGACGTGCCGCTGCACGAGACCCTGCTGATGGTGGTCGGGCGCGGTGCTTCGGACCCGGACGCCAACTCAAACGTTTCCAAGATCACCCGGATGCTGTGGGAAGGCTTCGGCTTCGGCTGGGCGGAGACCTGCTATTCCGGCGTCACCTTCCCGCTGGTGGGGCCCGGCCTCGAGCATGCGGCAAAACTCGGCTACAAGCGCGTCATCGTCTTCCCCTATTTCCTCTTCACCGGGGTTCTGGTGCAGCGGATCTACGGCGCCACCGACGAGGTCGCCGAGCGGTATCCGGAGATCGAGTTCCTGAAGGCAGGCTATCTCAACGACCACCCGCAGGTGATCGACACCATGGCCGACCGGGTGCAGGAGATCCTGCAGGGCGCCAACCTGATGAACTGCCAGATGTGCAAGTACCGCGAGCAGGTCCTCGGCTTCGAGGCGGAGGTCGGCCTGGCCCAGGAAAGCCACCACCACCACGTGGAAGGCCTCGGCGCGGAAGCCGAATGCCAGCTCTGCGAGGAATTCTGCACCGGTGCCTGCGAGAAACAGGTGCAGGCGGGCGGCCATCATCATCACCATGGCCACGATCACGGGCATGGGCACGGGCATGGACATCACCATCATGATCATGGCCATCACCATGAGCATGCACATGGTCACCACCATCATGATCACGACCATGAACATGGCCACGCGCACGGGCACGCACATGGGCATTCGCATGACCATGGTCACGACCATCATCACCACCCCTACCCGCATGCGGATCATCCGCACGGGCCGAGGTCGCTGAACCGCAAGGGATAGGACCGCCTTGGATACGGGAACAAACCCGCCTTACGCCTATGAAAAGGACCCGGCGGCGATCTATCGCCGGTCCTTTTCGATTGTGAGGGCGGAAGCCGACCTGTCGCACCTGCCCGACGGCCTGAAGCCGGTCGCGGTACGCCTGATCCATGCCTGCGGCATGACGGATGTGCCACAGGATCTCGCCTGGTCGTCGGATGTCCTTGAGGCTGCACAGGCGGCCTTTGCCCGCGGAGCACCGGTCTTTTGCGACGTGGAGATGGTGGCGCACGGCATCATCCGCTCCCGCCTGCCAAAGGCCTCCAGCGTCATCTGCACGCTCAACGAAGCGGACATTCCCGCACTCGCGGAAACGCTCGGCACGACGCGTTCGGCGGCGGCAGTCGAACACTGGCGCGCGCGGCTGGAAGGAGCCGTGGTGGCGATCGGCAACGCGCCGACGGCGCTGTTCCATCTCCTCGAGCTTGTGGCCGCCGGCGGTCCGAAGCCTGCCCTGGTGCTCGGCTTTCCGGTCGGATTTGTCGGGGCGGCGGAATCGAAGGAAGCGCTGATCGCCAATCCCTTCGGTCTGCCTTATCTGGCCATCCGGGGCCGCCGGGGCGGATCGGCCATGGCTGGCGCTGCCGTCAACGCGCTTGCCGCCGGCCTGCCGGAGGAAGCGTGAGATGGCGGGCAAGGACGAAAAGATGGGGCCGAAGCCGAAAGGCCAAAAGCCTGCGGGCATGAAATCGATCGGAGGGAAGACGCCGCTGCGCTCGCGCGGTTTCCTGTCCCAGCCGGGCGGTTCGGGCGCTCCTGCATCAGGCGAAGATCCCACCAGTCATCACCGTTCGCGCGGGGCGCGGCAGATCTCCGCCAACAGCGACGGCAAGCCGCAGGATCTTGCGGTGAAGCCGGCGATCAAGCCGTTCCGCCTGGAGGACAAATGACCTCCCATGTCTCACCCTGGCTGACGCTGGTCGGCATCGGCGAAGACGGTGTTCCGGCACCCGGCGGCAGGGATGCACTTGCCCGCGCGGAGATCGTCTATGGCGGTGCGCGGCATCTGGAGCTTGCGGGTGAAACCGATGCCGAGAAGAGAACCTGGCCAAGCCCCTTCTCCTCCGTCTTCGACGACCTGAAGAGCCTCGCCGGCAGACGCGTCGCCATCCTCGCAACCGGCGATCCGATGTGGTTCGGCATCGGTTCTTCCCTGTTGAAGCATTTCAGCACCGGCGATATGACCGTGCTGCCCTCGCTCTCCGCTTTCCAGCTTGCCGCTTCCCGCATGGGCTGGCCGCTGCAGGAAACCGAATGTCTCTCCGTCCATGGCCGCTCCGTCGACCTTCTGCGTGCCTCGCTTTATCCGGGCGCCCGGATCCTCGCACTGACGAGCAATGCCGGGACACCCCGGGGCATCGCCGATCTTCTTGCCGACGAAGGTTTCGGCAGAACACGGATGACGGTGCTTGAACATCTCGGCGGCGCCAGGGAACGGCGGATCGAAGGAACGGCGGAAGGCTGGTCCGCGGAGGTTGCCGATTTCCACACGCTGGCTCTGGACGTGATTGCCGATCCGGGCACGCGTTTTCGGGCGAGAACACCCGGACTGCCGGACAAAGCCTTCCGCCACGACGGCAAGATGACCAAGCAGGACATCCGCGCCGTGACGCTTGCCGAGTTGCAGCCCTATCCGGGCGCGCTGCTGTGGGACGTCGGCGCCGGCTGCGGTTCCGTTGCCATCGAATGGCTGCGGGCGGCGAACAGGACGCGCGCCGTCGGCCTGGAGCCGCATGCGGAGCGCCGGCAGATGGCCGCGGAAAACGCGGTCGCGCTCGGCGTGCCGCATCTGGACCTGAAGGACGCAATTGCGCCGAGTGGCCTTGATGGGCTGCCGCAGCCGGACGCAATCTTCATCGGCGGCGGCCTGACGACGGACGGACTTGTCGAGGCCTGCCTTGCGGCGCTGCGGCCGGGCGGCCGGCTGGTCGCCAATGCGGTGACACTGGAGAGCGAAGCCGTGCTGCTTTCCGCGTATCAATCCCTTGGAGGCAGCTTGAAGAAAATCTCCGTGCACCGGGCAAGCGCCGTCGGCGGCCTCACCGGCTGGCGGCCGCTGATGCCCGTTACCCAGTGGAGCCTGACGAAACCATGAGCGGCACGCTTTACGGCATCGGTCTTGGACCCGGAGATCCGGAGCTGATGACCCTGAAGGCGCATCGGCTGATATCGAAGGCCCGGGTGATCGCCTATCCGGCACCGGATTCCGGCGAGAGCTTTGCCCGTGCGATCGCCGCCGGTGCGATCCCTCAAGGCGTGAAGGAAATACCGATCGTGGTGCCGATGCGCGTCGACAGGTTTCCGGCGCAGGAAATCTACGACAAGGCAGCCACGGAAATAGCCGCCGTGCTGGAGGCGGGCGAGGACGTGGTAACGCTCTGTGAAGGCGACCCGTTCTTCTTCGGCTCCTTCATGTATCTCTTCGAGCGCCTGTCGGAGCGCTTCACCATCGAGATCGTGCCGGGCGTCACCTCGCTGACGGCCTGCGCGGCGCAGCTGCGGCGGCCGCTGACCGCCCGGAACGACGTGCTGACCGTCATTCCGGGACCGCTGCCTGACGATCAGATCCGCCGCAAGATCGACGAGGCCCAGGCGGTCGCCATCATGAAGGTCGGCCGTCATCTGCCGCGCCTGAAGGCGCTTCTGGCCGGCATGGGCCTGCTGGAGCGGGCCGGCTATGTGGAGCGCGCCAGCTTGCCGGAACAGAAGGTGCATCGCCTTATCGATCTTGAAACCGACACCGCCCCCTATTTTTCCATGATCCTCATCTACAAGGGAGAAGAAGCGTGGACGCTTCCCCCATCCTACTCGTCCTGAACCAGGCCGGCCTTGGCGCCGCGCAGGTCATCGCCAACCGCTTTTCGACGGCCCGGATCCACGGGCTGGCCGGACGCGTGCCGACGGCCGACACCCAGTTCAACGAAACCATCGAACACATCCGCATGCTGTTCCAGGCCGGCCACCCGATCGTCGGCTTTTGCGCCAGCGGCATCCTTATCCGGGCGCTGGCGCCGATCCTGTCGGACAAGACCGGCGAGCCGCCGGTGATCGCCGTTTCGGAAGACGGCAAGAGCGTCGTCCCGCTGCTCGGCGGCCACCGCGGTGCGAATGAACTGGCGAAGCTTCTCGCCAAGGCCCTGGACGGCCACGCGGCCATCACGACGGCCGGCGACACCAAGCTGGGCGTTGCCCTCGACGTGCCGCCGAATGGCTGGCGGCTCGCCAATCCGGAAGATGCCAAGCCGGTGATGGCCGAGCTTCTGTCCGGTGCGCCGGTGCGCCTGGAAGGCCGGGCCGATTGGCTGAAGGACGCGAAGCTTCTACAGGCCGACGACGCCGCCATCACGTTGACGGCTTCCGAGCAGCCGGAAGAAACAGGCCCGACACGTCTGGTCTATCATCCGCAGCGCTACGCCGTCGGCGTCGGCTGCGCCCGCGGCTGTGCGCCAAGCGAACTGATCGAACTGGTCGAGACGCATCTGGCCGAGGCCAATATCGCCAGGGGGGCCGTCGCCTGCGTCGCCACCATCGACCTCAAGGCCGACGAGACGGCCATGAACGCGCTTGCCGCCCATCTGGACGTGCCGCTGCGCGTCTTTTCGGCCGAGGAACTGCAGCGTGAGACACCGCGGCTGAAGAACCCTTCGCCCGTCGTCTTCAAGGAAGTCGGCTGCTATGGCGTTTCGGAAGGTGCCGCCCTTGCAGCGGCCGGAGCCTTCGGCACGCTGAAGGTGGAAAAGCAGAAGACGGAAAACGCCACTTGCGCAATCGCCCGCTCGCCCAAATGGATCGATACCGACGCAGTCGGGCGGGCGCGCGGACATCTGTCCGTCATCGGCATCGGTCCTGGCAAGGACGACTGGCGCACGCCGGAAGCGACGAAACTTCTTGCCGAGGCGACGGACGTCGTCGGCTATTCGCTCTATCTCGACATCGTCGAAAAGCACATCACCGGCAAGACCCACCATAACTTCCCGCTTGGCGAGGAAGAGGACCGGGTCCGTTTCGCGCTGGAAGAAGCCGGCAAGGGCAAGAATGTTGCGCTGATCTCGTCGGGCGATGCCGGTATCTACGCCATGGGCTCGCTCGTCTACGAGCTTTTGCATCGGAACGAGGAATATGGCGGGGTGTCGGACGCGGCCAAACGTGTCAGCGTCACCAATGCGCCGGGCATTTCCGCCCTGCAGGCCTGCTCGGCCAGGATCGGCGCGCCGCTCGGGCATGACTTCTGTGCCATCTCGCTTTCCGATCTGCTCACGCCCTGGGACGCGATCGAGAAGCGCCTGAAGGCCGCCGCCGAAGGCGACTTTGTCATTGCCTTCTACAATCCCGTCTCAAAACGCCGCCGCACACAGCTGGCAGCGGCCAAGGAAATCCTGCTGCAACACCGCTCGGCGGCGACGCCGGTAATCCTCGGTGTCAATCTCGGCCGGCCGGAGGAAACCATCCGCGTCACCAGCCTCCAGGCGCTGAGTGTCGACGATGTCGACATGCTGACCACCGTTCTGGTCGGCTCCACCAACACCCGCATGGTGTTGCGCGGCGACGGCAAGCCCTTCGTCTATACGCCGCGCGGCTATGCCAAGCGCATCGACGCGCCGAAACGGCTGGAGACCGAGCACGCCTCCACGCCGAAAACTGTTGCCGCGACAGCCGAGACCGCCGGCGCCCAAACCACGGAAGACAAAGCATGACCGTTCATTTCATCGGCGCCGGTCCCGGCGACCCGGACCTCATCACCGTTCGCGGCCTCAAGCTGATCCAGTCCTGCCCCGTCTGCCTCTATGCCGGCTCGCTGGTGCCGGAGCAGGTCGTTGCGGCCGCTCCTGAAGGCGCGCGCGTCATCGACACCGCGCCGATGACGCTCGACGAGATCATCGACGAGATCAGGCAGGCCCATGCGAACGGTCAGGATGTTGCCCGGGTGCATTCCGGCGATCCGTCCATCTATGGCGCGACGGCCGAACAGATGCGGCGGCTCGATGCGCTCGGCATCGATTATGACGTGACGCCGGGCGTTCCGGCCTTCGCGGCGGCCGCCGCGGCCCTCAAGACGGAACTCACCATTCCGGAAGTTGCGCAGACCATCATCGTCACCCGCACGGCGATGAAGTCCTCGGCCATGCCCAACAACGAGGATCTCGATACTCTCGGGAAAAGCGGCGCCACTCTGGCGATCCACCTCTCCATCCGCAACCTGCGCGAAGTCGAACGCCAGCTGACGCCGCATTATGGCGCCGACTGCCCGGTGATCGTCGCCTACCGCGTCGGCTGGCCGGACGAGGCCTTCATCCACGGCACCCTGTCGACGATCGCCACGAAAGTGCGGGAATCGAAGATCACCCGGACAGCGCTGATCTTTGTCGGCCATGCCTTGAAACCCGCCGCCGATTTCCGCGACAGCGCGCTCTACGACGCCGACCACGTGCATGTGCTGAGGCCGAAGCGGAAGGCTAAGGCGTAAGGAATTCATCCCGGGGGCGCGGCTGTATCGGTCTGAGGTTAAGGGCATCGAGGCCAGGATTTGGCAGCTCGAAGGGAGGAAAAAACGGGACGCTGGAAGCCGTCTAGGCCGACGCAATCACGTGGGCGAAAGATCCCATGACCGCCCCGGTCCGCAAGCCCATGTCGCCGAGCCGATTGCCTTCCGCATCCTCCGCCGCAAACAGCCGTTCCGCCGCCCCTTCCGAGACGATCGAGGCATAGTGGAATTCGTGGGCCGCCAAGCGTCCCTGCCATGGCAGGCCGCCGAGCGGGCTGATCCGGCGATAGCCGAGGTGGCGTTTGCGGTTCTGGAAGGAGGTTTCCAGTGGCAGCAGGCCGAGCATTTCGTGCCGGGCGCCGCCCGCGTCCACGAGCCCCTCGCCAAGGGTCATGTAGCCGCCGCATTCGCCGTAGATCAGCGTTCCTGACCTTGCCGCCTCCAGCATGCCGGACCTGAAGCCGGACGCTGCGGCCAGTCTGCCGGCATGAAGCTCCGGATAGCCGCCCGGCAGATAGACGGCATCCACATGCGGCATGGGCGCTTCGTCTTGGAGCGGTGAAAAGAAGGAAAGCTCCGCACCCTGGCTCCGCCAGAACTCCAGGAGATGCGGATAAGCAAAGGCGAAGGCAATGTCGCGGGCAATGGCGATGCGCTGGCCGAGGGGGGCCGGAAGGTGAGGCGCATTCTCCGGGGCAGGCGTGAGATCGGCCGCTTGCGTTTCGATCCGCTGCAGATCGACATGCTGAGCGCAGATCGCTGCGGCGTTCTCCAGGAACGCTTCGAGACCTCCATGTTCGCCCGCCTGCACCAGACCGAGATGGCGCTCCGGCAGGATCAGGTCTTCCGACCGCGGCAGCGCGCCCATAACGTCGATCTCCAAGGGAGCCAGGGCCCGGCGCAACATGGCTTCGTGGCGGGCGCTGCCGACCCGGTTGAGGATCACGCCCGCAAGCCGGATCTCTGGACGGAAGCTCTGGAACCCGTGTACCAGCGCGGCAACGGACTGGGCCTGCCTGGCGCAATCGACGACGAGAACGACCGGCAGGCCGAGCGCGCCTGCGAGATCGGCGGCCGAGCCGCTGCCGTCGGCAGCGCCGTCGAAAAGGCCCATCGCGCCTTCGACGATCAGAAGATCGTGTCCCGCCGCTCTTTCCGCTGCCAGGGACCGCAGCGTCGTGCCGTTCATGGCCCATGCATCGAGATTGACGCAAGCGCCGCCGCTGGCGGCTTCATGGAATTTAGGATCGATGTAGTCCGGGCCGGATTTCGCCGAAGCGACCGACCGGCCGGATCTCTTCAAGGCCCTGAGCAGGGCCAGCGTCACGGTTGTCTTGCCCGCGCCGGAGGAAGGGGCCGCGATCAGCAACCCTCTGGCCGTCAGGGACTGCTCAGCCGGCATCGGCAGACCGGGACGTCTCCCGCAGGCCCAGGGGATCGGACTGAAGCACCTTGCCGGACAGCGCGCCGAGCCAGTCGAGGCCGGACCGCAGGCGCACCACCTCGCCGACGCAGACGATGGCCGGCGGTTCGAGGCCGGCTGCTCCCGCTTCCACGTGGCAGCGGCCGAGCGTCGTCTCCAGAACCTGTTGGCCGGCTAACGAAGCATTGCACACGATACCCACAGGTTCATCCACAGACCGTCCACCGGCAATCAGTTTGCCGGCTATCGTCTCGAGATGTTTCATCGCCATATACATGACGATGACCGGCGATCCCTTGGCGATGCCGTCCCAGTTGATTGCGTCCGGCGTCAGGCCGGTCTGGTCGTGCCCGGTCAGAAACGTGACCGCCTGGTTGCAGTCGCGGTGTGTCGCCGGAATGCCGGCATAGGCCAGCCCGCCGATGCCTGCCGTAATGCCCGGGATGATCCGGAAAGGCACGCCCGCCTCGACCAACCCAAGTGCTTCCTCGCCGCCGCGGCCGAAGACGAAGGGATCGCCGCCCTTGAGGCGCAGCACACGCTTGCCCTCGCGGGCGTAGTCAATCAGCTTCAGCGTGATGTCGCGCTGTTTCGGGCTCGGCTTGCCGCCGCGTTTACCCGCATAATCGGTTATCGCGCCCGGCTTGACCCAGGCGAGGATACTCTGATCGACCAGCGCATCGAAGACCACCACATCGGCCTGGCGAAGGCCGTTCAGCGCGTGCAGCGTCAACAGGCCCGGATCGCCTGGACCCGCGCCCGCCAGCCATACCCAGCCGGCTTCGAAAACGGGAAGTCCCTGTGGCGTGCCACTTGCCAATATGTCGTTCTGGTCTTCGGCCATCATGGATCCTGTTTACCCGCGCGGCCGGATATCGCCAAGCGCTTCGGCGATCAAAAAAGACAGGAATACGACATTTGATCGCGCAGCGGAGCTGAGCCGCGCAATATGGAAATTCATACGCTATAGAAAGGACATGACGAGGCAAGAACCAAAGGAACTGCGAAAGGGCTGGACGACGGGGGCCTGTGCAACGGCTGCCGCCAAGGCAGCTTTTTCAGCACTGCTGACAGGAGAGTTTCCCGACCCGGTGGAAATCACCCTGCCAAAGGGCGGAACCGCCGCCTTCGCGCTGACCCGGCACAGCCTGTCGAAAGACGAAGCCTCCGTCACCATCACCAAGGATGCAGGCGATGATCCGGACGTTACCCATGGTGCGCTGGTCACGTCCACCGTGCGGCGACTGCCTGCCGGAAGCGGTGTCCGATTCAAGGCCGGCGAAGGCGTCGGCATGGTCACCCGTCCCGGCCTGCCCATCCCGCCCGGAGAACCGGCAATCAACCCGGTGCCGCGCCAGATGATGCAAACGGCCATTGCCGAGGTTGCTGAGGCCAATGGCGCTGGCGGCGATGTCGAGGTCGAGGTTGCGATCGCTGGCGGAGCAGACCTTGCCCTCAAGACCATGAACCCGCGGCTCGGCATCGTCGGCGGGCTGTCCGTCCTCGGCACAACCGGCATCGTGCGCCCCTTTTCCTGTGCCGCCTGGATCGCCTCCATTCACCGGGGTATCGATGTCGCCCGGGCGGTCGGGCTCAGCCACGTGGTCGGCGCGACGGGGTCGAGTTCCGAGGATGCCGTACGGGCGCGATACCATCTCGACGAGACGGCCTTCCTCGACATGGGCGACTTTGCCGGCGGGCTGCTGAAATATCTGCGCATGCATCCTGTCGAGAAGCTGACGCTGGCCGGTGGTTTCGCCAAGTTCTCCAAGTTGGCGCAAGGCGCGCTCGACCTGCACTCGGCCCGAAGCTCCGTCGATTTCGCCTTCCTGCAGGACCTGTTGCGCCAAGCCGGCGCGCCGCCGGACATGATCGAGGCGGCAGCAACTTCCAACACTGCCAAGGAAGTGCTCGACAATGCCCTCGCAGCCGGGATCGACCTCGGCGCGCCGCTTGCCAGGCGCACGAAGGCGGCCGTGCGGCAGATCCTGCGGGAAGCGCCTGTTGCCGTGGAGGTCCTGATCACCGACCGCCGGGGAAACGTGCTGGGGGAATGCGGTTTTGACGGCTGACAGACCTCATGTTCTGCTTCTTGCCGGAACGGCGGAAGCGCGGCAGCTGGCAGCCCGGCTCGCGGCCGACTTTCCGCATGTCCGCCTGACGGCCTCCTTTGCCGGCGCCGTCAGCGACCTGCCCGACCTTGGTGTCCCGACGCGCATCGGCGGTTTTGGCGGCGTCACCGGGCTTATCGATTGCCTGACCTCGGAAGCCGTCACGCTGGTCATCGACGCTACCCATCCTTTCGCGGCGCAGATGAGCCGCAACGCGTCTGAAGCCACCGATCGACTGGACCTGCCGCTTCTCCGCCTGGAGCGCCCGGCATGGACGCCGGAACCGGGCGACAGCTGGCTTGCCGTTTCCACATTGGAGGCGGCCGCAAACGCTTTGCCTGCGGATGCACGGGCTTTTCTGGCAATCGGCCGAAAGGACATTCACTGCTTCGCGCACCGCAGCGATCTTTTCTGTCTGGCCCGCATGATCGAGCCGCCTGCAATTCCGCTGCCTCACACCTGGGCTCTGGTACTGGCTCGCCCTCCACTGACGGCAGCCGAGGAAATCCGGCTCTTCCGGCAGCACCGGATCACCCATGTCGTCACCAAGAACAGCGGCGGCGGCCGGTCCTATCCGAAACTGGCGGCGGCGCGAGAGCTGAAGTTGCCGGTGATCATGGTTGAAAGGCCGGAGCTTCCGGCAGCGCGGGTGGCGGCAAGCGTCGACAAGGTCTTGGCGTATGTCGGCGAAATACTTCGGCCGGAATTCCTGCGCTAAAGGGTGACGTCCCGCGCGGCGTTGCCTGCATCCGCGAGGGCCAAGGCTTCTTCCTCAATGATCCGGAACAGCTTCTCCCGGGCGGGTCTCGGCGTCAGGTTATGGTCCGCGTTGGGGATCAGGTGGAGCCGGGCATTCGGAAAGGCGGCAAGTCCCTCCGAGTTCTTGCCGAAATGAACCAGGAAGGACGCCATGGCCTCGTCGCCTTCGGAATAGACGATCGTCACCCGGGTGCCGAAACCGAAGAGTTTCCGGAACTGACTGTGCACGATCTTGTTCCGCTGGACTATTCCGGGCACCCGGGGCACGAACCGGCCGACAAGGGAGGCGGTTCTGTCGAGCAAACGGACGGCAATGTTCAGGATTGCAGCTGTCACATGAACCCGCCCGCTGCGAAGCCGTGCGCTGAGGTCTGGGCTCCTGGCTCTTGCCCAATATTCCTTCAGCGTGCCCGGCAGGCCGATGAACCGCCAGTGAAAGCCGTACGGATTCACAACCACGCACCCCTTCCAGTGCGGGCCACGAAGAGCCGTGCGGAATGCCGCGTAAGCGCCGCTGCACCGGCCGATGACCATGCAATTGTCTGCAAGACCGCGTTGTTTCAGCGCCGCAAACGCGACCTCGGCATCGTCCGCCTGCTCTTCGGTATAGAGCACCTGCGGCCGGCGGCCCGGGACCGGCGGGCTGTCGCCGATATCGGCGCCGTCGTAACGCAAGCTCGTGACACCTTTGCCGGCAAGGCGCCGAGCAAGCAGGACGCTCGACCGGCCCCAACCGACCTGACAATCGTAGGAGGTCGACAGAATGACCGCGGTGACGCCGTTCGACGGCCCCGTGGGTTCGCAGAGGGTGCCGATAAGCCGATTGTGTTTCCCGAAGCGAAGCGGCGTTTCACGCCAAGTGTCGCCGAACACCTGTCCCGTCTCAGGAAGAGTGGAAGCAAGAGATGCCGGTTTCTGCCATGCGGGCAGGCCCGTCAGCCATTCGACCACCTCCTCGGCAAAGCTCAATGGCAACTCGGGCGGCGAGACGCCGGTAAGCAGTGTATCGAAATCCCTGTAAGCGCTGACGGTCACCTGGCATCCCGCCGCGCCCAATTTCTCCAGGACGACAGGATCGGCCGGGATACCGGGCTTGTTCGCCAACAGCACGGGCAACGGGAGAGGCAATCCCGGACCGCTCGCATCGAAGCCCTTGAGATCGGCTGCAAGCCGTTCGGCCATGTCGATGCCGGCAATCGTGCCGGGGGCGCTGTCGCGGTCTTCCGGTTTCAGGCCGAGGCCATCATCGACGAATTTTGACCAGAGCTTCAGCTCGCGCAGATAGCCGCGCCCCTTGAATACGGGAGCCAGCAGCGCCAGTCCGGCAAGATCGTCGGCGGTCGCCGCATACTGATAGGCCAGTCCTCCCCCGAGCCCCTGCCCCAGGACAACGATCCGGGAGACGCCCGATAGCTCCTTCAACTGGTCGGCGGCCAATCGGACCGCTTCCGCAAAACGCTCGATACCGTCGCCTTCAGGAGCATCCGCCGCATTGGCGGTGCCGGGGAAATCGAAGCGAAGGCTGGCAATGCCGACCTTCGCAAAGCGTTCGGCAAGATGGCGGTAGAACTTCCTTGTGAGAAACTCTTCCAGCCCCCAGGGGCTGAGAAAGAGCACCGCGACGTTCCTCGGCTCACCTGCGGCAGCCGTGAACAGACCGGGAAGGTTCCCAAAGACGACGGGCCGGGCAGCCGACAGCCCAGGTACCTCCTCGTCCCCAATCGCCTTCACATCCTTGTTCACACCTGCTCCTCCATCGCGGAGCTCATCCCTGATTTTCGCACGCAATTTCCGGGTTTCAGGCAAGTTGGTTTAACGGAACCTCTCATTCCCGGTGCCGCCAATCAACTTTCTGCCGGTTTCAGCCGGTCCAGCACGATGTTGCGAAGTCCCG
>ENA-ORCZ01000264-ORCZ01000264.1-marine-metagenome-genome-assembly--contig:-NODE-264-length-30930-cov-4.127378_pt1 | contig 30930 bp, 18 predicted proteins | sample MGYA00237785_ERZ508519 | MGnify/ENA primary metagenome ERZ508519 (study PRJEB26189, sample SAMN06268790) | marine metagenome | isolation source: Bioluminescent Bay, La Paraguera, Puerto Rico | place...
TCCGCGTCGCTCCAGTTGACCCAGCCGATCGGGTTGTCCTGGCAATAGGCGTTGTTGTTGCCGTGCTGGCTGTTGCCGATCTCGTCGCCCGCAAGCAGCATCGGCGTGCCCTGGCAGAGAAACAGGGTCGCAAGCAGGTTGCGCTTGCGGCGTCGGCGCCGCGCCAGGATGTCGGCATCGTCGGTCCAGCCCTCGACGCCGAAATTGTCGGAATAATTGGCCCCGTGGCCGTCCTGGTTGTGTTCCAGATTGGCGTCGTTGTGACGTTTTGCGTAGGCAGCAACGTCATTGAGCGTGAAGCCGTCATGGGAGGCGATGAAATTGACGGACGACCATGCGCGGCGGCCGTTGCGGTCGAATTTTTCTGCCGAGCCGAGCAGGCGCGCGCCCAGTTCCTGCGCCGCATGGGCATCGCCGCGCCAGAACTTGCGGATCGTGTCGCGGGCGGTGTCGTTCCATTCGGCAAATTCCGGGGTGAATTCGCCGAGCCTGTAACCGCCCGGACCGATGTCCCAGGGTTCGGCAATCAGCTTGACGCCGGCCAGCACCGGATCCTGCCGCAGCGCGTCGAAGAAGCCGCCATTGGGATCGAAACCGTGATGTTCTCGCCCGAGTGTCGTTGCCAGGTCGAAGCGGAAGCCGTCGATGCCCATGACGGTGACCCAGTAGCGCATGCTGTCCATGACGAGACGCAGCACCTGCGGATGGGAGATGTTCACCGTGTTGCCGCAGCCGGTGTCGTTGACGTAGTAGCGCGGCTGGCCGTTGATCAGCCTGTAATAGGACGCGTTGTCGAGGCCCCGGAAACAGAGCGTCGGACCGCGATGATCCCCTTCGGCGGTGTGGTTGTAGACAACATCCAGAATGACCTCGATGCCGGCGGCATGAAAGCGGCGCACCATTTCCCGGAAGCCCGCAATGCCGGCCGGGCCGAAATAACGCGGCTCGGCGGCAAAAAAGCCGACGCTGTTGTAGCCCCAGTAGTTCTTCAGGCCCTTGTCGAGCAGGAAGCTTTCGTCGACGAACGCATGAACGGGCATGATCTCGACAGTTGTGACGCCGAGCTTCGCAAGGTGCTCCAGCACCGGTTCCGAAGCCAGTCCTTCATAGGTGCCGCGCAGGGCCGCATCGACACCGGGATGCTCCATCGTCATGCCCTTCACATGGGTTTCGTAGATGAAAGTTTCTTCCCACGGATGGCCAGGATGGCCGCCGAGCGGCGCAAAAAGCGAAGGGTCCGAGACGACGGATTTCGGCACGAAAGGGGCGCTGTCCCGGGTGTCGAAGCTGAGGTCCTGCGCGCTTGACGCAGGATCGTACCCGTAAAGCTCCTGGACATTCGCCCAGACGCCCTCGATCTCCCGCGCATAGGGATCGAGCAGGAGTTTGTGCGGATTGAAGCGGTGACCATGTTCGGGAGCATATGTGCCGTGCGCGCGCAAGCCGTAAAGCGCCCCGGCCGGCAGGCCCGCAAGATAGCCGTGCCAGATCGGACCTGTGCGCTCCGGCAGGGTGTATCTTGCGATCTCCGAATGATCCTCACGGGAAAATAGGCACACTTCGATCCTGGAGGCGTTTTCCGAGAAGACCCCGAAATTGACGCCACCACCATCGAAATGCGCACCGAGCATGTGCGGTGTGCCTGAACGCATCTTGATCGCCATCGCCTCAGGCCTTCCCTGCCAACACCGCAAGTTCCGCATAAAGCGCGGCATAGGCCCCGGCAGAGCTTTCCCAGCCGACCGGATGCTTCATCGCCCGGCGGACCATGGCCGACCAGATTGCCGGCTGGGCATAAAGATCGCAGGTGCGGTGGATGGCATTTGCCAGCGCTTCCGCCGTCACCGGCGAGAATTGCACCCCCGTGGCGCAATCCGCTGCAAGAGCGGCCTCGTTGGCGTCGATGACGGTGTCGGCCAGCCCGCCGGTGCGCGAGACGACGGGAATCGTGCCGTATCGCAGGCCGTATAGCTGGGTCAGTCCGCAGGGCTCGAAACGGGAGGGGATCAGAATGGCGTCGGCACCGCCCTGCATCAGATGCGACAGCGCTTCGTCATAGCCGATCACCGCGCCGACCTGTCCCGGATAGCGGCGTGTCGCCGCGAGGAAACTGTCCTCCAGTTGCTTGTCGCCCGCCCCCAGAAGCGCCAGCGCCGCACCGCGGCCGATCAGCGCCGGCAACGCTTCCACCAGAAGATCCAGCCCCTTCTGCGAGGTCAGCCGGCTGACGACACAAAAGAGCGGAGCGTCCTTCGGCGCTTCGAGGCCGAAGCGCCGGGCCAGTTCCTCGCGCGCAAGGCTCTTCTTCTTGAGCGAACGCACGCCGTATCCGGAGGGAAGCGCCGGGTCGGTCTCCGGGTTCCAGACCTCGAGGTCGATACCGTTGAGGATGCCGGAAAGATCCTCCCGACGGGACTGAAGAACGCCCTCAAGCCCCATGCCGAATTCAGAGCTCATCAACTCGCGCGCATAGGTCGGACTGACGGTGGCGATCTTTTCGCTGAAGATCAGCGCTGCCTTCAGGAAACTGATGCGGCCGTAATATTCGATCCCCTCCGGCGTGAAATAGCTCGGCGAGATGCCGAGCTTTTCCAGAAGACCGGCATCGAAAAGGCCCTGGAAAGCCACATTGTGGATGGAGACCACTGAAGGAACGTTGCAGCCGCGCTGACGCAGATAGATCGGGATGAGGCCTGCCTGCCAGTCATGGACGTGAACGATGTCGGGTTTCCATTTGCCGGCGCCTTTTTCGGCGATATCCGCACCGGCCTGGCAGAGCGCGCCGAACCGGATGGCATTGTCGCCCCAGTCCTTGCCGTCGGGGCCGAGATAGATGTTGCCGGGGCGGTCGAAGAGGTGCGTCGCCTCCAGCAGCAGAAGGTCAAGGCCTTCCGCCCTGACCTCCACCACACGTGCGGGCCCGCCCATCAGGCTGTCGTATCGGATCACCTCCTTGCCCTTGGCGGCCAGGCTAGCGAGAGCCGGGTAGGCAGGCAGGAGAATGCGGATGCGCACGCCCTGCCCGGCCAAGGCCTTGGGTACGGCGCTGATCACATCGGCAAGGCCGCCGGTCTTGACGAAAGGTGCGCATTCCGACCCGACAAACAGGACTTCCATCAGTTAGCTATCCAATCGGTCAATCATGGCTTTGGTAATCAGGCAGATGCCGCCCGGACTGCGGCGGAACCGTTTTGCGTCGAGCTCAGGATCTTCCCCGACGACGAGGCCTTCGGGGATTTCGACGCCCCGGTCAAGCACAACGTTGGTAAGGCGGGCATTGCGGCCGATTTCCGCGTGGGGAAGTGCCACGACACCCGTCAGTGTCGAGAAGGAGTGTGTCTTCACTCCGGTAAAAAGCAGGCACTGGTCCAGCGTCGAGCCGGAAATGATACAGCCGCCGGAGACCATGGAGGAGGTCGCCAGACCGCGCCGGCCTTCCTCGTTGTGAATGAACTTCGCCGGTGGCGTCAGTTCCGAATAGGTCCAGATCGGCCAGTCATTGGAATAGATGTCGAGTTCGGGCGTGAAGTCCGTGAGGTCGATATTGGCCTGCCAGAAGGCATCGACCGTGCCGACGTCCCGCCAGTAGGGCTCCTTCTCCAGCCCTGTCATGACGCAGGAACGCGAGAACGGATGAGCCATCGCCTTGCCGCTCTTGACGATCTTCGGAATGATGTCCTTGCCGAAATCGTTGGAGGAATTGGAGTCGGCGGCATCCTCCTGCAGGATCTGCAGAAGGAACTCGGTTTCGAACACATAGATGCCCATGGAGGCGAGCGAGAGATCGGGATGTCCGGGCATCGCAGGCGGATCGGCCGGCTTTTCGACAAAGGCGATGATGTTGTCCTTGTCGTCTACATGCATGACGCCGAAGCCCTTGGCCTCTTCGCGCGGAACCTCGACGCAGCCGACGGTGACATCGGCGCCCGATTCCACGTGCTGCTGGATCATCAGCGAATAATCCTGCTTGTAGATGTGATCGCCCGCCAGAACCAGAATGTATTTCGGCTCCAGGCTCTTGATGATGTCGATGTTCTGGGTCACCGCATCCGCTGTGCCCTTGTACCAGTTCTCCTCGTCGAGACGCTGCGAGGCGGGCAGGATGTCGAGCGATTCATTGCGCTCGGCACGGAAGAAGGACCAGCCGCGCTGCAGGTGGCGAATGAGGCTGTGAGCCTTGTACTGGGTGGCGACGCCGATGCGGCGTATGCCTGAATTGACCGAGTTCGACAGGGCAAAGTCGATGATCCTGGTCTTGCCGCCGAAATAGACCGCGGGCTTGGCCCGTCTGTCCGTCAACTCCATCAGCCGGCTGCCGCGCCCGCCTGCGAGCACGAAGGCCATGGTCTGCTGTGCCAGTCTTTGAGATTCGATGGTCATTTCGTCACTCCTCCCCGGTCCGTTTTTCGTCGTCTTGCGTTCGCCGAGGCCTCCTCAGCCTTGGGTGAGCTCAAAAAACAGCGTAGTCAGCGGCGGCAGCGTGATCTCGATCGAATCCGGCCGCCCGGACGCCGCCACCTGGTCGCTGGTTACGCCGCCATAATTGCCGCGGCCGTCGCCGCCATAAATCTCCGCGTTGGTATTGATCCGCTCCGCCCAGAAGCCGGGCGCCGGCACGCCGACACGGCGTGCGCTGCGCTCGACGGGCGTGAAGTTCGAGACCGCCAGGACCGGCGGCGTGCCGCTGGAACCCCGCCGCACCCAAGCAAAAACGCTTTCCTCGCCGCTTGTCTCTTCGATCCACTCGAAACCTTCGGGCCGGCAGTCGAGTTCATGAAGCGCCGGTGTCTCGCGGTAGAAGCGGTTGAGGTCGCGGATGAGCGCCTGCACGCCTCGGTGAGATCCCTGTTCCAGGAGATGCCAGTCGAGGCTGGAATCGTGGTTCCACTCCCTGTCCTGCGCGAATTCGCCGCCCATGAAGAGCAGCTTTTTGCCGGGATGGCCCCACATGAAACCGTAATAGGCCCTGAGATTTGCGAATTTTTCCGCGGTGCTGCCCGGCATCTTCTGCAGCAGCGAGCCCTTGCCGTGAACGACCTCGTCATGGCTGAGCGGCAGGATGAAGTTCTCCGAAAACGCGTAGTGCAGGCCGAAGGTGATCTTGGAGTGATGGTATTTCCTGTGAACCGGATCCTCCGCCAGGTAACTCAGCGTGTCGTTCATCCAGCCCATGTTCCACTTGAAGCCGAAGCCGAGGCCGTCGGCATGGGCAGGGGCCGTCACACCCGGGAAGGCGGTCGATTCTTCCGCCGCCGTCAGGATGCCCGGAACCTCGCCATAGACGGCCGTGTTCATGGCTTTCAGGAAGGCGATCGCCTCAAGATTCTCCCGGCCGCCATGGATGTTGGGCACCCACTCGCCCTCCTTTCGCGAATAGTCGCGATAGAGCATGGAGGCGACCGCATCCACCCGCAGGCCGTCGACGTGAAATTCCTGCAGCCAGTAGAGCGCATTGGCGACAAGGAAATTCATCACCTCGCGCCGGCCGTAATTGTAGACGAGCGTGTTCCAGTCCGGATGGAACCCTTCGCGCCGGTCCGCGTGCTCGTAAAGCGCCGTGCCGTCGAACCTGCCGAGACCGTGCGGATCTTCCGGAAAATGGCCCGGCACCCAGTCGATGATGAGGCCGAGACCTGCATTGTGGCAGGCCTCCACCAGCGCCCGGAACTCCGCCGCAGTACCGAAACGTATCGTCGGCGCGAAGAGGCCGACCGGCTGGTAGCCCCACGAGCCGTCGAAAGGAAATTCCGACACCGGCATCAGTTCCAGATGGGTGAAACCGAGATCGAGCGCATAGGGAACGAGCTCGGCGGCATGTTCCAGATAGGAAAGCGGCCGGTTGCCGTCTTCCGGTATCCGGCGCCAGCTTCCAAGATGCACCTCGTAGATGGAGATCGGCTTGTCGACCCGGTGCAGGTCCGCCCGGCTGGTGATCCAGGCCTCGTCCGACCGTCTATGGCCGTCGATCCTGCGGACGACGGATCCGGTCCTCGGCGGATGCTCCGCCCCGAAGCCGACTGGATCGGCCTTGTGCGGCAGCAGCGTGCCGTCGGCCGCCAGCAGCTCGTATTTATAGACTTCGCCTTCGCCGAGGCCCGGCACGAAGACTTCCCAGACGCCGCTCGCCCCGCGCCGGCGCATCAGCGTCCGCCGGCCGTCCCAGCCATTGAAATCTCCGATCACGGACACGCGGCTGGCATTTGGTGCCCAGACGGCGAAATGCACGCCGTCGGCGCCTTCATGGGTGACGGGATGCGCACCCAGCACCTTCCAGAGTTGCCGGTGGGTGCCCTCGCCGATCAGATGCTCGTCCAGTTCGCCCATCACCGGGCCGAAGCGGTAGGGATCGTCGGCGGTCCAGTTGCTTCCGTCCTGTTCGACCCTCAGATGATAGGCAAACCGCTTGCGGCGCTGGGGAACAGTCGCCTCGAAAAGCCCGCCTCCTAGCGGGCTGAGCTCCACGATTTTCTTTCCCGAGCCCGGCTCGACGGCCTCGACCTTGCCGGCATGGGGCAGGAACGCCCGGACGATCAGTTTTCCTTCGGCCTCGTGCAGTCCGAGGACCGCAAACGGGTCCTGGTGGGTGCCCCTGGCAAGTGCCTCGATGTCAGAAGCGATCGTCATGCAGGACCTTGTTCCTTCGGTTTCTTTTTATCCTCGTGTAAGACTATGCACGTTCCAAATGTCCTTCGCATAGTCCGCAATTGTCCTGTCGGAAGAGAACCAGCCGACGCGGGAGGTGTTGAGCACGGCCATTCTCGTCCAGTTGTCCCGGTCGGCATAGGCGGTATCGACCCTGCGCTGTGTGGTGAAATAGTCATCGAAGTCGCAGGTGACGAGGAAATAGTCCTTCTGGCGCATGTCCTGCACCAGACCGCGGTAAAGGTCGCGGTCGCCGGAAGAAAACACCCCCGCCTCGATCTGTTCCAGCACGCGCGCCAGTTTCGGGCTGGCGGCAATGGCCGCCGCCGAATAGCCGGGCTGCTTGCGGCGGGCGACAACTTCGGCCGCCGTCAGGCCGAAGAGGAAGAAGTTTTCCGGCCCCACCCGCTCGCGGATTTCCACGTTGGCGCCGTCCAGCGTGCCGATGGTCAAAGCGCCGTTGAGGGCAAATTTCATGTTGCCCGTGCCGGAGGCTTCCTTTCCGGCGGTCGAGATCTGCTCGGAGAGGTCTGTCGCCGGAATGAGAAGCTCGGCCATGGAGACGTTGTAGTTCTCCGGATAGACGATCTTCAGAAGGCCATTCACCTTCGGATCGGAATTGACCACCGCGGCGACGTCGTTGATGAGGTGGATGATCTGCTTGGCAACCACGTAGCCCGGAGCCGCCTTGCCGCCGAAGATCTTGACCCGCGGCACCCAGTTCGCATCGGGGTTGTCGCGGATGTCGTTCCAGAGCGCGATGGTCTCAAGCAGGTTCATGAACTGGCGCTTGTACTCGTGCAGGCGCTTGATCTGCACGCCGAACATCGCCTCCGGATCGACTGCGATACCGTGACTGGCCTTCAGCCAGTTGGCGACGCGGATCTTGTTGTCCGCCTTCACCTGCCAGAAGGCGTCGCGAAAACCCTGGTCATCCGCGTACGGAACAAGTCTTTCGAGCTGTTCGAGATCCGCCGGCCAGTCCCTGCCGATCGTATCGCTGATCAGGTTTCTGAGGCCCGGGTTGCAGTTGTGCAGCCAGCGCCGCGGCGTGATGCCGTTGGTCTCGTTGATGATGCGGCCGGGATAGGCGCGGTTGAGGTCTTCGAAGACCGTCTCCTTGACGAGTTCGCTGTGCAGCGCCGAGACCCCGTTCACCTTGTGCGCCATGACGAAGGAGAGTTCGCCCATCTTGACGTCGCCGTCTTCCAGGATGCGCACGGCACTGCCGCTTGTCTTCAGATGCGCCGCCTCGATCTCGCGGATGATTTCAAGGTGCCGCGGCAGCACACGCGTGAAAATCGGCTCCGGCCATCTTTCCAGCGCTTCCGGCAACAGCGTGTGATTGGTGTAACCGAGGCAGCCGCGGGCAATCTCAATGGCCTTCGCCATTTCGACACCGCGCTCGTCGACAAGCAAACGCACCAGTTCGGGTCCGGCGATGGCAGGATGGGTGTCGTTCAACTGGATGGCAACGCGGTCCGGCAGGTCCTCGACAGCACCTCCTTCGGAATCCAGGCGGCGGAGAATGTCGCGAATGGAAGCTGCGGTAAAGAAATACTCCTGCTTGAGCCGCAGCTCCTTGCCGGCCTCGGTTGTGTCGTCCGGATAGAGGACCCGGGAGATCGTGCGGGCAAGGGCTTCCGGTTCGCTGGCAGCGAGATATTCGCCGCGGTTGAACCTGTCGAGGTCGAAGATCTTGACCGGCTTGGCGGCCCAGAGGCGAAGCGTGTTTGCCCAGGCCCCGTTCCAGCCGACGACCGGCGTGTCGTAGGCCGAGGCAATGACGGTTTCCGCGGGGAGCCATGTCGACACGTTATCCGTTTTGTCGACAGTGCCGCCGAAACCGATCTCGTAGCGCACTTCCGGCCGCTCGAACTCCCAGGCGTAGCGTTGCGACAGCCAGGTTTCCGCCGTTTCGATCTGCGCACCGTCCTTGAAATGCTGCTCGAACAGGCCGTGTTCATAGCGGATGCCGTAGCCGTAGGCGGGAATGCCGAGCGTGGCGAGGGAATCCATGAAACAGGCGGCAAGACGCCCGAGTCCGCCATTGCCGAGGGCCGCATCCGGTTCGTCGCTGACCACCCTCTCATAATCCAGTCCGAGCGAGCGCATTGCCTCGGCGGCGATTTTCTCCAGGCGCAGGTTGGTCGCAACGTCCTCGATCAGCCGTCCGATGAGGAATTCCATGGACAGGTAATAGACCCGCTTCGCCTTCGCCTCATAGGTCGCCCGGGTGGACGCGAACCATGGTTCGATCAGTTCATCCCGCAAGGCCAGGGACAACGCCATGCGCCAGTCATAGGTGGATGCATGTTCCGGGTCCTTGCCCTGGGACGTCCTGAGATGGGTCAGGATTGCCTTTGCGAACTGCTCCGAGGTCGGAGAGTTGCACTTATCTTTCTGCATTTCGGGACTTTGCATTTCGTTTCCGGAAGGTGACGGATGTCAAGAGTGGCATTCCCTGCGTTTGCCGTAGACAATAGCGGTCTCGAAGCCGTATAAAAAGCAGACAAACACCTGAATTTAATCCATTTTAACGGCTCGTCAGGACTCCGTTTCTAGTGCAAGCGAAAGTCCTTGTCGATTGTCTGTCACGCATTCACTACCGAATGGACATGTCCAATCAGGATTTTTCCGGCACCGACGAATGACTTCTTTCTATGCAGGCTGATGTGTGCAATTGATGTATTTCTAACCATTTTCGCATTCAACCCTTGCCTGACACACTTTTGACAAACAACAACTCCCAATATATTCGCAAATGAAAACAGCACTTTAGTTTGAAAGTCGAACTAATGTACTGCAATTTTATTGTCATGCACGACATGAGGAATAGATGACGGTACTCATCACCGGCGGCGCCGGCTATATCGGTTCGCATTGCTGCCTCGCGTTTCGCGAAGCAGGTCACGACATCGTTGTCGTCGACAACCTGTCCAATGCCAGCGAGGTCAGCCTTCAGCGGGTTGCGGCCCTCACCGGCGGCAAGGTGGCCTTCGAGGCCGCCGACATTCGCGATCAGGGCAGGATCGAGGACATCCTCAAATCCTATAAATGCACGGCGGTAGTGCACTTTGCCGGCCTGAAGGCTGTCGGGGAATCGACGAAGCTTCCCCTCGCCTATTACGACAACAATGTCGTCGGCACGCATCGCCTGCTTTCCGCCATGGCCAATTGCGGCGTCAGGCAGATGATCTTCTCCTCGTCCGCAACCGTTTATGGCGATCCGCAATTCCTGCCGCTCACCGAAGATCACCCGACCGGAGCGGTCAACCCATACGGTCGCACCAAGCTGATGATCGAGGAAATGCTTCGTGACGTCGCCGCCAGCGATCCCGCCTGGCGCTTCGGCATCCTGCGTTACTTCAACCCGGTCGGTGCCCATTCCAGCGGCCTGGTCGGCGAGGATCCGCAGGGCATCCCGAACAATCTCATGCCCTTCATCACCCAGGTTGCCGACGGCCGCAGGGAAGAACTCTCCGTCTTCGGCAACGACTACGACACTCCCGACGGCACCGGCGTCAGGGACTACATTCACGTGATCGATCTTGTCGAAGGGCATTTGCGCGCGCATGAGGTTCTGGCTTCCGGGGCCGCACAGTCGAACTGTTTTGCAGTCAATCTTGGAACCGGAAACGGCTACAGCGTGCTGCAGATGGTGAAGGCCTTCGAGCGGGCGTCCAACCGAGAAATCCGCTATTCGTTCGCTCCCCGCCGTGACGGCGACGTGGCGCAGTGCTACGCCAATACCGAGCTTGCCGAACAGCTGCTCAACTGGAAAGCCGCTCGCGATCTTGACGACATGTGCCGGGACACCTGGAACTGGGTCTGCAAGAACCCCCGCGGCTACGATACCGCCGTGTGAAAGGCCAAATGCATGCGATCATGTTTGCAGAGCCGGTAATGTGCCGGCTCTTTCAATGGTCAGAAACTTCCTCTCAGTTCGTCATCCCGGACGTAGCGCAGCGGAGATCCGGGGCTGGAGAGTCGAAGTACCTCGTCTAAATTGAAACCGTGGCTCTTACCTCCCCGGTCCCGGCTCGCGCTTCGCTTGGCCGGGATGACGGTGGAGAGGTGGTCAGCGAGGAGAACCGTCGGCTTTTCAGTTCGAAGTCAGGCCGGTTCGTTCTGATAAACCCTGACGGCCCGGATGGTCGTCGCCGCGCCGGCGACGTCTCCGTCGTTCTTGCCGGCGAAAGGGGCGACCGCGTTGCTCAGGAGCAGCAGGGCCGGCGTGTGTGCAAATTCGTTCGGCGCCTCGAAAACTTCCAGATCGTCAACGAAGAAGCGGAACCGCCGCGCCGTCCACAGCATGGAATAGCGGTGAAAGGTGTCGTCGAGGCGCTGGTGCGAGCGGTAGCTTGCAGCGAGAACGTCCTTCCAGGGGCTCCAGCGCCGGGCGGATACCTGCACGATGTTCGGATATTTCACCTCCGCCACATCCAGCTCGAAATGGGTGTCGCCTTCGGTCTTTCGATCCGAGGTCATCCAGAAGGCATTGTTGACACCGGCTTCGCGCGCTATGCGCATCTCGCACTCGAAATAGCCGTAGGTCTGGCGGAAATTGCGGGTCCGGACATAGCCGCCGGTAAAGGGCCGCTCCGGGTCGCCCTGATGGCCGAGCCGGAGGTCGAGTTCGCCGTTCTTCAGGACAACATTTTTCGGATAGCGCATGGTCGGATGACCGTGACCGCCGATACGCATCCGCTCCCACACCAGCCCGGACCGCTCGGCGTCGGTAAACTCGTCCTGAAAGGTCAGCCGCCACTCGCCCTTGGCGTGCTGCAGCGGGGCCGGAAGATCGAGCGACGAGAGCGCAAGCAGACGCCGCGGCGCCGCCAGCAGCACGCCCCCCGCGACGGCGCCGGCCGCCGCGGCGGTCAGAAACCGGCGGCGGCTCGGCAGATCGTGGTTTCTTGCCATCTTGCGGATACCGGTCAGCTCGCCAGCTTCGACTTGGCGTCCGGCGCGGTCTGTTCGCGCAGCTTGAGTTCCAGGTTCCAGGCGCGGCTGCGCAGCGTTTCGATCTCGCCGGTCATGAAGTCGACTTCGTTGCGGAACCAGCCGGAGACCTCGTCGACGGACTGGTCGAGCTTGACGAGGTTCGGCTTGACCAGCGGCTGCTCGGGCGGCGCGGCGACCGGTTTGGCGAGTACGTGGTTGAGGCCGTTTTCCGTCAGGAAGCGGTGATATTCGGCATAGTTCAGCCGGTAGACATGCTGCACCTTGGAGAAATCCGCGGTTTCAAAGATCTTCTCCAGGTTGATCGGCATGTAGTCCTCGATCTCCACCGAGGGGATCGCGAACAGCGTGGAGAGTTCGCGGATGCGCGAATCGTAGGTGAAGAACACCGCCGGGATGCCCTGGTGCAGTCCGATAACGTTTCCGTGCAGGCGGAAGCCGACCAGCACATCGACGTTTTCCTTCGCGTCCGCGGCCCATTCATCGACATCGAAGAAGGCCTGCATGCGCTCGCTCATCAGGGCCTCGACGTCCTTGTCGCCGTCCAGATGATATTTGTTGAGGATCGACCGGATGTGCTTCTGCTTGGCCTCGCCCGTTTCATAGATCGCCAGGGTCTCCTCGCGCTCACCCTGAGAATAGAGCCGGTTCGCAGACCTCTTGGCGACGGCCTGGATGAGCGCGCGCTGCATGCGGTTGGTCTTGGTGGCGTTGGAGGCATAATCGGCCGAGAGATACTTGTTCAGCGTCAGGCCGACCCGGGCATTTGCCGGGTCGAGCGGCTTGATTTCGATGGAGGGCCTGAGGTTCCGGTAGAAACTCGGGCAGCCGATGATGCGGATGTTCTTGATGCCGATGTCGTTGAAGACCTCGGCGCTGTATACGCCGCGCACGCCGATGGTCTCGCACTTGTCCGCGATGATCTTCCACGCCTCGACACTGCCCTTTGGCAGTTGCAGCTTCTTGTATTTGCCCGCCTGCGCGCCGACGCCGACCGGCACGATCGGGCCTTTGAGCTTTTTCAGCAGCGGGACGACATTGCCGATATCGACGGTTTCGGTGAGATAGTTGGACCCGCGGATCACCGTTGCGTCGTAGTCGCCGGTGGGCCAGAGCTTTTCGTCGGCGGCATGGGCGAACTGGACGTTGGTGATCTGATCGTAGGCAAGCGCCTTCAGCATGGCGTCATAGACGAGGACGTCGCCCGTGTTGATGCCGCCGCGGGCGAAGGTCGACAGGGGATCGTCGATCTTCAGGAAAGCCGATTTGTTGCCCGGCTTGACGGCGGCGCCGCCATTGAGAACGAAGAGCTTCTTCATGTGGATTGCACCTTTCAGAGAGTGAGGGCTGGGACCCTTCGGTTACCGGACCGATGTGTGACGTTGCGGCTGTTGCAGGAGCGGCAGGACTCCGCGGTCCTGCCTGTTTGGTGCCGGGTCCTTCGGACCGTCGGCTTGTTGCGCAGGCGATTTGGCTCGCCGCACGCTGTGCAGGCGTTCGGGGAACCAGCTGTGCAACTGGCGCAGGAAGGGCTGCAGGTTCTTTTCCCAACTGCGTTCTCCGCTGCGCGCCGCGGCATTTGACGAGAGCGTCCGCAGCAGCTTGTCGGAGGTTGCAAGCGCTTCCAGCGCCGCGATCAGGTCGTGGGTGACCACGCCGTCGTCGGTGGCGCGCAGAAGCAGGCCGTCGACACGGTTTTCGATGAGTTCATCCACGGCGCCGACATCGGTTGCAACCGGCACGCAGCCGAGACGCTGCGCTTCGATGATCGTCAGCGGCGCGCCTTCCCATCTGGAAGGCAGGACGAAGGCGTCCGCCCAGGCGAGCAGCCGGCTGAGACGGCGGCTGTCGTAGATCGGCGGATCCACCCGGATGCCGATTTCCGCGAAGCGTTCCTTCCACGATCCGCCCGCCCCGGCATCCATGACGTCCGAGCCGACGATGCGCCAGTCGATCTCGACACCGCGCCGCTTCAGGGCGCGGGCGGCGGCGTAAATGCGCTCGATGCCTTTCTGTCGGTCGAGGCGCCCGAGGAACACGGCTCTGAGGCGTCCGTCGCGATCCTGCTGCCGGCTTGCCGACAGGCGTTTTGCCTCTTCGGCCGCCAGCGGATATCCGGCGGCATTCGGGATATGCAGCAGCTTGGCGATCGGAACCCCCATGCCGTGCAGCCACTCGGCCATGTCGCGCGAGCAGGTCAGGACGCTGTCGTAGATGTGCTCATAGGCGAGCGTCAGATAGGGATGCCCCGCCGACCGCCCCATTTCGGAACTGTCCAGCACATGGACGTAGTTGACGACCTTGACGCCGCGCCGGCGCAATTCGCCGAAGATGGCATTGGCCGGCGCCAGCTGGTTGTTGATGACGACGTCGAGCCCCGAAAGGAAGCCGAGCACCTGTTCCGCGCGCGCGTTTTCATCGTGGCCCATCAGAAGCTCGTGGCCCGAGAACATGTTGGGCCCGCCCCAGAGCGGATAGTCGTCGGCGAGGAAGTTGATGCTGTCGAAGATGCCGTCATTGTCGGCAACGCGGTTATAGACCGGTTTGCCGAAGACATAGAGATGCACTTCGCAACCGGCGTTTTTCAGTACCCGCGCGGTGGCATAGGCGACTTTCTCGACACCGCCGAAGGTTGCGATCGGCAGCAGGAGGCCGACGCGCAGCGGTGCATCCGGACGGGTAAGACGCGGCATGATCGGCGACGCGCCGGCGCTGTGGCGCAAGAGCTCGTAATACTTGCTGCGCTCCGGGAAATAGGCCGAGCGCCAGATCCATCGCTTGCCGGTTTCGTGGCGATAGCCGGATTCCCTGAGCGCCCCGAGCGTTGCCAGCAGGCTGTTGGTGGCCGAGAGCGCCGTGCCCTGGATGTCCTCGGCCGAGAACGGTCCGCGCACGACGACTTCAACGATCTTGGGGGACGGAGTTGCGCCCCTCAGGGTCCTTATCCAGTCGTCGGACTTGTCCTCGACGCACTGCTTCATGATGGCAAGGGAACACATCCAGCCGAGCGGTTTCTTGGCAAGGGCCGTGCCTTCGCCGAGGTGGTTCACCTCGATCGCCAGCCGGTCCTTGTCGCTTTCAAAGCGCAGTGCCACGAAGTGGCTGGACGCCGCCAGCCGCTCGCCGAGCCAAAGGACGTTGTGCAGAAGGCCGCAGCCTTTCAGGGCGTCCCGGTGCGCGGGCGACATCCACAGCCAGAAGGGCGGCACCCCGAAGGTTTCCGGTTCCGCCTGCGCCGCCCAGAACGTCTTGACGAACTCCTCGATGCTGCGCTTCTGATGGGAAACCGTTGGATCGGTGAAAAGGTCCACGAGATAGGTGTCTGCCCCGAATGCAACGAAGCGCGGCGCCTCCTCGTGTTCCCAGCCGAGCAGCGTCTCGGTGGCGAACAGCTTCTTGTGCTTGTCCTTGATGTAGCCGAGGATGGCATCGCGGGTGCGGTTGGAATCCCGCAGCATGCTTTCGGCGCGCTGACGATATTCGAAGCCGAAGAACGGGTAGTTCGCCCCCTTGAAGCCGCGCGAAATCGCCTGCAGCCAGAAATCCCAGTCCTCGAAACCGGATTTCATGCTTTCATCGAAGCGCACGCCGGCGTCGAGGAGGGATCTGGAGACCAGACTGCCGGCCTCGCAGATATTGTCGAATGTCACGTGCAGGAGGCGCGAATACTGCGCCGTGTAGTTGCCGTTCCATTCGATCCCGAACTTGTCGATATTCGGATAGACCCAGTCGACACCTTCACTCGTCCGCATGAATTCCATGAGGACGCGCATGGCGGACGGGGTGATCCGGTTGTCGGCGTCGAGAAAATAGACCGCCTCCAGACCGGGAAAACTGCGCAGGGCGAAATCGATGCCGTAATTTCGTGCCGAGGAAAGACCGCCATTGGCTTTCCTCAGGTAGTAGACGTTATCGTAGGCGAGCGCATAGGCCCGGCCGGTCTGGCCTGTCTCGGGAAACGGACAGCCGTCGTCGACAATCACCACCGCGATATTGAACGGCGCATCTTGCGCCAGCGCGGCATCGATGGCTTCGGTCAGGAGCACCGAATGCTTGTAGACGGGAATGACGATCGCAAGCGTCGCGGAAGGTGTGCCGGTGCCCCCGAACCGTGCGTAGCGCACGTTCGGCTGACCCGGTCTTGAACCAGTGTGTTGGAGCATCCCGGCCTACCCGCTGACGACGGCGCGGAAATTCGCGAATTTGGCCCAGGCAAAGTCATTTCCGCCGGGTTCGCTCATGCGGGTGGCGAAATAGACGTTCTGCCAGACACCAACCTGCTCGCCGGAAAAGGCGCTGAGATGCGCGCTTTCGCCAAATGTCACCGTCTGCCAACCGGAAAACGCCTCACCGACCGCTTGCTCCCGCTCGCCCTTGAAGAGGGCCTTGGCCGAAGCAAGGTCCTTGGCGACCGCGATGGCAAAATCGATATCGGCAGCCCGGCTGTTGTCGATGAAGGCCTTGGCGGACATGCGCACGACCTGCGGGGGGCAGGCCGCCGGCAACTGCCCGATCGTCATGCCGTCTGCGGGCGGATGACATCCGATCGCCCGTTCGCTCGGCAGCGGCATGATCGCTTCGAAATCGAATGAAACCTCGTCGGAATTGGCAAGGCTCGCATGCTCCAGGATGCCCGGTGCGATGGGGACATCGCGGAAACCTTCGTCGAGGCTCACCTGCTGCGACTGCGCCGGAAGATAATTGGCATGCGAGGGCATGGAGACACCCGGAATGCCGCCCCAGACCTGCAGCGCCAGGCTGTTCTTGAGGACCGGCAGGCCAGTCGCCGCATCGCGTACCTGGAACATCTCCACCGGCTGAAGCCCGCCGACGGACAGAAGCGGCACTTCGTCTTCCGTCTCCTCCGCCTGCAGGCGGAATTCCAGCGTCCGGCGCAATCCGGCGGTCGACCGGGACAGGCCGAAGATGTTCCAGCCCGTCGAAAGGTCGCCGCTTGAAAAATGCCAGGTGTCGACGATGCGAAGATCCTCGAGCGTCATCAGTTGCGCCCGCAGCTTGATATCGGCCCGCTGCGCCGTCTGGCCGATGTGGACGGCGACGCCGCTGACACCGGAGCTCGGAACCGGCAGGATCTGGCTGATCCCGTCACTGGAGGCACTTGCCAGGACATTGGGATTGAGCGGGTTTTCCGCCGGCTCGTTGCTGAAGAGCAGGTCGAGCGGCTGCAGCCCGTGCCGGTTGAGGAAGGCCTCGATCGCGGCATACCGGTTCTGGAGATCGTCGTTCAGGCTGCGCAGCGTCTTCAATTCCTTCGCGGAAAGGACGAGGCGCCTGGAAGTGGCCTTCACGTGATCAGCCACCAGCCCGACCATGGAGGCGACCGCCTCGACCTCGCCGCCCCGGCCCCAGCCGATGACCGGCGGAAGCTGGACGACGCCGCGTTGCTGCAGCCATTTCAGTAAGCTGTCCCTGGCCTCGGTCGCCGCCGGATCGACGATCACCGCAAGCGGCAGGAGCGGCGCTTCGGCCAACTGATAGCGCCCAGCGCTTTCATCGGAGAAGAGGGCATGGCCGTCTTCGACACCTTCGAACCAGACCGTCTTGACCGCTTCGAGCAGCGGACCAGGAATGTCCTGCCGCGAAACCCCGACGACGATCAATGTCAGATCCTTCAGAAACAGCATCTCTCGCGCGGTGATGTGAGCGGGAAAGGCGTCTTGAGTGGCCACGACTGTCATGCAAGCCCCAATCAAACTGTGAAGCGCCCCTGATGAGGTCACTTTCAAACCAACTATACGGCTTCATGATGTATGTTTATTTGTGACGATAATGCGGCGCAACATAGAATTAATTCATTTTTCTTATATACTTATCCGATTTTACAAAATATAGAACAGAATTTAATCTGCAATAAACTGCAAAAAAGTTCATTTTTACTTCTAATTTCGAAACAAAATCGAATATTATGTCATATAGAAACTGATTGCCTCCTCCTCTCAGGCAACAAACGCTTCTGCATGACATGCGCCACATCGTTTTCACTCAGAAAATCGCTCATGGCGTAATAAGTATCGGCATAGGCCCGGTTGAACGCGTCGAAGAGGCTTCTGTCCCAGTAGTCGCTAAGGCGGAACACCTTCTCGCTGAAGACGTCGAAGCTCGGAATTTTGAAGGTTTCGGCAAATTCGCGCGTACGGCTGTCATAGGTGAAATAGATGGACGGCACCCCGTTGGCGAGGGCCATCAGATTGCCGTGCAGGCGGTAACCCAGCACCAGATCGCAGGCGCCGACGCAGGCGTCGTAGTCGGCAACGACATCGGAATAGAACAGACGGGTTCGATAGAGCCGCTCGATCTCCTCGTCGAGATACCATTCCCCCACCCAGGCATTGTCCCGCAGCGACGCCAGGGCCTCGTCCCTCTGTTCCGGTGTACCGAGCACGAGCTTCTTTTCCTCAAGCTCGCCCTGGGCAATCAGCAGCGTATCGAAGCGGGCCGCGACCGACTTGATCAGGTCCCGGTGAAAGGTCAGGTACTGGCGAATGTCGCGCGCATAGGCGGGCGATACTTCGCGCCGGACGGTGACGCCGACTTTCCGCACCCGGTCGATTTCCGGCAGGCTGATCCGCATCGACGGGTCGTTGCGACGGAAGGCCGTCGGGCAACCGATGATGCGCGTGTTGGTGATGCCGATGCCGGCGAGTACCTCGGCCGTGTAGGCGCCGCGCACGCCGATTGACGCCGTGGAAGCGGCGATGAGCCGCAAGACGTTCCGGCTGCTTTCCGAAAGGGTCAGCTTGCCGTCGACCGGCGCCTGGGCTCCGATCCCGAAGGCCAGCACCGGCAGTCCGAGCCGCTTCAGCACCGCTTCGGCCTGCTCCCAGTCCATGTCGCCGTGGATGTAGTTTGATCCGCGCAGCACGACATAGTCGAACTCAGCCCGCAGCCGGTCGATCTCGGCCGGATCGAACTCGCGGATGGTGAGGGTTTCGAGCCGGTCGAACTTCAAGAGCTTCAGCGAGGAATCAAAGACAAAGGCGTCGCCGATATTGTGGTAGTGGTCCAGATTGCGCTGGATGTCGTGATGGCTGTACCAGCGGACATTGTTGTGATCGTAGACTTCGCCGGACGGGATCATGACCAGGACGCGTGACATTCCGTATTCCTTCCAGTTCTCAGGCGCTTTGCCGCAGCGCATCTTGCAGATGCGTCTCTGCCGCGTTGCGGCTCTCCAGATACCGGCGATAGAGGGTCACGTGCTCGCTGGCGCTTTCCAGATGGGTTTTCGGGGGACGAATGCCGCTCCGCAGCCGCTGCCACAGGCCCGGCTCCGTCAGGGCTTCGCTCATGCGGTCCGCCAGGGCTTCGGGACTGGCCGCCCTGGCATGAAGGCCGTCGACACCGTCGCGGACTTTCTCGGCCATGCCGCCGATGTCGCTGCAGATGATGGGCCGGCCATGGAAAAAGGCTTCCTGGATGATCACCGGTGAGTTCTCCCACCAGACCGACGGCATGATCACCCAGTCCGCCTGCCGGATCAGCGCCGGCATGTCGGCGTTCTGGTAGCTGCCGGCAAAGCGGACCCGTTCCCCGGCGGCTTCCAGGAGCGTTGCCATTCTGGCGCGGAACGCTTCCGGCTGGCGTTCCAGATTGCCGCCATGGATCGTCAGCGTGGCGTCGTCGCCCCAGATGTTTTCCGGGATGCGCTGGACCGCGTCCAGAAGCACGTCGACGCCCTTGTAGGGGGTCATCTGCCCGAAGAAGGCAAAGCGCGAGCGCCGCGTCTTGCCTGCCGCAACGGGACGGGGCCCTGCGGGTTCACCGACGTTGAGGCCGTTTTCCAGAACCGTCATTTTTTCGGCCGGCAGACCCCAGGAGACATAGCGGTCCGCGAGGAAGCGGCTGGGGGAGATATAGCCGTCGGCAAGGCCGAGCATCGCGCGGATGAATTGTTGCCGGCGCAGGAAAGCCTCGGGTGAGATCTCCGGAAAGCAGCCGTGACAGGCGATGGGCGACGCGGCCTTGCAGAGCTTGTGGCCGGTCGTCTTCACCATCTGGCCGTGATGATGGCAGATCGACAGGAACTCGTGGAAGGTCACCAGAATGACGGCATCCGGCAGCGCTTCGCGCACCGTGTAGAGCGCCTCGAGACCGAAGCCGATGAAATGGTGGAAATGCACGACATCGGGCCTGAGCGTGCGAACGAATCGGCGCAGGTCGCGGCAAAGGTCGCCCGTATTGCGGTTGGAAACCAGGAACGGATCATAGTCGTCCGCGTGAAACAGCAGTTCGTCGTCGGCCGCGTCCACCCCCATCAGCGCCGACTGGCCATGCCTTGGATAGTTGTCGCCTACCCTAGCCAGGAAAAAGGACTGGGTGCCGGGCAGTGACTTAAGTCCCTGGTGAAGATTGTAGGAGGCAACCTCCGCGCCGCCGAGCGACAGGAGCGGATGGCCGTGGGAAAGGACAAGCACGCGCAAGGTGCTGTCCGGGACCCTGTTGCTTTCGGTGGATGTGCCTGTCGCTGCAGCGGTCATCGGCCCTCCTCCGCAAGGTCCGGCAGCATCGGCGACCAGGTACGATTGAAAATGTGCCGGTCGAGCGCACCGGCAAGCTTCTTCCAGCTGCCTCCGGCCGCACTGCCCCCCTCGGCGTGGATCATCTCCACCTCGGGCACCCAGACGGAACCGATCCCGGACAGCTTTAGCCGCAAGGCGGCGTCGAGACCCTTTTCGTCCGTGCCCAGATACTTTCTGGAAAACCCGCCCGCCTCCGCCAGCGCCGTACGCGGCACGATGCAGCAGTCGAACGTCGCAGCCGCCACCGGAGCGACGTCTGCGCCATGAAGAGTGCGCCTGGGATAGCCGAGATAGGGCTGTGCCAGAGTGTGGCGGCCCTCCTCCGGCTCGATCCAGGCTCCGCCCCAACGGATGGTATCGTCCTCGTAAAGCAGGGTCGGCGCGGCGAGACACGCTTCGCCGTGCAGCCGATAAGCCGCAAGCAGAGGCTTCAGCCATCCTGACTCGCGCGGCAGCACGCCCGCCTGAAGGCAAACCGCGGTTTCCCCCGGTGAAGCCTCGACGCCCGCCTGAAGCGCATCGAGCGTGTCCTCGACATGGTCTGCCAGCACCAGGCGGACGGCCAGACCATAAAAGCCGGCAAGCCGCCTGAAATCCTCGACCTGCTCCTGCGCAGAGCTTCTGGAGGCTGCAAGCACGATCGGCAGCACACGCAGCGAAGGATCGAGTGCACAGAGCGTCAGGAGCACCCGCGATTTTTCGAAGTCGCCATCGAGTCCAATTACAAGCGAAATGCGGGCATCCTCGGGGACGATGCCGATATCGACGGTCTCCGCAATCTGCGGATCCGGAGCGTCGCCTGCCTGCAGCAATGGCAGAAAATGGCGCTCCAGGATATCGGCGCGAAAGGCCGTCGCCGGATCGAGACCACAAACGAGCCGGCGAAGGGCAGGTCTCAGCGCCGCGTGCCCGAGCGCCAGCGGCGCATACGCCTCACGCCCGTCCTTCAGCAGAATTTCAAGGTAAGCCTCGCCTGAAACCGAAAGTTCAGACGGCGGCACATGTGCCAGGAACCCGTGCTGCTGCTGTGCGTCCGGCCCTGTGAGGAAGGGAGACAGGGTTTCGAAGGCGCTGGTCACGTCCGGACGCCGCTGGGTCGTCCACCTTGTATCGAGCCGGCAGCTTGCGCCGCCGGACCGTAGGCGCACCGCCTCGACCCTGTCTTCCGGATTGAGCAGCCAGCCCGACAGCAACACGCCGGCGCCATCGATCCTGGCGCTGAAATCGAGACCGACCCGCACCGGCGCATCCAGCTCGCTCACCGTTTCCCGCCCGTCGTACCGCCGGCCGGCCTGCTCCAGCCGGGACCTGCCGTCGCCCGCGGGGGAGAGCTTCGGCAGCAGCGCCCGGATATGGGACGGCAAGGCGCGGGCCGGCGGCATCGACCTGCGTTCATGTACTTCGACCGCGCTCCAGCCGGCGCGGCCGCGGAAGAATATCTTGCGGATGGCATCCGCATTCACGCCGCCATCGGCTTCCAGCAAACCGGCGAAGCCGAGAGCCTTGCCGCCGGTATCCTTGCGCTCGAACAGTCCGCAGCTCAGGGCGCCGAGCTTCAGCCCGGCGTCGAAGACGAAGACACGGCTGTTCCCGGCGGGCATGCCCCTGGCCCAACCCTGGACATAGACATCGCCCGCGTCGAAGTTTCCGAGAACCTCGATAAAGCCGTCCTTGCCGGAAACGGCATCGACGATCCGCACGGCCATTTGCAGCGCCTGGGCACTTGTCCCGCCGGCAAGCAGAGCCTGGACAAGGCCGTCGACGATGTCGGCCTCCGAATATGGTGTCAGTTCCCTGACCTTGAGAAAAAAGGTCTGCAGATCGCCCGCCTGATGCTTGAAGGCATAGGGATGGGAATGGCCGTGGCTGCGAATGGTCACCCGCCCGGGCGTGCCTGCAGATCCCGGCGGAAGGGACAGGACGGCAACGAAGGGACGTTTCTTTCCGGCAACGCGGCTGGAGGCCGGCAGGACCGCGACCGTGCAGGAGACCGAGGATTTGGGATCATCGTTGAGGATGGCCGGCAGGCTGCCGGCAATGCCCTCGCCGGTTCCGGCAATCAGGACCGTTTCCCTGTCGACGCCGGCATAGAGCACCGAGTGGCCATCGGTCGGCACCGCCGGTCCGGCGTCATCCTTCGCCAGCTTCGTCGTGGCCTGCAGCTGCCGCCCGCTTGGCAGCTTCTTCGCGCCTTCCAGGGTGACGACCGGCTCCATAAGACTTACCTCCAGAGGCCGCCGGTGGCGGCAAAAAGCATGCCGGCCACGAAACCGAGCAGGATTGCCAGCAGCAGGAGATGAACCTTGAGATTGTTGCGGCTGCGGTCGGCGAGAGCTTTCAGGCGGTCGTCGAAGCCTTTCAAGGTGGTATCGAAGCGCAGCAGAAAGACCTCCAGTTCCTTCACCCGCTGCGCCAGATCTCCCTGCCCGCCCTTCAGGATTGCCATGGCTGCGCCGAGTTCGCCTTCATTCGATGCGAGGGCGTCGATGCGTTGCACCGTCTCTCCCAGTACCTTCGTGGCCTCGCGCTGCCCAATGGCGCTCTGACGCTGCGCCACGATCAGCCGGTCGAGCTTTTCCATCACCAGCGACAGCGGCAAGGCAACGGCCGCTTCCGCCGCCCTCTCCTGCGCGCTCGGGCGCGGCAGCTTCAGCTGGGCACCGCCGCCGGGCGTTTCGGCCACCACCGTCAGTCCTTCCGGTGCGGCGGCGACCGCCTGCGGCAATTCGATGTCGAAAGCGTAGTGGCCGTCACCGATCCCGTTGCGTTTCAAGTCGATGCGCTGCGTCTCGGCCACCTTGCTGAGGACCCGGGCACCGTCGTGAAAGACATGGATCGTCATCCGGTCGCTCGGACTGGAGGCATCCCAGGCCCAGCCGAGAATACGTCCGTTCTCGAACGCATCGACGCGTCCCTGCAGCCGCGCCTCGAGCTTGGCCGGAACGTTCCGGGCCTTGTCGTCATTGCCGGCTTCCGGCGCCTTTGCAGCGGTCTCGGACTTGGTCTGTTCGAGTGAGGTCACGCTCATCTCTTTCCTCCTCAAGCTGCGGGTTCGCTCACAGGTGCAGTCTGCTCCTTGAAGAGGCGCAGATACTGCTCGGCGACGACGGCAACAGTCGGCGGCTTCCTGACATTTGCCGAAAGCTTGCGGTAAAGCTTGGGATCGCCCGCGGCCGTTGCCATCGTAATGGCAAGGCTGACGGGATCGTTCTTGCGCACATGAAGCCCGTCGGTTCCGTCCCGTACGGCTTCGGCCATACCTCCGATGCCGGTGGCGATGACGGGCCGCCCGTGCTGCTGCGCTTCGGCAATCACCAGGGGAGCGTTTTCCCACCAGACGGAAGGCACCACCACCCAATCCACCGGTTCCATCAGACTGGCAACATCTTCTGGTTTGTAAGCGCCAAGGCGCAGGACCTGCGGCGCGGTTTCCTCAAAGAGGGCTTCGATGCGCTTGACGAATTCCGGGTTCTGGAACGGCGCGCCGCCATGGACACGCAGTTCGAAGTCCATGCCCTTCTCCTTCAGGAGCCGGGCTGCCTGAAGAAGAACCTCGATGCCCTTCCAGGGGGTCATGTTGCCAAAAAAGCCGAACACGGTCTTGGGCGCGTCGCTCGCCGCCCGCCCGGCAACCGCCGGAACCTCCGGACGTCCGTTGCGGATGATCCGCACCTTGTCCGCGGGCAGCCCCCAGCGCACATAGACGTCGCGCAGGAAGGCGCTCGGCGCGACGAACTCGTCGACCGCATTCAGATGCGTCTTGATGAAGCGTTCGCGCAGGCGCAGGTCGTTGGGCTTCGCCTCCGGCAAACAGCGGCACAACCCGCCGGGTCCCATGGCGGCGCAGGCCTCGTCCGGACTTTTCATCAATACGCCGTCATTGGCGCAGATCGCGTAATAGTCGTGCAGCGTCATCACGATCCGCGCCTCCGGCAGCACCCGCCGGACGAGCACGGGCAGCTCGACACCAAAGAGCAGCAGATGGTGGATGTGTACGACGTCGGGCCGGAAGCTCTCCAGGAGCGTGCGCATGTCCGGCACGAAGGCCTGCAGGTCGATCTGGCTCATGTTGAACCGGTCGAAATGACCGGCCCACATCAGCAGTTCGTCGCCGCTGTCGCTGATCGCCTGAAAGCTCGTGCCCGGATGCGGTTCGCGGTGAAGCTGGTTGGTCGCCCCGACGAAGAGCGCCTCATGCCCGGCCTTGCGGTAGGCCTTGGCAAGTTCCAGCGCCACGGTCTCGGTGCCGCCGGGATGGAGATCGGGATGATTGTGGGCAAGCACCAGGATCCGCATCACCGTGCCCCCCGCGAGGATTTCACGGCGACGAAAAAGTCCTGATAATGCTGTTCGCCGGTCCCGCCGCGCCAGTGACCGAACCGCTTCAGCGCGATTTCGAAACCGGCGGCATGCAGGGCCTCATCGAGAAAGCCGTCGTCGAAGGCGACGGCAGCCAGGGGGGCACGCGTGTTCGCATACCAGGCTGCGCCTTTGCCGGCCCTGTGGAACACCACCCGCGGCGTCGCCCCCGAAGCCCTGTCGGGCGCCATCACGAATGCGGAAAGGAACAGCCGGCCGCCCAGTTCCAGAAGGCGAGAGATCTCGCGGAAATAGGGCGCGATCTCTTCCTCCGGCAGATGCGTCACCACCGAGGTCATGATCGCAAAGTCGAAGGCTCCGTTCGAGAACGGCAGCGCAATTTCGGACCCGCGGATATATCCGTCCGGATTGTAGAGGGCGTTGGCGATATCGAGATGCATGAAGCGGAAGTTCGGATAGACCGAACCGATGTTGCGCGTGCACCACTGGATGCCCGCCGAGGCCGGGTCGATGCCGACATAGCGCGCGGTTTCGGGGTTCAGGTACTGGGTCAGCGGCACGGCCATCCGGCCGATGCCGCAGCCGACGTCCAGCACTCTTTCATGCTCCTGCAGACCGCCGAGTTCGATGAAATGGCCGAGAAACTCCGTGCCGATGGCGAGATAGTCGCCGTCCCCGACGAAATTGTCTTCGCTCGGCGGCACCGGCAGGAACCGGTTTCGGCCGATGAGCTTCTGCAGCTCGGCAAGCCGTTCGCCCCTGAGCGGTGCGGGCGGAGGGGCAAGGTTTGCGGACTCCTTGATGAGAACCGGCGAATTCATGCGCTAAACCCTTCCTCACGCTTGCCGACCGCGGCCATCAGGGTAACGATGTCGTTTTCCCACCGGCTCTGGTGGAGCCACCGGTTGTATTGGGAGGCAACGCCGCGCGTGTAGTCTTCGCTCTTGCGGATCGAGACACGCTCGAAATGGTATAGCTCAACGTCGCCGAGATAGTAGATCTTGCGGTTGAGCTGCCTGATCTTGAGACAGAGATCGCTGTCCTCGTAGTCGCCGACGATGAAGTCCGTCGAATAGCCGCCGACCGCGTCGAAATCCTCTTTCGCCAGGACGAGGCACGCACCAGTCACGCCCGGGACCTCGCGGGAGGTGCTCGCATCGGGGAAGAGCCGCGGAAAGCCCTTGAAATAGTGCTGGTTGAACCAGCGCCCCTTGTCGTCCTGAATGAATTTCAGGCCGGCATGCTGGATGGCGTTGTCGGCATAAAGCAGCTTGCCGCCGACAGCGCCGACCTGCTCGTCCATCATCAGGCTGGCGCAGAGCTGCTCGAGCCAGCCCGCTTCGACCGGAACGACGTCGGAATTGATCATGGCAAGATAGCGGCCACGCGCGGCCTCGGCCCCGGCATTGCAGGCAAGCGCATATCCGCCGTTCCGCTCCATCACGACCAGGCGCAGCGGCAGGCCATAGAGCAGATGAAATCCGCTCAGGAGGTCTTCGACATGGGTCACCTGCTCCGGCGAATCGAGCACGAAGATCACCTCGGCATGTTCGGCCAGCCAGCGGTCGGCCGCAAAGGCGGCGAGCTGTGCCTTGATGAATTCGAACACCTTGTAGAGCGGAATGACGATGGAAACCGTCGGCTCCTTCAGCGGCGTTCCGAACTGGATCTCGCCGGGTGCACCGACCAGTTGCACGAAACGCTGCTGGAGCTCGCAGAGGATTGGCGCCAGGCAGCCCGACAACACCTCGTCGCTTGCATGGCGCGGCGTCACGACCGAAAGGGCCCTCGCCCGGACGTCGGAGACGTCGCCCGGCTGCGGCGGCGGCACCAGCAGCTCCCGCTCGCCCGAAGCATGCCGGAGCTCGAAGCGCGGCTGGAGGTTGTGCTGCAATGCACGGCCCAGGGGGGAGAAGGCGACGAACCGCTTGATAGGGTATCCGCCCTGAGATTCCGGCAGGACGCCGTCGAAGGTGTGCAGAGCGAGAGGAACCGGCGCTTCGCTGCCTGCGAGAATGTCGAGGCCGCGATAGACCTTGCCCGGGTCGCGCAGCCAGCCGCCGACGAGAACGCCGTTTTCGCCGGCGAGCGCCGTCTCGACCGCACAAAAGGATGCCGTTTCTCCTAGCGCGCCGTGCCGGCGGGCCGGCAAGGGCTCGTTGAGTTGAAGATTCAGAACTCCTGCCCGCGCCTCTTCGGATTTCTTGCCGATGTTCGAGGCGAGATAGTCCCGCACTTCAGGCAACTTGCGGGCGTTTGCCGCCCACCAGGCTGAAAGAGATCTTCCGGCGTTTTCCGTTGCAAGCTTCCGGATCGCCAGCCCCCAGGAACCGGAGAGAACGAGAAAGCCGTGTGCCGGCGGTTGCGGCATGTCGGCGGTTCCGACGAACAGCCTGCTCTTGCCGCCGTTATAGGAAATATTGCAGTTCGTGCTGTCCAGGCGATAGAGACCGGTGTCGCTGACGAGCACCGCCGTCTTGATCTCGGTACAGTCGCTGTTGAGCAAGGTTTCGAAAAGCCGCACCGGACCGATGCTGGCGACACATTCCGCAACGGGCGGGGAATCGTTGACCGACCGCAGCAGTTCGCGCGCGAAACTTACGAACCGCTTTGAGCGCCCCAGCCGGAACATCCCGGACCAGGTGCCAAGAAACGTGGTCACGAATGTCGCGCAGGCCGGCTGGCTGAGACCGCTGGTGATCGCAAAAGCATCCGCCGCCGGCCCGCTCTCCGACGCATCGACCGAAAGGCGTGCCTCCGAACCGATTGTGCCCGTGGCGAGACGGAGGTTCAGACTGGCCTTTTCCTTCAGCGAGAAGCCCCAGACGATCCGCGACCTTCCGTCGAGTCGGGCTAGCCTGACGCTTGCGACAGATCCGAGGGCTACGCCGTTGCACTCTTCAAGTCGCGGCGCCGCATTGACCTGGTGCGGCGGATCCCACACCAGCAGGCAGACCTCGGCGGTCAGTTGGTAGAACTGTGGCGACTCAAAGTCCGCCTCGGCATATTTGCCCAGGGTCTCGAGCATCTGTGACCTTTGTCAGAATGGACCCGTTGACGTCGGACCGGCCCGGGCCCGGGACCGGCCCCCGGACGCACGGAAGCCCCGCGCGTCCGTGCACTGGGTTTATCAGGATACGACGATGTAGCCGTCGGGATTGTCCTGAAGATCGTCGGCATCGACATTGTTGAGCGTGACGGTGTCGCCATTGCCCAGATCGATGACTGTATTGTTGCCCACCTGGGTTGCCCGGGCAGCGACATCGGCGGCGGAAGTCACACCGGTGCCGTTGATGTTGGAGGAGATCTGAACGAGATCGCCCACCTGGAAATCCATGATGATGTCGTTGCCACCACCGCCGGAAAACACGAAGACATCGTGGTTTCCGCCGCCGAACATCACATCGTTGCCGGCACCGCCATCGATGTAGTCGGTTCCTTCGCCGCCGAAGATGATGTCGCCGCCGTCACCGCCTTCGATGTAGTCGGATCCGGCCCCGCCGAAGATGACGTCGCTGCCTTCACCGCCCAGAATGACGTCTTCGCCGCCCTGACCGAAAATCCGGTCGTTGCCTTCACCGCCGACAATGAGATCGCCGCCGCGGCCGCCGAAGAGAAAATCATCCCCGGCATCGCCGAGAATGACGTCCGATCCACCCAACCCGAAAATGAAGTCCTGTGCATTGGTGCCCTGCAGGAAATCCTGGAAAGCACTGCCTTCAATCGTGGCCATTTTATACTCCTGAAGTTCGCCTTACTGAATTGACGCCCCGCGAACCGCGGCACACCGCACCGCACAAACCCCGTATTTTGCGATGCAAGATTTACAATACACACTTATTACACACAACAAAGGGACGAATAGTGAAAAAAATAAGGCAATATTCTGAAATAACGAAATTATTTCTAGTTTTCTCTGAAATATACTATGAAAATACAATTCTTTTGCGGGAGTTTTATTTCGAAATTCGAAATAGTTTCTTCTAAACCGAATGACCCCTACAGGTTGAAACCAACTTCTCCAACTGTGACAAGGACTTGATCCACGGACATGTAGAAGGTTCAGGCGATGTAGCCGGCTAATTCAGGGACTGGATGGTGAAAACCCTGCATTCCCGGGACAAAATCCGTGTCAAATGCTGCATCGCATCAAAGCCGGTTGGAGACACGTGCCGCAAAAAACACCTCAGGTCGCAGACATTATGCCCTGCAACCAGCTTTTCAGTTCACCGCCGACGAAACAGTCGTCAGCGCGTCAGTCCTCCCGGAACGCCCGGTCGAGACTGTCCGTAATCGGCTCCAGCAGATAGTCCATCGCCTTGCGCGCCCGCCGGATGATGAGCACCTCGGCCGGCATGCCCGGATAGAGGGCGAGGTCGCGGTTGCCTTCCAGGGCCTCCTTGCTGACTTCCGCACGCACGACGTAATAGGCGGCCTGTGTCTGCTGATCGACCGTTTGGTCCGCAGCGACGAACGTCACCTGCCCGTCGAGCGGACTGGCGCTGCGCCGGTTATAGGCGGTCAGCCTGATTCGAGCTTCGGAGCCGACATGGACGGAATCGATGTCGTTGAGGTTCATGCGCACCTCGACCAGCAGCTTTTCGTCCCGCGGCACGATATCCATGATCGGCCTGCCCGGCTCGATCACGCCGCCCGGCGTGCGCATTTCGATGTTGTAGACGATACCGGCCTGGGGCGAATGCACCACAAGCCTGTCGAGCACATCCTTGGCAGACACGATTTTCTCGTTGGTAAGATTGAGTTCCAGCTGCGCCTCGAGGATTTTGGCGGCAATGTCGCTCTGCCATTCCTGCTCGGCCTGCAGCAGGGCAACTTCCGCACCCTGCTTTGCCTTTTCCGCACGCGCCTTCTCCGCCGCGAGTTCGCCGCCATCGCCGATCATCTCGCTGAGTTCAAGCTGCACTTCGCTGAGCATCGCCTTGGAGGTGAAGCCTTTTTTCTCCAGGCCGGTCAACGCGTTCACGCGTTCTTCAAGGAGCGCCCGGCGATGACCCGTCGCCTCGATCTGAGCCTGATTGGCTTCGATCTGGGCAGCGTATTGTTCGATTTCCTTTTGCTGGAAGGCGATCTTGCCGCGATGAACCTGCCGGCGTTTTTCAAAGAACTTCTCCTCTGCGGCCATCACCTCGGTGGTCAGCGGATCACGGCTGGCTTCAAGCTCCGGGGGAAACACAATTCCATCGGCAAGGTCGCGCTCGGCCCGCAGCCGGGAAAGCATGGCCAGAAGGCTGATGCGCTTGCCGTGCAGCTGCGCCAGTTCCGCGCGCGCACGCGTGTCGTCCAGTTCGACGAGCGGTTGACCCGCATCGACAAAGTCGCCTTCCTGCACCAGCAGGCGGCGCAGAATGCCGCCTTCCAGATGGCTGATGGTCTTGCGTTTGCTGTCGACGATCACCTTGCCGGTTGCAACGGCCGCGCTGTCGAGATCAGCGCTGAAGCCCCAGGCAAGGAACCCGCCGAACCCGATGAAGACGGCAAGGGCGGCCGCGAGCAAAGGCTTTCGCAAACTCGGCGGGCGCTCATCATCGTTCTTGAGCGCGACCATCCAATAGGCTTCATCGGCCGTTCCGGAAGCTTTCGCCGCCGTGATCGTGGCCCGGTCCGGGTGGGCGGTCATGCAACTTCTCCATTTGCCGGCAGGGAACGGTCGGCGGCAGGCGACGGCAGGCGTCGCGTAATGCTGCTGACAACATCGGTCCGCTCGCCGAACTGACCGATCCGGCCGTCTTCCAGCACGAGGATCTTGTCGGCAGCTTCCATGATGGCAGGTCTGTGGGCGATGACGATCACGATTGCATTGTCGGCCTTCGCCTGCGAGATCGCCCTGAGCAGCGCCACCTCCCCTTCCGTGTCGAGATTGGCATTGGGTTCGTCCAGCACCAGGAGGCGCGGCCGACCGAAAAGCGCGCGCGCCAGCGCCACCCGCTGTTTCTGGCCACCGGACAAGGTGTAGCGGTTGTCGCCGACGGGCGTGTCGTAGCCGAGCGGCATGCGCCCGATCATCTCGTGGACACCTGCCGAGCGGGCAGCATTGATCACCATCTGCGGGTCGGCGTCGTACATGCGCGAGATGTTGTCCCGGACCGTTCCGTCCAGAAGCGACACCGACTGGGGCAGGTAGCCGACCATGGCCCCGAACGAGGCCCGCTCCCACAGATAGACATTGTGCCCGTCCAGGAAAACACCGCCGGTGGTCGGCTGAAGCACGCCGACAAGGAGCCGCGCCAAGGTGGACTTGCCCGCTGCTGACGGCCCGACGATGCCCAGGACATCCCCGGGCTCCAGCGTGAAGGAAATGCCCTTGATGACGGGAACGGGAAGATTGGGTGGCGCGTAGACCAGCTTGTCGACCTTGAGCGTGCCCTGGCTCGGTGGTGTCGGCACCGTCTGGCGCAGCGAGGAGTGGTTCTCCAGCACGTCGCGAACCCGGTTCCATGCCGTC
>ENA-ORCZ01000266-ORCZ01000266.1-marine-metagenome-genome-assembly--contig:-NODE-266-length-30613-cov-3.996496_pt1 | contig 30613 bp, 26 predicted proteins | sample MGYA00237785_ERZ508519 | MGnify/ENA primary metagenome ERZ508519 (study PRJEB26189, sample SAMN06268790) | marine metagenome | isolation source: Bioluminescent Bay, La Paraguera, Puerto Rico | place...
TCATCTCATAACGTGTTCCAACAACTGCCTTCTCAGGCGAATTGCCGAAGGCTCGATCTTGTGTATCCCGGCTAGACTTCATCAACCAATCCCGTTTTTGATAAGGCACTGTTTTTTATCAGTTGCACACAACCACTATACTTATGGTTAACTCCAAAAACTATGAAACAATAATTGCAACACCTGCTCGGTCGCATTGAAAACAACAATGTCATAACCCCGAATTATGTCAATTCGGGTAGCTGTCGGATCGAACTGATTTTTGCGGGAAATTTGAGAGCGATGGAGCAGTGAGTACGTTCTGTAATCATTGTCACGTGCCACAAAAGGTGACATTCGACATTTAGCAAAATCAACAACTTGGCATTTCCAATTGCCAAAAAAGTTGACACGGATTGACACATAAGCTGACAAAAATCTGCGGAATTGACAGAAAAGATGACATTACTCACAAAGTGCCTTTCCAAGGAAAATATTTGCGGACTTAGTGCACCAGATACGTTTGCAGCTTGGGTCTTGAACCTGCCCTCATTCATGCTCCGTTTGCTGTTTGTTCGTCCCGCAATGAAACGAGTTCATTATTTGTCACACTTGGTTCAGCAACGACTTGAACAATCCTCAACATCCACAGGTCCTCTGCAATCTATTGACGGGCCAGCTCCTTCCCGCTTGACCAGTATCAAGAATCCAGAATCCACAATGGAATATGAGAAGCATTATGGAAAAAATGCTTCGCACATTTCTGTCTCTGCTGATCGCACTGTCTCTGACGGGAACAGCCGCCGGTCAGTCTTTTTCCCAGACGGCGACGCATTTTGCAGGCTCTGACCTTATCGCTATTACAATCTGCAGTGCAGACCAGACCTCCAAAACGATTTTGATCGACCAGAACGGAACCAAAGTTCCCGAACCAGTCGAATGCGATTGCCCGAATTGCTCGCATTGCCTGATCGTCTCTGCATTCAAACTTCCCGACACTCTTTGCGCACTTAAACTCGACCGCACCGTCATCCTGAAGATCATTCCCCTGTCATTCGACCGCACAGATGCATTCCACGCTGCACCTGCGACGGCGCGCGCGCCTCCGCACAAGGTTTGAATCATGAATACGCCACCTCTCCCAATTCGTCTTCAGACAGCACCCCCCCTGCGCCGGCCGATCTGCGGCCTATTGTGGCTTCCGGTCATGGTAGTCGTCTTTACTCTCTCGGCGATGTTGTGCGTTTCCCCAGCAAATGCACAAACCAAACCCGTACTGGCACAGTTCATTGACAAGGTCCCCGCCGCATCACTGGTCGCGGGTGCAGATGGCTATGGTCAGATTGAAAATGCTGCACCAGTAGCCCCCGTCCTTAAGAATGGCGACCAAATCGGCTGGGCCTTTATCACCTCGGATTTTGTCGGTACCACCGGTTACTCCGGCAAGCCGATCCATGTGATGGTCGCCATTGACCAAAATGCCCGCATTATTGGCGTCAAACTGGTCAAGCATTCCGAACCAATTGTTCTGATTGGCATTCCTGAAGAACGTATTGAGGCATTGACCGAGGGATATATCGGATTTGATCTGGTTGCCGCGACACAGAATTCGGATCACGAGCTAAACATTATTTCCGGTGCGACGGTCACCATCATGGTCATTGATGACTCGATCCTGCGTTCGGGCATCAAGGTTGCACGCACGCTAGAACTGGGTGGGTTAAGTGCCCCCGAGACTGCAAATGCACCCCAATTTGAAATCAAAGCAGATGCGACCGCACCGCAAGACTGGTTCACACTGGTTGGTGAAGGGACAATTCGTCGCATGTCACTTGATGTCGGTCAGGTGAACGACGCCTTTGCCACAATGGATGATCCAAGGGCGCTTGAGCGGCCAATTGACGCCCCTGCTGAAGAAACCTTCATCGACATGTATGTCTCGCTTGTCAGCATCCCGGCCATTGGCAAGGCAACTCTTGGCGAGCGTGGCTACAACAATCTGAAAGCATGGCTCAAGGACGGAGAAGAAGCCATTCTTGTCACTGCGCGCGGACAGTATTCCTTCAAGGGATCAGGGTATGTCCGTGGCGGATTGTTCGATCGTATCCAGCTCATCCAGGGCGATATGTCGGTACGTTTCCGTGATCGCAATCATCGTCGTATCGGCGACCTCATGGCCGACGGGACGCCGACATTCGAAGAGATGGATCTGTTCAAGATCCCCGCAGAAAGCAGCTTTGATCCGACCCAGCCATGGCGTATCGAGCTCCTTGTTCATCGTGATATCGGCGCGATTGAACGTCTTTACACGACCTTTGATATCGGCTGGCAACCGCCTGCGAACTATCTTTCCTCGGTGCCGTCAATCGCGTCTGAAACTGACACAACAACCAATCCTGTAATCGCCAGCGACGAGCAAGCTGCCAAAACCGCCCTTTGGCAAAGGATCTGGCGCGACAAGACTGTCGAAATTGTCGTGCTCAGCATTATGCTTGTTGTCTTGACGGCGGCGTTTTTCTTTCAGGGTTTTCTGACACGTTCAGCAAAATTTACCTTTTGGTTCCGCATCTCGTTCTTGACGGTCACGCTGGTGTTTCTTGGCTGGTATGCCAATGCGCAGCTTTCCGTCGTCAACCTGATGGCGCTGACCAATTCGCTGGTGACCGGCTTCACCTGGGAAGCCTTCCTGCTCGATCCGCTCACTTTCATCTTGTGGTTCTCGGTCGCCGCTGCCCTGATTTTCTGGGGTCGTGGCGCCTATTGCGGCTGGTTGTGCCCGTTCGGTGCACTTCAGGAACTGACCAACCGGATTGCCAAATTCTTCCACGTGCCGCAATGGACGCTGCCGTGGGGGCTGCACGAACGGTTGTGGGCGGTGAAATACATCATCTTCCTTGGCCTGTTCGGCACCATGCTCGCCTCCATTGATCAGGCCGAAAAACTGGCCGAGGTCGAACCCTTCAAAACCGCCATCATCCTTAAATTTGATCGGGCATGGCCATTTGTTCTTTATGCCGTTGTCCTTCTTGGCGCCGGGCTTTTCGTCGAACGGTTCTATTGCCGATATCTCTGCCCATTGGGTGCGGCCCTCGCGATTCCGGCGCGTATGCGCATGTTTGACTGGCTCAAACGCTACAAGGAATGCGGCAGTCCCTGCCAGAACTGCGCGCATGAATGCATGGTCCAAGCCATCCACCCAACAGGAGAAATCAACCCGAACGAGTGTCACAACTGTCTTCACTGCCAAGTGCTGTATCAAAGCGAAAAAATATGTCCGGTCGTGATCAAAAAACTCAAGCGGCAGGAAAGCCTCTTGGCAAGCATGGAAGGCGCACAAAAAGCGCTGAACCGGACCCGGACGACCAAGCAAAATCTCAAGGAGAAGTCATGATGTCTGACAAAACATCCAAACCCGGAATCAGCCGACGTGATCTATTTGGCGTTGCCGCCGGTGGTGCTGCCTTTGCCGGCGCAGCAGGTGCCGCACGCTTGGCAGCAATCGGTGGCACAACCGGTGCTGCAACAGCCCTTTCGGTTGGCAGCGCCCAAGCTTCAACCGGGACAGAGGCAAGCCTCGCACCTGGACAGCTTGATGAGTATTACGGTTTCTGGTCTTCAGGCCAAACGGGCGAAATGCGCATTCTGGGTATCCCATCCATGCGTGAACTGATGCGCGTACCCGTTTTCAACCGTTGTTCGGCAACCGGTTGGGGACAAACCAATGAAAGCCTGAATGTTCTAACCGAAAACATGTTGCCGAAAACCAAGGACTATCTTGCAGCTAACGGCAAGAAAATCCATGACAACGGCGACCTTCACCACGTTCATATGTCCTTCACCGAGGGCAAGTATGATGGCCGTTTCCTGTTCATGAATGACAAGGCGAATACGCGCGTGGCACGTGTTCGTTGCGATGTCATGAAAACCGATAAAATCCTTGAAATCCCGAACGCCAAGGCCATCCACGGTTTGCGCCCGCAAAAGTGGCCGCGCACCAACTATGTCTTTGCCAACGGCGAAGATGAAACGCCAATGGTCAATGACGGCAAGGTGCTTGATGATCCGTCACAGTACGTGAACTTCTATACCGCGATCGACGCCGATGAAATGCAGGTTGCCTGGCAGGTCATGGTATCGGGCAACCTTGACAACACCGACGCCGACTATGAAGGCAAATACGCATTTTCAACCAGCTACAACTCGGAAATGGGTATGAACCTCGCGGAAATGACCGCATCCGAGCTTGATCACGTTGTCGTCTTCAACCTCAAGGAAATTGAGAAAGGTATCGCTGCGGGCGACTATATCGAGCTGAATGGCGTTAAGGTTATCGACGGACGCAAAGGCAAAAACAAAAACTACACCCGATATATTCCAGTCCCCAACAGCCCGCATGGCTGTAACATGGCTCCGGACAAAAAACACCTTTGCATCGCGGGCAAACTGTCCCCGACCGTTTCGGTGATTGATGTCACCAAGCTTGATGCTGTGTTCTACGACGGTGCAGAACCGCGTTCCGCCGTTGTTGCCGAACCGGAACTGGGTCTTGGTCCGCTACATACCGCATTTGACGGCAAGGGCAATGCCCTGACCACCCTGTTCCTTGATAGTCAGGTCGTCAAATGGAACATCGAGAAAGCCGTCCGTGCCTATGCCGGTGAGCAGGTCGATCCGATCATCAAAAAGGTCGATGTGCATTACCAGCCGGGTCACAACTCCACCTCGATGGGCGAAACACTCGAAGCGGACGGGAAATGGTTCATTTCGATGAACAAGTTCTCCAAGGACAGGTTCCTGAATGTCGGTCCGCTTAAACCAGAGAACGAACAGTTGTTCTCCATGCAGGGCGATGACCTTGTTCTAGTCCATGATGGCCCGACATTTGCCGAACCTCATGACTCAATCATTGTTCACCGTTCAGTGGTTAATCCGGTCAGTGTCTGGAACCGTCAGGACCCGATGTGGGCCAACACCCGAAAACAGGCCGAAGCCGATGGCGTCGATATCGATGAATGGGCTGAGACCGTCATCCGGGATGGCAATAAGGTCCGTGTCTATATGAGTTCTTCGGCCCCGACATTCAGCCTTGAATCCTTTAAGGTCAAAGAAGGTGACGAAGTAACCGTCATCATCACCAACATGGACGATATCGATGACCTGACGCACGGCTTTACCATGGGCGATCATGGTGTTGCGTTTGAGGTGGCTCCACAGGCAACCGCATCGGCAACCTTTGTCGCGTCCAAGCCGGGGGTCTACTGGTACTACTGCCAGTGGTTCTGCCATGCCCTGCACATGGAAATGCGCGGTCGCATGTTTGTTGAACCGCGGGGTTAACCTGTGATGTTGCGCCCCGTCATGATGATCTTGGCTATGGCTGTCTTGCCGCTTCAGGCTCTTGCGGCAACGCAAACTGTGCCGTCAGCAGACGGGGCACTGATCTCTGCCATCGCCGGGGCTGCCCCCGGCGATGTGCTGCTGCTTGATCCGGGGCTTCATCAGGGCCCCATTGCCCTCGACAAACCCATCACCATTGATGGTCAAGGCCAAGCAACTATCCATGGGAACAAGACCGGAAGCGTCATTTCCGTAACCGGAACGGATATCATCATCCGTGGTCTTGAGATTGCAGGGTCGGGTTCATCACATGAAACAATTGATTCCGGGATCCAGCTCCATCGAACGGCCGCACGTGTTTTGGTCGCGAAAAACCACATCCTCGGAAACCTCTATGGGGTCGATATTCACGGCGCCAAAAATGCGACGGTTCGCGACAATGTCATTGTCGGACGTCGCGACCACAGACTGAATTCACGTGGCAACGGCATATATGTCTGGAATGCGCCCGGAACGCTGGTCGAGAACAATGAGATCCAGTTTGGTCGTGATGGCATTTTCGTCAATACCTCCAATCGCGGCGTTTTCCGCGGAAATCTGATGCGCGATCTGAGATTTGCGGTGCATTACATGTATGCCCATGATTCAGAAATCTCGGGCAATGTGTCGATTGGCAATCACCTTGGGTTTGCCCTGATGTATTCGAACCGCATCACGGTACGCGATAACCTGTCTCTTGCGGATCGCGATCAGGGCTTGATGCTGAACTATACCAACAAGTCTGATCTGGTCGGAAATCTGGTACGCGGTGCTGGTGGGAAATGTCTGTTTATCTATAACGCGCATCACAATCTGATTGGGGCCAGCCGGTTCGAGGGCTGCCAGACCGGCATACATTTCACCGCGGGCTCCGAACGCAATGCCCTGACAGGCAATGCCTTTATCGCCAACAAGACCCAAGTCAAATATGTCGGCACCCGTGACGTGGAATGGAGCTTCGATGGCCGGGGAAATTTCTGGTCCGATCATCCGGTGTTTGACCTTGATGGCAATGGCATTGCTGACAGCCGGTTCCGACCAAACGATCTTGTCGACCATATTTTATGGTCACAACCGGCAGCCGGAATGCTTCTGGGCTCCCCCGCCGTTCAATTGATCCGCTGGAGCCAGGCACACTTCCCCGCAACCTTGCCGGGCGGGGTTGTCGACAGCTTCCCGCTGATGAAACCAATCGAAATTCCGGTTCCAGAAGAAATCGTCGCCCTTGAAAAGGCTGCTCGCGCCAATCCTGTCTGGCTGCGTGAAAGGACTGAAAATGTTTCTGACCCTCTCGCAAGTCACTAAACGCTATGATGATCATACCGTTCTTGACGCGGTCGGCTTTGACGTTGCCGCCGGTGAACGTGTTGCCTTGCTCGGCCATAATGGCGCAGGCAAATCAACATTGATGAAAATCATCCTTGGCCTCATCACCGCCGACGGGGGGACGGTTTCTGTGCATGGTCTTGCCCCCGGCAGTTACCGGGCCCGCACGCAAACGGCCTATCTCGCGGAAAATGCATCCTTTCACCCATCACTGACCGGACAAGAACAGCTGCGATACTATCTTCGACTTCGCGGCGAAGATCCGCGAAAAGCCGCGTCACTTCTTGAACGCGTCGGATTGGGTGCGGCAGCAAAGCGCCGAATTGGCACCTACTCCAAGGGGATGCGTCAACGGGTCGGCATGGCTCAGGCGCTTATTGGTGAACCGAAACTCCTGATCCTTGATGAACCGACAAGCGGTCTCGACCCGGTATCACGGCGCGAGTTCTATGTCATTCTTGATGAACTGGCCGCGCACGGAACTGCCATTCTGCTGTCTTCGCACGCCCTTACGGAGGTTGAGGCCAGAACCGACCGGATTGTCATTCTTTCTTCGGGCGTAATGGTTGCCAACGATACCTTGGCAAACCTGCGTCAACAGGCATCACTGCCGATCCGTCTTCAGATATCCGCCCAACGCGGCAAGGTAGACGAGGTTGCCCAAAAGCTATCTGGTGAACGCAGGAACGGCTTAATGGTCGATCTGGTGTGCAATTCTCAGGAAAAGCTCGCACGTCTTGGCGATATCTCGGCACTTGGGCCGTTGGTCGATGATGTCGATGTCATTACGCCAAGCCTTGAAGATATCTATAGCCACTTCAGCAAACGGGGGAACGCATGAACAAGGTTCTGGCGACAGCCCATAGCGAGTTCATCATTGCCCTTCGCAATCGCTGGGTTGCGATCTCTGTAGCGATGATGGTGTTGTTTGCGCTTGTGTTATCTGCGGCCGGCAGTGCCCCGACCGGCGCAGTTGGTGTGGATAAACTGTCCGTCACCGTCGCAAGCCTCACATCCCTTGCAGTGTATCTTGTGCCGCTGGTTGCACTTTTGATGTCATTTGATGCAATCGCAGGCGAGGTTGAACGCGGCACCTTACCCCTTGTTCTGACCTATCCCGTGGCCCGTGGGGAACTGGTGCTTGGAAAGTTCATTGCCCATCTGGCAATCCTGAGTATCGCCGTCTTGGCCGGGTACGGGATTGCCGCCGTCGCTGCCATTGCAACCGATCCCAATGCACTTGTTGGCATCCCTGCACTGTTCCGACTGTTCTGGTCGTCGCTTCTTCTTGGCGCGACTTTTCTTGGGATCGGTTATGGCATATCGGCATTCGCGCGCAGACCCGGCGCAGCGGCAGGATTGGTGATCGGCCTTTGGCTAGTTCTGATCGTTTTATATGATCTTGGCCTGTTGGCAGCAATCGTTGCCGATGATGGCGGAACCTTCACAACGCACTATTTTCCCTGGCTGTTACTTGGCAATCCGGCGGATGCATTTCGGATATACAACCTTGCCGTTTCGGATGCGACTGCGGCTGCAGCCGGACTAACCGGGGCTGCCAACAGCATACCCGCTATTCACGCCCTCATATCCATTTTGGTTTGGCCGGTGATTGCCACCGTCATCGCCTGGCTCGCTTTCAGGAGGGTGACACCATGACATCGCGCCCAACGTTGCTTTCGGTCACAATCGGCCTGATCATACTTACTGGATGTCAGCAACAGGTTGAAGACAACATGCCGCCTCCGGTCGCCATGACCGAGGAAGCGGTCGGGCATTTCTGCCAGATGAATATTCTGGAACATCCTGGACCCAAGGCACAAATTCATCTGGAAGGCCTGCCATATCCCCTATTTTTCAGTCAGGTTCGCGATGGCATCGCATATGACCGTATGCCCGAACAAAACTATAAAATCAGCGCAGTTTACGTAAGTGACATGTCCATGGCCCGTGACTGGGACGATGTCGGGCGCGAAAACTGGATACCGGCAAGCACCGCATATTATGTCGTGGCCTCTTCCAAGGTCGGGGGAATGGGGGCACCGGAACTTGTTCCCTTTTCCGACCTGGACGATGCCAGAAAGTTTGTCGCCCGCCATGGCGGCGAGGTGATGCGCCTTGACGATATTACGGACGTACAGGTTTTAAACAGCGCCCCCATCACACCATCAGCCAATACACGCGAAACCGCCACCCTTCCGGATGATGACGATTATCGCGCGCGTCTTGAAAAACTTCGCAAAGATTGAGGTCCACCATGCCCGAATTCTCACGACGCCGGTTTCTGGCCATCTTTGCCGCCGCTAGCACGCTTGCGGCTGTTCCCTTTGCATCACAAGCACAGCACCCCATCCGAACATGGAAGGGCGTTGCAATGGGTTCTGCTGCCTCGATCCGCCTGTCACATCCCGATGCCGATGCAATTCTTTCGCGCGCAACCCGTGAACTCGAACGACTGGAAAATATCTTCAGCCTCTATCGGAATGACTCCATCCTTGCACAATTAAACCGGAATGGTGTGATTGAAGCACCACCGTTCGAGTTCCTCGAATGTCTGGGACTTTGCGGCACCATAAACCGGGCAAGTGACGGGCTTTTTGATCCGACGGTTCAATCGCTTTGGCAACTTTATGCGCAAAGCTATTCACAGGGTCATGCCCCGCTGAATGCATCAATCCGCGAAGCTCTTTCCAGAACAGGTTGGGACAAGGTTGCCATTGATCAGAACCGGGTGGGTTTCAAAAAACTCAATATGTCACTGACCCTCAATGGCATTGCCCAAGGCTATGTTGCCGACCGCATTGCCACATTGCTGCGGAACGACGGATTGACCAATATCCTGATCAATACTGGTGAATTCACAGCACTTGGCGGCCATCCAGACGGGCAGGACTGGCCCATTTCCGTTGATGGCGGATCGTCGGGCATCCGGAAGGATCAGGTCATGCTGCGCGACAACGCATTGGCAACATCATTGCCAAATGGCACCTTCTTTGACCAGGCGGGTCTGGTCGGACACATTCTGGATCCCCGCACAGGACGTCCTGCACCCGCACGTCGGCAGGCCGTTAGCATCACTGCACCAAGGGCTGCACTGGCAGACGGGTTAAGCACGGCGATATGCCTGATGGACAAGCGGGAGGCTGACAGATTGCTTGAACAGTTCCCAGGTGCCATGCTGGTCTGATCCAATTCTTTGTCACCGCGATACCTGACGGGGGAACCCGCTTTGCAAACAACGAGATGAGCCATGCGCCCCATCCGAACGGAATTTGTTATTTTATTCCTGCTTGCCGGGTGTGTGTCCCTGGTCGCGGTTCCGCTCAAGGTGCTGTTGTGGGTTCCTGATGCCCATCAAATTCTGGCCTTTGTTCCGCCCCCCGAAAGGCCGTTCTGGCACGGGCATGAAATGCTGGCTGGATATAGCCAGGTTGTTCTGGGTGGATACCTACTGATGCGACCAGGCAAAGCAATCATCAGACTTTTTATTCTGCTATGGCTTGGTGCACGTGGCGCGCTCTTTATTCCCGACCAAACCGGCATCTACCTTGGCTTTGTGACCAATATTGCGGTGTTCGGAATACTGTTTTCTTATGCGGGGATGGCGTTTTTCCGGGCGGCAAAGCGTCTAAAATCTGCAGTTCCGGGAATAATCATACTTTTCCTTCTGCTGGCAGAAATCGCATTTCAAACCGGACAGGCCGGTCATTTTCCTGCAATACAGGAAACAGCGTTGCGCGCGATCATATGGCTTGTGATTGTTTTGCTGTTTTTGATGGGCGGGCGGATCATTGCCGCTGCCACATCGGGCGCATTGCAAAAACGTAACATGTATCAGCCCTATATGGCGCAAGGTCGGCTTGAAAACCAGGGCCTTGCCTGCCTGATTGTGGCAGCGGCTTGTGATCTGGGCGGACTGCCGTCAATTCTGTCTGCCGTGCTCGGCATGTTGGCCGGGGCCGTGATTTTTCGTCGCCTGTGGAAATGGCGCGTCTGGCTGGTTGCGGATGCCTTTGATCTGACATCACTTCATCTTGGATATGCTATGTTGGCAGTTGGCCTGATTTTCAGTGCAATACTGTCAATTACCCGGGGATCGTCCGACCTGATCGGTTTTCATGGCGTGCTGATTGGCGGATTTGCCGTTCTTTCAACATCGGTAATGTGCCGAACGGTGTTACAGCGCCTGCGTTTTTACCTTTCTCTTCCTGTCGCAATGCGCCTTTCCACTTTATGCCTTCTGATCTCTGCTTTTGCACGTATGGGCGCATCCCAGAACATCGCCATGACAGAACTGTTGATGGTCTCGGCAGTCCTGTGGGAAATCGCCTTCTGCTGTTTTATTGGTACACTGATTTTCACCGTTTGGCGATTTCAGCATTCCAAATGACAAGCTTGCCTGCGGCCTGCACCCGTTCTAACGGGCCAATTCCATAAGTGCGGCCCGATCAAGGATTTGCAGCTTCGGACCAGCCGAAATTGCACCCGCTGCTTCGAGTTTGCGCAAGGATCGCGAAAACGTCTCGGGGGTGATACCGATCCGGCTGGCGATTTGGCGCTTTTCGGGGAAGCTGTTGCCGCTTGTGCCGTCGATCAACGTGCCATTGCGGTCCTCGAAATCAATCAGGAATGCAGCAATGCGCTGGATCGGTCGTGTGTGACGCAGTTTGTAGATCTCCTCCAGGAAAAACCGTTCCCAACGCAATAGGCTTGCCAGAACGTCCCCAACAACATCTGGGGCACTTCGGAGGATACCCAGATAGGCTTCTCGCGGAATTCCGATGATCTCGCAATTCTCTACAACCTGACACTCTACCGGATAGGTGCGACCTGCAAAGGAGACGGCTTCGGCAAACGATCCGGCCTCGGTCAGGAAATGCATCACCGTTTCTTCACCTTGTGATGACGTTTTCACAAGACGCAAATGACCGGACAACAAGATATAGAAATATTTTGCAACATCGTCGGCACGGAACAGAAATTCTCCCCGGGCGAGGCTGTCGACCCTGCATGTTTCCATCAGGTTGTTTAACCGATCCTTTCCAAGGGCGGACAGCAAGGGAATCCGGGATATCACTTCGTGATCTGCACTAGACAGCGGTCTTGAAGCCATTTGCCTCCTCCTCCCAGGTCTCATTGCTTGACAAGCCACACCATTCGGCAAGTAATTCGGTATCGGATATCCGAATGACATGGCCATTGGAGTGCTGTGACACACCGTGCTCCGAAAGCTTTTTAAGCGCCCGGGAGAACGTCTCGCTGGTCATGCCAATCTTGCGGGCCAACGCGGACTTTTCCATCGTCAGCGGTGTTTCATGCGCATCACCAACAGGAACAGCATCGGCAAGCAAATAGATCCCCAGACGCTGGGCCGCTGACCGGCATTTGAGTTCCTCTGTCTGGCGCAACATTTGACAAAGTCTTTCTGTCACAACCGACATCATGGTCAAGGCACGATCAAAGTGTGCCGAGAGGAAGTCGGCAAAGGCCACCCCGTCAATTCGAATGGCGGTCGTCGCGTCCAGCGTTTTGATCGAAACGGCGTAACAGGCTTCCGGTGCCAGCGCACACTCGCCGACAAGCTGGCCGTCCCCCAACAAATCAATAACGCCGTCCTTGCCATCTCCATCCGTGTAGGACAGCTCAACATGCCCATTCACAATCAGAAACAAGGCCGAAGCGGGGTCTTCGGCACGGATCATCACAGTATCGGGTTCATAGCGGACCCACGTGCATAATGATGCCAGTTCCAGAATGTCGTCTTGTGGCCAATTTCTAAAATAGCGCCCAGACTGGAGAACACCCGAGATTCGATCAATATCTCTCATTGTGAAGTTTCCATGGAAAAACTCGGTGGTTGTTAAGCATTGGAACAAATCTAACATTCAACCGCTCGGGTTGGATTGTTCCATGTCAAACAAGTTGGTCAGGTCCATAAAACCAGATGCACTATCCAGCAAAAAAGCCCTGCTGATCAGCAGGGCTTTGCCACAAAAATGCTTAACGACATCGCCGTCACATTTTGCAGAAAACTATTCAAACCGTGGGAACAGGATCGAATTTTCCAAATACATATGGGCAACAAGATCTTCGATCAGCTTGCTGATCCCGCTGTATAATCTGCGCCACGAACCACATACCCCGTCGGGCAAGGTGCAATTGTTCGTCAGTTTCTGCAGCTTGTGAATGGCTTGACCATGATCGTCATGCTCTTCGCGCATACAATGGATGGGCATGGCCAGTGCTGGCGTGATCGGGGTGTTCCGGCTCATTTCACGCATCGCCGGGAAAAGAACATTTTCCTCTTTCGTCATGTGCATATCAAGTTGCTCTGCCATTTCCATCAATGCATCTGCCAGCCCTACCGGCGCGTCCGGATGGTCACCATGGACAATTTCAATTTCGCGGGACAGCGCAATCAACTCGATCAATTCATCGCGGTGAACATCGTGATAGCGCGTAAGAATGAAATCGATAAACCCATCGACATCCCCCACATTTGGCAAGATCAAAGGCCCCTTGGGAAGCGCACAGAGTTCCTCCGCAATCACATGCGGATCAAATTCCTTGCGCTTTGCAGCTTCTTGAAGTGTCTGGTCAGGATGACAACAAAACCCGATGCGATGACGGCGAAAAACCAGCGTTGCGCCGGGGAAACATGAAATCAAGCCCCCCAGACTCTGATCAAGCAGTTCGGCGGGCGTAATGGCCGATGTTGCCGTGTTCAACGCATCTTGCATAAAGGTGTCCTCCCTAAGATCGGCATCCAGCAAACAAAAGGGAGTTTAAACCAGCGATAATTTGGCAGATTGACGATGGTCAAATGGATTTATGCCAAAAAATGTTGCGGTCGGTTCTGTTTGATTATCACGTCAAAGTAACATTCTGTCGGGTTGTTCCAACTAAGCGTAATTCCAATCTCACGGTGATTTGACAAACATCAAATGCCAACCCGCCCGGGCCAGTGATACTTCGTCATGCAAAACGCCGGAGTATGCCGTGACAGAAAGTTATCCATCCTTTACGCCATTTTTGCTGGCAAACCCGTTCATACGCAATGCGCCAACCCTTTTGGTAGAGCGCATATGCCGCCACGCGATGGCGACGATGCATCATCGCTACAGACCGGCATTTGAACGGGTGGCAGAGCAAGAATCCTTCGCCCTGCTGATTTCTCCGACTGATCTGGATTTGCAATTCTATTTAAAAATAGATGCCAATCATCCTGAACTCCGCCCCGCAAGACATAGCGACGAAGAAACTGTCGCAGCACAGATATCAGGACCGTTACCCGCATTGCTGGAGCTTCTTCAGGGGACATCGGATGGTGACGCACTGTTCTTTTCGCGCACATTGCGGATCGAGGGACGCACTGAACTTGTTGTCGCACTTCGCAATGCCCTAGATGGAGAATCAATTGATCTGCGATCCGCTGTGGCTGAAAGCTTTGGCGTGATGGGCCCTGCAGCCAGGGCAGCACTTGGCCTTGCCGAAAAGATTTATCGACAACTTCAGCACGACATGAACCGGACGGCAAATGCATTGACGTCCCCGACCGCCAAACGTTTGCTCGGCATGGAAAAACGCACATCCGCGCAAGCGGTCACACTGGCTGAGATCGAGAAAACAATACAAAGGCGGAACCGCCATACGCGACCCAAACCGTCCGGTGCGGCCAAGGATGATTTCGCGCTGCCCGCAAATCCCTGATCCACAACTATTCACAGGTTCAATATGGAACTCGTTTGTCCTGCAGGAACACCTGCCAGCCTGCATGCCGCCGTCGCGGCGGGTGCTGATGTTGTATATTGCGGTTTTCGGGACGCAACGAATGCCCGAAACTTTCCGGGATTGAACTTTTCACGTGCTGAATTACGCGATGCAGTCAAACACGCGCACAAGCACGGAGTTCATGTCTATCTCGCCTGCAATACCTATCCGCAAGCCGGGGCCGAAGAAATCTGGCATAAGGCAGTTGATGATGCCGTGGCAATTGGTGTCGATGCCATCATCCTTGCTGATATCGGTTTGCTGCGATATGCGCGCGATCATCATCCTGACGCACGTTTGCATTTATCCGTGCAGGCATCGGCCTCGAACGAAGAAGCCATTCGATTTTATCATCAGGAATTCGGTGTACGGCGTGTTGTGCTGCCCCGTGTTTTGTCGCTTGATGAGATACGCACCCTAAATCAGCGCATACAGGTTGAAACAGAAGTATTCGCATTCGGCGGGATGTGCGTCATGGCCGAAGGTCGTTGTTCACTGTCTTCATACGCGACGGGCGAAAGTCCGAATATGAACGGCGTCTGTTCACCGGCAGCACATGTTCACTATGAAGAACGCGGCGACACGACAGTTTCCCGACTGGGGAACTTCACCATCAACATCTATGACAGCGATGAAAAGGTCGGCTATCCGACGCTGTGCAAGGGCCGGTTTCGTGCCATGGACAAATCCGGCTATCTGTTTGAAGAACCCACCAGCCTTGATGTCAGCGCCATGCTGCCGGAACTGGCAGATGCAGGCGTTTCCGCGCTCAAGATCGAAGGGCGGCAACGCGGGAAGGCCTATATATCGCAGGTGGTTGGCGCATTTCGAACATCACTGGACAAGATCGCCGAGGGACAACGCGACGCGCGATCAAAACTCAGCACGCTGAGTGAAGGTCAAAGCGATACCACAGGTGCATACCGGAGAAGCTGGCAATGAAAAGATCGCGACTTGTTATGGGCCCGGTTCTTTTTCACTGGGACGAGGACCGCAAAAAGGATTTCTACAACCGCATTGCAGATGAAACCGACGTCGATACCGTCCATGTTGGCGAAGTTGTCTGCGCAAAACGGATGCCCTTCTTTGACAAGCACCTGCCTGACGTTATCGAACGACTTCAGCGCAGCGGCAAGGAAGTTGTTCTTTCGACACTCGCACTGGTGATGAATGAGCGCGAAGTTAATCAAATACGCGACATCGCGCAGATGCCCGACATTATGATTGAGGCCAACGATATTTCCGTTGTGCGTTTGCTCGCAGGTCAGCCGCACATGATTGGTCCCTACATCAACACCTATAATGAAGGGACGCTGTCCTACTTTGCCGAAAAAGGCGCTAAACGGGTCGCCCTGCCATGGGAACTACCGATGTCCTCGATCGCAGCATTATGTGGCGCGCAGACCGCGGCCGAGATTGAGGTACAGGTATTTGGCCGTATGCCTTTGGCCATTTCGGCCCGCTGCTATTCAGCACGGGCGCAAGGCCTGCACAAGGATGGCTGCCGGTACGTTTGCGGGGACCACCTTGATGGCATGGATGTCGAAACACTCGACGATACGCCGTTTCTGGCGGTCAACGGGTTGCAAACCCTGTCCAGCCACTATGTTGAAATGTCGGACAATATCGCACAGATGCAAAACGCCGGTGTGACAGCGTTCCGCCTGTCGCCACATAGTCTGGACATGACCAGGGTTTCTGATCTCTATCGTCAGGTTCTCGCGCGTAAAACCGACCCGGAAGAACTCAGGCTCCGCCTGAAGGAAATGCGTTTCCCGATGGAATTTGCCAACGGCTTCTTGCACGAAGCCCCGGGGGCCGAGTTTCGTCAGACGCGCGCGCGGCGGGCAGAATAAGAACCACGCTAGAACCCACCATGAAAGAAAGGGCTGCAATCTGACCGATCGCAGCCCTTCAATACATTCACAATTCGGGGAGTTAGCATGACATTACATTGTGAACACCAATCAGCATAACACTGCGATGGTGTCCACCCTTGACAACGATCAACTGGAAGCGCCCGAATGGAACCATGTCGGGAAGGGCACTAGATGTCCTCAATCCAGGTTTTCGCGGCAACCGCACGCGGCAAACCGACAGGCCCGATAGACAACATCGCAATCTGCAACAGATCTTCTTGGGCGATACCTTCGGCCTTGGCACGCCGGGTGTGTGAATGTACCGCTCCTTCAGAACCAATACCGATTGCAAGCGCAAGCTTTACAAGGCGGCGTTCCCGGTCCGTCAAAGGTCCTGCCTCTGCAGCGGCCTTACCAAGTTCAGCATAAGCCTTCCAGATATCGGGATACTGGTCCGCCAGTGTTCCGGCTGCACCGGGCATAGATTTAACCATAGGCTCTCTCCTTACGTTTGATCATCGTCAATCAGAGATGTCGGCTTGGCAAATTTCTGAAGAAGGGCGGGGTTAGTTATCTCTATTTTTTCTCCGTTAACCGCGACCCCATATGCCTGAAGTGCCTTGAACGCGCGGCTGAGATTTTCAGGTGTCATCCCTAAAACCGACGCAAGTTGCCGTTTTTCCAGATCAAGATCGAAACTCGCCGGGGCACCATAGGCCCGATGTCGGGACAGCAAATAGTTCGCCAGACGTTCGAGGGCTGTGCGCAACTTCAGGTTCTTGGTGGTCTTGATCACTGAACGGTAACAGGCGGCCAATTCGACGACAACCGCACGTGCAAAGCCTGCATCAAGGTCAAAGATCGCCCGAACGTCCTGACTGGGGATCATGACAATCCGGCTTTTCTCCATTGTTCTGGCCGACATCAAATAGCGAGCATCGCGAATGGTGGCGGCAAGAATGAAAGTTGAAACCGGCTTGACGATCATGACGCTTGTTTCCCGATTATTCCAACTGGAAAACAGATCCACCGCGCCTGAGACCAAAACATGAAGGAAATCAGCACCTTCACCTTCACCGATCAGGTCAACATGCGGTGGAAATGTTTGCAAATAAGCGCCGCGCATGAGCTTGGCATAGTTCTCGTCGCTCATATCAGCGAAGAGATCCAGACTGCGTACCTCCGGGAAGGTCGAATCGGACATTTGTTCCTCTCTTGTCACCTTGCGCAGAGACATGTCTGTCGCTTGCTTGATATTTATCAAGCTGTCATTTGCTCTTGTTCTTGATGTTCTTGATGTTCGGCAATTCGCCGGAACACATACTTGGCGTGCCTGTTTATTTCACCAAAGGGTTCCACGTTTTCTGATTTAGATCAACCCTGAGCAGCCCATTCCCAACAGATGATCGGTATCGCAGCAAACACTGCAATATGATGACAGATGTTTGAGGGGATCGAACATGCATACCTTAGAAGGGGTATCCCGAACCGATCAATACCGCGCGTTGGGGCTTAGTACTTTTGCCTTTACGATATGTTTCGCGGTCTGGACAATCTTTTCGATTATCGGGGTTAAAATCAAACAGGACCTCGGGCTGAGTGATACTCAGTTTGGCCTGCTGGTTGCGACACCGGTTTTGACCGGTTCGGTTAGCCGCATTTTCCTGGGTGTCTGGACAGAACAGTTCGGCGGTCGGGTTATGTTTCCGTTGCAGATGCTGATTACGGCAATCTGTGTGTGGCTTCTGACTTCCGTTCAAAGCTATGAAGTTTTTCTGATCGCCGCACTTGGCCTTGGTCTTGCCGGTGGTTCCTTTATCGTCGGTGTCGCCTATACGTCGCGCTGGTTCAAAAAGGAGCATCAGGGCACCGCTTTGGGCATCTTTGGTTCCGGCAATGTCGGCGCGGCAGTGACCAACTTTGCCGCCCCGTTTCTGGTTGTGGCTTTGGGGTGGGAAGACACCGCACGTATCTATGCGATTGTGCTGGCCATTACGGCCGTATTGTTCTTCCTGCTGGCGAAAACCGATCCGCTGCAAAAAGCACGTCTGGAATCTGGTGAAAAGCCTGTATCTGCACGTTCGCAACTTGAACCCCTGAAAGACATTCGGGTCTGGCGCTTTGCCACCTATTACTTCTTTGTCTTTGGTGGCTTTGTTGCACTCGCAAGCTTCCTGCCGCGTTACTATGTCGGGGCCTACGGCCTTGAACTGACGACGGCTGGTGTCTTTGCAGGGCTTTATTCTTTGCCCGGTTCCGTTTTTCGCGCCCTGGGGGGCTGGATGTCAGACAAATGGGGCGCACGTGCTGTCATGTATCTGACATTCATCGTGTCCCTGATTATTCTGTTTGTCATGAGTTATCCCGAAACAACATACCTTGTTTCGGGCATCAACGGACCAATTCAGTTCAACTTCGGTGTTTCTGCCGGCCTGTTTGTCGTGCTGACCGTGGTGCTTGGCTTTGTCATGAGCCTCGGCAAGGCTGCGGTCTACAAACATATCCCCGTCTATTATCCATACCATGTCGGATCAGTCGGCGGTCTGGTTGGTATGATCGGTGGTCTGGGCGGTTTTTTCCTGCCAATCGCCTTTGGCGTCTTGCTTGATCTGACCGGTGTCTGGACAGCTCCCTTTATGCTTTTGTTTGCTTTGGTAGCTGTCTCGACAATCTGGATGCATGTTGCGATCCGCCGGATGGAACGTGCCCGTCACCCGGGACTGGCAGATGAAAAATATCTTTCCGATCTACCTGACAAGCCATTGGGTAAACAAGTGGTAACGGATTGGAGACCCGAAGACAGCGGGTTCTGGTCAAACACGGGCAGTGCCATTGCCCGCCGCAACCTGTGGATTTCCATTCCATGTCTGTTGCTTGCCTTCGCGGTATGGATGGTCTGGTCCGTTGTGGTTTCCAAACTGCCGGTGATCGGTTTTACCTACACGACAGGCGAATTGTTCTGGCTGGCGGCCCTTCCGGGGCTATCGGGAGCAACCTTGCGGATTTTCTATAGCTTCATGGTGCCAATTTTTGGTGGCCGTGTCTGGACAACCGTAAGTACGGCATCCTTGCTGCTGCCAGCCCTTGGTATCGGCTTTGCCGTTCAGGACCCGAATACGTCCTATAGCTGGTTCCTTATCCTTGCGCTGCTGTGCGGTTTCGGAGGCGGCAACTTTGCATCTTCCATGGCCAACATTGCCTATTTCTACCCGAAAAAATCCAAAGGCAATGCACTTGCACTGAATGCCGGGCTTGGAAATCTCGGGGTTTCGGTCATGCAATTCGTCGTGCCCTTGGTCATTACTGCCGGTGTATTCGGTGCGCTTGGGGGGGAGGGTCAGACTATCGCTGATGGCAACACGATTTTCTTGCAGAATGCCGGTTTTATTTGGGTGCCGTTCATTGTGGTTTCGACGATTGCGGCCTGGTTTGGCATGAACAGCATCGCCGATGCCAAAGCCAGCTTCAAAAAACAGTCGATCATCTTCAGCCGCAAACACAACTGGATTATGTGCGTCCTCTATACCGGCACCTTTGGCAGCTTTATCGGTTATTCCGCTGGTTTCCCGCTGCTGATGAAAACCCAGTTCCCGGAAGTTGATGCCCTGCAATATGCATTTCTTGGCCCGCTGGTTGGTGCGCTGAGCCGTGCAGGTACAGGATGGATTTCTGACAAGCTTGGTGGCGGTCGGGTAACGTTCTGGACCTTTATCGGCATGATTATTGCCGTTGTCGGCGTCCTTCAATTCCTGCCGCTTGGCGGAACGAGCGGCCATTTCTGGGGCTTCTTTGCCTGCTTTATGGCTCTATTCTTCCTGACCGGTGTCGGTAACGCATCAACCTTCCAGATGATCCCGTCGATCATGCGTCAGGAAATCCCGCGCCTGATGCCCGATGCCGATCAGGCCACCCAGCTCAAACAGTCGGAACTCGAAAGTTCCGCGATCATCGCCTTTACCAGTGCGATTGCGGCCTACGGGGCATTCTTCATTCCCAAAGCCTATGGCACATCCATCGCACTGACCGGCGGCCCTGCCGGTGCGCTGTGGTGCTTTGCAATCTTCTATGCGGTCTGTGTTGCCATCACCTGGTTCTATTACAGCCGCAAGAACGCACCGGTTTCGTGCTGATTACCCGAAATTCTCCCTGCCCAACCTAACCGGTTTGGGCAGGGCCCGCAGCCTTCAGGAGAAACGCCATGAGTCACCTGTTAGACAGACTTAACTTTTTCCAGCACAAGGAACTGGAAAGGTTTTCAAACGATCACGGTCAGGTCACCCGCGAAAACCGCGACTGGGAAGACACCTATCGCAATCGCTGGCGCCACGACAAAATCGTTCGTTCGACACACGGTGTGAACTGTACTGGTTCATGCAGTTGGAAAATCTATGTGAAATCCGGGATTGTCACTTGGGAAACGCAGCAGACCGATTACCCGCGTACTCGTGCCGGACTGCCCAACCATGAACCGCGTGGCTGTGCCCGTGGTGCCAGCTATAGCTGGTATCTGTATTCCGCCAACCGCGTCAAAAATCCACTGATCCGTGGCAAATTGTTGAAGCTGTGGCGTCGGATGCGTTCGACGATGAACCCGATCCAGGCATGGACAGCCATTCAAAATGACCCTGTTCTGCGTGCAAGCTATGTTGCGAGCCGCGGCAAAGGCGGGTTTGTCCGTGCGACCTGGGACGAAGCCACCGAACTGGTCGCGTCAGCAAATGCCTTTACCGCAAAAACATATGGTCCTGACCGTGTGTTTGGTTTCTCGCCAATTCCGGCTATGTCGATGATCAGTTATGCGGCGGGTTCACGCTATCTCAGCCTTCTGGGTGGCGTGTGCATGTCATTCTATGACTGGTATTGCGATTTGCCACCGGCATCGCCGATGACCTGGGGCGAGCAGACCGACGTTCCGGAATCGGCTGACTGGTACAATGCCGGATATCTGATCCTTTGGGGATCGAACGTGCCGCAAACCAGAACACCGGATGCCCATTTCTATACTGAAGCCCGTTATCGCGGGACCAAATCGGCTGTTATTTGCCCGGATTACTCGGAAGCTGCGAAGTTTGGTGATGTCTGGCTGAACGTCAAGCAGGGTACGGATGCTGCATTGGCATTGGCTTTTGGTCACGTGATCCTGCGCGAATTCCATCTCGACCGTCAGACCGAATATTTCGAAGAGTATTGCCGTAAATATTCGGACTTCCCGATGCTGGTAAAACTCGATGAAAAGAATGGCTCGCTTATTCCGGGCCGGTTCCTGCGTGCCTCTGACCTGAGTGACAAGCTGGGCGAGGACAACAATCCACACTGGAAAACCGTTGCGATTGACGACAACTCCGGCAGCCTTGTTGCTCCGAACGGGTCGATTGGCTATCGCTGGGGTGAAGCTGGTGAATGGAACCTGGAAGAAAGAGCCGCCGGTGCAGATACCAATCTCAAGACGTCGCTGATTCTTGAAGAAGATCATGATGAGATTGTCGGTGTCGACTTCCCGTATTTCGGCGGCGACACGTCGGAGCATTTCGCAACCGATGCCCAGCATCCCAATGTCCTGAACCGCAACATTCCGGTCAAACGCATCAAGACCGCCGATGGCGAGGTCATGGTTGCGACCGTATTTGACCTGTTCTGTGCCAACTATGGTCTTGATCGCGGGCTGGGTGGTGACTGGGTCACCAATGACTATGCCGACGGCATGCCCGGAACCCCGGCATGGGCGGAAAAGATTACGGGTGTTCCAGCCGACAAGATCATTCATGTCGCCCGGGAATTTGCCGGAAATGCCGAAAAGACCAAAGGCAAATCAATGGTCATTATCGGCGCTGCGATGAACCACTGGTACCACATGGACATGAACTACCGTGGTGTCATCAACATGCTGGTCATGTGCGGCTGTGTTGGCCAATCGGGTGGCGGTTGGGCCCATTATGTCGGGCAGGAAAAACTCCGTCCGCAAACTGGTTGGCAACCGCTGGCGTTTGCTCTTGATTGGGGACGCCCGCCTCGGCACATGAATTCCACCAGTGCCTGGTATGCCCATACCGACCAGTGGCGTTATGAGACCCTTACGGCCAATGAAATCCTGTCTCCGACTGCACCGGAAGGCGATTGGGACGTTTCGATGATCGACTACAATATCCGTGCCGAACGGATGGGATGGTTGCCATCGGCGCCGCAGCTAAAAACCAATCCGCTGGATGTTGCGAAGGCGGCTAAAAAAGCCGGCAAGGAAATCCCGGCCTACGTTGCCGAGCAATTGAAAGCCGGTGATCTGGAAATGTCCTGCGAAGATCCCGATGACCCCAAAAACTGGCCGCGCAACCTGTTCGTCTGGCGGTCCAACCTGTTGGGTTCTTCGGGCAAGGGTCACGAGTACTTCCTGAAGCACCTGCTTGGCACCGATCATGGCGTTATGGGCAAGGACCTGGGTGAAGAAGGTCGGCAACTGCCCAAGGAAGCCAAATGGCATGAAGAAGGTCCGCGTGGAAAGCTTGACCTTCTGGTCTGTATTGATTTCCGTATGAGCACGACCGCAGTCTATTCCGATGTCGTTCTGCCAACTGCAAGTTGGTACGAGAAAAATGACCTCAATACATCGGACATGCACCCGTTCATCCACCCGCTTCAGGCGGCTGTTAACCCGGCCTATGAAAGCAAGTCGGATTGGGAAATCTTCAAGGCCATTGCCAAGAAGTTCCAGGAAATAGTCCCGGGTTATCTTGGGAAGGAAACCGACATTGTTGCCTTGCCAATCCTGCACGACACGCCCGGCGAAGTCGCCCAGGACCAGGTCAAGGACTGGAAAAAAGGCGAATGTGACCTTATTCCCGGCAAGACCGCCCCGAACTATATCGCCGTTGAACGCGATTACACCGCAATCCACGACCGCTTTACTGCACTTGGGCCATTGCTCGACAAATTGGGTAATGGCGGCAAGGGCATCAATTGGAAAACCGAGGTAGAGGTACAACATCTTCGCGATCTGAACGGTGTGTGGCAGGAGGGTTCTGCCAAAGGCTGTGCGAAGATTGATACCGACATCGATGCCACAGAAGTGGTTCTGATGCTGGCACCGGAAACCAACGGTGAGGTCGCGGTCAAGGCATGGGACGCACTTGGCAAATTCACCGGGCGTGATCACACCCATCTTGCCCTGCCCAAGGAAGATGAAAAAATCCGCTTCCGCGACATTGCAGCCCAACCACGCAAGATCATTTCTTCGCCAACCTGGTCGGGGCTTGAGTCAGAACATGTCTGCTACAATGCGGGCTATACCAACGTTCACGAGCTGATCCCGTGGCGAACCCTGACAGGACGTCAGCAGCTTTATCAGGATCACCTATGGATGCGGGCCTTTGGCGAAGGATTTGTCTCCTATCGTCCGCCGGTCGATCTCAAGACCGTCACCGAGGAAATCAACGACGAGGCTCGCGATGGTGTGCCGCATGTGGTGCTGAACTTCATTACACCGCACCAGAAATGGGGCATCCATTCGACCTATACCGACAACCTGTTGATGCTGACGCTCAACCGGGGTGGTCCGGTCATCTGGATCAGCGAAAACGACGCACAGCGTGCAGGTATCGTCGACAACGACTGGGTGGAACTTTACAACACCAACGGTGCGCTAACTGCCCGCGCGGTCGTTTCCCAGCGTATTAAGGATGGTACGACATTCATGTACCACGCCCAGGAAAAGATCGTAAACACGCCCGGCTCTGAAAAAACCGGCAAACGTGGCGGCATTCATAACTCAGTCACCCGCACGACACTTAAACCCACGCACATGATCGGGGGCTATGCCCAGCAATCTTACGGTTTCAACTATTACGGAACCGTTGGTGCCAACCGCGATGAGTTCGTCATTGTCCGCAAAATGCAGAAGGTCGACTGGCTCGACGAAGAAGCAAATGACAAGGAGGTCGGGAAATGAGAGTCCGCGCACAAATCGGCATGGTGCTGAACCTCGACAAATGTATTGGGTGCCATACCTGTTCGGTAACTTGCAAAAACGTCTGGACCAGTCGAGATGGCGTTGAATACGCCTGGTTCAACAATGTCGAAACCAAACCTGGCACGGGTTATCCGACCGACTGGGAAAACCAGAACCGCTGGAATGGTGGTTGGGAACGCACCAAGTCGGGCAAGCTGCAGCCCAAACAGGGATCGAAATGGCGCATTCTGGCAAACATTTTTGCCAACCCGGATTTGCCGGAAATCGATGACTATTACGAGCCATTCGATTTCGATTACGATCACCTGAAATCCGCACCGGAAATGAAAGCCTTCCCGACGGCCCGTCCACGTTCGCGCATAACTGGTGAACGGATGGAAAAAATCGAAAAGGGTCCGAACTGGGAAGAAATCCTGGGTGGGGAGTTTTCGAAACGCTCAGAAGATTACAATTTCGAGGGCATCCAAAAGGACATTTACGGCGAATACGAAAATACATTCATGATGTATTTGCCGCGCCTGTGCGAACACTGTCTGAACCCTGCATGTGCTGCCAGCTGCCCTTCAGGTGCGATCTACAAGCGTGAAGAAGACGGCATTGTCCTGATTGATCAGGAAAAATGCCGTGGATGGCGCATGTGCGTTTCGGGCTGCCCCTACAAGAAGGTTTATTATAACTGGTCAACGGGCAAGTCGGAAAAATGCACGCTTTGTTATCCCCGTATTGAATCGGGTAACCCGACTGTTTGTTCAGAAACCTGTGTCGGGCGCATCCGCTATATCGGTGTCATGCTTTACGATGCAGACAAGATCGAAGCGGCTGCCAATGCCGAAGAAACCACCGATCTTTATGATGCACAGCTTGGTGTGTTCCTTGATCCCAAAGATCCGGAAGTTATCGCTGCTGCGCGTGCTGATGGTGTTCCTGAAGACTGGATCAAGGCTGCACAGGAAAGCCCGATCTGGAAAATGGCCATGGAGTGGAAGGTTGCCTTCCCGCTGCATCCGGAATACCGCACCCTTCCGATGGTCTGGTACATCCCGCCATTGTCCCCGATCCAGAACGCCGCCGAGGCCGGTGCGATCGGTATGGACGGTGCGATGCCCGATGTACGCAATCTCCGCATTCCGCTGAAGTACCTCGCCAACATGCTGACGGCTGGTGATGAAGAACCGATTGCCAATGCGCTGGAGAGGATGCTGGCAATGCGTGCCTATATGCGTTCGAAAACTGTAGAAGGTGTCATCGACGAGACCCTGGCAAAACGCGTCGGCCTGGATGGTGCAACCATCGAAGATATGTACAAAATCATGGCGCTGGCCGACTACGAAGACCGGTTCGTGATTCCAACGACACACCGCGAGCAGGTCGAAGAAGCTTATGACCTGCGTGGCGATGAAGGGTTCACCAACTGCAACGGCTGTTCTTCGGGAATCAGTCAGGGTTCCCTGTTTGGAGGCAGCAAGAAGCCTCTGAAAATGCCACAGGAGGTACGCTGATGGACCGCACAATCAAATCACTCTCGCTTCTGTTGAGCTACCCGACAGAGGAACTGCAACGTGCTATGCCTGAAATCGGTGCTGTGCTGGCATCCGAAACACGACTGACAGCTGCGACCCGTCGCGATTTACGCCCGCTGGTCGAAGAGCTGTCGAGCGACGACATTTACGATCTGCAAGAACGCTTTGTCATGCTGTTCGATCGATCGCGGACCCTTTCGCTCAATCTGTTTGAACATGTTCACGGCGAAAGCCGTGATCGTGGCGGGGCCATGGTTAGCCTGCTTGAAACGTATCGGGCTGGCGGCTTTGAACCGGCAACCACGGAATTACCCGATCATTTGCCTGTGTTGCTGGAATTCCTGGCAACACAGCCCCCGGCAGATGCGAAGGAAGTCCTTGCGGATGCGGCTCATATTTTTGAAGCCATTCGGGCACGGCTTGAACATCGCGAGAGCGCCTATCAGGCGGTCTTTGCGGCTTTGACGCAGTTGGCGGATGTAACCGCCAGTGCAACTGCTGTTGCCGAACTTCTTGAACAGCCTGAAGACGACCCTAACGATCTCGAAGCGCTTGATGAGGTTTGGGAAGAAAGCGAAGTCACGTTCGGACCGGACCCGAATGCCGGTTGCCCGCAAGTGCGTGACATTCTGTCGCGTATTGATCAACCCGCTGGACCGGTACCGCCGGAAGCAGCAGAGTAAAGGAGGCCCAAATGCATAACTTCCTTTTCGGGATCTATCCCTATATCGCGCTATCGGTCCTGATTATCGGTTCTATCGCCCGATATGAACGCGATCCTTTCACTTGGAAAACATCATCAAGCCAGCTTCTGCGTCGCAAGCAGCTGATGGTGGGCTCGGTCCTGTTCCATGTCGGTGTACTCGTGATTTTCTTTGGTCATCTCGTCGGACTCCTGACGCCGATCTGGATTTTTGACGCCTTGGGGATCAGTCACGGGGCCAAACAGACGCTGGCCGTTGTTGCCGGTGGTATCGCCGGTGCCATGGCGCTCATTGGTGGTCTGATGCTGTTTCATCGCCGGATGACTGATCCGCGTATCCGTAAAACGTCAAGCTTTGCCGATATCGGTATTCTTGCGCTGTTGCTGGGACAGCTTGTTCTGGGGATTGGCACCATCTTTGTGTCGCTCGAACATCTCGATGGGCATGAAATGACCAAGTTCATGTCTTGGGCACAGGGAATTTTCACTTTCCAGTCTGATGCCGCCAGCCACATTGCCGATGTGGCCTGGATCTTCAAACTGCATCTTGTTCTGGGACTTACGATATTCCTTGTGTTCCCGTTCACGCGCCTTGTGCACATGCTCTCAGTTCCAGTGCGGTACTTCATGCGTCCGGGTTATCAGATTGTTCGGTCACGGCGTACTAGGCCTTTGTCAAACCGGTAACGGATGGTCGGCGCATTTTTGCGCCGACTAACCCCTTTCAAAAAGGACAAAGTGCGATGAATACTCAAATGTTTCCAGATCTCGTCATCAATGGCGAAACCATCCCGCAAACAGCGGTGGCTGCGGAATTACAAAACCATACGGCGTCAAAAGACAATTTTGCCGACGCATTGCGTAACGCGGCAAATGCATTGGTGATCCGCACCCTGTTGCTTCAGGAAGCGCGCAGGAAAGGCATTGAAACCGTCCCGCAGGAAGTCTCGCCAAATCGGTTCGAAACCGAGGATGAGGCTAAGATCCGCGCCCTGCTGGAAGCAGAAATCGAGATCACCCGCCCCAGCGAAGAAGATATTCGCACAGAGTGGCAGAAGGACCCCGAACGGTTTCGCTCCATGCCCCTGTGGGAAGTTTCCCACATCCTTTGCAAATGCGACCCGAATGACGCCGTGGAGAGAGAACTGGCCCTCAGACGGGCAAACGATATCCTCAGCGACCTTCGCAAAGACGGTAAGACATTCGAAAAGATTGCACGCGCGCAAAGCGACTGCGGATCGCGATCTGCCGGAGGATCGCTTGGTCAGTTGCGCCCCGGCGACACGGTGCCGGAATTTGAAGCCGCTCTTCGCCAGCTTTCTGAGGGTGAAATCGCGCTCGAGCCTGTACTGAGCAGATATGGCTATCACATTATCCGGATGGACGCGCTGGCAGAGGGACACCCACTGCCATTCGAGACCGTGAAACCAAAAATCTCCGAAGCGATGGAAAAAGCCCAGTGGGCCCGCAAGGCAAAGGCGTTTGTCGACGGCCTTATCGCGTCCTCCTCCATCACCGGAGCCGACCTTGGACGCGGGACCAACAATACGAAACCCAATTAAGCGCGCGGTTTTAGCGCATATAACCCACAACCTGTGTGAGGTTTCCATGCTTGAAAACCTATTGGAACGCAATAAGGTCTGGTCGCGTTCTCGCCAAAAAGAAGAACCTGGATACTTTTCCAGACTGGCAAGTCATCAGGCCCCGGAGTTCTTCTGGATCGGTTGTTCAGACAGCCGCGTTCCTGCGAACGTAGTCGCCGGACTCGATCCCGGGGAAGTATTTGTTCACCGCAACGTTGCCAATGTGGTGCATTCATCAGACCTGAACCTTCTGTCTGCGCTGGAGTTTGCCGTCGAAAGCCTAAAGGTCCGCGAGATTATTGTTTGCGGTCACTACGGGTGTGGCGGGGTGAGAGCAGCGACGGAGGACCTTCCACATGGTCTTGCCGATCACTGGCTTGAACCCATCCGGCGCCAAGCCCGTTTTCATGCCCGCGAACTAGCGCAGCACGGTGAAATTGAGGTGCGGCGTGACAGGTTGGCAGAGCTCAATGTTATCGAAGGTGTTGGTCGGGTTGCAGAAACCCCGATTATGCGGCGAGCCTGGCGGGCCGGTGCAGACATCAAGATTCATGGCCTGATTTATAGTCTGAAAGACGGCCTTTTACGCGACCTTGGATGCACAATCCGTCGATCGGATTTTCCCAATTCCGAGGAACGGGCTTTCTGACTGAGGTGAGCAATTTCCCCCGACGAAACGAGACAAGGAATACCAAGATGAAAATCGCATACACGATGGCTGCGGGTAGAGGCGACACAGACTTGCTTTTGTCACGCGTTGCCCAGCGCCTCTCGGACAAGGGATTGCGCGTTTGCGGAACCGTCCAGATCAATTCAGAACGGGAGATGGACGATCCGTGTGATATGGATGTCAAGGTACTGCCGGATGGTCCGGTTATTCGCATTTCTCAGGCACTGGGCAAACATTCACGCGGCTGCCGCCTCGACACAAGTGCACTGGAAGATGCCGTTGGCTTCGTCACCCAAGAGCTTCAAAAAGGTGCCGATGTCCTCGTTATCAACAAATTCGGCAAGCATGAGGCCGAAGGGCGCGGCTTTAGGGATGTCATTGCCGATGCTTTGGTAAAGAACATCACGGTATTGGTCGGCCTGAACCAACTAAACCTCGAAGCATTCAAGGAATTTGCCGGAGGTCTGGAAATCGTCTTGCCTCCAAAAGAACAAGATCTTTTTGATTGGCTTGAGAAGAATTGTGCGTTGACCCAGCCAGCCTAGCACACTCATTAACCCCGAATTATGACAAATGGGAACAACTGCACTCCCAGTAAGAACATCAGTTAGTTTAACGAACGAAGAGCAGAAAACCCGCCTGTACGAAACCGAACCTTCATTTAGAGGGAAGTCTTTTGAAAGTTACCTTGGAAGCAGTATTCATCGCTCTCTGCCACATTCTAGCAGTCCATACGAGCCCACTCATTTCGTCTTTGCCAAAATCGTATTCCAATCTGGCCGCTCCATAGAACTCGTTACTATCGGATACATTATCAGTCATGTTTTCTTGCTTAAAAATGTATAGGATTCCGGACTTCTGGAGGCCATTTTGAGCGAAAGGAATGATAGAAATTGTACTTGACTGCCTGATCGGCGTTACGCTGACGGGGTTATACAAACTCATCTCTATCTTCCACCAACTCTGGCGGATATCAGCTTCAAGCTCCAATGTGCTCAATTCTGCAAGCTCTGTTTCGCTGCAGTTGCGCATATCAAGTCCTTTTTCTTTTGATTGCGCAGCCTCAAGCAGTTGAAGCTGACGGGGCCAGTTTGAATGCAACTCAACTCTCCATTTTCCGTTTAGATCTGGAAAGAAGTGCGCTGACAGCCAAGGTATTTTTGCCCAAACCCACCTCCAAACAGGGTTGAGCAGGAGCAAGTGGAGCATCACCCATACCATCAAAGGTATCGAGGTCAGCCCAATCGGCACGCCAAGTTGCTCTCCGTAAGAGATCACGACTATACACAAGCCAATTACCAGCCACGCTATCGCAAATACGATGAACTTTTTAGGCAACATTCTATACATGAGAGTCACCTTATAGGTTGTAGAGAATTTTAGAAAGCGCTAGTATGAACAAAACGTGATCAGGAGCCATATGTTGTGACTTTAGCGAATGCACACGCTCTATTTTGTGGGCTATCAAACACCCCAAGCTTTCTCTCTAGCCTTAATATCAGCGATATCGATCGTGCGAAGTTACTTGCAGCGAGGAACAAAATTCGCAGTATACTAAAAGCTTCTGCAGATACGTTGCTGAAGGACGACACGTTTTGGCAAGAGAGTTCGAAATTCAGGACATACAGACACTCTCGCCCAACAAGAGTAACGCTAAAGTTCATGACTCAGGGTAGCTTCTCCTACGGCACCTTGAATATTCCGGCGCAATCTCCGAAGCAAGAAATCGATCTAGACGACGGAATGTATGTTCCTGTCGACTTTCTAGAAAATGGTGAGCCGGCACTAGCTGCAAAAGGCTTGTTTAGCTTTGTGACAAACTCATTATCAGATGCCTGCAGTCAAAACGGCTGGACTGTTAAAGAAA
>ENA-ORCZ01000267-ORCZ01000267.1-marine-metagenome-genome-assembly--contig:-NODE-267-length-30561-cov-4.177109_pt1 | contig 30561 bp, 26 predicted proteins | sample MGYA00237785_ERZ508519 | MGnify/ENA primary metagenome ERZ508519 (study PRJEB26189, sample SAMN06268790) | marine metagenome | isolation source: Bioluminescent Bay, La Paraguera, Puerto Rico | place...
GTGGCGATCACCGCGCCGTCGTCGACGGTCACCGGCTTGTGCGCCGCCATGCCGAGCACCAGGAAGGACATGGCGATGCGGTGATCGAGATGCGTTACCACGGTTCCGCCGCCGATATTGCCCGCCCCGCCGGTCACCGTAAGGGTGTCCTCGGTCTCCACGCAGGGGATGCCGTTCGCTTCCAGGCCGCGGGCAACGGCTGCGAGGCGGTCGGATTCCTTGACGCGCAATTCATCCAGCCCCGGCATGAAGGTGTCGCCCTCGGCAAAGGCCGCGGCGATCGCCAGCACCGGGTACTCGTCGATCATCGACGGCGCCCGCTCGGCCGGCACGGTGATGGCCTTCAGACGGCTCGCCCTGACGCGCAGGTCGCCGACCTCCTCGCCGCCGGTCTCGCGCCGGTTGAGAATGGTAATGTCGCCGCCCATCTCCATCAGCGTCGTGATGAGGCCGGTGCGGTGCTCGTTCAGGAGCACGTTCTCGATGGTGATGTCGGAGCCCGGAATGATCAGTGCCGCCACCATCGGAAAGCCGGCGGAAGACGGGTCGCCCGGCACATCGATGTCCTGCGGTTTCAGCTCCGGCTGGCCCTGAAGCTTGATCACCCGCTCACCGGCTTCGTTCATGGAGACGGAGACATCGGCGCCGAAGCCCTTCAGCATCTTTTCCGTATGGTCGCGCGTCGGGATCGGCTCGATCACCGTGGTCACGCCCGGGGCATTGAGGCCGGCCAGCAGCACGGCGGATTTCACCTGGGCGGAGGGCATCGGCACGCGATAGGTGATCGGCAGCGCCTGTTCCGGGCCGCGGATCGAGGCCGGCAGCCGGTCGCCGTCGCGGGCGATCACACTGGTGCCCATGTCGCGCAGGGGATTGAGCACCCGGCCCATGGGGCGCTTGGAAAGCGAGGCGTCGCCGACAAAGGTCGCGGCAATGTTGTGGCTGCCGAAGATGCCCATGGTCAGGCGCACGCCGGTGCCCGCATTGCCGAAGTCGATGACATGTTCGGGTTCCAGCAGGCTGCCGAGGCCGATGCCGTCGACGGTGTAGCTGCCGTCGTCGCGCTTGACGATCGTGGCGCCGACGGCGCGCATGGCATCGGCGGTCGCCAGCACGTCTTCCGATTCCAGAAGTCCTTTCACGGTGGTGCGGCCGACGGCAAGCGTTCCGAACATCAGCGAACGGTGGGAAATGGATTTGTCGCCCGGCACGCGGATCGTGCCGGTCAGCGGGCTGCCCAGGCTGGACGTCAGGGGCTTGGGCGCGGTTTGATGTGACATTTGCGAATGTCCGATATTGGATCAGTTGTCAAAAGGTGACACGTCCTATCACGCGGATGCGGCGGCGTCATCCGTCTGCGCGCGCGAAAACCTCAATGGCCGGGCTTTGATTGCCGGCCGTTCCCGGCTTTGCCGCAGACAGCGCAATTTCAGGCGGCCGCGCCATCTCCGGCGCGGGCCGGTGGCTGCGCCTGTGGCGTTGCCCGCCATGTGGGTAACCGAGCCAGGCGCTTGAATTTTCGTGCGCAACGTGCAGAACAATAACCGGACGACTGATTTTGTTGATTTGCCTTTGACACCGGAACGGCTTGACGCTATGGGGCGGCCCACGAATTCAAGTCGGCTACATAACGAAGAAGGGTGAGCACAGTGGCAAAACCTGAACTTGGCACAAAGCGGCTGTGCCCGGGCTGCGGCGCCAAATACTACGATCTCAACCGCGATCCGATCAGCTGCCCGAAATGCGGGACGATTTTCGAAGCGGTCATGACCTCCCGCACGGCGAAGGCTGCCAAGGTGGCTGAAGTCGTCGAGGACGATGAGGACGAGGACGACGCAGAGGCCCCGGAAATCGTGACGCTGGAAGAAGCCGACGCTGAAGCCGAGGGCGACAGCGACGACGTGCCGGACCTGGAAGACGATGACGATGTCGATCTCGGCGATAACGAGAGCGACGACGATGTTTTCATCGACGACGAAGACGAGGACGAGGATTCCGTCCCCGGCATCCAGATCGAAGTCGACGAAGATCCGGATCGCTAAGCTATTGCCCGGACAGGTGTTTTTGCCTGTCCGGGCTTTTCCACAGGCGGCGGAATATTTCCTGATATTTTCTGCTTGATCTTGTGGGGAGGTGTGACTATAACCCGCCTCCATCGACGCCGGAACCCAAGCCGGTGTGCATATGGAACATGGGGCCATAGCTCAGTTGGGAGAGCGCTACAATGGCATTGTAGAGGTCAGGGGTTCGACTCCCCTTGGCTCCACCATTCCTTCTCAAATCAATCCGACCTTGCGAATTCTCCCGTTTCAGGTCGCTGGTAACAGCGCCGTCTTTGCGTAGATTTCTGAGGCGGCTACCGCTCTTTCAGAGCAGGCAAACCCGACGTTTCGCAAGTCTTGCCGCGACGTTGCCGGTCCCACATAGTAAAACCTGCCGTTGTTCTTACGCATGGGAATTGTGTTTCCCGGCTGCAATCTCTAGTCTGGGCGACGGTTGATTAAATAAATTGCGTTAGTCTGTAATGCAATTTCTGCGTTTACTGGTGCCGGCGAAAGAATGCAGACCGAGGAAGACATCAATATTGACTTCTCGGGGCATGAGGCGCTGCAGAACACGCTTGCGTATGTTGAAGACCTGTTCGGTGCCGATCTCCCCTATTCTCCGGGCATGACCTTTGTCGGAGCGCGGTTTTCGGCCGGCAAGGCCGACGGACCGGAGGCGGGACCGGATCCGCGGCTTGCCTTGGACGACAGCGCGTTCTTCTCCGCCGGTGCGGCGGATCTCGATCCAAAGCGCGGTATGTTTCGTTGTCTCGGGGAAGTCGCCGAAACGCTCTCCCAGTTTTCGCGCTTCAGGCCGGATGAGCTGGAAGTGCTTCCCGCCAGGGCCGCCGATGCGGAGCTTGCCGTCCGGATTTCTCGAACCCACGGGGCCGGCATTGCCGATGCCGGCTGGATCCGCTGCCGCGAAATGCTCTTCGGGTCTGAGGCTCTGGTGCCGGCGGCGCTGTGTTACCGCGATCTTTGCGCTCCGGCAGCCCCTGCGGCGGCCTTCAGCACGGGCTGCGCCGCCGGACAAACGCTTGCGGATGCCGTGCATGCTGCTACGCTGGAGTTGATAGAGCGCGATGCAGTCGCGCTATGGTGGTTCGGCGGCGCGCCTGCGAGGCGTCTCGACCCCCGTGAAGTCCCGGGCCTTGCCGGGTACGTTTCCGCCATGCGCGCGGGCCGCGGCGAACGCCGGCTGATCATTCTCGATCTGACGACGGAGTTCGCCGTGCCGGTCATTGCGGCCGTCTCGGCCGATGCGGAAGGCGCGGACATTGCCCTGGGCTTCGCGGCGCGTCTTGAGCTCGGCGACGCGGCGGCGGCGGCGGTCTGTGAGCTTGCGCAGATGGAATTTGCCAACCTCCTGGCGGCGGCAAAGCGGCAAAGGGGCCTGCCGCTTGCCGAAAGCGAGGCAGTCCTGCTGGACCGCTGCCGGGAGCTGAGCCTGCAGGACGGTCTTTTCGAGGAAGGGAATGCGCGGACAGGCGAAGCGGAAAGCCGGTTCACAGGTACGGAAAGAACACAGCCGATGGCCGCAACAGACCTCGATACGGTCCTGGCGGTTCAGAACATCGAGCGCTTTGTCGTCGATCTGACATCGCCCTGTTTGAACGTTCCGGTTGCGAAGGTCATTTGTCCGGGGCTACAGACGATACCTGTGACCTTTCGAACGGAACGGTTGAAGGCGACCTTGGAAAAATTCGGACCGCGTACCGGTATGGCGGAAAGGTACCGGCCGCTTTGAAAGTCTTGTCCGGGGGGTAATTGAGACCTGGGCATGGTGCTGCGGCCGGACCCGGCGCCTCGACGGACACGATCGCGGAATAGGCTTGGGGTGGCGTGTGGTTAAGACACTTTTCGTCAGAATAATCGGTGCGCCGATGTTCAAGGTGGACGACGAGCTTTTCAGCACCTCTTCCAGGAAGGGGGACGCGCTGCTTGCCTATCTTGCCGTCAGCGGGACGACCTCCCTGACGCGCGAAGCGGCAGCGGGTCTCCTGTGGTCGGAATCGAGCGAAGCCCATGCGCGCATGTCTCTCCGCCAGGTGGTCCGCTCCATCCGCGTCAAGTTCGAGCAAGTCGGCTATGACCGGTTCCACGCCGACAAGCGGATTGTCGAGCTGCGCGATCAAGGCGTCGTCTGCGACACTCAGCAATTGCTCGATACGATCGAAGAATCGGCGCTGCCGCCGGCCACCGGCCTGCACGGTCTGCGTCACTCGCACAATATCCTCGCCGGGTGCGACGAGTTCGATGCCAATTTCACCGATTGGCTCAGGGTGCAGCGGCAGCTCTGGAGCGACCGTTTCATGGAGGTGCTGTCGCGGAAATTTTCGGAGACTCGGGAGCTGCCGGGCGACGGGGACAAATGGGCCCAGGCGCTGTTGAGCTTCGATCCGTCGAACGAACCGGCCGCGCGGCACCTGATGGTTTCCCGCGCAAGGGAAGGCGACTACACCGGGGCGATCGCCATCTACGACGAACTTTGGCGGACGCTCGAAGACGAGTTCGACACCGAGCCGAGCGAGGATACCCAGGCGCTCAATGCAGATATCAAGCTCGGCAAGCCGGTCGGGGGGCGCCCAGCCGTGAACAATGTCTCCGTCAAGGACATTTCCGAATGTCCGATCCTCGTCATCGCCCCGATCTCGCAGGAGGCCGCCGGCGCGACCTCGCGGGCCTATCTGGAGGGATTGCGCTCCGAGCTGATTTCGCGGCTGGTGCGGTTCCGGGAATGGTCCGTCGTCGACTGGATCGGAAACCAGCAGTCCAGCCGCCGTCCGACCTATTCCGTGCAATTGTCCGCGTGGCGCGAGGAGAGGGCGGTCGCCAACTCCCTCAACCTGCGCGACGACCGCACCGGGGCCTTCGTCTGGGGCCAGACCGTGCGTCAGGAAGAAGGGGAGTTGCCTTTCCAGCAGCAGGATTTCCTGCAGAAATTCGCCTTCGCCGTCCATATCGAACTGTCCGCGGACCAGATCCGCAAGACCAACCCGGGCAATTCCCTGTCGCCGGGCCTGTTCGATGCCTGGAACCATGCGCAGCAGCTGATGTACAAATGGCGGGATGCCGACGACGGCAAGGCGCTGGAGCTGTTGCGCTTCATCATCGAACGGGCGCCGAATTTCGGGCCGGCGCACAGCGCCATGGCGCAGTTCGCCAATGGCCGTCACATTGTCTGTCCCGGCCTGTTTCACAAGCGCACCAACGCCGAATTCGCGTTACGATACGCGCAAAGGGCAAGATCGCTCGACCCTCTCGATGCCAGGGCGCATCTGTGCCTTGGCTGGAGCCATGCATTGCTCGGAGGGTTCGACGAGGCGAGGGATGCCTTCGCCTCCGCCATACAGCTTAACCCGAACGATCCCTGGGTGCTGGTCTCGGGCCTCCACGGCAAGGCCTTTTGCCGGGAAAGCGATACGGGTGAGGTGAAGACGGACCAGATCTTCGATCTCGACATAACCCTTGCCCCCGAACACTGGAGCTTCCTGGCCGGCATCCGCTATCTTTCCGGCGATTTCGAAGGCTGCCTTGCCGCCGCCAGGCGGGCGGGAGAGGGCTATTACGGCCTGCGTGCCTGGACCATTTCCGCTCTCTCGGAACTGGACCGGGGGGAGGAAGCCCGGGAAGCCGCCCAAAAGCTTTATCTCGATCTGGAGCGGGACTGGTTCGGCCAGGCTCCGCCGACGCCGGAACTGGCCGGCGACTGGCTGGCGAACATGTTCCCGATCCGCAATCAGGATCTGCGCCGGCGCCTGAGGCACTGGCTGACACAGGCAGGGCTGTGACGGTCACGCTGCAGCCCGGAGCAGCTCCTGCACGCCTACCGGCAGACTGAAACGGTATAGTCCGAGACGCGGCAGAGGAAGAAATCCAGGTTGCTCAGGTGGTCGTTGGAAGGCTTCGATTCCTGGCCGTCCGTCTGCCCGCGCAGCTTGATCTTGTAGAATCCCGGCACGTCGTATTCCGCGGCCGAACCGACACCAGCGAGTTCGTCCAGGGTGTTCTTCAGCATTTTCTTCGGCGGCAGGCGCAGGATGAACTCGTCGGCCTCCGGCTGAACCACGGTGATCTTTTTCTTGTCTTCCCAGCGGGTCGGCACAAGGGCGATCGGGTCGGGTCCCTCCAGCGCCTCGCGCAGCTCGCTGATGGTTTTCGGCGGCGGCGTGGCCCCGAGCGCCCAGTCGCGGATAAGCTCGCCGAACTCCTTCGGCTTGATGATCTTGAAACGGCCGAACTCGCCCTCGTGAATGTCGGTCATGAAATTCTCCTCTCCTCAAATGAATGGCAGCGGACTGCCGTCGCTCAGTACTTTCTCGGTTTGCGGCAGATGGCGGTCGATCCAGAGGATTAGCTCCGGCATGGTCTGGGGCACGGCATCGGGTCCGTTCTGCTCGAAAAAGAGCTTGGCTGCTATCTGCGGGGTCATTCCGCCGGGAAGCGGCATCCTGTCGAGGCGGCTGTCGTCATCAAGGATGCGGAAGAATGTCTCCGCAAGCAGGATGGAGCCGAGGGGACCGAGATGCCGGCCGCGCCCGGGGCCGCTGTTCGCCTCGATCAGGATGAAAAGGCCGAGCGGAGGGTTGGAACAGAGTTCGTCAAGCAGGACCTCGTCGAGGCGGGGAGGCAGCGTCTCGTTGCCGAAGGCCTTCGTGCGCCGGCCGGCAAAGGCTCTGACGGCCGCCTCCGCCGCATCGGCGTCGGCAATCCGGGCGCGGCAGTCTTCCGGAAAACCGGGCTTCCGGCTGGCGGCAACCACATGTTCCCTGAGGCGGTCGACCCTGAGCACCGGAGCGGCGATCGTGCGCAGGAGGTCGAGATAGGCCAGCGTGTCGCCGCTCTGGTGCAGTCCCGTCGTCAGCTTGGAATTGAGCTTCTGCATGTAGAGCGGCCCGATCAGGCTGCTCGCCTGGGGCGGTGCGGTTGCGGCACCATCAGCGGCCAGCGGGAAAAAATGCGACCAGCTGATGATCCAGTTCGGATCAAGGGGGGTCTTGCTCGCATCGCCGTCGGACGTCTGGTGCAGCACTTCCTCCAGCGTGAAGGCCTGGCCGCCGTTCCGGTTCGACATCCGGTAGAAGGGCCGCACCATGGCATGGCCGATGCGGTAGGCCGCGTGCACGAATTCGCTGCTGATGGGGGAATTCCGGTCGAGGGCGAACAGGAAGCGGTCCTCGCTCGTGGACCGGTTGTAATAGTCGAAGATCTCCGGATCGAGCAGCCTCTTCAGCATGTCGTTGCGAAGGATGGAGCGGTAGACGACGGTCACGACGGCGCGCGCATAGTTGAAATGCGTGTCGATGTCTCCGTCCAGGTGCTGCAGTTTCGACTGTGCGACGACGAGATTGTGGAACTGCGAAAAGAGGGCCGTGAGCTGCGCGATGACGGAATGCGCATCGTTCCGGGCATCGGCGATGAGGGGCCGGCCGCGCCGTTTGCGGTGCTGGGCATTGTAGTCGTGATGACGGGCGATATCGCGCCGCGGCTGGTCGCCGGCCAGCGCCGGGGACGTGGCCTCCGCATTGACGGGATTGAGGCTGAGGCGGGCATCCACGCCGGAGGCCTTGTCGGCATAGTCGTAGCAATGAGCGCAGACGACGGGCCCCCGGCCGTAAAGTGTTTCCAGCATCAAGGCCTCGGTGCGCATGTTCACCGGGCTGTGCGCGCCGTCGATGTTGGGGCGCATCTCGCTGTTGATGGTCAGGTCATGGGCGGCGAATTGGGCAAGGTAGGTATAGCCGGCCGGGATGGCCTCATTGTCGCCGGAAAATCCGTAGGCCGTCTCGGCCCCGCGATAAAGCATCAGATGGGCAATATTCTTGAAGAGAATGTCGGTTTTTTCGATATTCAGCTGTCCGTCCGTCTGGATGCCGGCGTAATGGTCCGACGGCCTCGGATTGTCGCTGACTGGCAAGCCGGGGTAGGGAGTAGACTTGTTGATAGAAAGTGCTGGAAATAAATCCTGGTAGGCTGTCTCCAGCCTGAAAGTATTTCTGGTGTTATGCATTTTCCTACCCCGACCTACCATTCTCCCCGGAAGACTACCGCGGAGAACCTCAGGAGCAATTGTGAATTCTGGTTCACTTGCTTGTCTGTTGTGATGGGGCCCGTTGCAAAGGGGACTGTAGCTTGAGGACGCGTCCGGCCATCCGGAACCGGTCGTTGCCGGTTCCTAGAGACGCAAGTCCGGTCGTGAGTGTCGCCAAGCGAAGAGACCGGGAGAGCTGCTTCGTAGACCTGCCATCGGATTTTCCTTCCGTGTCATTTGTCTCTGTTGCATGTCGCCGGCCATCACGGCACCGGCTGAATTCGCCGTGTATCGACCGTGAGGGCCCGCAGTCCAGTTCGTATTCCGTGTGCCGCCCTGTTCGGGCTGTGTCTTGAAGACCTGACGAGAGTAAACCGCTTCTTGCGTGAATCCATCGTGATTCCTGTCGATGCCGTTTGGTCAGGTTCGTGAACGCCGTTCCGTCTGTCGGCTGCCGGGGTCGTCAGGAGATGCGGCCATTTCAGACGACCGCAGGGTTCCTTTGACGCAGTCCCCATTTCAGCGTCACCGCAAGGCTGGCCAGGATGATGAGGCCGAGGCCGGCAAACTGGGCGGGTTCGATCAGGTGGCCGTAGGCAAGCGCGTCGACGACAACGGCGCTCGCCGGGTAGAGAAAAAGCAGCACCGCGATCACCGGTGTCGTCAGCTTTGGCAGGGCCTTGTAAAGGACCACATAGAGGCCGCCGGTGTGGACGAGGCCGATGACGGCCAGCCAGCCCCATTGGGGCGCGGCAAGGTCAAGCGGGCCGAGCGGCGCGACAAACGCCAGCAGCAGAGCTCCGGTCAGAAACTGGATCGCCGCCAGTTGCGGCGCGGAGAGGCCGGTCATGGCCTTGGCGATGATCGTCACGCCGGCATAAAGGCACGCTGCCGCAAGCGTTGCGGCGAGACCGACGAGGTAGGATCTGTCGGACATCAGCACGGCGCCGGCCTCACCGCCGAGGCCGCTTGCCAGCGTAAGGCCGATCAGCGCAAGTCCGATCCAGACCAGCGTGATCGCCCGCAGCCGTTCGGCGAAGACAATGGCTCCCAGGATCACCACCAGGAATGGCTGGACGTGAAAAGTGATGGTGGCCACTGCAATGCCGGTGCGCCGGATGCCTTCGAAGAACAGCACCCAGTTGCCCGCCATCAGCACGCCGCTTGCCAGCGCCAGTCCCAGCGTGCGCCCGGGGACGAGCCGGAGGCGGGCCAGATCGCCGTGCCAGAGACAATAGAGGGCCAGCGCCAGGCCGCCGATGGCGCATCGGTAGAAGGTGACGGAGACGGGATCCGCGCCGCTTTCCAGAACGCAGAGGCCGATGGTGCCAAGCAGCGTCTGCGCAATAACAAGGCCGATCACACCTTCTGTCTGTCTGGTCAACATGGGATAGGGCCTCAAAACGGACTGCCCGGCGAACCCGGGCCGCGGGCGAAATCGATGGCGACAGCATGTCTTCACTTCCACTCTTTAATCAAACGATATAGTTTGAAGTCACTCTTCAGCATTGTTGAATAATCATGCAGCTCGACCACACGCTCCTTCGCACCTTCCTCGCCTGTGTCGACGTGATGAGCTTCTCGCGGGCCGCTGCCCGTGTGCACAAGTCACCGGCAACGGTGTCGATGCAGATCCAGCGCCTGGAAGAACGGATCGGCAGGCCGCTCTTCCGGCGGGACACGCGCAATCTTGCACTGACGAATGCGGGCGAGGAACTGGAAGGCTATGCACGCAGGATCCTGCGTCTGCATGACGAGGCGGTCGAAGCCTTCCGGCGGCCGGAAATGGAAGGCTCGGTCACGATCGGCGCGCCCGACGATTATATCGCCGCGATGCTGCCGGACGTATTGCGCCGTTTCGGCGCGCTGTTTCCGCGGGTGGAGTTGAACGTGGTCTGCGCCCAATCGACCGCGCTGCTGCCGCAGGTGGAGGCGGGGGCGGTGGATCTTGCCATCGTCACCCGCTCGGGCAGCATGAAGGGGCAGCCGATCCAGCGCGAGCCCATGGTCTGGATCGCCTCCAGGGACGGCCAGGCGCTGGAGCGCGATCCGCTCCCCGTGGCGCTCTATGAGCCCGGCAGCCAGGCGCGTACCGTCACGCTCGCCGCGCTCGGCCGGAGCCGGCTGCGCTATCGCTCGGCCTATTCCAGTTTCAGCCACTCGGCTCTGGTGACCCTTGTCGAAGCGGGACTGGCCGTCGCGGCGATTGCGAAAATGGCCGTCCCTCAGACGGTCGCCATCCTTGGCGAGGATCGGGACTTGCCTCCGGTGGAACCGCTGGACATCATTCTGGTGCGTGCCAGGTCAGCCGGAAGCGCGGCCTGCGACGCGCTGGCGGAGGCCCTGCTGGAGCAGGCAAGATGAGGTTGCCCGGGATTGTGGCTTGGGTGTTGCCTTATAGACTAAGCCGTCCATCATGCCGTTTCGCCTTCATTTGACAGTCCACAACCTATAGGTTTCGTACTCTACCTATCCGTCAGGATCGTGCTCATGGCATGGTGCAGGCGGTTTCGATGGCCAAGCACGACCGCGACTTAGCGGAGGATTGATGGAACTTCATCTCCAGGCGATTGCCACCCTTTTTTCCCTCGTCAACCCGATGGTTTGTGTCTTGATCTTTTCGACCCTAGAAAAGTCCTCTTCACGCCCGGCCGCCATGCGTGACGCCACTGCCGCGATGGCGATTGTCGGAGCCGTTCTGGTGGCAGGCGCCCTGTTGGGCGCGAAAATCCTGACATTGTTCGGGATCTCGCTCGACGCCTTTTCCGTTGCCGGCGGCGGGGTTCTTATCGTCATCGGCCTCTCGTTGCTCGGCGGACAGCAAGCCGCGAAACCTGGCGAGGACGGGCTAGGCGGAAGCGGGGAAACCGGCGGGCTTGGCAAGCTGATCCTTTTTGCGGCCAGCCCCGGAACGATTACCGGTGTCATGACCATCGTCGCCGCTCACAGCAAACATGCTTTTCCCGCCACCGCCCTTGTTGCCATAGCCGTCGTGGTCGGAGTTACCTGGCTCATGCTGCTGGTTTCCACCTATGCGAACAAGGCCACAAGCAAGCCCAGTCTCGCCCGCGACATGATGAGCCGATACATGGGACTGATAATTGTCGCCATGGGTATTCAATTTGCGCTTGAAGGCTACAGGTCCTTCATGAACGGATGATCGCGGTAAATGCGAGGACATCCGGAGATGATCCATTCACCCGTCGGATTTCAGCCCGGGCGTGACAGGCAAGGCACCCGTCGCAGCGGGCGGTGATGCCGATGGCGAGGGCGATCAGCTCTTCGGATTTCGGATCGAGAGCGCCGGCCGCTGTTGCCGCCTTGGCGAACGCCCCTCGGCGACCTTGGGAATACCCTTGCGCACGGCCGCCATGCGCTTGTCGGTCTGTGCGATAAACGTGTTCCAGTCGGGAGACTGCCATCATCCGGCGCAGCGCCGGTATGGACCTGGCCGGTCGATCCTGAAACGGAAACGGCAGGCTTAGGGGAGGAGAGCCCGAAGCCTGCCGTTGGTTGTTCAGCTTTGCCGTTCAAACTCGGCTGATCCGAGACCTTTCAATTCCGTAAGGAGAGAAAAATCGGTTTTGTTATAACATAACACAATTTGAAGCAGACAAAAGGCACTGCGATGGCACGGGGGGGCGGAGAAAAGCTTGCGGGAAAGAGGGCCGGCGTCGGGGCCGGCGAAGATCAGTTGGTGTGACCTGCCGTCAGCAGTGCCTCGATTTCACCGGTCACGGCCGGCGCGTTCGGCGGCACCGGCGTTGGAAACCAGGCGGCGATGCGCCCCTCCGGGCCGATCAGGTACTTGTGGAAGTTCCAGTTGGGTCGTGCGGCGGGCCCGAGCGTCTCGGCTGCCCATCTGTAGAACGGGTGGGCCTCCTTGCCCCGAACGGAAGTCTTGGCCGTCAGGAGAAATTCCGCGCCGTATTTCGCCTCGCAGTACCTGGCAATCTCTCCATCCGCGCGCGGCTCCTGACCGTCGAAATCATTCGATGGCACGCCAATCACAACAAGGCCCTTTTCGCCATAGCTCTCGTGCAGCTGCTGCAAGCCGGCAAGCTGTCCGCTGAAACCGCATTCCGTGGCCGTATTGACGACAAGCACCGCTTTTCCGGCAAAATCCTTCAAGGCGAGGGGCGCGCCATAGGGCATATCGAAAGTGAAGTCGTAGGCGGTAACCTCCCGCCCGTCCTCAGCCGTTGCAGGCACTGGAAGCACGGCCAGAACCGCAAAGGCCGCCAGTGCGGCGGCCTTCACGACACTTGGTAATACATGCGGCAATGAAGAGATCCGGGTCATCATCGGTCCTTGCAGAATTTCTGTCACGGCAGCGAGGCCTTCCGTTGCCAAGTATACACCGGCTGGTCCGCCATCGGAGAGGTTCGCTTGCCGGTTGTTCCGGTCCGGTGAACGCGGCCAGACGGCCGGGCGGGGCTGATTGTTGGTTCTTGCTTCTGCCTACGCCCGGGACCGCCGGCCGGTTCACAGGCGGTCTGCAAGGGTGCCGCCTGTATCCGACCTATCAGCTCCTGCCGGCGGAAACGTTTTTCGGCGGCGCCATGCCGTCGTCGGCTTCCTGACCGAAAAACGTGCCTCCCATCTGACCGCCCGTATTGCTGTTGTCGGCCATCTTCAGGATCTTCCTGGCTTCCGCTTCCGCCTCCTTGCGGCGTTTCGGGCTGAGGGGGCTCATTTCGTTGGTCATCCGATCCTCCGTTTTCTGTTTTGGGTTCAGCCGGTAAACGGATCTCCCCGGCGATGGTTCCGGAATGAAGGGGCGTCGACCCGAGCGAACACGCAGTCTTGAAGTCCCGCACGCGAATATTTTCTTGATCAGGGAGGAGGTTTGACGTGGAAGAGGCGTAACCTTCTCTGGAGCCCCTTCCCATGCCAAAGAGCGCCCTTCCGGACATCACTTTTGCCCGCCTGACGGAAGTCCCGCCGGACGAGCTGGTGGCTCACATGTCCGATCCGCGCGTCGGTGAGCACATGCCGCTGTTGACCTTCACCTGGGACCGGGAGGCCGCGGTAGAATTCATCGCCTCGAAGGAAGCCTGCTGGCATCGCGACGGCCTCGGTCATTGGGCGTTTCTGAGCGATGGGCGCTATGTCGGCTGGGGCGGGTTTCAGAAAGAAGGAGAGGAATGGGATTTCGGTCTGGTTCTGAAGCCGGCGGCCTTCGGTCTCGGGGGACGGATCACGCGGCAGGCGCTCGCCTTTGCCGCCGGTGACGCACGCATCCCTTTCATCACCTTCCTGCTTCCGCCTTCACGCCGGAACCTCGGCGCCCTGCGGCGGCTCGGCGCAACTTTCCTGGGCGAAATCGACTACGCGGGGTCGCAGTTCCTGAAATACCGGCTGGAGACGCCCGGTCCTCTGCAGGACTGATCGCCATGTGCCGGGTCAATGCTGCCGCGATGTCAGCAGCATCAGCGCCGGAAATCCGGCAAAGATGAATTGGCCGCAAAGTCCGATCATGCCCTCGGGCGTTCGGAAATGAGCAAGAAACTGATCAAGCGAGTTACCGAAGAGGGTGAGGGAGAAGGCCAGCTCCAGAGCGAGCAGAACGGCCAGTGCAAGGAGACCCAGCAACAACCTTGGCGCCGTGTGCGCCGGAACCTGCCAGGAGTGCACAACCCGCCTTGCCACGAAGAGGCCGGCTGCCAGTATCAGCGGCAGTTCGACGAGAACCGAGACGAGCGGACCGGTGCGCGGTGCCAGGACCAGCACGCGAAAAGCCCCAAGGAAAAACCCGATGGCAAAGACGGTGATCGCATAGACCAGGGCGGCGGAAAGAACGCGGGGCATGGCAACGATCCTACGGCGGCTATTGTACGTTGCAAGCTGAGGATCGGCCGACGCAAGGGGGAGGCAGGCAATCGACAGTTACGCGCTGCAACAAATCCGTTGCTGTGCCTTGCAGCTGCGCTATAATTCCGGCTTGCGGCAGGACCAGCCTGGCGTTCTGGAAACGTGAGCGTGTCCGACAGACCGGATCCTCCGGCCGGCAAGTGGCTTGAATGCCGCCGCCGCAAGGACCCGGCCGAAAGCCTCTCTGACCTTCCCGAAATCACGTGCTTCACCGTCGGCATTTTAAGAGTACGGGCGTATCCGGGAAATCTGCCCGATGGTGTTCGATCTTGGGTCTTATGCGCCTTATGGTGCGCTCCTGCTCGTCGGCGCTGTCTTCGTGCTGTTTCTGAAGGAAGCCTATTCGGCCGAAGTCGTCGCGCTGGCCGGTACGGCGGTGGCTCTGCTCCTCGGCATGGTGTCGGTCGACGATGTGCTCAAGGCGCTTGGCAATCCGGCTCCGGCAACCATCGGTGCCATGTTTGTCATCAGCGCGGCGCTGGTGCGCACAGGTGTGCTGGAAAGCGTTGCGGATGGCCTGAAAAAGGGACTGGCACGTTCCCCGAAAGTGACGCTTGCCCTGTTCTTCGCCCTCGCGGCGGCCGCTTCCGCCTTCATGAACAACACGCCGGTTGTGATGATACTCATTCCGGTCGTCTTCGGCCTTTCTAGGGAGCTCGGCCTCAGCGCCTCCCGGATGCTGATGCCGCTCTCCTTCATTGTCATCCTGGGCGGCACCTGTTCGCTGATCGGCACCTCGACCAACCTTCTGGTCGACGGCGTGGCGCGCGATCTGGGATATCCGGCCTTCTCCCTCTTCGAGATTGCGCCGCTCGGTGTCGTCCTGGCTGTTGTGGGCGGGGCTTTCCTGGCGGTCGCCGCACCGTACCTGCTGCCGCACCGGCAGGCCTTGAGCGAACTTATCGCCCCGCGAGAGCCGAAGTCATGGCGGATCGAACTTTTTGTTCCGCCCGGGTCACCCTTGATCGGGATAGCGGTGCTCGAGGTTCGCGATTTCCAGCGACGCGGCGCACGCGTCGCCGATCTGATCCGCCACGACATCTCCTTGCGGCACAAGCTCGGCGAAATGCGGCTGGAAGCCGGCGACAGGGTGGTCTTGAGGACCAGCGATGCGGAAGTCATGGCCTATCGCGATCAGGCCAGGACCGGGCTGCAAATTGCCGGTGCCGAGCTTGCGGGAGCGCAGCGCAACATTGTCATGGAAGCACTGGTCGGCGATGCGAAAGGGCCTCTTTCGGACCTCGGCTGGCGCCGACGCTATGGCGTCTATCCGGTTGCCGTGCACCGGCGCGGCTCGGCGGTCGACATGAGCGACAGGGAGGAACATCTGGAGCAGGGCGACACGGTGCTCCTCGACGGAGCCGCCGAGGATATCGAGCGCGCGGCCCGCGAGGAGGAGCTGATCCTGCTGGCACCCGTCACGGCGCGGGCCTTCCGCACGCGCCGCGCCCCGGTCGCGATTGTCGTTCTGGCCGCCGTGGTCGTCGGTGCTGCCCTCAACCTGGCGCCGATCCTGCCGCTGGCGATCATCGGCGCGGCGGTGGTACTGGTAACCCGCTGCGTCGATCCGGACGAAGGCCTCGGTGCCATTGACGGCCGCCTGCTGCTGTTGATCGTCGCCATGCTCGTGCTCGGTACGGCTCTGGAGAAGACCGGCGCGATGGCGATGATAGTCGAAGCGCTCTCAAGCCATCTTGCCGGTCTGCCGCCGCTGGTCGCCCTTGCCGTTGTCTATGCGGTCACTTCGGTGCTGACGGAAATCGTCACCAACAACGCGGTTGCCGTGGTGATGACGCCGATCGCTGCCGGCATTGCCGCCCAGCTTGGGCTCGATCCGCGCGCCTTCATCGTCGCCGTCATGTTCGGTGCCAGCGCCAGTTTCGCAACCCCCATCGGCTATCAGACCAATACGATGGTCTATAATGCCGGCGGATACCGTTTCACTGATTTCCTGCGGCTCGGTCTGCCAATGAACCTGGTTGCCGGTGCCGTCACGGTGCTGCTGGCACCGCTGATCTGGCCGCTGACACCGTGACCTGCAGTCGGGTTGACCTACCGCTACTGCCCGCACAATTGAACACCCCGGAAAGTTGATATAGGGATAGTTGCAAATGTAACTGACCGAAAACGGGCTGCTGCACGGGGCTGCGCGACAGGGCGGGAGAAGAAAGTGTCCGACAAGAGCTACACCTATCAGTCCATTGCCCAGGCCGTTCTGGACCAGGGCATCGACACGATGTTCGGCCTGATGGGCGATGCCAATCTGTTCATCGTCGATCACTACGTGCGCGCCGGCAAGGCGACCTTCGTGCCGGTTTCCTACGAAGGCAGCGCGGTGCTGATGGCGCTCGCCTATTCGCATGTCTCGGGCAGGATGGGCGTTGCCACGGTCACCCACGGACCGGCGCTGACCAACTGCGTGACCGCACTGACCGAAGGGGCACGCGGCCACATCCCGATGGTGCTGCTGGCCGGCGACACGCCGGTGATGAACCCGCAGAACCTCCAGAACATCGACCAGCGCGAACTCGTCAAGGTGACCGGCGCAGGATTCGAACAGCTGCGGGCACCGGAAACCGCCGCGCATGACGTCGCCCATGCCTTCTATCGCGCGCGGGTGGAAAAGCGACCGATCGTGCTCAACATGCCCGCTGACTTCATGTGGCAGGAAGTGACCCACGAGAAGAAGGTCTTCAAGGCCTTCGGCGCCCCGGCCTATGTGCCGGAGGGCGACGACCTCGATGCCGCCGTCGGCATGATCGCCTCGGCCAGACGCCCGGTCATTCTGGCCGGCGGCGGTGCCGTCGATGCCCGCGACAGGATCATCAGGCTCGCCGACAGGCTGGAAGCGCCGCTGGCAACGACGCTCAAGGCCAAGGGGCTGTTCAACGGCCACCCCTACAACATGGATATCTTCGGCACGCTCAGCACGCCGGCTGCCTATGATGTCATCGCCAAGGCCGACTGCATCGTCTGCTTCGGTGCGAGCCTGCATCATTTCACCACCGACAGGGGCGCGCTGATGAAGGGCAAGCGCGTCATCCAGGTCAACGACACGGTGGAAGAGGTCAGCAAGAATTTCCACGCCGATGCGGCCTTGGTCGCCGATGCTGGGCTGACGGCCGACAACTTCGTCTACTGGCTGGATGAAGCGGAAATTCCCGCAAGCGGCTTCACGAAGGAACTGGACATGGCGGCGCTGACCGCTCATCCCGGGGGCAATCCGGACGATGCGCGCGAAGGCTATGTCAATTACGTCCACGCCCTCGAGCGGCTGGAGGAGGTGCTGCCGAAAAACCGCATCCTGACGACCGACGGCGGCCGCTTCATGACCGAGGTCTGGTGCCGGATTTCCGCGCCCGATCCCAGAAGTTTCCTCGTTACCGCCAATTTCGGCTCCATCGGCCTCGGTCTGCAGGAAGCGATCGGCGCGGGGTTTGCCGCGCCCGACCGGCCGGTGGTGCTTTTTACCGGTGACGGCGGTTTCATGATGGGCGGCATCAACGAGTTCAATACGGCCGTGCGCATGAAGCAGGACCTGATCGTCATCGTCGCCAATGACAGCGCCTATGGCGCCGAACATATCCAGTTTCTCGACCGAAAGATGGACCCGGGTCTCGCCATGTTCGACTGGCCGTCCTTTGCCGACGTCGCCTCGGCCCTCGGGGGCAAGGGACTTACCGTCACCTCGGCGGCCGAACTGGAAGAAGCTGTCGCGGCGATCGAGACCCGCGACAAGCCGCTCCTGATCGAACTGCGTCTCGATCCGAACGATGTGCCGCGTATGCGGATCTGAATTTTTCGGGCGGCCTCAGTCCCTGTCTTCGGCGAGCGTTGCCGCCACCAGGGCGTTGGCGTGGCCGTGGCCGAGGCCGTGTTCGGTCTTCAGGATAGCCACGATCTCCATGTGCTTTCTGCCTTGCTGCGCTCTGATCAGCGCCTGCCACTCGGCAATGGGGCGCCCGTATTTCTTTTCGATGGCCGGGAAATAGGACGCCGGTCCCTTAACCTTGTCTGCTGGCTTGTCGGACATCTTTGTTCTCCTTGGGGGGCAGCGGTCCGAGGGTCTGCCGGGACACGCTTGACGTGCGGCAGAATAGATGCCCGCCTGGGGCTGGCAAGAAAAATCACGATGGCGTTGAAGCGCCTTTCACCGGACTGGGGGTCGCCCGCCCGGAATGTCCGGCGAGAACGTTTCTCGATAATATTGGTTCATTTGACCACGGCGATTTTGCCCTCTGGTTAGGCGCTTTGCCCGCCATGGTGCGGCTCACCAAAAGGGCAAGCCAACGACGCCAAAGGCTAAAATCGCCGGCCCAATTCACCCTTGTTTTTCAATGACGTCAGCTTATCCAGGGTGAGAAATTCCGGCCCATTGGCGTCGTTGCGCCGCTTGCATGATGCACCGCATCACGCTGCGCGACACGCCTCGCCGAGCGAGCCGGAATTCCTCATCAATTGATCCGATATTGTCGAGAAATGCTCTAAGATCTCGAACTGCCGCAGATGGAGCCGGTCATATGAGGCGCGACATCTTTGAAGGAAACAATGATAGATTGTGTGATCTTGGCAACAGACGCAAAATCCTGAGCATTGCACATTGCGGTCAATGGCGGGGGCCGATCAATGGAGAGTGAAGTGGCCGAGTCTTTTTTCTTGCCTTATGAATATGTCGACCTTCTCACCAATCCGGGCCTTGCGACCAGCGCGGGTCCGGTCAAGCTCAACCAGTACCTGTGCAAGGACCGCGGCAACGGCGGCAACGACAGCGCGACGAGCTTCTACAAGAACTTCCGCTGGATCAAGGACAAGGACGGCATCACGCTGAACCAGCATGTCGGCGGCACGGCGATCGACCTGGCACTGAAGGGCCAGGGCAACGACAAGGCCTTCGTCAAGATCTGGAATTTCATGCTGAAGAACAAGGATCTCCTCGACAAATACAAGGTCGAGGTCTGCGGACGGGCCAAGAAGGACGGTTCCAAGGACGTGGAGAAGACCGGCAAGATCAAGCAGATATATTTCGACAAGATGTCCGACCAGGCCGCCCTGCAGCAGATGGTTCAGGATCGTTTCTTCGGCATGGACTGCATCGGCTTCGTCGCCAATTTTCTGATCTATACCGGCGAATGGGACAAGTATTACGGTGTTTCACCGAAGAACTATCCGAAGCACGTCGCCAAGATCAACATCGACGATATCAAGGAGGTCAGGCCGCTCGACTTCATGGTCTGGAACGGCCATGTGGCGTTAGTCGACTGGGTCTGGAAACTGATCGACGACAAGAGCGCCCAGATCGACATGTGCCAGAGCTCCAGCGGCGGTCCGCAATGCAACGAATATGTCACCTTGCGCCGGACCGGCGGCAAGGGCGTCCACGGTGGTTGCGAATTCACCATCCTCGGCGGCACCCCGAACCCGCCCGTGCGCGGTCACCTGACGATCTGGCGGCGCGAGGGGTTCTGGTATTGAGGAAAGCCGTCCGGGCGCATATCAGGTTTGATCTTCCGGATGACTTTCTCTTCGCGGAAGACCAGAGCATTTCTCGATAGTGCCGGATCACTTTCCTGAAAGCACAATTTTAACAATCGGTACCCTAAACCTGTTCGGCGAGCGGTTTGCGTTCCCTGTCCAAAGCCGGAAACTTCCTGGCAGACAGGGCAGAAAACGGGTCGGCGGGATTGACGTAGAAATTGTGATTGTGGACATGCGGTTTGACATCGCGTCTTTCGTGTTCCGCAAGTCCTTGGGTCGTCGTCTCGGAATAATTGTAGGAGCCCTGCAAGATCGGGTCTGTCACGATCGCCGCCTTGACGATGATCGGTTTGCCGACCTCGCCGATGGATTTGCTGCGGTTGTTGTAGGGACCGTCCTTTATTTCCGCGTTGTGGATGATCACTTCGTGGGAACCGCCGTTGTCATCCGGTGAAATGAGCTTGAAGACCGGGGTGTCGTCCTGCCTCATCACGACATCCTGGTAGACCGCCTCGGCAGTGGGCGAGTCGGGATGATCGCCCCAATGATAGATCGTGGATCCGGCGGCCATCTGGAACCAGGGGCGATTGAGATTGTCGAGATAGACATCGCCTGACAGCGCCATCTGCTGAGCGATCGCTTCCTTCTCGGACATCTTCATTACATGGTCCGGGATCTTGGCTGGAGCTTGGGGGTGGGGCTTGAACGGGGGTGGGTCATATCCCCAGGGCTTCTTTCTGTAGTCCTGGTAGGTTCTGTTGGCCCAGTAGTCGTTCCGTGCCCGGACAAGAAAAGGCAAGAACTTCGTCCTGTCCAGGAGATGACTAGCATTCTTCGCCGGCAATCGCTTCAGATTTGCCGGGAGGAGGTTGAAGTAGTTGCGGACCCGGCTTGCCCAGACAGGAAACGGCCTGCTTGCAGGGAAGACTGTTCTCCAGCCTCCCAGAGCCTTCACGGCGAAGAATATATCGTGGGGGGTTTTATCTATCCAGTAGCTATACTTCTGCAGATTCTCGAGACTCATGGACATTCTCCTGATGATGGGCATGCCTCGCATCTCAAGATGTAATATTTGCGCCTGCGACAGGGTTTTGTCGAGGAAATTAGTTGCTTGCTACCTCTTGAAGACAGTAAATGGAAGTATTCGATCTTCCGGAACCTGTGTTTCAAGCGTAGCCGCTCGTTTGGTTGTGACTGTCCCAGGCGCTTAAGTGCCTGTACTTTCAGGCAAGCTTCGGCTGAAAAGACATTCCCTTCGACCGCGATCGACACCGCCCGCCTCGTTGCTTCGGCCAGCACCGCCTGCCCCGGACGAGAGGAGGGCGCAAGGAAGGCACGACGGCGACCTTGGCCTGCAACCTCAAAACGCCGATCACGTTTCGTCGGCTTGGGAAAAATCAATTCTCGCGGGACCGATTGCTTGGTATTTTCCGTTCGAAAGCTTGGTACCTTCGAAAAGCGCGAAAGAGCCGCTTTTGATGATGACCGGCTACCGTCTTGATGCCGCGCATGTTGTGTGAATGCCGCCCTCTGAAGGTGAGCGGACGCGTTCCACGTTGATCCGTGGCATTGTGCGAGAGCGGGATGACCGAAGAGCTTACAGCCTGGCTTGAGTCGATCGGACTTGGCAAATATGGCGACGCCTTTGTCGAAGCCGAAGTCGATCTCGAAGCTCTGATCTGTCTGGCCGACGAAGACCTGCAGGGCCTTGGATTGCCGCTCGGGCCGCGCCGCAAGCTTCAAAAGGCGCTAGCCGACCGGGAAAATGGCGGAGCCCTTTCAGGAAGGCCGCAGCTTCAGAGCGAACAGCCTGCCAACCAGCGCCGCCAGGTCACCGTGTTGTTCGCGGATCTCTCCGGCTTTACCAGACTGTCGAGCGAACTCGGATCAGAGGAAACCCACGCACTGCTCAACCGGTATTTCGGCATTGTCGACGAAGTCGTCAGCACATATGGCGGGAAGATCGACAAGCATGTCGGCGACGCGGCGATGGCGTTGTTCGGGGCACCGATAGCCCGGACAGACGACCCCGTGCGCGCCCTGCGCGCCGCGCTGGACATCCATGCCGGGCTTGCGGAACTTGCAATAAATGACGGTTTGATACTTGCTGCCCATATCGGCATTGCCAGCGGGCAGGTCCTGGCGGCAAGAACAGGAAGTGCGTCCTACAGCGAGTACACGGTGACAGGTGAAACGGTTAACCTCGCCTCGCGGCTGCAGGACCTGGCGGAACCTCGCGAAACCCTTATTTCGTCTGAAGTCTATCACGCGGCGTCCCATGCGATCGATTGCGTCTCGCGAGGCGCGGTCTCGGTCAATGGCTTTGCGAAACCCATCAGCGTTTGGAGTGTGAGGAGCCTGGTGCCTGCGGGGCTTCGAAGTGCGCGCGGACCTTTCGTCGGCCGGGAGGTGGAGTCCCGGCAATTCCGTGCGCTTGCAGAGCAGGCGGTCGAAAACAGCCGGGGCCAGAGCATTTTGGTGCGCGGTGAGCCTGGCATCGGCAAGACGCGCCTTGTCGAACAGTTTGTCTCGCTGGCGCAAGGACTGGGCTTTTCGGCTCATCATGGTCTCGTTCTGGATTTTGGCGCCGGCAGAGGGCAGGACGCAATCGGGGCGGTGCTGCGCAGCCTGCTCGGCCTACCACCGTCTGCGACAGAGGTTGAACGGGTCGAGGCTACCGGCCGTGCAGTTGCGGACGGGCGTATTCCGGCAGCGCACGAGGTGTATTTGAACGATTTGCTGGACCTGCCGCAACCTGTCGACCTGCAGAGCCAGTACGACGCAATGAAGATGGAGACCCGCGACGAAGGCAAACGGGCCACTTTCGCTGCACTCGTCAGAAACGCCGCAGCCGGTCAGCCACTCGTTCTGGTGGTCGAAGATATCCATTGGGCGGACGAGCGCACGCTCTGTTTCCTTGAGCAACTGGCCTCCTCTATTTTGGAATTGCCGGTGCTTTTGATCCTGACGTCCCGTATCGACGCCTCGCCAGTGGCCGCACGCTGGGTGGCGGCGCTCTTGAATGCGGTGACGACGACCATGGAATTGCACCCGCTCTCGCGCAATGAAACGCTGATGCTGGCGCAGAGCCTGCTGGAGACCGAAAGCGGTGGAGCCGACGCGATGGCGGTGCGCTCCGAAGGCAATCCGCTTTTTCTCGAGCAACTGGTGCGCAATGCGTCGGATAGCGCAGGCAACCTTCCGGGCACGATCCAGGGCCTGGTGCTCGCGCGGGTGGACCGTCTCGACGCGAAAGATCGAGAAGCGCTCCAGTCCGCGTCCGTCATCGGGCAGGAGTTCTCGCTTGAGGCGTTGCTCGCCGTAATGATGGTCCAAGACCATGACATGACGCCGCTCATCCGGCACAAACTGGTCAAGCCGCATGGATCGGGATTCCTGTTTGACCATGCGCTCGTCCGGGATGCGGTCTATTCGTCTTTTCTCACCAGCCGGAAGCACGAACTGCACGGCCGGGCAGCCGCCTATTTCAAGGGCTTCGATCCCGTGCTGCACGCCGAGCATCTTCATCTTGCCGGCGATGCCGCGGCTCCCATGGCGTATCTGGCGGCAGCCGACGTGGAGGCAAACGCCTATCGCACCGAACACGCCCGCAGACTGGCGATGCAGGGGCTCACAATTGCCGGCGACACTGATGACCGTTTCCTGCTGCAATGCCGGATCGGCGAGTGGGAACTCGATCTCGGTCTGCCCGAAAAGGCCAGGGAGAGCCTGACTTCCGCCGCCGGGCTTGCCGAAGGCGACATTGATTTTTGCCGCGTCAACATCGGTCTGGCGTCGGCCCTGCGTCTGAACGACCGTCAGTCGGAGGCCCTTGCCCTGTTGGAAGAAGTGGAAGCCGTGGCGCAGCGCGCCGGGCTCTCAGAGTATCTGGGCAAGACCTGCCATTTGCGCGGCAACCTGATGTTTGTCCTTGGACGGCTGAAGGATTGCCGGGACCAGCATGAGCGGGCGCTCAAGCACGCCCTTGATGCGGGCTCGCGGGAACTGGAGGCTCGCGCCCTTGGAGGCCTTGCGGATGCCTCTTATGCGGATGGCAGGCTGCTGACCGCATATGAACAGTTTTGCCGGTGCGTCGCCCTTGCCGAAGAGCTGGGGCTCGGACGTGTAGCGGTGGCAAACCGAAGCATGGCCGCAATTACGCAATTCGCGGCCGGCGACACTCTCGGCGCGCTGGAGACGTCGCTCGATGCCATAGAGGCCGCGCGGAACGTCGGGCAGGATCGGGCAATGATGATCGCCCATCACGCAGCCCATCAGGCGCTTTGGTCTCTCGGCCGAATGGAGGAAGACCGTTTCCACTGCGAGCAGGCCCTCCACCTGGCAAGGAAGCTTGGCGCACCGCTTTTCGAAGCCGAAGCGCTGGTGTTTCATTCGGAAATCGAGCGGTTTGAAGAAAACTTCGAAACTGCGCTGGACCATGCCCGGCGAGCGCTGGCCTTGAACCGGATTTACGGCATGAAGTTCCAGGGCCCGATGAGCCTTGCCGCGGTGGCTCGATTGACCCGCGACGCCCGCGAACGGCAGGAGTGCCTGCAGGAGGGCGAAGCCTTGCTGGCTGCCGGGACCATCAGCCACAACTATTTCTGGTTCTACCGGGATGCGATCGAGGTCTCGCTCGATCTTGCCGACTGGGACGAAGCGGAACGCTACGCCGATGCCATGGAGGCCTATTTCAGCTTCGAGCCGATGTCCGTTACGAGCTTTCTGGTCGATCGGTGCAGAGTGCTGACCGAAGCCGGTCGCGGAACGCTTGACGAGAAAGGCAAGGCGAAGTTGCACGCCCTGCACGACCTGGCGAAGGCTGCTTACGTTCCCTTCGCGGCAAAACTCCTGTCCGCTCTTGACAACTGACGCATGGAGCGGAAGCGCAGCCGGAGTTCTTGTCATCGAGATTTTACGCGATCACCGACCCAGGTTCCGCCGTCTTGATATTCCAAAGGTTCGAATCATCACCCAGCCGGTCACCCCGACGACCGCAGCGCAAAGGCCGACCTTCGTCCACCACTCCATCGTCCCCTCGATCAAGAGCGCATGCCCGGCGGTTCCGGAAATGGCGATCGACGCCAGCACCACATGCACCCGCCGCCAATTGGGCGGGCTCAGGCCCAGGCGCCGGCGGAAGGCCGCCAGAAGCGCCGCCGCAAGAAGGGGGACGAGGGCGACCATGGCCCACAGGGAAAAGGGCGTCGGCGAGCGCAGCAGCAGGACGTCGATGACGTCCGGCGGACTGGTGAGATAAAGCCCGGCGATGTGGACGAAGACGCAGGCAACAAGAAAGACACCGGTCGAGCGATGGAGCCGGCGGCCCCGCAGTCCGCCAAGGCCCGGCAGCAGGCCACCGGCCAGGAGGGGCTGCAGGAGCATGACGGCAAGGGCGAGGATGCCGGCAAAGCCGGCGACGATATAGATGGGTTGGCGCCATTGCAGCAGCGGGCTGACCGCCGCAAAGGCGAGGGGAACGAGGGCCGCCGCCGCCACGAGGGTCCAGACGAAGACCTGCTGCAGAAGCGCGCGCCTTCGCCCCGACGCTTCAGGCCGCATGCGGGAAGCCCTTCTGCCGTAGGGCAGCCGGTTTCTGTTTCTTGCGTCGCCCGTCAGGCCGGCTGAAGGACAAAATGCGCCTCCAGGCTGGTGTCGCGCGAGCTTTTCATGACAGGACGCAGAAACACCGTCTCGAAGTCGCCGCTGTCATAGGCCAGATGCCCGTGCGGCTGGCCGAAAGCGGGCACGATCTGCGGCATTTCCAGGCGAAAGACGCCGTTTTCGTCTGTCAGCGTCGCGCCGTGGCTGTGCGGATCGCGCTCGTGACCTTCCGTCGTGTGAGCCCAGATCTGGATACGCTGGCCGGCAAGCGGCGCGCCGTCGCCGGCGCGGCGGACCGTGCCGGTCATCCAGAAGCCGCCGCCGCCGATCTTCTCGACGACCGGCGCACCCGGCAGGTAATTGTTGGCCCCGCCCCGCATTGTCCGCGTCGCTGCCAGGCCTGATGCCTCGGCGGGAAGCAGCAGCCGTGATGCCCCTGCCGCCACGGCCAGGCCGCAGGCAGCGCCGCCGGCGGTCAGGAGTGTTCGGCGGGTAATGAGGGTGTCGGCCATTGAATGTCTCCTGTCGGGCAGTCTTCGCCCGGCCACACGAACGTGCCGGGCGCGTTCGTCGCCAGAGTATAGAGCGCTTGCTGGCAATTCCGAGGCAGGGACACTCGTGCAGCCTACAAACCCGCTCACGCTTGCGTGAAGAAGCCGGCCAGGCGATGCGGCTTCAAGCGATTGTTGATTGAATGTCATTGAAGGCGGCGCAATCCTCGGCGGCAGGTCTTCAAATATGCCTGTAGTCAGGGAACGACATGATCGGACGCAGAAAATGTCTGGCGCTTGTGCTGGTCGCCGCCGGCGGCGCGGCGGCTGCTTTTTTCGCCGCGCCTTCGTTTGCCAAGAGCCCGCTGGCGCTGACCGGATATGATCCGGTTTCCTATTTCTCAGGCAATGAGCCCCGGGAGGGGCTGCCGCAATTCACCGCGCAGCACAACGGGCTCACCTACCGTTTCACGAGCGCCGGCAACCGCGACGCCTTTCTGGCCGAGCCTGGGCGCTATGCGCCGCAATATGACGGTTACTGCGCCTACGACGTCTCGCAAGGATACAAGGTCGGGGTCGATCCGCTTGCCTACAAGGTCGTGGCGGGAAAGCTCTACGTGAATTATTCCAGGCCCGTCCAGCGCACCTGGAACGAGGACATCCCGGGCTTTATCGCCGAAGCGAACCGAAACTGGCCGGGCCTGAAATAGGTCGTCTCTACAGCCCGTCGACCGGCGCGTGCAGCGAGAAGTATTCGATGACGTTGCCATCGGGATCCGTGAACTTGAAAAGGCTGATAGGGCCTTCGCTGATCATCTTGGCACCCGCACGCTGCAGGGCTCCGGGCGCAACGGTCTCGACGTGCCGATAGGCCGCCTCGATGTCGCTCACCTTGATATAGGGGATGGCATTGCCGCCCTGGACAGCTTCCGGAGCGAAGGCCTGCCGGGAGACGACGGCAAAGAGGCCCCCGGCAATGTCGAAGCCGATGAAGACATCCGTCGCAACCGCAGGGGATGCCCCAAAGACGCTCCGGTAAAACGCCTCGGAGCGTTTCATGTCGGCGGAAAGAACATAGACGCCGAGCCTTTCCAGGGTCGGCGGTGGCGATGGCTGCATGTCGGTCTCCTCAGCGAGTGCGCCGCCGGAGAAGAGGACAGGAAGATCACGGCGAGAAGTGTCGGGAGGTTCTTGATCATCATCCGTTTCAGCATGTCCGGCGCTTTCCAATGTTGGTGTCAGGGTCCTATAACGGCCTCCTGCTGACAGCGTATTGGCAGCATCGTGCCCGGTTCGGCGGATACGTTACGGCTCAAAGACGAAACGCATTTCAGTTCCGGCTGCCTGAGAGAGAATGAGAAAGAGGCCATGCGGCGCGCGGACAGGTTGTTTGAGATTATCCAGATACTGCGCCGGGTCCGCGGTCCCGTTTCGGCGCAGGCCATAGCGGACGAACTGGAGGTGTCGAAGCGCTCGGTCTATCGCGATATCGCGACGCTCGTCGCGCAGCGCGTACCGATCCGCGGCGAGGCCGGGATCGGGTACATTCTTCAGGACGGTTTCGACATGCCGCCGCTGATGCTGACGAGCGACGAGATCGATGCGGCTGTGCTTGGCGCGCTTTGGGTCAGGTCCCGGGGGGAGCCGGGATTGGCCCGTGCCGCCGAGAACCTGATCGCAAAGATCGAAGCCGTTAGCCCGGAACGCCTGCGCCGGCACATCGATGACACCGCGATGAGTGTCCGCCCCGTCGGTTCCGTCGCAGAGGAACATGTCGATGCCGCCGTGCTGCGTGAGGCCATCCAGGACCGCAGGAAGCTGACCATCGGCTATCGCGACAAGGACGGGCGCAGCAGCGAGCGTATCGTCTGGCCAGTCCTTCTCGGCTATCGCGACGAAGGTCGCATCCTGGCAGCCTGGTGTGAATTGCGGCAGGATTTCCGCTATTTCCGGACGGAACGCATGACGTTCGCCAAGGCGCATGAAGAACGTTATCCAGGGAGCGCCGCTTCCCTCAAGAAGCGTTGGCGGATTGCCATGGACACGCAGAGGGAAAGCTATCTCCGGCAGGTGCCATAGGAGCATGTTCCACTTGGCGCCCACCCCGGACGGATGATGTGGAAATGGCCGCGCACGCTCCGCGGCACGCCGTGCCAGCGATTGCCCGCATTTGGTTTGACCCTTAGGATGACTGCATGGGGCGCATTCTGGAAACCGAGCTTTACCCGCCGGTAAAGGCCTATCTCATGTCGCAGGGTTACGAGGTGAAGGCCGAAGTCGGCTCCGCCGACATCGTTGCCTGCCGCGACGGGGCGGACCCGGTGATCGTCGAGTTGAAGACAGGCTTCACTTTAAGCCTTTTTCATCAGGCGATCCTGCGCCAGTCGGTGACTGATGCGGTTTACGTTGCCGTCGCCAGGGGGAAGGGTCGGCCGTTTCTGCAGTCGCTGAAGAAGAACCTGCAGCTCGCCCGACGGCTGGGGCTTGGCGTCATCACCGTCCACCTGCCGGACGGCCATGTGGAGGTGCATCTCGACCCCGCCGCCTTCACGCCGCGCAAGTCGAAGCCGCGCAAGGACCGATTGCTGAGGGAATTTTCCCGCCGGGTCGGCGATCCGAACATCGGCGGCTCGACGAAGACCACCCTGGTCACCGCCTACCGCCAGGATGCGATCCGCTGTGCACAGCATTTGGAAGCCAACGGCCCCAGCCGCGGCGCGGAGGTGGCAAAGGCGACAGGCGTTGCCCGAGCCACGCGGATGATGGCCGACGATCATTACGGCTGGTTCGAGAGAGTCGAGCGCGGCGTCTTCACGCTGACGCCAAAGGGTCGCGCCTCGCTGCAAGCTGCCGTTAGGTAACGATAACCACAGCTTTTCGCTGCCTGCGGCCTCCCGGCGGTCGTTTCGGTTTTGCATCTCGGCCGTTGTGACGTAGTTTCTTGCAAAAGCGTTTGCCGTGCGTTTTGGATGGCCGGATACCGGTTTCGATCCTTGGTCGGCAGAAAGATGGGGCGGCCTGGCCGCCAAGGGCTGCATGTCCGCGCAGCTGGGGCGCGGTGGTTGACAGTCTTCATTGGTTCCCTGGACTGAAGAGCGTGAAATTGAAGACTGCTGTCGTTCTTTTCGTTTCCGTCGTGCTGAGCTTTTGTTTTTATTCTTCCGCAAATGCGGACGGCACCGGCTTCGCCCCTCTCAAGCTTGATGGCAACTTCGTAAAGTGGGGAAAGGCGGAACTTGGTACACCGGCCCGGGTTACCTACGCCTTCGTGGAGGGTCCGACGGTTCTCGACAAGGCGCGCAATTGCCGGAAGATGGACAGCCTGGCCCGGATCACGCGCAGAAGCGGCTTGTCGTTTGACAATGTCCGGGAACAGGCGGCGATGGCCTTCCGGCTCTGGCAGGACGTCAGCGGCCTTTCCTTCGAGGAGGTTGCGGCCGGGGAGGATGCGGACATTCTTCTGGGCGTTCAGTCCATTCCCCGGGGATATGCCTTCACGAATGTCCGCTTTCAATTGAAAATGGCGGATCTTCCGGAAGAGGACGAAGCTGCGGACCGAGGCCTGAACATGCCCGAGCCGGACCCTTCGAAGGGGACCGGAATTACCGGGGCCTTGAAGCTTGCCCGCATCACCCAGTCGGCCATTTGCCTTAATCCGGTCCACAAATGGAAGATCGGGTTCGATGGCGACCTGGCGACCTACGATCTGCGCTACACATTTGCGCATGAGATCGGTCACGCGATCGGCCTCGATCACTACCTGCGGGATAGCTCGATCATGCATTTCAAGTACCGGGAAACGTTCGATGGATTGCAGCCCAGCGACGTTGAAGGGGTGCAATGGCTTTATGGTGCCCGTTTAGATTGAAATTGCCATCAATCCGACATGGTTTTCGCTTATGAAGCCACTTTCAGGTTTCCTGTAATAGATTGATTTGAAAAGAAGTTTTTTCTTTTCCCGTCTCCCGAAAAGGTCCCTTTTGCTCCCTATATTCAAAGCTATGCTTCGGTGAGAGCGGACGGATCTTCGCTCTTCCGGCGCGATAACAAGGGAGAATGACATGACTAGCAAGATCGTTTTGTCCGCTGTTGCGGCCCTGGCGCTGTCGCTCAGTCCCGCGCTGGCGCAGGAGACCCTCCAGGCCCCCGAGACCGGAGATCCGGCTCCGATGACAGAGGATGTCATGCCGGAAGGTGATGCGCCTGAAATCGTTGCCGAAGGCGCGACCCCTTTCCTCGCCGAACAGAAATCCGAACATTGGCTCACCAGCAACGTCATCGGCCAGGAAGTCACCAATTCTGCCGGCGAAACCATCGGCGAAGTGGCCGCGTTTGAAATCGATTCCGAAGGCAAGGTCGTCGGCATCTTGATCGAAGTCGGCGGTTTCCTTGGCCTTGGGACCAAGCTTGTCGGCGTTCCCTATGAAGCTGTCGAACACTCCAAAACCGTTCCGGACGATCAGAAACTGGTGATCGAAGCCACGCAGGAACAGATCGAGGCCGCGCCCGAATTCATGACGAGGCTGCAGGTCCAGCGTGCCGAAGAGGCCGCGGAAGCACGCCTGGAGGCCGAACAGACCGCGCCTCCTCCGGTGCCGGAGCCCGTGACGGGCAATTGACGCCGTCTGTTGGATAACACGCGTTGCCGGTCCGCAAGACGGCGGTCCGGCAACGCTTCTCAATGGAAATCCCGGCTCGGGAACAGCCGCTTGGCCTGTTCGCGCGGATGCATTGCCCGGGTCCGCTGGGCGTCCGATTTCAGGTGCACCGGCACGTCGTCGGTCTTCGGGCCCATCTCGCCGAGCACGCTGTCGCTGGGATGGCCGAGCAGTGAAAGATCGCGCGAGCGGTCCTCGATATGGTCGGCGATGAGATGCACCACCATGCCTTCGCGCTCCAGCCGGCCGGTGACCTTGAGCAGCCGTCCGCCGAGAACGGCGGGGCGGAATTTCTCGTATATCTTCGGCCAGACGACCACGTTGGAAACGCCGGTCTCGTCTTCCAGCGTCAGGAAGATGACGCCGGAGGCCGTGCCCGG